>Ga0182016_10003958_pt1 | contig 16641 bp, 16 predicted proteins | sample 712S2MmetaG_FD_120491 | JGI IMG/M metagenome (GOLD analysis project Ga0182016, IMG submission 120491) | Permafrost microbial communities from Stordalen Mire, Sweden - 712S2M metaG | ecosystem: Environmental > Terrestrial > Soil > Wetlands > Permafrost | place: Sweden: Stordalen | collected...
GTGTCAAGGGTCGAGATGAACGCCAAACAACGGCGCCCTTGACACCCCTCCGACCACAACAAGGGCCTTGTTGCGAAAATTAGTTGACAGGAGCCGACGCTGTCATACACGGCGTTACAACTTCTTGCCGGCGTTACAAGTTCTTGACTCGATAGCCATTGGAGCGATGGCCTAGCGCACCATACCCTGGAAGAGGGGGGATTGGAGCAGGCTGTTGAACTCCGAGTCGGAGGTGGAGAAGTGGATGGTGAGCTTGCCTGAATCGGAGGCGATGGAAGTGGCCGCCAGGGCGCGCTTTTCGGCTTCGGAGCCGCTCATCTTGCGCACCATCAGCGCGGCGGTGAGCAGCGAAGAGATGGTGGCGGCGGCGAAACTGTCGCCGGTGGAGATGGTGAGGTTGAACTTGACGCCGTGCTGGAAGTCCATGCCGTACCAGGAGGCGACGAGGCGCTTGCGGACACTCTCGAAGTCGGTGACTGAACCGGCTTCGCCGAGCACCTGGCGCATCATGGTCTGGGTGCCTTTCTGGTCGAGGATGCTCCAGAGGGGCTCCCAGTCGACGGACTTCATGGCGTCCATCATGGGCCCGTTGGTGAGCAGGCTGGGTGCGACTCCATCGCGGGCGTCGAGAGCCTTCTCGACGGCGCTTTTGGAGCCGAAGACCATGGTGGAGGGATCGACGAAGCAGAGCATCATGCCAGTCTTGGACATGGGATAGACGCGGTTGGTGCGGACCAGGGTGGCCCTGACCTTCTGCTTGCGGAAGTTGGCGATCATGTCCTGGACGTCGAACTGGCCCTGGGCGACGCCGACGGTGTCGAGGATCTCAGAGTTGCTGCTGGTGCGGAAGAGGGCAAAGGCCAACTCTTCCACGTCGTGGTTGTCGTTCAGGCCGGACTTGCGCAGCGCCTCGTCGAACTGCTTGAGGTCGGGGGGCATGACGCGTTCTTTCAGGTCCATGGCCGAGGTGGAGTTCTGCATGGCGCGGTAGTCGACGACCACCAACTGCTGCACATCGTGGGGAATGGAAGTGCGCGCGTCTGTGGACAACTGCGCCGCCGGCGCCGAGGCAGCAGCCGCGAGCGCCACAACCGGAATCAAAACACGAAAAAGAGCCTTCAACGAATCCATCCTCTACTGCACAGCGGATTTAGCGCCCGAAGAACGGAGGTCACAGGCCAATTCCTGGACATTTCCCGCCATCGATGGCCCAAAATGCTGTGCGTATCCCTTGTTATTTTACCTGCTCCGCAGGTTACCGCGGGGATTCAGGCGTCTGCGAGCCCGCGGAGGTCTCACCCGGCCAAGCCAGAGGGGCAGCCAAACGCTGCTCCAGAATCTTGGTTTGCGGATTGAACTCAGACAATTGACGCATCCAGTCGCTGTCGCGCTCGCAGGCAGCCTCGGGAAGCAGGCCAATGATCTCTCCGGAGACGGGCGCAACCTTGTGGCGGGTGGCCAGAGCCGAAACCTTGCGGAAGACCAGGGAGAGCGGGGTGACCTGGAAGTCGGTGATGCTCATATTAAGCTGGGCACGGCCGTGGGCGAGCACTCCAAGAGCCTTGACGCCCTTGAGTCCGCTGGAGGCGGTGCGCACCTCGCGGGCAATGGCGCGGGCCGCGGCTACGTCGGAGGAGTCGAAGTAGATGTTGTATTCCACCAGGAACTTGCGCGCACCGACGGCGCAGGCGCCGGCGGTGGGATGGAGGCCGGGACCGCCAAGATCGGGGCGGGAGGAGGAGTCGTTGCGGACGGCGTCGCGCAGGCCTTCAAACTGGCCGCGGCGTATATCTTCAAGGTTGGCGCGGTCAGGCCGTGCAGCCGCAGCCTCATAAAAGAAGACGGGGACGCCGTAGCGGCGCCAGATTTCCAGTCCTGTCTGGCGGGCCAGCAGGACGCACTGCTCGAGCTTGATGCCGGAGATGGGCACGAAGGGAATGACGTCGGCGGCGCCGATGCGGGGATGAACCCCTTGCTGGCGGGTGAGGTCGATGAGTTCAACGGCCTTGCCGGCACCGCGCACGGCGGCTTCAACGATGGCGGAGGGAGAGCCGGCGATGGTGACCACGGAGCGGTTGTGGTCCGCGTCCATGGAGAAGTCGAGCAGGCTCACTCCGGGAACGCGCATGGCGGCCACAATGGACTGAACGCGACGCAGATCCGTGCCCTCGGAGAAGTTGGGAACGCACTCGACTAGCGGTTCGCTCATTTGAATCTCCGATAGGGTTCGCTGGAAGGGACCGGCGTCTGCGGGGCGGGTGAACAGGCTGTGAAAAAAGGACGGTTCAGGAGCGATGTTTGCGAAAAACATCCCTCCGCGGCTAAAGCCGCACTGATTCTGCTGGCTCTATGCGGGGGTTGAAACCCCCGCCTCCCTCCGGACCGAGTTCTTCCGCAGTAGGGAAAGCCCGTGGGCTTGACCAAAACGTACTCTTCCGAAATCCACATAGCCTCGTTCGCTGCTGGTGCTTCAACGGCACAAACCGAGTGCCCTTTCAACCCACCGGCATCTTCAGAGGTTTTCATTTTCACTTCCAGAAGGTGTAGCCCACCTGTACCTGGATGCTGGCGTTGACGCCAGGGTTGCGGTCGCCGAGCGAAGCCGAGGAGATGTGAACGGCGTTGACGCCGAAGTCGATGGAGCGCTTGGGGCTCGTGAAGTAGTGCATGCCCACGCCGCCCTGGGGAGTGAAGTTCCAGACGCTGGTGCCGCCGTCGATGGTCGGGGTGCTGAGGATGTTCGGCGGAAACTTGTGGGTGGTATAGATGAGGCCGCCGGCACCCTGGAACCAGGGCTGAATACGGCGCGAATGGGAGAGGAAATTCCAGCGCAGGATCACCGGGGTGAGGCTGACGCCGCGGAAGGTGCCGCCACCGACCGGCAGAACGCAACTGTACGGCTGCCCTGTCGTTGGGTCGATACAGGTGTAGGTCTGGTCGTGGGGAGCCGGGGTATAGGCCTGCCAGAGAGGCATGATGTTGCCGCCCAGTTCGAACTGGCCGGTGAAGATGCCGGCATGGAGGACGGGGGTGAGGGGCTTGCCCACCTGGAAACCGGCCCAGAGGAACTTGTAGGACGAGCGATCGCCGATGCCGGTGCCCCAGTTGACGAAGGGGCCGTACTCCCAGCTTCTGGCCTCGCGCACCTGGGCAACAGGACCCGCCGCAGAGGCAGGATCGGCAGCGGTGGCGCTGTCAGGGGTCTCGGCGCGGGCAGAGAGGTTCTGCGCCACGGCGGCAAAAGCGAGGGCAAAGACAAGCAGGCCAAGTTTCGCGGTTCGTATCAACGTTCTTCCCTTCTGCAAATCGAAATCCCGTGGACGAATGCCAATCGGCTCCTGGTCCACGCAGGAAATGGGCTAAACATGCTGCGGAAAAACTCCGAAGTCAGGGCGAATATCCAGATTTTCGTCCCGCAGGGGCTAAAGCCCGCGTTATTTTTTCAGATACTTACGGCACGACTGAAGTCGTGCCCTGACGCAAAAAGTCGACCACAAGAGTTTTTCAGCAGTCTGCGAAGCCCGTACTCCTCAATATCCATGGTATGCGATGGCGCAAAAAAAGGCCGCCACAACCGGGCGGCCTGTTGGGATGCCTGCCGGATTGGCCGTCAGCCGGCGGCCTGTTCCATCTGTTCGGCGTCCATGTCGAAGTTCGAGTAGACGTTCTGGGTGTCGTCGAAGTCCTCGAGGGCTTCGAGCAACCGAACCATCTGATTGGCGGGCGAACCTTCGAGTTTGGTGTAGGTGGAAGCAACCATGGTGACTTCGTGCACGACGGTGGGAATGCCCGCGGCCTTGACGGCCGTAAGCACTGCCTCGTACGAAGCGGGGTCGGTGAGGATCTCCCAGGTTTCGCCCTCGTCGTTCAGGTCTTCGCCGCCATGTTCGAGGACGATGTCCATCAACTGGTCCTCGGTGGCGGCGTCTTTTTCAACGGCGATGAGGCCCTTCTTGGCGAACATGAAGCGGACCGAGCCGGTCTCACCGAGGTTGCCGCCGTTCTTCGAGAAGGCGTGGCGAACTTCGCTGACGGTGCGGTTGCGGTTGTCCGTCAAGGTCTCGACGATGACGGCGACGCCGCCGGGGCCGTAGCCCTCGAAGGTGATTTCCTCGTAGTTGACGCCTTCCAACTCGCCGGTGCCGCGCTGGATGGCGCGCTTGATGTTTTCCGCCGGCATGTTTTCCGACTTGGCAGCCAGGACTGCGGTGCGAAGCCGGGCATTGCTGTCGGGATTGCCGCCACCCTTTGCGGCGACTGCGATTTCCCTAAGCAAGCGGGTGAATATTTTGCCGCGCTTGGCATCGAGCGCGCCCTTTTTGTGTTTAATTGTGGCCCATTTTGAATGGCCGGACATGGGAACCTCAAAGTTAGTCGAGAATGCAGCGCAGGCATGCGCCAGACCCTGTGAGTATACCACCGGGACCGAAGGGGCCAGTGTAGTGTTTCCCACCAGCGTGTCTGGGGAATTATCCTTGTGCGCAACCATCGAGAATGGCCCCCAAGAGGTGCTAAGTGCAGAGGGTAGGACGTCTTCTAATTGTCTGGTTTGGAATACTGATTTTCGCCGCAACGTCACAAGCGCATCCGGCCGCCGAAGCCCAGCAGAAGTCGGGTTTTGTGCGGTTGGACCGGGTTACCGCTTCCCGGGCAACCGCCAACGGAATCGAGATCCACTCGGGCACGGCCGTGCTGGAAATTACCGCGCTGCGCGACGATGTGCTGCGGGTGCGGGTGGGCGCGGAAGGGCAACTGCCGGAGGATGCATCGTGGGCCGTTCTGGCCTCGGCGCGTGGGGCCACCGTTACCGTTACTCCGGAGACCAGCGCCACCGCGGTGGGCTTTAAAACCGCCAAGCTGCACGTGAGCGTGCGCAAAGATCCGCTGCAAATGACGGTGACCGACATGGCCGGAAATGTGATCAGCGAGGATCTGCCGGGACGGCCCATCGAGTTCCATGGCACAGCCTTCCGGGTGTATCACAAGTCGCCGTCTGATGAGCACTACTTTGGCCTGGGCGACAAGCCCGGCCCGCTGGACCGGCGCAACGGATCGTTCACCGACTGGAACACGGATGCCGGAGGCTGGCAGGAGTCGACCGACCTGCTCTACAAGTCGATTCCCTACTTCATCACCTTCCGCAAGGGCATTGCCGCGGGGATTTTCCTGGACAACACCTGGCGCGCCAACTTTGAATTCAACAAGGAATACCGGGACGGCTACTCGTTTGGCTCCGAGGACGGGCCGCTGGACTACTACATTCTGTACGGTCCGGATCCAAAGGCTGTTGTCGAAAACTGGGCCTGGCTGGTGGGAACCACGCCAATTCCGCCCAAGTGGTCTTTGGGCTATCAGCAATCGAGGTACAGCTATTACCCGGAATCCGAAGTGCGGCGCATTGCCAACCGGCTGCGCAGCGAGCGGATTCCCGCCGACGTGATCTGGCTGGACATCGATTACCAGCTGAAGAACCGGCCTTTCACCGTGGACCCGGAGCGCTTTCCGCACTTTGACCAGTTGATCCAGGACCTGAAGGCCCAGCATCTGCACACCATCACGATTACCGATCTGCACATTGCCGATTTGCCCAATTCGGGTTACAAGCCCTACGACGATGGCAAGGCCGGGGATCACTTTGTGAAGAATGCCGACGGCTCGACGTTTGTGGGCGTGGTGTGGCCGGGCAAGGCGGTTTTTCCGGACTTTACGCAGAAGGCGTCGCGGGAGTGGTGGGGCACGCTCTACACGAGTTTTGTGAGCAAGGGAGTGGCCGGCTTCTGGAACGACATGAACGAACCGGCGATCTTTGAAGTTCCGTCGAAGACCATGCCCGACGACACGCAGCATCGGATCGACGAGCCGGGATTCAAGCCGCGCGTGGCCAGCCACCTGGAGATTCACAACGTCTTCGGAATGGAAAACAGCCGCGGAACCTTCGAAGGGTTGCTGAAGTTGGCTCCCGACACGCGGCCGTTTGTGATGACGCGCGCCAGCTATGCAGGCGGCCACCGCTATGCAGCCACCTGGACCGGAGACAACCAGTCCACCTGGGCCCATCTGCGGCAGACCACTCCGCAACTGATCAACCTGGGGCTGAGCGGGTTTGCGATGAGCGGCGCCGACGTGGGCGGCTTTTCCGGTTCGCCGGAGCCCGAGTTGCTGACGCGCTGGATGGAGGTGGCAGCCTTCCACCCCATCGACCGCGACCACACTTCGGCGGGCACCAATCCGCAGGAGCCGTGGGAGAACGGCACAGCGGAAGACCTGAGCCTGCGGCGAAAGTACATTGAAGAGCGCTACCGGCTGATGCCCTACCTTTACACGACGGCCGAGGAGATGAGCCGGACCGGGTTGCCGATTATGCGGCCGATGTTTTTGGAATTTCCTCAAGGAATGGGGGACGGCCAGCCGATCGATCTGGCCAATTCAAATTCCTTCCTGATGGGTCCGGACCTGCTGGTGGCGCAGAGCCCCAACCCGGACGAAGTGGACGACTATGGGGTGGCGCTGCCGCCGGGGGGCTGGTACGACTATTGGACCGGCGCTCGTGTGGACGTTACGGACGGTGGAGTGCAACTGCACCGGACGCAGGAGACGCTGCCGGTGTTTGTTCGTGGAGGGGCGATTGTGCCCGAGCAGCCGCTGGCCCAAAGCACGGAAGAGACGCCGCTGGGACCGTTGACGCTGCGCGTGTATCCGCCCGCGGTGGGGAGCAAGGACTGCAGCGGCAGCGTTTACTTGGACGACGGCGTGAGCTACGCCTTCAAGAAAGGCCAGTTCCTGCGCGAGAGCTTTACCTGCCACCAGGTGGCGGAGGGAATCACCGTGACTGTGGCGCCACGCGAGGGCCGCTTTGGCGCGTGGTGGAAGCAGCTTTCGATCGAGGTCTACGGCCAAAGCAAACCGGCGGCTGCGTCCAGCAGCGTCATCGATGGGGAAAAAGGCGCGGTTACCCCCGGCTTCGACTCCGAACACCACCGCATCACGACGCTGGTCCCGGACGACGGGAAGGGGCTGGAACTGAACCTGGTGTACTAGGGCAATCCTGGCTGGTGTAAAGGACAGCGTGGACCGGGAGGTCCACGCTACAGCCGACCGGGAGGCGTTACTCGTTCTTGTGGCGTTACACGTTCTTGTGGCGATCAACCATCTTCAACCCCGAACTTCAGCCCAGAAGCTGATAACCTATAGGCATGAAATTCGGGGTTATTGTCTTTCCCGGCTCCAATTGCGACCACGATACGTACAACGTGATTGCCGAAGTGGCCCACCAGCCTGTCACCTTTCTCTGGCACGACTCGGAAGACCTCCAGGGCGTGGACGCGGTGCTGGTTCCAGGCGGATTTGCCTACGGCGATTACCTGCGCACCGGGGCGATCGCGCGGTTTTCGCCGGTGATGCAGGCGGTGAAGAAGTTTGCCGCGGGCGGGGGACCGGTGCTGGGCATTTGCAACGGCTTCCAGATTCTGACTGAAGCCGGATTGCTGCCGGGCGCGCTGATGCGCAACGCAGGTCTGAAGTACATCTGCAAACAGGTACACCTGCGCGCGGAAACCTCTGATAGTCCCTTTACGAATCTGCTGGCGAAGGGCGAAGTGCTGCAGATGCCGATTGGCCACATGGAGGGCAACTACTTCTGCACTCCCGAGGAGCTAAAGAGGCTGCAGGCCGAGGACCGGATCGCCTTCCGGTATTGCACGACGAGGGGTGAGATTACCCCGGAAGCCAACCCCAATGGCTCACTGGACAACATCGCAGGCATCCTGAATGCGGAAAGAAACGTTCTGGGAATGATGCCCCATCCGGACCGGTCGAGCGAGAAGATTCTGGGCTCGTCGGATGGCTGGAAGGTTTTTGCTTCGATGATCGCGGCGCTGACAACACATTGAGGCCTTTTGGCCTAGTCACGAAAAGGAACGATGGGACGGAATGATTGACATCCATCAGCATCTTCTTTGGGGTGTAGACGACGGATCGCCCGACCTGGAAACCTCCATTGCCATGGCGCACCAGGCCATAGCCGATGGGGTCACGCACGTTGTGTGCACGCCCCACGCCAGCGACACCTACCACTACGACGCCGCTGTGATCGAGCCGCGCTACGCCGAGTTGAAGAAAGTGCTGAAGGGCCAGATCGAATTGAGCCTGGGGTGCGACTTCCACTTGACCGCGGAGAATGTCTACGATGCGGTGGCCAATCCGCTGCGCTACTCGATCGACCGAAAAGGGTATCTGCTGATCGAATTCGCCAACATGGCGATTCCTCCGCAGATGGCCGACGCCATGTTCATGTTGCAGTCGGCGGGCTACACGCTGGTGGTCACCCATCCGGAGCGGTATCCGGTACTGCTGAAGGAACCCGACATGCTGGCGGAGTGGATTCGCAAAGGGTGCCTGGTGCAGGTCACTTCCAGTTCCCTTTATGGACGCTTCGGCCGGATGGCGGAGGCTTTTTCAAACGAGTTGCTGGAACGCAACTGGATACACTTTCTGGCCACCGACGCGCACCACGTGAAATGGCGGCCGCCGCACTTGAAGAAGGGCTACGACTATGTGGTGGAGCACGCCGGCGAAGAGACTGCGCGCCGGTTGTGCGAGACCAATCCGCGCGCAGCCATCGAGGGAGCCGCCTGGCCGGCGCAACCGGAGCCCGTGGGCCTTTGGGAGCATGTGCCTCTGAAATTCAGCGCCAAGAAGTTTGCCGCCGATCCGCGGAAGAACGATTCGGCCCACCTGCGCCACGATGTACCCAAGACCGGCACGCTTGGCTTTCTGAAGCGGCTGTTCTCAAAATAGACGGGGGCAGGCGCCGGGCAAACGCGCGAGCAGCAGAGCGATTACAGTCCCAATCCGCCATCCACGGCCAGAACCTGGCCGGTGACAAAGTGCGGACCGGCGGCAAAGAAGAGAACCGCCTCGGCCACGTCTTCCACCGTCCCGTTGCGCCGCATCGGCGTTTTGGCGGCGAAACGCGCCGCGAGTTCGTCCGGGCGCTCCTCCATGCCGATCCAGCCGGGCGCGACACAGTTGACGTTCACCTCGGGCGCCCAGGCCTTGGCCATGGCCTGGGTCAGCATGTGGAGAGCGGCCTTGGAGGCGCAATAGTGGGCGTGGGCGGGCCAGGGATGCATTCCCCCGAGCGAGCCGATGTTTACGATGCTGCCTTGGGCAGCGCGTAGATGGAGCAACGCCTCGCGCGCCACCAGGAACGGCCCGCGGGCATTAGTGGCGAAGACTTCGTCCCACTCGTCGAGGCTCAGGCTTTCAAGCGGGGCGGAAGGAAAGACGGCGGCGTTGTTCACGAGAATGTCCAGTCGGCCGAAACGGGCCACGGACGCGGCGATGGCAGCGCGGACCGAAGACTGGGAGCGCACATCGCACTCGACCGCCAAAGCGCCGCGGCCCAGAGCCTCAATTTCACGGAGGGTTTCGAGTGCCTGGGTCTCTGAGGAGCGGAAGGTGATGGCCACGTCTGCACCGGCCCTGGCCAAGGCCAGCGCAATGCCCCGCCCGATGCGCCGGGAGCCCCCGGTAATCAGTGCCGATTTGCCGCTGAGGGGTTGAGTGGTCACGCAAAAAGAATAGACGATCGGGGGGCAAAACGGATGGGGCTGCCAAGCTTTCCCACCTCAGGCAAGTTCAAACAGCGCGGAAGGTGGGGCGACCCGGATGGTAGCCGGCTTTATTTTGGCTGGCTGGACGGCGCATCCGGCTGGGCCGCAGGCTTGTCTTTGGAAGTCGCGTCCTTGCCGGAGTCTGTTGAGGGAGTCGCCGGTTGAGCCGCGTCGGAGTGCATTTTGTAGATGGAATACTGCTCGCCGGGACGCTTGAGGCGGATCTCGACGGTCATTTCGGGCTTGTCGACCTTGTAGTCCTCGCCATAGGTCTGAAAGCCCTTGGCGATGATCTGGAGGCGGACGACGTCGCCAATGGGAAGCACGTCGATGATCGTCTTGCCGTCCTCGTTGGTCTTCAGTTCCATATTGCCCTTGTCCTTTTCACCCTCCATGGGGTGAAAGATGACGGCGGCGTTCTCAATGGGCTTGCCGTTGACGTCGCGCAGGACGGTGACCTCGATGCGGGCGGTGGGTGGCGGGGACTTGTATTTGCGGCCGCGTTTGGAGGAATCCTGGGCGTTGGCGGCAAGCGAGACGAGGAGCAGGCCGATTACGGCTGCGAGAAAGCTGAAACGAGAAAAGGAACGGCGAGGCATGGGCATCATTGTAAACGGTCAGCGTCCTGACAGAGAAGATTTGGCAACAAGGACGGGTGTTTGACGGCGGATGGAGGGAAAGGTGGCACGGCGGCTCTGATGAGGTTTGAAGTAAGACTTTATGAGTGTGTTCTGCTCAGATTATCCAAATGCTGCTTGACAAACAATTGGCGTTTTGCCTATCGTTAGCAATTGGAAGGCGAGAGTGCTAGCACACTGCTGGCGGAAGTGCTCGACCGGGTCCGCAGCTCCATTTTGGAGCCGCAGTCCACAAAATCCGAACAGAACCACTCAGAATCCCACGGCAGGTCTCCCCTCGCCGTGTGTGAAGGAGAAGCTAAGCAATGGCAGCAACATCCGTAGCAACGAGCTTTACCCCGCTTCATGACCGCATCCTCGTCCGTCGTCTGGAAGAGGGCGAAACCATCCGTGGTGGCATCATCATCCCCGACAGCGCCAAGGAAAAGCCCATGGAGGGCGAAGTGATCTCCGTAGGCAAGGGCAAGTCGAACGACGAAGGCAAGGTTTTCCCGTTGGACGTGAAGGCAGGGGACCGCGTGCTCTTCGGCAAGTACTCTGGCACCGAGATCAAGATCGACGGCGAAGAGTTTCTGATCATGCGCGAAGAAGAAGTTCTGGGAATCATCAAGAAGTAGTCAGTTATCAGCTATCAGCTGTCAGTAAAAGCCCGGTGTGAGCTGAAGCGGCTTCTGACGACTGAATACAGATGACTGAAAACTGATCACTGACAACTGTTTTAAGGAGAATTACAAGACATGGCAAAGCAGATTCTGCACGGTGAAGAATCCCGTCAGGCGATCTTGCGCGGCGTGAATACGCTGGCGGACGCCGTGAAGGCAACGCTCGGGCCCAAGGGCCGGAACGTGGTAATCGAGAAGAAGTTCGGCTCGCCGACGATCACCAAGGACGGCGTGACGGTAGCCAAGGAAATCGACCTCCAGGATCCGATGGAGAACGTGGGCGCGCAACTGGTGCGCGAGGTAGCGTCGAAGACATCGGACGTGGCCGGCGACGGCACGACGACGGCGACGGTACTGGCGCAGTCGATCTTCCGCGAAGGCGTGAAGACGGTGGCGGCCGGCGCCAACCCGACGGCTCTGAAGCGCGGCATCGACAAGGCCGTGGTGGCGATCATCGGCACGCGCGATAAAGAAGGCAAGTGGACCGACGACGGCGGCGCCCTGGGCAGACTGTCCAAGCCCGTGAACGAGGGTTCGGTAGCCCAGGTGGGCGCGATCTCGGCCAACGGCGACACGGAAATCGGCGACATCATTGCCGGCTCGATGCAGAAGGTCGGCAAGGACGGCGTGATCACCATCGAGGAGTCCAAGACCGGTCACACCTATCCGGAGCTGGTCGAGGGCATGCAGTTTGACCGCGGCTATCTTAGCCCCTACTTTGTGACCGATTCGGAGCGCATGGAAGTGGCGCTCGAAGATCCCTACATCCTGATCTACGAGAAGAAGATCAGCAACATGAAGGATCTTCTGCCCCTGCTGGAGCAGGTTGCACGCGGCGGCAAGCCGCTCTTGATCATTGCTGAGGACGTTGAGGGCGAAGCGCTCGCAACCCTGGTGGTGAACAAACTGCGCGGCACGCTGAACGTGGCTGCCGTAAAGGCTCCCGGCTTCGGCGACCGCCGCAAGGCGATCCTGGGTGACATTGCCATCCTGACCGACGGCAAGGCCATCACCGAGGACCTAGGCATCAAGCTGGAAAGCGTGAAGCTCGAGGATCTGGGCCGCGCCAAGCGCATCACGATCGACAAGGACAACACCACGATCGTGGACGGCGCGGGCTCTGGAGTAAACATTGCCGGCCGCGTGAAGGAAATCCGTGGACAGATCGAGAAGACCACCTCGGATTACGACAAGGAAAAGCTGCAGGAGCGGCTGGCCAAGCTGGTGGGCGGCGTTGCCATCATCAAGGTGGGCGCTGCGACCGAGACCGAGCTGAAGGAGAAGAAGGCTCGCGTTGAAGATGCTCTGCATGCGACCCGTGCGGCCGTGGAAGAAGGCATTGTCCCGGGCGGCGGCGTGGCGCTGGTTCGCGCTATTCCGGCGGTCGAGGCCCTGATCAAGACGCTCGATGGCGACGAGAAGATCGGTGCCCAGATTGTGCGCCGCTCGCTCGAAGAGCCTCTGCGCCAGATCGTCGCCAATGCCGGCGAAGAGGGTGCAGTGATTGTGGCCAAGGTCCTGGAGTCCAAGGATCCGCACTACGGCTACAATGCCGCGACCTCGGTCTTTGAGGACCTGGTGAAGGCCGGAGTTATCGACCCCACCAAGGTAACCCGCACCGCGCTTCAGAATGCGGCGTCGATCGCCGGTCTTCTGCTGACCACCGAAGCACTGGTGGTGGAGATCCCCGAGCCCAAGGCCGCACCGGCCGGCGGCCACGGCGGCGGCATGGAAGGCATGTACTAAGTCCGAGGGAACGCACTACGGTACCTTCGGAATATCCAAAGTGGGACTGGGGAAACTTAAGTTTCTCCAGTCCTTTTTTTCTTTAAAGTGCACCATTGACCTCTGTATTCCCCCTGTGTAGCCTGCAGTTACCATGAAGATTACAGTATTTGCCTTTCCTCTTCGCAAGAGCTCAACCGGGTTGATTGAGAAGGAGCTTGCCGGCGAGTTACTGCTTTGTGACCTTGACAGCAAGAAGGCCTATTCTCTCAACCGCTCCGCCGCACTGGTGTGGAAACACGCGGACGGCAGGACATCCATTGAGGAGTTAGCAGTTCTGCTGGCCAAGGAAACGGGAACACCCGCGGACACACGCGTGGTCGAGTTTGCCCTGCGCAAACTGGACGAGGACGCACTGATGGAAAGCACCGGGCTTCCGCGCGGTGAAGACACGAACCTGGACCGGCGGCGACTCTTCCATAAACTCGGCTGGGCGGCTGCATTACTTGTGGCGCTTCCTATGGTAACCGCCGTGAAGGCATCCGCAACACTCCGAGCCAGCGGCCAAGAATAGGTTGAGTCCTGTAAGGGTAGAAGGGCACCATTGACGGCTCGCTTTCAGCCGGTATAGTCTGCTGCCACTATGAGAACCGCAGAATTAGCCTTTCCTCTTCGCAAGAGCGCGACCGGCTTGGTTGAGAAGGAACTTGCCGGCGAGTTACTGCTTTGTGACCTTGGCAGCAAGAAGGCCTTTTCCCTTAACCGTTCTGCCGCATTGGTGTGGAAGCACGCGGACGGCAGGACATCTATCGATGAGTTAGCAACTCTGCTGGCCAAAGAAACCGGAACACCCGCCGACACCCGCTTGGTTAAGTTTGCCCTGCGCAAACTGGACAAGGACGCACTCATGGAGCGCACAGGGCTACCGCGCGGCGAAGACACGAACCTGGACCGGCGGCAACTCTTCAACAAACTTGGCTGGGCGGCTGCGCTTCTTGTGGCGCTTCCGATGGTAACCACAGTGAAAGCATCCGCGGCTGTCCATCCCAGCGGCCAATCCGAAATGGATTAGGTTACGTTCCGTAAGCACCAGGAAGGCGCCTTTGCGACATCCATGGCAGGCATATGAATGTGCGACGGCCTACGGCGCAGAGGTTGTGGTGCGAACCAACCGGGCCGCAGCGATGTCAGCGCTGTTGGCCCGGTTGCCTTATGGATCGCGCCTGCTTGCGGATGGTGAGGCTTCTCATCCCAAGTGTGTCTTCTCTGTGGTTTTTTCCTCTAACGGAGATGAGACGTGGGTGCTCAACCGCAACGGGCGGCGCGTAGCACGGTGCCGCAGTGAAGCGCATCTGCTGGAGATTTTCGAGTCACAGGTTGCTTTGAGCGTCGCGAAATCGGCCACGGAATGCATCTTTGTGCATTGCGGGGTGGTGGGCTGGCGAGGAAAGGCCATACTGATCCCCGGACACACTTGTTATGGGAAAACGACCTTGGTAAGGCATTTTCTTGAAGCGGGCGCAGCCTACTACTCCGATGAATTCGCAATTCTGGATAGCGCGGGAAAGGTGCATCCGTATGCGCGCCCACTCCAGATTCGACACCAACCTGGCAGCCTGAAACAGACGGCGGTGACGATGGAGGAACTGGGAGCGGCGGGGGGTGTGGGCCGGGAGTCCATCGAGCCGGCCCTGCTGCTTTGCTGCCGCTACCGGGAAGGCGGGCGCTGGCGGCCGGAGGAACTGACGCCCGGTGTTGCGGCCCTCGAACTGCTGCGTTACAGCTTTACCGCCTACCGGTCGATGGAGGCCGCTTTTCGGGCCGCGAGCGAGAGCGCAAGCCGATTGAGCGCCTGGCGCGGAGCACGGGGCGAGGCCCATGAGGTTGTTGAGTGGGCACTCCGGCATCTCGATACGCGCGGATGAAGCCATGACTGCGCGTCCAATCGAAATCGACTTTCTGCGCGAGTGCCTGCGGTGCGGCCTGGTGAAGACCGAGACTCCGGTCCGGGAGCTGCCTGACTCCTCCCTGTCGGTGCCGCGCAATCTGGATTGGAGCGTTTTGCTGGCCCTGGCCGAGGAAAACCGGGTGACGGCGATGGTTTATCCAGCGCTTGCATCCATGGCTCCGGAGCCCTTTGCCGCTGCCTGGCGCACGGGATGGTTCAACGCCGAGCTCCTGGCCACCGAGCTGGAATCGCTGCTGGATGCTTTTGCAGAGAGGGGCATCGAAGTGATGCCCCTGAAAGGACCGGTGCTGGCCGAAGCGCTTTATGGGGACCGGACAGCGCGGCAGGCGGGCGATCTGGATCTGCTGGTTGAGAGCCGGCAGTTTCCCGCGGCAAAGGCCTTGCTGCTGGAGTTGGGCTATGTCGCAGAGCCGCCCCGCAGAATTGATTTCCATCAGGCCTTCCATAAGCCAAACGCCATGGTCGAGTTGCACTGGAGCCTGGGAAAGCCAGGACGCTGTCCGCTGGATACGGAAGAAATCTGGAGCCGGTCGACCACCGGGACATTTGGCGTGCGAACGGTGCGCACGATGGCCGAAGCGGACCTGGTACTTTACCTCGGCTATCACATGCTGAAGCACAACTGCCGAAAGCTGTTGTGGACGGCGGACCTGAGGCTCGCCCTTGAGCGCGTGGAGAGGAACGGCGGGTGGGAGAGTTTGCTGCGGGCGGCCAAGTCAAGAGGATTGAGCGGGCTGTTGCTCTGCACGTGCCTGGTGGTGGAGGAGGTACTGGGCAGGACCTTGCCCGCGGAGCTGACGGCCGCAGGCCCTGAGCAGGCGGAGATGCAGCGCCAGGTGCATGCATTTTTTGAGATTCAGCTTGCGGGCGAGGCAGAACCGATGCGTTTTCCTGAGATCTGGCAGCCCGCAGGGCAGATTGAGACCGGCGCGGGGATGAAATGGCGAGGCTTCAAGCGTCTTCTTCCCACGTGGCGGGATCGGCTGTGGGCGGAGTCCCGCGGCATTCCGAGGCCGCTCCTGGTGCTGCTGTTGCCCGGAGTTCGGCTCATTCGCATCCTGCGGAAATACGGCCCTGTCCATGCGTGGAGGGCGTTCTTCCACTCTCTGCGCGGCTGAGGAGGCGAGGCGGTCTTTTTTGGCCGACTGCCTGCCTCAGCGCACTAGGAGAGGACAGCTGCGTCCGAACGGGGGCTCGACTGGAGGACCGGGTCTGTTTTCTGCAGCCTTGCGCGCAGCCATCCGGCGGAAAGCCACGAGTGCGGAATCGAGAACTCACTCCACCCGCATTCGAGGCAGACGTTGATTTCCGGCGACGGCGTGATGGGCGGATAACTCAAGGTGCGCAGGCAGTTCCGATACAGACGGATCTCGCTTGGAATGAGGGACAGAGACGTTGACTGGCACTTCGGGCAGACCATGGACATACCTCTGGGCGAAAGAATAGCAAGCGTGGAGGCGAGGAAGGCGAAGAGTGGAGGGAAAAAACTTGAATCGGACGGCAGGCGTTCTTCAATGAAATTCGCTCCCAAAATGGCACAAAGGTGGAGAAGTTCGTTTCAGCTTCCGGTTGGCGCTTGAAGGTGCTTGCCGGCTCGCGGAGGGCTCTGATTCGAGATTGGCCTGAGCGGAAAAAATCGGGGCATTTGGCGTCGATTTTGGGGCATTTTGGGGCATTATCAGGCCAAAAACGGCCAAAAAAGGGCCAAAAACGGGCATTTACAGTTACTTATAAGTAAACTATGTATTTTTGTATAGTGCTAATTATTAACGTCTTAGTTGCAGTTTGGCAAGAAAAATGCGGTAAAAAACGCATAGGGGGGGTGGGGGTCCAGGCGATTTTGGGCTGGTTTTTTGCTCAAAATCGAAGTCAGAACAAGTCATGGCAAGGGCTGCGACTACCTGGAAATGTTCGTCGCTTATAGCTTGAGCGTGGACGAGGACGTCCACGCTACAGCCGACCGGGAGGTTGATTACATGACAGCGCCGGCTCCTTCGAGCCCGAGTAGACTGGTTGCTGCTAGACGCCCAGGA
>Ga0182016_10003962_pt1 | contig 16629 bp, 18 predicted proteins | sample 712S2MmetaG_FD_120491 | JGI IMG/M metagenome (GOLD analysis project Ga0182016, IMG submission 120491) | Permafrost microbial communities from Stordalen Mire, Sweden - 712S2M metaG | ecosystem: Environmental > Terrestrial > Soil > Wetlands > Permafrost | place: Sweden: Stordalen | collected...
GCGGAATTTTTATCACGCCGCACCTGCCGGACTTTTTCCAGTCGTATATTCACATTGGGAACTTTGGAACGAACAATCTAGTCGGAGTCATTCTAGGTTTAATTGCGGCGGCATCTTCTTTTTTCGCCACGTTGAGGATGAAAAAGTGAACTAATTATGCGTTCCCGAATTGGAATTTTCCTTACCCTGCTTTTTGTCGCGAGCGCGACGGCACAGCTCGCGGTGACAGTCACGCCGCCGAAGGTGGCCGGGCAAAAAGCCGTGGTGCAGCTAAAGATGAAAAACAATTTGGGCGACGCGGTGAAGTCAGCGCGTGCCGTGTGTTTCCTGCTGGACGACCACGGCAAGATGGTTGGACAGTCAACGAAGTGGGTTATCGGCCAGAACCACACCGGCCTTGAACCGAAGGGCGAGACGACGTTCAACTTTGTGGTGACGAGTCCGCAGCCGTTCACGACGACGAACCTCACCGCCAAGGTGAGCTTCAGTCGGGTGGTATTGGACGGTGACAAACTGGCGGACGTGACGAAGGCCGTCAGCATGACGACACCTTGAAGCGAACCGATTTTTTACAGGACGCTATTCTCCTTGCCATGCAACGTGGCGGACGTAACACCGGAGCGACCAAGCTGGCGACAGTGATGCACACAGCGATGGCGCGGGTCTAAACCGGCAAATTTTCCGTCAGACATCTTCCCTAAGCACAGCTTGAGGCCCACGATGCAGCCGGAAAATTTGCGCGAATTTTGCGCAACAGTTGCGCAACAAAAACGCAACGAGTTCAACACCATTAAACGCCTTTCAACACTGTTCAACGTCAGCGGTTCACGCACCAGAAAAAGGCGTTGAAACTCACGGCCAGGACAAACGGAAGTGAGCGGCTAAAAGTGGAAAAGTTACCATGACACTTACCCCGCCTTTTGCCGGTCAACCGGGCCGCTCGATGCCGAGCGCAACGGCAGCTTGAAAAAAATCCGTGGCGTGCATCAAAACGTCGTCGGGAGAAAAGTCGCAAGGTTGCTCATCCTTTAGCTGCTAGACGCGCCGTGTAAGTGGCGCTGCGTTCGGGGCGGGCATGAAGGAACGGCGGACGCTACGATGCTCGCAAGCTGCGCGTCTGGGCGTCCGCCTTGCTGTCCCGTTCCCGACACAAGAGCAGTTATATGCAAAGCCGCCTCATGTGCCGGTGTCCGCTCTGCGGAGCCTCCGGCGCACGAGTCTCCGCCGTCTCCCCGCGTGCCTCGCGCCCGACGGCCCGGTTCATTGAATATAACTGCGTCTTGTGTCGGGAACGGCGGCTGCGCTGTCACGCGGTCTGCTCCGCCGTTCCCACGGCGGCCACGCAACCGCCCGTTGCGTTGCCGACCGCGCGCCAGCTTGCCGAGCATCCTTCCCGCCCGCCCCTCACTTGCGCCGGTGCAGCAGACGAGAATCAAACCTTGCTCGATAAAAGAGCGCAGACGCGCCGGAGAAAAAATCATGGGACGAATCAAAGGCTGTCGGCGAAGTGTCACAAGGCCGACGCCAGGACAAACCGGCAGTCGCCGGAAATGTGAACACGCATTCGCGGGAGTCGCGTCGTTCGCGCGCCGGTGGTTCGTCCGATCTTCGCCGCGTGCGATGGCCTGGCCGAAGCCGCCGCCTAGTGCTGTCAAGGTATTGCTCGCTGCGCTGCGCTCCACCTATGACAGCGGCGGCGTTTCGGCCAATGCGCTTTTAGGTTTTGGCTTTGGCCAAAACCAAGCTGACGGGGGCAGCTTCGTTTTAGCAGCTAAAGGAGAAATGGAAACTGCCGGTCATGCCGCGTTTTCGTCGGCGTGTCGGGACACCAAAGCCTCGACGACTTCGGCAATCTTCTGTTGTTGGCGTCGCGGGAGCTTGGCGACCCGCTGAAAAGCCTGGTTGAGGCGACCGCCCGGAGCGACGACGCGCCGAGGCTTGGGCTGGCCAAGAAGTTCCTCGACGGTGACACCGAGCGCACTGGCCATTGGAACCAGCACGTCGGAACGCGGCGGGTTGCCGCTTTGCTCCCAATAGCGAATGTTCGATTGATCCTGACCAACCTGCCGGGCCAGTTCGCGCTGCGAAAGACCAGCGGCCTCTCGAAAGGCTTTGAGACGTGACGCTGTTTTTGCCATGTCATCAGGGTAAGGTGCGATTGAAAAAAAGATTTGCATGTGAGTAGTATATTACTCACTATTGAGCAATGCAATCACACTTGACGCCTTCCAAGAAAAAGCGGCGGAGCCAAGGCGACCCGCTGAAAACTTCAACGAAACCAAAACCGGCGCGCAGGCGGCCCGCAGTCAGTCGGGTGGAATGTCTGGACGGGTTGCGCGACTGCCTGGAAACCATCGGCGCGCTGGCGGGTTTGCTGGAAGCGGCCGGGCAGCATCCTCGCGCGGAACTTTTGGAGGCGGGCATGGTGAGTCACACCGGCAAACTCATCCTGGCGGAAGTGGCCAAGGCCGAGGCGTGGCTGGACAAGCTGGAGGAGGAGGCGCGCTGATTATGAAACCAAAAACTTCAACGAAGCCAAAACCATCCGCCGCCCGGCGCGAGTCCGACCGCTGGCTGGAATGGGAGGACGCCCTTTTGAATCATTGCCACACCATTGAAATCCTCGCCGCCTTGTTGTTCCACACCGGGCGCAACGATGGCGTGACAATGGAGGTGGTCAACGACACTGGCGGCATGATCAAGGCCGAGGCGCTGCGTTTGAAAAAGCGGCTGTATGCCCGGCCTGGACGAGGTGCGAAATGAAAACGGACTTCATCGTCATCCCACGGACGCCGCTCGATGAGCGCGTGCTGGGTTGCACGTTTGGAAATTATCCGTGGGACGCATGGGAGCGGCGGGCGCTGGCGGCGGGCGTGACAAAAGAACTGGCGCAGCTTGGCCGGGCGGTGATGCGGGAGGCGTATAACCACGGCTGGGACGAACGGCTGAAAACTTTTTGCGGGTGGAATGACGACGGTGCGCAAATGCTGGCGGACGCCTTGCGCGCCCCGGCGAGCGTGTCGCGCCAGTGGGAAATTTTGCTGCGCACGGACGGGCTGCGGGGCGATTATCCGGCGCGCTCGACAAGCTGGACGTGGGGCTGGCTGCGGCGCGACGCCGAGCGGCTGCTTTCAACCCTCAACGCTCAACGCTAAATGCCCTGGCGCATTCCCGAAGCCGACCTTGACCGCGTGAAGCGCGAGACGGACTTGCTGGCCTTGGTGCGGAGCCGGGGCATTGAACTCGCCAAGCACGGCACGAAAGACTTTATCGGACGCTGTCCGTTCCACGACGACAAGAACAAACCCAACTTCATCGTGTCCCCGGCCAAAGGGTTGTGGCATTGCATGGCGTGCGGGAAGGCGGGCAACACCATCCAGTTTGTGCAGCAGCATGACGGCGTTTCGTTCCGGCACGCCTTTGATTTATTGCGGCAGGGCGGCCCGGCGGTGTTCACCAGCGCCGCGATCCAGGCTCGTGAAGGGCCGCTGTCCAAGGCCACCGTGCCGCGACTGCCTTGCCCGCTGGACGCGGGAGCCGACGACGCGACGTTGTTCAGCCAGGCGGTGGGTTACTATCACGAACGGTTGAAGCAGACGCCCCAGGCGCGTGCGTATCTGGCGGGCCGGGGCTTGGACAACGACAAACTGATTGACCATTTTCAAATCGGCTTTGCCGACCGCTCGCTGGGGTTGCGGTTGCCGGAGAGCAGCCGCAAGGAGGGGACGGCGCTGCGTTCGCGGCTGACGCAGCTTGGCTTGTGGCGGGAGAGTGGCCACGAACATTTTAGCGGCTGCATCGTGGTGCCACTGCGCGATGCGGCGGGCCACAGCGTGAGCCTTTATGGGCGGCGGTCGCAATGTGGGGATTTGAAACACCTGTATCCGCCCGGCCCGCATCGCGGGTTGTTCAACCGGGAAGGCTTGCAGCAGCCGGAAATTATTTTGTGCGAGGCGGTGTTTGATGCCCTGACGTTTTGGGTGAACGGAATTAAAAACGTGACGTGCCTGTATGGCACGGAGGGCTTCACGGAGGAATTATGGGAGGCGATGAAGCACGTTCAGCGCGTGCGCCTGGCCTACGACGCGGACGACGCCGGCGAGCGGGCGGCGGAGCGGGACGCGAAGCGGTTCAAAGCGCACGGCATCGAGGTGTTTCGTATCAAGTTCCCGCACAAGATGGACGCCAACGAATACGCGCAGAAGGTCAAGCCCGCCGACAAATCGCTGGCGTTGCTGGTGAACTCGGCCACCTGGCTGGGCCTTGGCGCACGGCCACCAGCGCCGCCGCCAGAGCCACGGAAGCACGTCGCAATGGTGGTGGACGAACTAACTGGCGATCCATTGCCCATTGTAGATAAGGAGTCGCTGACGACCGGCGTGGGCTGGGCACCGGAGCCGTTTGTTCCCGCTCCTTACGCGGAGGTGCAGGCGCACTCTTCTTTATTAGCTGCTTCTGTTAGCAGCCCGACACCGGACGCGGCTAAAAAGGAAAGTGCCGCCACCATGCCGACACTGGAGCAACGCGGGGACGCCTGGTTCCTCGATGTTGAAGGCCGCGAGTATCGCGTGAGCGGTCTGGAAAAAACCATCGGCACGGACACGCTGAAAATCGCGCTGCGTTTGCGTTGCGGTGAACGCTTTCATCTGGACCAGGTGGACTTGTGCCGGGACGGGGAACGCCGCCGGTTCATGGAGCGCGCCGCCGAGGAAACGGGGCTGACCGCCGACCTGTTGAAACGTGATTTGGGAAAACTGTTGCTGGCGGTCGAGCAGGCGCAAATGGAACTGGTCCAGCCCGTCGAAAAGCTGGCGACGGCCGTAACGCTGTCACCGGAGGAACGCGACGAGGCGTTGAAATGGTTGCGCGAACCAAACTTGATTGGCCGCTTGCGCGAGGCGTTTCATTTAGCGGGCATCATCGGCGAGGAAACCAATACGCTCGTGGCCTATCTGGCGGGCGTGTCGCGCAAACTGGAAAGGCCGCTGGCCATCATCATCCAGAGCGCATCGGCGGCGGGCAAGACGACGCTGATGGACGCGGTGCTGTCGTTCTTCCCGGAGGAGGAGCGCGTCAAATACTCGGCCATGACCGGCCAGAGCCTTTACTATCTGGGCGAGACGAGCCTGAAAAATAAAATCCTGGCGGTGGTCGAGGAGGCCGGGGCGGAGAAGGCCAGCTATGCGTTGAAGCTTTTGCAGAGCGAAGGCGAGCTGACCATTGCCAGCACCGGCAAAGACCCGGCCACCGGCAAGATGGTGACGCAGGAATACCACGTCGAAGGCCCGGTGATGATTTTTTTGACGACCACGGCGATTGACCTGGACGAAGAACTTCAAAACCGCTGTCTGACGCTGGCGGTGGACGAGAGCGCCGAGCAGACCGGGCGGATCCACCAGTTGCAACGGGAGCGACGCACGCTGGCGGGACTCATCGCCAGGGCGGAACGGAAGGAGGTTTTGAAAAAGCTGCGCAACGCGCAACGGTTGTTGCTGCCGGTGGACGTGCTGAACCCGTATGCGCCGGGCCTGACGTTCCCGACCGGGCGCACGCGCAACCGGCGCGACCACGAAAAATATCTGACGCTCATTGACGCCATCGCGCTGTTGCACCAGCACCAGCGGGAGGCGCGCACGCTGCCCAGCGGCCAGCGTTACATTGAAGTCACGCTCGATGACATTGCGCTGGCGAATCAGCTTGCGCCGGAAATTTTGGGGCGTTCGCTGGACGAGTTGCCGCCGCAGACGCGCCGCCTATTGGGTTACATCCGCGAACTGGTTAAGAAAAAGCAGGCGGTGCCTGCACCCATCTTTAGCCGCAAAGAACTGCGTGACCTGTGCGGCTGGAGTCTGACGCAAGTGCGCGTCCACTTGGAACGGTTGGTGGAGTTGGAATGCCTGGCTATCCGGCACGGACGTTTGGGCAGCCAGTTCGCTTATGAGTTGTTGCTGGAGACCGACACGCCGGAGGCCGTGGCCCACATCGGTTTGATTGACACCGCGAAGTTGCGGCACGACTACGAAACAAAACTGGCCGGTGGCGCTGCCACCCTGACGGGTTTTGGCCGGGGGGTGGCGGGGCAAAACGGCCACCTGGCGGGGGGTGGCGGAACGCCCCCGCCACCGGCAAACGGCACGCCCGCCTCATTAAAATCACCACCTGACGGCCTGACGCAAACGCACATCAGGGTGCCTGCGCCCGGTCACCCGGAAAACCCCACATCGTAACCATGTCCTACAAACTCAAAGGCATTCAACGCGCCGTGCAACTGGCCAAACGCGCCCGCGACCAACGCGGCGGCAACGAGAAGGAGTCAATCAGCTACGAACTTGGCGCGCCCGACGCTCTGGGGCTGTGGCACAAGGTTTATCTGGAATCTTTGGCGGCGCGAAACTACGCGCTCGACACGCAGGAACACCGGCGGCAGACCTTCAAACTTTTTTTCACCTGGGCGGCGGAGCGCGACCTGACCCGCGCCAGCCAGATCACGCGCCCCATCCTCGAAAGCTTTCAACGCTGGCTCTGGCACCATGCCGGGCGGCGCAAAGGCCAGCCGCTGGGCTGGAGCACGCAGTGCAAACACCTGGGCGGACTCAAACACTTTTTTCGCTGGCTGGCCCGCCAGAACGTCATCGTCCACAACCCGGCCAGCGAACTGGAAATGCCCCGTGCCGAAAAACGGCTGCCCCATGAAGTGCTGACGCAAACCCAGGTGGGAAAGTTGCTGGCCATGCCCGACGTGTGCGACCCGCTGGGCGTGCGCGACCGGGCCATGCTGGAACTGTTTTACTCGACGGGCATCCGTCGGACGGAGCTTTGCCGCCTCGACCTGCCGGACTTGAACACGGAACGGCGCACGCTCCACGTCCGGGGCAAGGGAAACAAAGACCGCGTTGTCCCCGTGGGTGAACACGCCCTGGCATGGGTGGAACGCTATCTGCGGGAGGTTCGTCCGCGTCTTTGTTTGGACACGCACACCCAGGCATTGTTCCTCACCGGCTACGGCGAGGCGTTCAATCCCGATGTGGTCTCACGCATGGTGTCACGCTGGTTGAAGCAGGCGGGCGTGCCACGCAAGGGCGGCTGTCATACGCTCCGCCACGCCTGTGCCACGCACATGCTGGAGCACGGGGCGGACATTCGCTTCATCCAGCAGTTGCTCGGCCATGCGAACCTCGACACCACGGCGATTTACACGGAGGTCTCCATCAAACAGCTTCAAGAGGTTCATGCCCGCTGTCATCCGGCGGCAAAACTGCCCGTCGCGACGGGCGAAGCCGCCGCCAACGGAAAGTCGGCGCCGCCTGCAAATCCCCCTTCCGTTCCGGGCGAAAACGTGTAGCCTTTGGGCGTGGTTCCACGCCGTCAAAGTTGCATCGCCTTTTTAGCTGCTGGCCTGCTGTGGCTGTGCGGCGTGCCGCCCGCCCACGCCATGCACGCATGGCCGTCCGACGGCGTCCAAAACATCCCGATCTCCACCGTAAAAACTCGTGTCGGGGATTTTTCCTTTGCGGCATCGGGTCGCCTTCCCTGGCGACATGAGTTAAGCCCTGCAAACACGCCCGGTTCGCGGGGTTGCGGCTACGAAATGGCGTCGGGTCGGGCGTTCTGGAACGAACGCGATCCGAACTACCTTAGCTTCTGCGGCGGCGATCCCATAAACGGGTTTGATGCGGATGGAAGGCTTAGTAAACAATTTTATCAAACAAGCGTGAGTCAGGCCAACGCCGTGATGGGCTGGACGGATGACACCATCATAAACACGGTAGCCGGTGCCGGTTACTTGGCGGATTCTGCGGCCGGTTTTGTGACTGGAGACCCGGGCTTTGCCTCTGCGGCACAGGACTGGCAAAATTCAATGTCACCTTATGCCAGGCAGGGTTATTACAACCCGACGGCACCAGTGGCACAAATTGCCAGCGCTGGCGTGATGTTTGTTGACCCGGAATCGGCGGCGGGGAGAGTCGGCGGCATGGAATCAACGGTGGTCAGGGACACGACCCAAGCCAATCTGATTACCGATCCGGCGCGAATGTTGCCAGAAAATTCAACAGCAACAACGGCTACACAGCCATCGTTTTATGTTACTCCAAACGGCACAGCAATTCCGGCAACAGGTTACCGTGCAATTGGCTCCGATTCGGTGGCGCAGGCTGAAGCTGGAAACATTATGTCCGGCTCTGGAACAACTTATGTTACCTTTACTGACATAAGTGCTATGAGTGGTTCCGAAGCAGGAAGCGTCCTTCAAATTCCTTATACTCCAAGCCATTTTGCCACATTTGATACACTTCAAATCATTGATGATTTACACATTCCAGGAGGAGAATGGGGGGCGTCATCAATTCCAGAACCAATCACAACATCTTTTCCTGAATTTGGAAAAGGTGGAGCAACGCAAGCAACCACAGGAACTCCCATCTTGAATTACACACTTCAACCATTTACGAAACCATGAACGATAACGAACAAGTTAAAAATGAATACCATAAGGAAGCTATCAAACTTCTTTCAGCCTTTCCAGATGCGTTGAAAGCTTTTGAAAAGGAATGGCTGTCTGAGAATTTCAGGCAAGCGTTTCTTATAGTCCATAAAGCAACTAGGCAGTTAGATGCTAAACGATCACCAGAGCAGGAGAAACTCTTTGAGCGCTTTTACTGGCTATTTGTTAACTAATTTTGAATTACACGCTACAGCCTTTCAAAAAATAATGACGAACATCGAACAAGTGAAAGAGGAATACCATAAGGAAGCTACGAGGTTGCTTTCCAACTTCCCTGAAATCTTGGAGGCGTTTGAGCAGGCGTGGCAGTCTGATGAGTTCAGAACGGCTCACCTCATTGTCCATGATGCTACTGGGCAATTTGATTTGAAATATTCGCCGGAACAAGAAAAAGCTTTTTACAACTTTTATTGTTTGTTTGTTGGTTAAAAATTGGGAACTAATTGTTACAACCATTCAAATGACAATAGCTACCAATAACCAAAAGATACAAGAAGACCGGCTGGCACAAGTTGAAAAAATGCTGGAAAGCCTCGTGAAAGAGTTTTGGGAGATAGGCGGATGAAATGAATTCTACACACTACAACCTTTCAAAAGATAATGGGCAACATAAAAAAGTGAAAGAGGAATACAATAAGGAAGTGACGAAGTTGCTTTCTGGCTTTCCAGAAGTATTTCAGGCTTTTGAGAAAGCATGGCAGTCTGAACAATACAGACATGCGCACCTCGTCGTTCATGATGCAACAATGCAACTTGATTTGAAATATTCGCCACAACAAGACAAAACCTTCAGCAATTTTTATTGGCTTTTTGTTGCTTGAATGGCCGCTAGTATTGAATGCCGTTGTTTATTCATACGAAGTTAATCAAATTCAGATTTTGAATTTTTAAGATGACGGCAACCTATGGCATGACAAACCGCCACCGATTTGAAAATCAATTCTTATGACATTTAATTGTAACGGGCGGTTGTTGAGTTTTATCATCTGGCTGGTCATTGTGATTCCTGTTTGGGCTGACTTGCCAAACGAGAAATCTCCTTTATATGACAAACTTTCGGGGCCGATCATCCCTGAACCGCGCTTTCAAAATCCCGCATACAGGCAGTTCACAAATGCGGTTAGCAAGGCTCAATTTAATCAGGATATTGATTCTGCTGACAATGGGGATGCAAAGGCCGAATTTCGTCTCGCACTTTATTATGGAAATGGACGGGGTGCGCGGCTTGACCCATCTGCCGCCGCAAATTGGTGTCGCAAGGCAGCCCAGCAAGGATTGGCTGACGCTCAAAACTATTTTGGTTGGATGTTGGAAGAAGGTTTTGGCGTTCCCACGAATGCCGTTGAGTCAACTGAATGGTATCGCAAAGCTGCCGATCAGGGCGATGCCGAAGGATTGTATAATTTGGCTTTAAGCTACGCGTATGGGCAAGGTGTTGAACAGGATTATTACAAGGCGTTCGGCTTCTATCAACAGGCGGCGGAAAAAGGCCATCTTCCAGCCATGCACAATGTTGGCAACGCTTATTTGCAGGGACATGGCGTGTCCACCAATCTGCAATTGGCTATCCGCTGGTTCAAACAAGCCGCCACAAATGGTCTGGTCAACTCGCAACGGGCATTGGCTACGGTATATGGGACAGCCGATTACGGCATCACAAACTATTCAGAGTCCATCGCTTGGGCAAAAATGGCCGCAGAAAATAATGATCCGTTTAGCCAAAACACTTATGGCAGGATGTTGAGACGCGGAATTGGCACCGATCCTGATTTGCCGCAAAGCTGGTATTGGACTGCGAGAGCCGCCACTAACGGTTTGAGTGCGGCACAATATGATTATGGCGTGGCGCTCATTTCAGGCCAATACGGATTGGAAACTAATTATTCCGAAGGACTCAAGTGGCTTCGCCTGGCGGCAATTGAAGATAACGCGGGGGCTTTGAATTCACTTGGTTACTGCTCCATGAATGGGGTCGGAACTCCGCAAGATTATGCCGAGGGTATGCGCTTTTATAGATTGGCGGCGGAACGAGGCTCCCCGGATGCAATGGCGAATCTCGGCCTTGAATACATGAAGGGAAAAGCCGTATCCAAGGATGACAAAGTAAGTTTTGAATGGGAGAAAAAGGCTGCCGAAGCGGGGTTTGCAAGTTCGCAGCTCATAGTGGCAAAAATCTATCTTAACGGCTATGGGGTTGTTGAAAAAAACATCCCGCTGGCATTGCAATGGCTGACCAAGGCCGCCGACCAAGGCTATGCTCCGGCGCAGACATTGTTGGGATCACTTTACATGGATGGGCAGCTAGTGCCAAAAGATACTGAAGTGGGCAACAGGTGGATAGCCAAGGCAGCCGCACAGAATGACCCAGATACACTCATCCTGTTAGCCATCCGCGGATTAAAGGAAAAGAAATCCATTGAAGAATTGCGAGAGGCTGCGGACTATGCGCGGCGGGCGGCGCTTACTGGATCAGCGCAAGCGGAATACCTTTGGGCGGAGATTCAACTTGGATACCACGGACTGCCGGCCAATAAAATCGAAGCCAGAAAATGGTTTGAAAAAGCAGCCGGAGATAAATCCCCGCAGGCTCAATTCAAACTGGCAATCATGTGTCTAAATGGAATTGGTGGTGAACGCAATGCGGAATCGGCGATTTATTGGCTGAAAAAGGCCGTCAGTCAAGGCCATCCATTAGCGGCCTACCAACTTGGCGCATTGTATAAAAATGGCGTCGGCACAGAAACAAACCCGGTTGAAGCATTCAAGGCGTTCAAATTTGCTGCGGAAAATGGTGTGCCGATAGCGCAGTATCAGATTGCGACTGATTACCGTTTTGGAACTGGAACGGAAAAAGATGAAACACAAGTGCTTTATTGGTGCCAGAAGGCGGCAAAGGCGGGTTGGCCTGATGCGGAAACCGCTTTGGGGCGAATGTATCGTGCGGGTGAAGACGGACTGACAAAAAATATGGATGAAGCAATGAAGTGGCTTCTTGCCGGAGCCAACAGTGGCGATGCTTCCGCTCAATACGAATTGGGGTATTTATACGTCATGGGACAGGAGGTTCCCCAAAACGCAACGAATGCCATAAAATGGTTTGCTCGTGCCGCAAATCAGGGACTTTCGGGGGCGGAAAATTCTTACGGTTACTGCTTGGAAAAGGGTATCGGAATGGAAACAAATCTCACTGAAGCCTACAAATGGCTTTTGCTTGCGTATGCTCAAAATGAAACTGCCGCAAAGGTTAATCTGTCGGCACTTGAACCCAAACTTTCACCCGAACAACTTGAAGAAGGACGGCGACTCGCAGCGGAGTTCAGGCCGAAATCGGAAGTTTCATCTTCATTAACAACTCCGGGTTTGGACGATTTGCTAAGGTGAAAGGCGTCCAAAAATGATTTTTTGTGGAGCGAATCGAAACTAAACTAATTATGCTATCAAAAATTTTATATTGCATCATCGGCTTTTGCGCTGTTACCGGTCATGCGCAACTTGCCACCACCGCTTCACCCCCCGGAATCGTCAGATCCAATGCCGCAGTGCCTCTGGTGGTAAAAACCTATTCTACCAACGTGGTGAACATGGTTGAGCCGGCAGCCACCATTGTTCCCGCCAGCCAACCTGCATTATCGGCGCAAACATTTGTCCGCGCGCCAGCGCCGTTCAACCCCAAGGTCGTTAAAGTCCCCGACGCGCCTATGCCCACTGTGGTCACAAACAACAGCCAATCGGCCAATGTGATTAACACCGGCTTGGCAGTGGTTGTGGCCGCGCCAAAAATCATCGGCCAAAAAGCCGTCGTGCAGCTAAAGATGAAAAACAATCTAGCCGATAAAGTGGAATCCGCCCGCGCCGTCTGTTTCTTGCTCGACGATCAGGGAAAAATGGCCGGGCAAGCCACCAAATGGGTCATCGGCGGCACAAAAGACCGGCCCGCACTGGAGCCGAAAGGAGAAACCACATTCAATTTTGTCATCACTAGCAGTCAGCCATTCACGACCACTAACCTGATAGCAAAAGTGAGTTTCAACCGCGTGATATTGGAGAACCGCCAAGCAGCCGATGTGAATAAGACGGTGACCATAACGCCGCAGACTCCATAAATATCTGCCGCTATAAAACACGGAGATTGCTAAATTCCAGAAACTTTCGCAATCTTGTGGCGTTTAATCCGTCGTTTCATTTTGCATGAAGTTTTCTTTCAAGTTCCGGTTGCTCGCCGTGTTTGCGATCCTGTTATTCCTCGCCGGAACCAAGGTTGAAGCGCAGGGTGTTCTCAATCTTACGGTCACCAGCTCGGCGAGTTCCCTGCTGGTGAGCAATAATCTCACTTACACGATTATTGTGACCAATAATTTCGCGCTTTTGCCCAGCGCAGTGGTGAGCAATACGCTCCCGGCAACCGTTCAATTCGTGAGTGCCAATCCTGGATCGGGAGTCACCTTTGTAACCAATGCCAGTGGCGTGGTGTTCAATATCACCGGATTCAGCATTGGCACGTTCGCCCAAATGACCCTGACCGTCCAACCCACGCAGGTTGGTTTCGTCACCAACTTGGTGCAGTTCTTTACCCCCAATGCGACCAACGCACCCGCCACGAATGTGGTGACGCAAGTGACAAACACGCCCCCGGTGCAAGCCGATCTCGGCGTGGCCATCACCGTTCCCAAGACGACCATCATCACAAACGATTTGATGACTTACGGGGTAAGCGTGACCAACGCGGGGCCGGATGCCGCTCCGGGCGTGATCCTCACCAACACGCTGCCATCAGGCGTTATCTTGAAAGGTAATTACACGGTTGTTAGCAATAATTTGATTTTCAATTTGGGCACAATGGCAAGCGGTGCCTTCACGAATTTCCAGTTCACCATCCAGCCGACCAATGCGGGCGTGCTGAATTTTTTTGCGGCGGTAGGTGCGCCGGGCGTGTTCGACCCCAACGTCACAAACAACACGGCCAGCAACAGCATCGCGATTACCAATTATCTTGTCGGCACACTGACAGCCAGCGTCACCTCGACGCAGCTTTACAATCCGCAAAACGGGCTGGTCGAACAAACCATCACGGTGGCGAACGCCGGGCCGGCATCCATTCCAGCCGCGCGCGTCATCGTGACCGGCTTGACCAATCAGCAATTATACAATGTCGCCGGCACCAACAATGGAAACCCGTTTGTCGTTTACATTTCCAGTCTCGCATCGGGACAAAGTGTGACCCTGCTGCTGCAATTTTTTGCCGCCAACTATTTCACGCTGGCTAATTCACAATTACAGGCATTTGCCGTGCCGGTGCCCAATTTGGCTCCGCCAGTCGTTTCATCAACAAGCCCGAACCTCGTGATCTCACGCATCCTTCCGTTGTCCAATGGCTATGTGCTCATCGAATTTCCGTCCACCGCCGGAAAGACCTACACAGTGGTTTATAGCGACAACGCTTCGTTTTCCAACGCCAAGATTGCGCCACCGTCCGTTGTGGCGGGAGCGAATCGGAAGCAGTGGGTTGATTATGGCCCGCCGACGACGTGGAGCGTCCCATCCACCGTCCCGGCACGTTTCTACCGTGTCATTCAGAACCCATGACGCCATCGCGCAAATCGTCATCCCGTAACCGCATTCGTATCCAAACGGGATGTTTGGCCTGCGGTTTCACGGGGTTCGCGTTGAGTGCATCGGCACAATTTATACCGTCCTCAAACGCGTCGTCCATAGACGCATTCGGCGGCAACCCGGATTCCTACAAGTTCATCAGAATTCCCTCGGACACGGGCGATTGGACAAGCCATTTTCGCATCGGCGCAATGGTCGGAGTAAACATCAGCGCCAATTTCAGCGAGCAGGGGACATTCGGCGTTTCTGGCAACAACCCGGCAGCCGGGCTTTACGACAATGGTTATGTGCATACGGACAGTTCGGGAAATGCTTTCGGCCACACGAGCAATTGGGGCTACCAAAATAATTCCCAATACAATTATGCGGCGCAAACCCTGACCATGCAGGGCACGTCTTCGTATTCCACCAGCGGTAGTTCCAAGGACAACGGCGGTGCGTTTCCGGGCTTCGACATGGCTTACGGCGATAATATCTGGTATTGGAAGCACGCCCGCGTCGGCTGGGAATTGGGATTTGGTCTTTTGCCCATCACCATCAAGGACAACAGTCCCATGTCTGCCACAGTCAACAGCGCGAATTATATATTCGACACCTCAAATCCGTATAACGAACCGATTCCGACAGCACCTTATCAGGGCGGTTTCAACGCGCAGACCGGCGACCGGACCATTCCTATCACGCCTTCATCCGTAACCAGCCAGACGCTTCAAAATCAACTCGTCACCGGCTCGCGCCAGTTGGATGAAATGCTCTACACCCTTCGGCTGGGGCCGTCGTTTTATTGGGATTTGACGGAGGATTTCGGCATGTCCTTGGGAGCCGGCCCGGCGGTCGGCATCGTGACCGGCAATTACAAATATAACGAAACCATCACCTCCGGCGGGGTCAACGCGCACAATTCCGGGTCGTTCGGAACGACCGATGTGATCTACGGCGGCTATGTGAACGGCACGTTGATGTATCATGTGCTGGACAACGCCGATTTTTATTTGAGCGCGCAATACATGCCGCTGGGCAATGCCAGCTTCAGCAGCGGCGGACGCCAAGCCGAGTTGAACCTGGGCGGGCAGGTTTATGTTTCCCTTGGCATTAACTGGCCGTTTTAACCTTTCACAAACAGGTGGCGGTGTTAAGTCAAAAAAGCATTGCCGAGAAACAAGCTCCTCTTCATACTTTCTGCGTGAGAATGAATCCAAATGCTGCGACAATCGCTTTGGCACTGGTCTTTATTACGAATATTTTTTCAGCGCGCGCAGATGAAAAGCTTTCACAGCTCACAACCGCGTTATCCTCGGAAACTATCAGCGGTTATGTATCCACCGAAATATCCTTTTCGCCGCTTCCGCTGACAAATCCATCTGACGTTGAAATCACCATAGCGACGCTCGGTTTAATTGATGTTAGCGTTCAAAATCCTTCCCTTGATCTGCAACCTGCTCAACCAATAGTTGGGGACGTGAATTTATTTCCAAGCGCAACCTACGTTGGTGATTCATCGGGGGCAGTAATGATAGAAGCGATTCGCCAAGCAACGCCTCAATCGCTAACTCCATCAATTCTACCGCCGCAAAATTTGCAAATTCAATTAAATCAAGGAGGGATACAACCCGCTCCTGAACCTTCCACGATTGCGCTTGGCTGCTTGACCATCGGATTGATCGCGTTAGCGCGATTGAACAAACGCCAGCGGGTTTTGAAACATTAGCATTCGCTAACTTTATCATTTTAAGCTCCTGTTTTTGAGTTGGTAAATCCGTGGCCGTCGCATTACCTGTTACCAATTTAATTGGCAGCAAAACTTGTGGGTAATTGAAAGGTTGCGCGTGACGCTTACGTTGCCTTAACCGTATCCACCGCTGATCGCTGCCGATTCCAAAAGCAGTTTGGAACAATACCAAACTGCTGCAAAATCAAGATTTTGCAGCATTCATTGAATCTGCTTTGAAGAATTGATTCGACGTATTCAGAGCTTTTGACCTTGCCATCAAGCCAGATGTGGGCCGAATATCAAGGAGTCGTCTATGACTCTGACCAAACGTGATCTTGTGGTGCGCATCAGCGAAGAAACCGGGCTGACCCAAAACCAGGTGTTCGATGTTGTGCAGAAAACCTTGGATAACATCACCGAATCGCTGGCCAATGGCGGCAAGGTGGAAATCCGCAACTTCGGCGTGTTCGAGGTGAAGATCCGCAAGGCGCGCGTGGGACGCAATCCGAACCGGCCGGAAATTGACGTGCCGATTCCCGCCCGCTCAATGGTGAAGTTCAAAGCCGGCAAAGAAATGAGAGCGCAGGTGTTAAAACTAAAACCGAAGCCGGCAAAGAAAGCATCCTGAAGTAAGGCCCGTCCAAACCTGCGCAAATTGAAGCTCGTCCTGACGGCATAAGAATCCCTCCGTTTCTGAGTTCGTGACCTTTGAGCAGGATTTGATTACACTTCCAGGTGTTGGGGCAGGTGCCGACGTCGGGAGCCCGTAGGGCGACCGACGTCGGCACCTGCCCCAGGGGGTCCA
>Ga0182016_10003963_pt1 | contig 16628 bp, 14 predicted proteins | sample 712S2MmetaG_FD_120491 | JGI IMG/M metagenome (GOLD analysis project Ga0182016, IMG submission 120491) | Permafrost microbial communities from Stordalen Mire, Sweden - 712S2M metaG | ecosystem: Environmental > Terrestrial > Soil > Wetlands > Permafrost | place: Sweden: Stordalen | collected...
AAGCATTGGAGAGTAATTTGACAGCAAAAATAGCTTGTTTCTGCAACTAAATCGCGAGCTCGGGTACATGTTGAATTGCTTATGCTCCCGATATAAATATTTTTGCGTTTTAAACTTTCTTTTCGATTTATATCCGTACATTTCTTTTTGGGGTTTATCTTCATTTCATCTTATTAGGATAATATTTCAAGTTCAGTGTGAGGTTAGGTTTCGCCCAGGTATGCTTTTACCAGCGCCAAACGTCCTTGATCACGGGCAATACGCTTGATGCTTCGAAGCTGATCTTCTGTAGGATTAACAATATCAGTATAATCCATGTAAACTACATTAATGTATGCTAAGATATCCTTAGTAGAATCTGCACGAACACCGATGAGTTCAATGGTCTCACCGGTCTTAACTCGGGTATTGGCGGCGGCTGCGAAGTACTTGAAAGTAAAACCGTTTTTAACCAATTTGTCATCCAATCGATCGTTGTATGGAGAAATTTCAGGGGTATAGAAATCAGCAATCTGACGCGCAGTCGTAGCCCACTCGGTGGTAATACCAAAAGAATTCAGGTACGCTAGCGCCGCAGTGTACGCATTATTTTCAGCGGCCTCCTTAGTACGTCCCACACCGACTCCAATCTTCATCTGGGGATGGTCAACGTCGTAATTTTTCAGAAACGCCAGATGTCTAGGACTCAAAATAATATGACGAGTATACAAGCTTTTCACATTATCATACTCCTCGGTGTCCTCGGGAATGGGGAGAGCGAAGCGAGTGAATATCTGCTGGACTTGAGTCTTGATGGCACCGGTTTTCTCTACCCACTTCATCTCGGTATTCTTGTACAAATACACAATCATGTTGTAGCAGTTGATGGAACCATATCCTCGGAAGATCTTGTCCGAAATCGTGCTGAGAGCACCAAAGAACGATTCATAAAGATCACCAAGGACACTGTTACTAGTGCCGCTTACACTAAGAACATATCTTCCCAATTTCATGTTCTTGGCGTATTTCGCCTGTTCGGTTTTACTCTGATACACACGAGTCAGCTCGGTATAATCCCTCTTGTGCAGAGTGGGAAAAGTAGCAATAAGATACTTGGGGAACTCACATTTGAGAACAGCATCACCCAAATATTCAATATCCTCATAGTTGCTATTGGCGTTAGGGTTCGCGCTCTCATGAGTGAAAGCTTTCTCCCAAATCTTCATGTATTCATCACTAAAATAGCGATTACGCTCTATATTATCAGGAATGATGTTCTTGAGCAAAAAATTGAGATGCTTCTTTAAAGCCTGTGACCATTCTACACTCCGGGTAGTATAGCCCGGATAGGTGGGGCGTTCAGTCGGATGTTCAGTTGAAGTGACGCTTGTACGTTCGTTTGATGCGGCCATTTGTAGATACAGTAAGATAAATGTATACTATAATTTTGACAAGCAAATGGAGTAGCAGGGATTTAGACCTGCTGACGATACAACCCGTTGTAAGATTGGTTGTTGTATAAAGGTAAATCAGTTTTACGGGAATTGATGAATATACATATTCAAGTATATACCATCGTTGACCTCGCATGATAACAATATGGCTCTCAACTATTATCTGGCCCAGAAATTTTGTCACAGTGAGTTCTTATTAACCTATCACCTTGTAATAACGAAGAAGACATTTGCTCTAAACCGATTTCGTTGAGTGTAATTTGTTGGCACGTGGAAACAGATTTAATCGTTGCATGAACTGATACACCATTTTGAGTGGTTCTTGGAAGTACGAGAGATCGGTTAGTTATACAGTAGGAAACTCTGTACTATATTAATAAGGAGATACCCGAGGAGAGCGCTCCTATTGATATTATTGATATTATTGATATTATTGATATTATTGATATTATTGATATTATTGATATTATTGATATTATTGATATTATTGATATAGAGCAGGGTAATCGTTTCTCTTGATTCATTGGCATTCTCACCACGAGGTCAATTTACCTTGTTACTTTCACACTCGGAAAAGTCTAACACCAATAGAGAGAATAAATAGCAGTATATACTGATTACAGTGCTAAAGATTGATAATTCGGAATGACGTTTCGGTGATATTTATCCCTTTCTCACAGAATAATTCATATATCTAGTATAGATATATTATAAGAAATACAGAAGATGATTGGCTCTACTGAGAAAAGCTCGTAATCGTTCGTACATATAGCCATAAGAATCAACACAATATCTGAATTCTTTGATATTGAGCCAGGTAATGCTACAGACCTCGGGAACACCTTTATTGAGTTTAGAGTAGGCTTCATATCGTTGACCAAAGACTCGGGAGACATCATCAGGGTTCACGTCTACGCGAATGAAGATGGTTAGGTTATTAGAATCATAGATAACTGGACAGTGAGTAATATTATCGTAACTTAAGGGTGAGAAAATATTGAGAGTTTCTTCCTGATATTCTCGTAGGGCACCCGAGATGACATTGCCATCCCTTTTATAGGAGATGCCACCAGCAAAGTCGGTCAACTCATGGGTCCTGCTATCTAGACCTAGAGCAAAGTACAACTCACCATTTAGAATAGTGTATAATATGACGCCCCCGCGGGAGGGATGGATGGTTTCTAAATTAAGTTTTCCCACGGTGGTGTAATTAACATAACGCTTCCGTCGCCGAAAGGTGTATCTGTTGTCGTACCACTTTAAAAGACCCATGAATATATACAAGGTTGCATATATATTTTATTTAAGAATAGGAGCATTAGTTATATTACAGTTTGTAATATATTACTTTAAACTAAATAAGATATGGTGATACTATATGAGATACTGTGACAGACGATCCACGATACAAGAGGCGTACCACACATATTTAATGTCGTAGGACCTGATTATCTTCTCGATATTCCATCGCAGTGTAGTGATAGTATTGGCCACATCCTCCTCACCATTGCATAATAGCGCTCTTAGTATTGCCGGTATGGAAGTATCTTCTCCAAGCCATTTTGTGAGCATAGATTTGGTTATCTTATTTAGCATAGTTCCCTGCCCCGTTTTCTTAGGATTTTTCAATATGGTATTATCATTAGTATTAACGGGAGTGAAGACTGATCCTGGACGAATACTCATATTCTTTTCACTGATAGCACTAAGGGCTAAGATATCACAAAAAACAATGAGATGACCCACGCAAGCTTTGAAATTACTGTCCTCGTAAAGATCTGAATCCTTCGGTAGTCGACTCAGTGGGGTCTCCCACACCACTTCACCTTGAGTAGTGATGGGAACATAGTATATGACATGATGAGTCTTTCCGATGGTTATCCGGTGAGTTCCCCGCCGGGGAATGGCAAATAGTAGTTTAATATCATCTATAATACAAGGTAGAACATCGTAGGACTTCCGTTTGATACAAAAGATAACTCCATCACCAAGGTCCCCAAGGAATCCATCACCGAGGGGACCCTCACGAATGGTTAATCCCCAATAGGTAACATCATCTACAATCCATCGTTGGGTCAGTATATGTTCAGGGTAAGTTCCCAGGTAGGAGCCATCCCAAGGTAGCCGCGGATTCAGAATTTCTGTGGACGTTGACATCTTGAATATTTTCAAGATATAGTAATTTTAAATCAATATTTCCATATGATACCGTTATTTTATCGGGAGTAATCTGCTACGTTGACCCCATAAATCCTACTTCACAAGATCCTACCTCACAAGATCCTACCTCACAAAATATTATGCGTAAACTCTCTCCTATGACTCGTTCTCGAGGTAATCGGGACCGGTAGGCAAGCCGGCACTGGCTAAGTTAGCATTGATGATTGTAATTATACTTTGTTTATTTTTTCCTGAAACGGCGAGTCCTAAAGCGGCCAAAAAATCTTTCAATGACTTAAGATCATATACTACGCCATCCTTACCCGCACGATTAGAACCCAACCTTGAGACATCAATAGATTTCAGGATCTTCATGCGTGTGTCATCAGCGATACGATTCGTCATATTTTGAGAGGAGGTAGAAGCTAGTACTTTAGGTTTGGTGGCTTGTGGTGCTGTGATAATGGTGCTGATGGTAGGAAAATTAACTTTTGATACTTGGGGAGCGGGTCCAGATATATTAGTGTCGGGAGTGAATATAGTTACTTCGATATTCTTGTCCCTGATACTCTGCACACCTTCGATGGGAGGTCCGTATTTTTTGGGAGTCTTATCAATGTTAAAGGGTTTAATCGAAGGCAAACCGGGTAGACGCACCGATGGGACAGTTGGTAATTGTGAACTCGTAGGAAGCTGTACCCCTCCATATGGAGAGGGGAAATTATTATATCCAGCGTATGGGGATTGTGCGCTCGTTGGTAATTGATATGGCGAAGGCGGATTGGTACTGTGTGGTGACGGATTTGAACTTGTGGGGAGTCGTACACCAACGGGAAGATTACCTCCTAAATTGGGGGAGGCTATTCCAGGTGCTACATTTCCGCGTTGATTGGGTACCGGCATATTCGGTAAGATTAGCCCGCTGAAAGAGGGCGCGATGGATGGTGCGCTGACAGATGGTGCGCTGACAGATGGTGCGCTGATGAATGGTGCACCGGTGGGGAGGCGAGGTAAATTGATCGGTAGCGTGCTCACTGATGGTGCCACTACGGTACGAGTTGATGTGCTTACTAATGGTGCGGTTACTAATGGTGCGCTCACTGATGATGCGCTCACTGATGATGCGGTTACTAATGGTGCCACTACAGTACGACTTGATGTGCTTACTAATGGTGCGGTTACTAATGGTGCGGTTACTAATGGTGCAGTTACTAATGGTGCAGTGGTTTGCGTGGCTACATTAATGTTGGAGGCAGCACTAATCTTTGGCACTTGGACATTGACCGTTGGTTTTACGAGATTGACCGTTGGTTTTACGAGATTGACCGTTGGTTTTACGAGATTGACCGTTGGTTTTACGAGATTGACCGTTGGTGCTACGGGGGCACCGACTGCGACTGGTGGTAAGAGTACTCGGGGGGCGGTAATTACAGCGGGTAGATTTCCTACCCTGGATGAAGTACTTACTGAGGTGCTGGGTAAAGCATAGTGAGAAGCGGGACGAACTGGATAATTCGGAACTTGACCAATACTTTGGACACTTCTAACCTCAGGATTAATTATCATCTTTTGGAACTGAGCATCAGGATTGATGCCTGAAGATGGTTCCGATGATATTATACTTTGCATGAGATCTGTAACGCCGGGTTCTCGAGGCTGGGGATTACCATACAGTGAGCGTTGAGTTCCTACATCGTTGACTCTATATCCCGCCGAATTAACGGGAATAGAATGCGGCAAGTTGGAACTTGGTAATATGGGAGCTGGGAAGGTAGGAGGAGGTAATCTGGACGCTGGTACCGGTGAAGTGGGTATACTTGGAACTGAAGGTAGAGGAATGATGGGTACATATGGAAGCCTCTGCAGTTGGGCCTGAGCTGCGGATCGGGGCGATAGGGCACTAGTGATCTCTTGTTCATCTAGATTATTAATACTAGTGTTTTGTCCAAAGGCGTTTGCCTGTTGATAAATCCAATTGGAATTTACATCGGAGTTCACGTCTGCGCCGGCATCTGTAGAAGTATAGGGTGGAAGGTTGAATTTGGGAAGGCCACTCGACATTTATGAAACCTGAAGTATTATAGTAGAAAAAAATTGAATATGATCAGTCATTTTAGCAGCCAGCAACTTACAATCCATCGCCCGCCACCTCAGTATGAGTTCAATATCATCTCTGACGACACCGACGTCTGGGGGATCGCAACTTCCGACAATATCCTCTGCTACCACTAAATTATCTACTCTACCATCAGGAACACCTTCACTTGCACCACCCACTTTATTACCCACTTTACCATCGACTCGTACTCTGCCATCAGGAAAACTCCCATTGGCACCACCCACTTTACCATCGATTCGTACTCTGCCATCAGGAACACTTCCATTAGCACCACCCACTTTACCATCGGCTTCTGCTTCGTCATCAGGAACGCTTCCATCAGTACCACCCACATTACCATCAGTACTTTTACCTCCATTATCGAAGACCACGTCCCAACCTGATGCTTATACATCCAGCTCTAATGTACGTCCTCAACTGCCGACATCCGTTGGTGTCTCGGTGTTTCCATCTGTAGTGGCGGCGCCAGCGTTGAACGTTTCTATTACACCAGCAACCCCCAAACGTGGGGGAGCGAAGAAATCATCTACCAGCAGATCGGGGACATTTCCGACACTTTCATACAGTGATACTACTCCCAAAGTGGACATTTCGACACTACTTAATAGTGTTATGGACATTATTACCCCCCCTATAGTAGATATAGATATCAAGATCCCACAACTGGTGGCGCTCACCTACACCGATAATACTCCTATATTAAAGGCAAATGATCCTTACACCATCATGGAGATAATAGAGTTGGTGAGAGTCCTTCCATTTGATGAGGTGATGGCATATGCTTTCAAAAAGAACTCAGCATCTGAACTTTATTGGACGTTGCCGATCTTTGATGCCGGAAGAGCTAAGGTTCAGAAAGAGATCAGTTTGATTCAACTCGAAGAAGTAGGTGTTACGGAAATAGGAAGGTGTCGCCACTGCTCAGGAAAGGAACTGGTGTTTGCACAGAAACAAACTCGCAGTGGTGATGAGCCTATGACCGTCTTTGTGCGCTGCGTACAATGTGAACATCGATGGAGACAGTAAAGATCCTATACCATAATATATTTATAACATCAGTTATAAATATGTATACTAATATGGTGAAATATTTATAGTACCCATTATAAATGAGCACCTGTGACAACAATGTTTGCACTTTGACACAAAGTGCTCCCGTACTTACACCACCCTGTGGTCGCAGAGTTACGTTCGCTCCCGTTAATATGATTAGAGAATTCGATAAACATGAACCTATTCGTTGTAGCACCTACAGCGCGCCGTGGCCAGCGATATTAGTGGCTATTATAGGTTTAGGTATTATGTTATATACTATATTTGCTACTAATGTGACCCCTTCCCGAAATATCTTCGGAGGTACTCTCATATTCTTATGGACTCTAGTTTGGTTCATTATCCTATGGGTATTATGGAAACAGTGTTATACGGTGGTGACCTGGTGGATATGTCTGATTCCCATCTCTCTTACTATACTATTCGCTATTCTCTTGATAACGTTCAACTTCGGGGCCTATTAGATCAGGTTACCCTATCTTAACCAAAGACATTGATTTTAAGATAGGATAAAAGGGAAAAGTGGGAGGATTTAAAAATCACCAAATTGATCTCGCAAGAAAAAAATTACTGATCCTGTAGATAATAATTATCAAAGTATCAATATACAAACCATGTCTTCCGATAACACCAATCTCAATGCATTCACCAACAGCATGCCTTCCTATATCTTTACCTACATTCTTGGACCCGTCATCGACCATCTTCGAAGTAAGGGTGTCGATGTAACTTTGAACGAGCTGGCAGCTGTTCTCAGCCTGCCTCCCGCTCGAGTTTTGCCTGCCAACATCAGCGCTTCGTACCCTGCGTCCTCATCTTTACCTACGTCTAGTCCGTCGACTGGCGATTCTGCTAAAGTCAATAAGGAGAAGAAGGGCAGTAAGAAGCCGACTCTCGACGCATTCGTTAAGGACGTGACTTGTCAGTACAAGTTCACTCGTGGTGCCAATCCTGGTAAATACTGCGGTAACAGCGTGAAATCCGGAGACAAGTATTGCGACCCTTGTAAAAAATCTCACAAGAGTTTGCGTGAGGGTGAAGTCAAGGGAGAGGTTGCCGCAGCAGGATGGGCCCCAGGCTTCTCTGCCGGAACTGCCACTTCGGAAAAAGAAATCAAGTTAACTGAGATTGATGCCGAGAGAAGAATATACGTCGAAACTTCAAGGAATCTGTTGATTCGTATCGAATCTGTTCCCACGGCCGACGGAGGAGTTACGGATAAGCATATTGTTTTAGGTAGAGACTTCGACGTCAGGACAACTACCATGTCTCCTTTAACTCCCGAAGATGTCGAGTTTGCCAATAAGAACTACTTTACTATTAATCCTTCGGCTATTCCTCAAACTCTGGGTGCAGCACCCAGCGCTTTCCCCACTCCTCAACTTCCTCAAGTATCGGTACCTCAACTTCCTCAAGTATCGGTACCTCAACTTCCTCAAGCATCGGTAGCTCAAACAGGACTACCTGCGATTCATGCGGTTCCCCAAATCCCGCAGATTCCTCAGCCTACTATCCCTCAAATTCCGAAGTTTACAGTGTGAGCAACTCTTATCAAGATTCCATAGATAACAAATAATATATACTAAATTTAGTATATAAGAAGATATTTTCACTGAACATAAATGAATGTATTGATTTCCCCCGTTTCTGGGGGTGGCTTTGTAGTTCAACTGGCCATAATGCAACATCTGTGTGAAATGAATTATATTCCTGACGTCGTTCTCGCTTCCTCCGGAGGTAATGTTGCAGCATATATCGCTGCCGCAGCAGATTGGAAGGCAGCGGCCATCGAACGTTTCGCTTCAGGATTAAAGTCTAATATGTTTCTTTCTCCGTGGAATTCTGTGTCCTCGGTTTCTAGCATCGTGGGATATTTTAAAGGAGATATGTACAATAAGGGTGACGGAGTGGTAGAGTTTATGAAAACTCTATTCACACCCAAATCTATTACCAAGTATGAAATATGGACAGGAACCTATAATAGAAATAAGAAGAAGGCTCGAGTCTTCTGTAATAAGGATGAGCGAAGTTGCCTCTTAAATATAAGTAGCACCGACTGTGGTTTATTACAGTTAATGCCACCCATATACGCCAACGGCAATATTGAACTAATTGCCGAATTTAGCATTGCTAGTGCCAGTATTCCTACGATAGTACCACCACAAATCATTGATGGTGACGAGTATATCGATGGGGGCGTAGTCGCAGTTTCTCCATTAGTGTATATGAAGAGTGCCATTTTAGAAGCAGTAGGTAATGATGGCCTACACATGGTGTATGTTAGTCCAGATAATATTGAAAATCCAGTTATGACCACAGGAACTAACTTAGTAGATTCGTATAAAAAGGTAGCGGCCGAATTTATGGTGGCTCAGGCAATCAAGGATCGCTTGACCGCTCATGATATCCTTAAGAGTTTTCCAGGAAGTACCCAGAAAGCTCAATTCGACTGTAATTATCAGAACCTACAACACGTGATCTCGTTGCAAAATTACATTAAGTACTCTCTCATAGAAATCTATCCTTTGAATCCCATTGCCATCGATTTTACCAACTTCAGTAGTGTCGATATTACTAACGCTGTTACTAATACTTTTGGAAGCTGTCGCTGTCGTCTATGGTATCAGGTTCTCGATAACGATGATGCCGGAAATATCGCGTATATAGTTTCTCAGTTTACCTTATCTTCTAATAGTTTAGCTAGCCCCGCGTCATCCTCAAATACCTCCACGACACCCAATTCAGCCCTGTCCCTATCTGAGGCATCCACCTAATACATATTTAGAAAAATATGTAGAATAGCATTCAGTATTTACAATAGTATGTAGTAGTTAGAATGGTATATAGTATTTAGAATAGTATATAGTATTTACAATAGTATGTAGTAGTTAGAATAATATATAGTAGTTAGAATATTATGTGGTGTTTAGAATAGTATGTAGTACTTAGAATAGTATGTAGTATATAGAACAGTATTCAGTACTTAGAATAGTATGTAGTATTTAGAATAGTATGTAGTATTTAGAATAGTATGTAGTATTTAGAATAGTATTCAGTACTTAGAATAGTATGTAGTATTTAGAATAATATGTAGTATTTAGAACAGTATGTAGTATTTAGAATAGTATGTAGTATTTAGAATAGTATGTAGTATGTAGAATAGCATGTGTTATTTGAACAGTATGTGGTGTTTAGAATAGTAGTCAGTACTTACAATGGTATGTAGTATCTAGAGTAGTATATAGAATAGTAGTTCTGTCTCGTCTCATCTTATCAAATCTTATCTAATTGATTAAAATGGGGAAGATGTTGTTCGCTGCGCTCTGCGAGGTCTACCCCACAAATGAATTTTATATCGTTTAGTTGCCGTTTAGGGGTCCGAAATCCTTCGTATTATGCTAGGATTTTCGAATCGAAAATGGCACTTATAACATCTTTTGCCTGGCCCCATCTAATCTATCTAATCTATCTAGTCTATTTTATATTTTAGTTGCAAATATGACAAAAGACGTGGGTTGCCTCGATATTATGCTGGGATTACGCTAGAATTCTCGATTCAAAAGTGTCACTTATAACATCTTGTCGCTGGTCCATCTAAACTATATTATATTATCATCTGCTCTTATATTATATTATTTATTCTGACAGAACATACTAATATCGTAATATTACGATATTAGTACAGAAGTAACATTAATCATCTAACGGCAATGTATAAGCGTTTCTGGTGGTGGTACCATCCGCTCGGGATTCATGATATTAGCGATGGCAGTCCATATTTCGGGTACGATGGCTGTAGGACGAGGGGCATTGACATTAATATAGTTATTAACTAATACTATGGTGATCTTCTTTTCAGGGAGATAGGTCACGCAATCGTTGTATGAAGAAGTGGAACCAAAGTGAGTCAACCATCCGTAGGTATATATGATGCCGATGCCATAATAGTGATCTAAACTATATGGGGGGAACTTAGCCGTAGTGGGTTTTAATCGTAAAGCAAATATTTCTCTACTTAATAGTGCACCTGTGCCTAAATAGCGACTCCAATCACTCATATCATCAATCTTAGATACCATAGCACCAGATGCGTATGTAAATGAGGGATTCCATAGAGTCGATTCCTGTACACTCTTATCATACTCGTAAGAATGGATCTTAGGACTGGGAAAAGTACTAACATCTCCGAGAGGATATAGGGCAGTATCATTTAGACACAGGGGATTTAAGACATACTTAGACATGAGATCCGATAACGGACACTTGAATGTCTTCTCTAATATACTTCCTAAAATGATGGTATTAACATTACTATAGAAGAAATCCGTTCCTGGAATAAATAGGGGACCGATCTCAATGGCCATGGCAATGATTTCCTGAGGATCCCATTGTCTAAACGGATTGACCTCAAAGTACTTTGCCACGTAAGCAGGATCATTAGTGGGATCGGCAATTCCCGAAGTCATATTCCCTAACATCCCCAGGGTAATCTCTTTAGAATAGGTAATCTGAGGATACCATTTGTACAACTTGTCATGCAATTTCAGATACTTATTCTGTACTGCTAAGAGAAATATTGTAGTGGTAAAGGTTTTGGTAACACTACCGATACGATACCAGTCGTGCTTGCAGAATCTCATGTGCGGTAGTTTGAAGGTTCCTACTTGATATTGTAAATACTCTTCTCCCTCCACAAAGATTTTGAGGGCAATGCCACCATATCCTTGAGGATCGTACTCATTCCACATAGTTCTCATCACCTTTTTGATTTTCTGGCGTCGCCTACCCATTTATAGATAGAAGATAAATTCCAGATATATAATATAGTAACAATGTAGCGATGTCATAGTAGTACGGAGAATATTACCATAATCGCCAGTATGGGGTCATATACCGAAGGTAAACAGAAGGGATGCCAAAGGATCTTATTGAATGCATATGGATGTTTTAACGTATATAGTGGTGATATATTTTCCTCGGGCTCTTGAATAATCTTATATGCCAGATCATGATTGACAATATATGAAGGCAACATCTTCATAGTATATTGTCCCTTGGAATAAGTAATAACGCACTTATCAGAAGTAGCGTGGTAAATTATGGGAGAGAGATCATATACGGATTCTACCATAGTAAAGTGTCTTCCAATGACGATGGCATCAGGAGGTAGCGGTCCCACATCATCAGTAAATATGCTCCTACTACACCACGATGATGATGGTGTAGTGAAACGATACATAGATGAGGATATTGTCCTCACCTTGATGCTCATGTGATAGGTGGGATCCTCAGTTAAATCGTGAAGATTGATAGTATTTCCGAAGTTTTTCAAAACTTGCTTTTGAGAATGTTGTAGTACAGGAAGAGGAATCTGACAATGTGCTGATAAGAGTGAGAGCTCTTTATCATTATGGGGTATGAATGGCGTTTGTATACTTGTGAATTGAGCCCGCGTAGGATTGATAATATTTATAGGAATACTTTCTCCTTCGTGCACGATCTCCTGAGATTTGATGTCTCGTCCCTGAGAGCAGTGGATATATCTTAACTTGCGTTGCTTTAGAATCCGGGCAAGTACACCGCTATAAATACTGTTACCCATAATAGTGTAGGGAACATATGGAATATGTATAATAATGTATATTATGATAATTTTGATATCGGTAAGAGATACCATTTATATTATCTTTAGTAATGTTTAAAACTACATCCTTGTTGATAGTACCTAGAACATATGATAAATGTTTAAAGCTACCTGATATGGTAGTGATTTATATAGAAATTTATATCGTAAGAAATTACGATATGGAGAATAGCTGTAATTAAACATAATTGGTTAAGCGTTTGGTGTCTCGGCTGGTATTATACTCGAAAAATACGGGTTTATTGCATTGCATCATCTTTTGTAAAAGGTAGTCATGGACGTTAACTACAGTATTACCGATATGAACATTAATATCTACTAAAATACGATGGTACACGTCTATATCGGAGACATTACAAGTTACCCAGCCATCGCTACGGTCGATGAGTTTTCGAACTTCGAAGGCAAAATGGAACTTACTTTCCATATATGCCGATTCGTAGCAAGAATTGTTTATCCCAATACCCTTGAGTCGACAGCGATATGCGATTCCGTCGGTACCTTCGATATCGACTATATTAATGTTAGTAATATCATAACCCATGTCGATGTATTTATATCGATGTGCCACTGCATCCGTATATTTATACGCTCGATCTAGGGGTAACGCAATATCGATGTCGAAATTAGTAGCATCGTGCACATTCACCACATATCCTACCAGATTCTTAATCTCCTTAAGATGCTGATAGGAGCTGAAAGCGTGGCCATTCTGACCTGATGATTTTGAATCCATTTGATATACAAAGAATTATATGGGCAACTATACTTCGAAATATCCTAAATGCGGTTTATACATATCATATAATATGGGATATTATAATATATAACACAATACAATACAATAGGATAATATGTACTACAATACGATAGGAAGCTATATTATGATATATACTACAACGGGATAATATATAATACAATAGGACACTATATTATGATATACACTACAACGGGATAATATGATATATGATACAACGGGATAATATGATATACACTACAACGGGATAATATGATATACACACTACAATAGGATAATATGATATATAATACAACGGGATAATATATAATACACCACAACGGGATAGTATATGATACAACGGGATAATATATTATGATATACACCACAACGGGATAATATATTATGATATACACCACAACGGGATAATATATAATACGATGAGAGGTCTTATACGCAGTGGGAGAAGCCGTCATTATCGGTGAGATCACATCCAAGATCAGGTCCGCAGACATTATCTCCACGACAGATTTGATTATATTCTCCCACATCTCTCTGACACCTTCCATTGATACAAAAGAATCCGGCGTCGTTTTTAGCAAAACCGAAAGGTATCGTAGATCCTAAACTACTAGAATCGTAGCACATATCATCCGGTAAAGTAGGATCACCGCACAATGCTCCCTCGCTTCCCATAGAACAGAGTCCATGAACACAATACGGTGCACTAGCAGAACAACATCCGGTACAGCCAGTTCCATTATAATTATATGAACATTCTGTTCCATTAGTACACATCATCTCAGATCCCACTTGAGAACAGATGCCACTCTCACAATCACTATTACTCACACAGTTTTCGAATAGACGCCCTTTAGTACAGCGGCACACAGCATTAACACAACTTCCGTAAGTACAAGTTAAAGAACTACTACATGAATAAGGTTGTAAGGAAGTGGCTGTGCTTGCAGATATGTTTTCGTAAGTATATATTTTTCGAGTATGAGCTTTATTATATGTGGAAGTGGGTAATGTAGCAGTAGTAGGTAATGTAGTAGTAGGTAACATAGAGGTAGATGTTTCCATGGTATTTTCCGTATTAAACTCATTATCGAAGTTATCAAAAGGATCCACAATAATGTCAGGAAGAAGAATATTTTGATTATGCGCGTCATTGTGCACGTTATTTTGAGTACAGTTCTGGGTGCCATTGAAGTTCCGTCGGGGTCGTAGCACATTACTAGGTTTACTGTCAATGAGAACACCCAAGAGGTCAGGACACTCTACAACTTCCGCGGATTCCCCAACAATACTTTGGATCCCAATGGTGGCAGTTCCATACACGTCAGCAGGACATAGATAACCTGGGGGAGCAGCGATGTCACCACGGGCTTGTGCTGGTGAAGGGAAATATATTGTTCCTGGTGTAGCGTCACTAGCACTTTCAGGATATTGACATATATTATTTATACAGCCCTCTCCCAGACCACAGTCTCCAGTATTCAAACAATTAATACAAACATTATTATTACAAAAACCCTGACGACAATCACTGTTATTTATGCAAGTTTGATTATTAGGATAACATAATCCTTCAATACATACCATGTATGTTCCCGTAACACCAGTACTTCCTGTAATTCCAAGTACAGGGCAATCATTACTATGTATGCACCGTGGAGCAGCACAAACACCACTGAGACAAACAGTTCCCGGTAGCGCTGCGCAATCGTCGGTGGTGGTACAAATTTCAAGTTGACATCCTCCATTAATGCATACCTCACCATTCCGACAATCACCATCCGATTTACAAGGTATGGTGGGGAGATTTTGTCGGCCGTATATATAGTATAAAACAGTTGCAATGACTAGGATAATGGCTGCAATGAGAAAAAATATGGTCAGAATCACGCTAATATCTGTTATCCATGAGCCAAGGGATGAACCTCCAGATGATTCAGGTTCCACATATGCATAATTATCCATTTATAGTGTTAACTAAAATTTAAATACCACAACCGTTCATACTAAGTCGTGAGCATCAGACGTAATTACTCTGCACATCAACAATAGAGTAAATCATGGGTATGCAAAGCAATACTCATCAGTACTTAATCGTTAGTGGTATGCCTATCTCCATAAAGCATAATAATGTATCAAGCACAAAAAAAGCTGCGATATTTAAAAGAGGTACTTCCAAAATGTCATTAGGTAGAGGAAGTTATGGTGAAGTACACGTGAGGAATGGTAAGGCGGTAAAGAAATTCAGCAAAATTGCACACCTCATCCAAGAGTACTCTGCTCTGACATATCTTTATGATTGTAAGTATGTTGTGAGGACATCGGATATAAATTTAGAGGATAAGGAATTGCACATGGATCTTTACGATTGTAGTTTACGTGACTGGTTAATTAATGATCCTAAACCCAATATCAGGGATGTCATGATTATCATTCATGATGTCCTTATGGGGCTGATTGAACTGCATGATCGGGGGCTGGCTCACGGTGATATTAAACCAAGTAATATCCTCGTGCGAAAACATCCCTTGGGAGCAGTATTAGGGGATTGTGGATTTGTTAGTATCAGCAAATACGCTAAGTTGGAACGTACTGCCCCCATATATCGCGACATTAAAGTGGGTACTGACACTTCTCACGACATGTACTCTTTCGGTATTTGTTTTCTCGAACTCATCGCTAATATTCACTTTAAACAACCCCCAAAGACGTACGATGAATTGAAGCTCATGATAAATAAATATGTTCACAATAACCACTATCATAAGCTTATTAGTATGGTAGTTTCTGAAAATAAGGAAGCACGACCATCTGCTCGGACGGTATTAGAGATACTGTTTCAACAATCTGTTCCTGAATGGAATCGCTCTATCATCGTGAGACCGACCTCTCAGAAACGAATTACTGACGAGGATAAGGAACAGATCCGTACCGCAATGAAAGAGATCGCCAAAGCTTACAAAGTGAGGCGTCCTAAGCGTGGTTACGGTGCTCTCCTCTCTTATATCGAATATGCCAATGTTGCTGAAAGTAAGTATAATCTATACATTGTAGTAACTCTCTTGATTCTATCCGCTATCTTTGGTCAGAACGGTATGTTGATCATTAACATTCATAAGATTGCCGATGAAGCCTATACCTATAATGAGATCTATACTGCGCTATATAAGCTACTTCACGATCGAGTTTATATGCGAACGCTATTGGCTTTGTAAGAATATACATAGTATGTATATTTGTCTTTGTAAGAATATACATAGTATGTATATTTATCTTTGTAAGAATATACATATTATGTATATGTGTCTTTGTAAGAATATACATATTATGTATATTTATCTTTGTAAGAATATACATAATATGTATATTTATCTTTGTAAGAATATACATATTATGTATATGTGTCTTTGTAAGAATATACATATTATGTATATTTATCTTTGTAAGAATATACATAATATG
>Ga0182016_10003967_pt1 | contig 16621 bp, 13 predicted proteins | sample 712S2MmetaG_FD_120491 | JGI IMG/M metagenome (GOLD analysis project Ga0182016, IMG submission 120491) | Permafrost microbial communities from Stordalen Mire, Sweden - 712S2M metaG | ecosystem: Environmental > Terrestrial > Soil > Wetlands > Permafrost | place: Sweden: Stordalen | collected...
ATGGAACACTTTTTCCGGTATCATAAAGCCCAAAACTTACGATTTACTTCGTGTCCTTTTCAACCCCTTTTACCCATTACGAATGTCGAAGAAGCAAAAGATTTTGGATACGAATACCTGACTGACTATAACTTTTTCAAAGAGGCGATTAATATATACAACCTGGAAAACCCAAAGGAGCCGATTGCAAGCCTATATGAATCATTTACGCTTATAAGTAGCTACAGGAACTACCATGCATTTCAAAAGTCAGTATCATTGAAGGATGCTCCCCCTTCGCAGCAGATGCAGCAAATCCGAAATCTTGATTTCGCAAAGAGTTTGAATACCAGTGACCAGAACGAGCCTCCAATCTTTGCATTGGTCAGATTGCGGGTTGCGGAGGCGCATTTTGGTCTCATCTCAAAAAAAATGGACGAAACTGAGTGCGAAGAGGCTGCGAATAAATTGCCGTTTGTTATAAATATAAATAAACGACTAAAGATTGTTGGATTGGAGTGTAAAATAAAGCTGGTCGACTTGCGGATATGGCAATACAGCTTTGAGTTTCTTGATTTGCGGCGAAAAAAGAATCTATCTGATGTGAATAGCTTGAGTGCTGGGCAGAAAGCAATCATACATCTTGTGTTTGAGGCATACGGTAGAGGCGATCTTAAAGGGGGGTTGGTAATCATTGATGAGCCGGAAATCCACCTGCATTATCAATTTCAGAATGAATATCTTCAAGTGGTAAGAGAACTTAATATGGAGCAAGGGTGTCAATACATTCTGGTCACCCATTCAGAGGCTCTCATAAATTCATCCACTATCAACCAAGTAAGGCGCTTTTCGATTAACAATAATGGACACACGGAAATAAGGTCGCCAGCGCTTTCAACCGATCAGAAAATGCTCATAAAGATATTGGATAATACTCGGGCTACCTACGCATTTTTCGCAAAGAATGTATTGTTGGTTGAGGGTGACACTGATAGATATGTTTTTAAATCAATCATTCAGGAGAAGTACCCTGAATGCGATCAGACGATTGCAGTTTTGGATATTGGAGGAAAAGGAAACTTTGTAGAGTGGGGTAATCTGTTTCAAGCATTTGGCCTGACGGTTTACCGTCTTGGTGACTTTGATTGCGCGATTGAACAATTTTACCCAAGTGAAAAGGGAGCGCCTTTGAGAAACCAAACAGATATAGCTGCTTTTAAAAGCAGAAATCCAGACTGGGAAACTAAAATAAATGCAGAATATGCCAATAATACGTTTATTTTGAAAAATGGTGGGCTTGAGCAGTATCTGGGGATAGCGAAAGGATTAAATGATGTGATCTCTTTTTGCAACACAAAACTAATAGCATTCCTAGCTGATGAAACGAATTGTCACAGTATTGAGATGCGTGACATTATGCGGTTAATTTGTCGGTGAACTGGTGTTTTTAGCGAGTAGATAATTATGATAAACTCGATGACGCCTTTGCCACGCGATCAGCGCAAGATGGACGTGGATCACCTGAACCTGAATTACTTAATTACGAAACTAAATTGAACCATGAAAACCACCGGATATAGCCTTAACTTAATCGTTCTGCTTGTTGCAATCATGCTCCCGGCCATCCCGGCGAAGGCCCAGCTTAAATTGATTAACCTTGGCGCGTTGGGCGGTGATCCCACCAGCGCCGCCACGGCCATAAATGATCAGGGCGAAATCGTCGGTGAAAGCACAGGGGCAGACGGGGTGCCACATGCGTTTTATTATCGGAACGGGTTGCTGCGCAGTTTGGACAGCAAACCAAGCCGGGCCGTCGCCATCAATGAAGCGGGTCAGATTGCGGGCAGTCGCCTGACGTATTCCACCGTCATTTTCACCAACATTATTTTGCCGCCAACCCCAATCACAAACATTTTTCCCCACCCCATCACAAATATTTCCATCTACCCGATCAACCCCATTATTTTCACCAACGTTCCGATCCAAATCCCCACCAATATCATCGTGGCCAACCCGCTGACGAATATTTTGATCGAGCCGGCCAGTCTAACCGTCAACGCGGAGCGGGTTGCGTTTCCCACGAATGGACAGATAGTGACCAACCTGGTGATTGACTCGCAGCCGGTTCTCTTTCGTCCGGGTTTGCCGGCAAACCTGTTTGAAGGCGTCAACAATGCCGGCTATGCCTCGGGCATCAACAATCAGGGTGAGATTGTCGGCGGTGTGACTTTGTTCAACAGTATCACGCAAAATGCCTTCGTTTACAAAAATGGTTTGACGATGGACCTGCCCGGATTGAGCGGTGACTACCTTCCCGCTGCCGCCATGGCGATCAACAATCACGGTGACATCGTGGGTTTCGGCGGTGTCTCACCCGAACACCCTTTTTTCTACCGCCATGGTCTGATGCAAGATTTGGGAACCTTGGGTGGCACCATGGGCGAGGCCAATGCGATCAACGATCTTGGTGAAATCGTCGGTTCCAGCACCACCACCTCAAACGCGGAAATGCATGCCTTTCTTTACCGTCAGGGGCGGATGATTGATTTGGGCGGACTGCCGGACGCGCAGTATTCAACCTCCACAAATCCCAATGCCTTTTATCCTCCTAAATTGATCAGCTCTGCTTCGGCCATCAATAATTGGGGGCAGATTGTCGGTTCCGCCACCGCTGCCAATGGTGCAAGCCATGCCTTCCTTTACCACGACGGGATGATGATTGATTTGAACAAATGGGTGCGACCGGCTCATGTCAATGGCCCGCCGGGTTTCCTGACATTGACAGCGGCGAATGGGATCAATGATTGTGGACAGATTGTCGGGGCGGGAACCTATTGGGACGGCCGGCACGAGGTCGTCCGGGCATTTTTAATGAATTTGCCACGTGAACTATTGTCGGGCATGGGTCACCTTCCGCCGCCCTGACCACGGTTTGAGATTCATTTTAATTTTATGAAAAAAACCACAGTAATAAGACGGGTCATCACATGAATTGAATCATGAGCGCATTACCTCCATTGCCGCGCGACCAGCGCAAGATTGATGCCGATCATCTGAACCTGCTCGCCATTTTCCATTTCGTCGGGGCCGGCCTGGCGGTGATTGGGCTTTTGTTCCTGCTGGCCCATTACGCGATGATGCACGCGGTCTTTGCCAATCCAGAAATATGGAAAAACCAGAAGCAGCCCATGCCGGTGCCACCGGAGCAGATCTTTGCCATGATGAAATGGGTTTATCTGGCCGGGGCGGTCTGGTTCGTGTCGTCGGGCGTGTTGAACCTGATTTCCGGCCTGTGTCTCCGCGCCCGGAAAGGCCGGACGTTTTCGCTGGTGGTGGCGGGCGTCAACTGCCTGCACCTCCCGGTGGGCACGGTGCTGGGCGTGTTCACGATCATCGTTCTGATCCGCGATTCCGTCCGGGAGCTGTATGGTTCTGGCGGACTGCCACCAAGCAGCGCGCCGCCGTCCGGGAAGGGATGAGGGCGGCGGACGACATTTGGTGCGTTTCAATTCAGGTTGATTTGTGATATTCGTGTCAAAACTATTCCGTGCGGCCTGCCGTTCGAGGGTTTTATTTTTTTGAACTTTCACCCGCGCGGAAATTTTCTACACTGTCCTCATGAATGTTTTTGTCACCGGCGGCGCGGGCTACATCGGTTCGGTTTGCACGGAAGAACTCCTCAACGCCGGCCACACCGTCACGGTGTTTGACAACCTCACGGAAGGCCACCGCTCGGCGGTGGATCCGCGCGCTAAATTCATCGAGGGCTGCCTGCGTGATGCCGCGCTGGTCAAGCAATCGCTGAAGGACGCGAAGGCCGACGCCATCCTGCACTTCGCCGCCAGCGCGCTCGTCGGCGAATCCATGACCGACCCGAAAAAGTATTTTCACAACAATTTGGTCAACGCGCTCAAGCTCGCCGACGCCGCCGTGGAATGCGGCATAAAAAAATTCGTCTTCAGTTCCACCTGTGCGACCTACGGCCCGCCGGACAAAATCCCGATGACAGAGGATTTGCCGCAGCGCCCGATCAATCCCTACGGCGAGGCGAAGCTGATGTTCGAGAAGGTGCTCACCTGGTATCAGAAAATTTACGGACTGGAGTTCATCGCGTTCCGCTATTTCAACGCGGCCGGCGCGAGCGAAAAATTCGGCGAGCATCACCGCATCGAGACGCACCTGATCCCGAACGTGCTGTTTGTCGCGCAGGGCCGGAAGCCGCAGTGCGAAATCTTCGGCACGGATTATCCGACGCCGGACGGCACCTGCATCCGCGATTACATCCACATCCGGGATCTGGCGCAGGCGCACATCCTCGGTCTCGCGCCGGGCAAGACGGGTTTTTTCAATCTGGGAAACGGCGACGGCTATTCCGTGCGTGAGGTGATTTCCATGTGCGAAAAAGTCACGGGCAAAAAAATTCCCATGGTGGAAAAACCGCGCCGCGCCGGCGATCCGCCCCGGCTGGTGGCCGCCGCCGACAAGGCGGTCCGTGAACTGGGCTGGCAGCCGAAGTTTCCCAAGCTCGAGGACATCGTGGCGACCGCATGGGCGTGGCATCAGAAAAATCCGAACGGCTACGCTGACTAAAACACCGGCGACGTTTGCCGGCGGGCAAACCCTCAGGTGGATATCCCGGCCGGTTCCTTCACCGGCGGCACCGGCATTGACGGAGTGATTTTAAAGAGGGGCTGCGGTTCTTCACGCCTCATTTTCAACCCGTGTGCGATTTGCGAGGTTTCGATTTTCTTTTTCACCTGGTCCACCAGCCGGTGCATTTGTGATTTGTTGACGCTGTTAAGCAGGGCGGTTTCCTCGGTAATCAAATTGTTTTCAAAGGCGCCGAGTAGGGATTGTTCAAAGCTGTGCCAGCCGGCGACATTGCCAGACTCGATGATTTCGGAAAGTTGGCGGTTTTCATTTTCACCCAGGGAAATGACTTCGCGCGAACGCAGGCTGCTGCCCATCAATTCGGTGACCAGCAGGCGGCCGCCGCCGATTTTCGGGACCAGCCGCTGGCTGATGATATAGCGCAGGCAGCCCACCAGCCGCTCGCGCACCTGCTCCTCCTCCTCCTGGCTGAACATGCCCAGGATGCGGTTGATGGTTTGTCCGGCGCTGATGGTGTGCAGGGTGCTGTAAACCACATGGCCGGTTTCCCCGGCGGTGAGCGCGATCTCCATGGTCTCGCGGTCGCGGATTTCGCCGACAAAAATAACTTTCGGTGCCTGGCGCAGCGCGGCCCGCAGTCCGTCGGGAAAAGTGAAAAAATCGCGCCCCAGTTCGCGCTGGCTGAACGTGGCCTTGAGTTGCGGGTGCAAAAATTCCACCGGGTCTTCCAGCGTGACGACATGCACCTCGTTCGTCAGGTTGATTTCATTCAACATCGCCGCGAGCGTTGTTGTTTTGCCGCTGCCGGTGCCGCCGGTCACAAAAACCAAACCGGTTTTTTCCTTGATGATTTCGCGGAACACCGGGGCCAGCTTCAGCAATTCCAGAGAGGGAATCAGCGACTGCAGCCGGCGCAGCACCATGGCGTAATTGCCATTCTGCCGGTAGATATTGACGCGAAAGCGGCACAGGTTTGACAGCGGATAGCTGCAGTCGCACGAGCCGTGGTCGGCCATGTCCTGCAGCAGCCGCGGATTGCCGTTGATGATGACGCGGGCGAGGCTTTCGATGCGTCCGCTGGCCAGCACGGGTTCCGGATTGAACGACTGCAGCCGGCCGTGAACTTCGATCTGCGGAGCCTTGCCGGCCACGAAAAGCAGGTCGGAAATGCCCTCGGCACTTTGGATCATCGTTGCCAACAAGCCGTCCAGTTCGCCGGTTGAAATGCTATCCTTCGCGGATTCGTTCATGATTTTCAAAATTAGCCGTGTAAATTATCAGCCAGATAAGGACGGCGAAAATGGCCCAGGGCTTAAATGTTTTTTTTGCCAGTCATCTTATTGCATCGGCCGGCAGTGCCATTCAGTTAAATTTTTCTTGCCAAGGCCGCCGCGCCGCAGGCATGTTCCGACATGGCAGCGACGCGCAATTCCATCTTCGACGATCCGTTCTACCAACCGGCGGACAAGTTTTTCCCTGCAAACACCAAAATCGGCCTGACGTTTGACGACATCACGCTGGCGACGCTTTACTCGGAAATCCTCCCGCGCGACACCCACCTCGAGACCACGCTGGCGGACGGACTGCACCTGCACATTCCGGCGATCTCCTCCGACATGGACACCGTGACCGAGTCGCGCATGGCCATCGCCATGGCGCTCAACGGCGGCCTCGGCCTCATTCATTACAACATGCCGGAACGCGAACAGCTTTCCGAAGTCAGCCGCGTGAAGAATCACGTCCACGGCCTGATCCAGGAACCGATCAAGATCGCGCCCGACCAGCTCATCGGCGATGTGCTGGCCCTGATCGAACAGAAGAAATTTGGCTTCAGCACGTTTCCGGTGGTGGATGGAAACGGAAAACTCGTCGGCCTTTTGTCCGGCCATGTGGTGAAGCCGCGTTACGCCGCGAAAAAAGTTTCCGAGGCGCTCACGCCGCGCCAGCAGGTTCACACCATCACCAAAAAGGAATTGGGCCGTGACCCGATCGCCCGCGCCGACAAATTTTTCACCGAGCATATCGGCATCCACAAGCTGCTCGTGGTGGATGACGATGATCGTTTGCACGGCCTGATCACGATGAGTGACGTGGAGCGCATCACGCAGGAGCGCAAGGCGCAGTTCAAGCCTGCGCGCGACGCACACCATCACCTCATCTGCGGCGCGGCGGTTTCGGCCACGCGCAACGCCTTCGGCGAACTTGACCGAAAACGGATTCTCGAACACGTCGGCGGGCTGGTGGAACGCGGCGTGGATGTCGTGGCGGTTTCCACCGCGCACGGCCACACGAAAGGCGTGGGCGACATGGTGCGCGTCTTGCGCGACGCGTTTCCAAAACTGCCGATCATCGCCGGCAATGTCACCAGCGCGGCGGGCGTGGAATTTCTGGCCGACTGCGGCGCGGACGCCATCAAGGTTGGGCAGGGGCCGGGTTCGATTTGCACGACCCGCATCGTCGCGGGCGTGGGCATTCCGCAGATGACGGCGCTTTACGTCTGCTCGCGCGCGGCGGCGAAGAAAAAGGTTTCCATCCTCGCCGACGGCGGCATCACGAAGTCCGGCGACATCGTGAAGGCGTTGACGTTGTCGCAGGCGGTGATTTGCGGCGGGATTTTTGCCGGCTGCACCGAGGCGCCCGGCGACGTCGTGGAAATCAGCGGCAAACTTTACAAGCAATATCGCGGCATGGGCAGTCTGGCAGCGATGCGCACCGGCTCGGCGGCGCGCTACGGCCACGACAAAAATCCCACGCAGAAGGTCGCCGCTGAAGGCATCGAGGCGCTTAAGGAAGCGTGCGGCTCGGTGGATCGCGTGCTGGCGCAGCTCATCGGCGGTATCCAGAGCGGCATGGGTTATCTCGGCGCAAAAAATCTGGAGCAGCTCCGCGAGAAGGCGCGCTACATCCGCGTCAGCCCCGCCGGCATGCGCGAAGCCGCCCCGCACGACGTGGTGGAATTGAAGACGGGAAATTAAAACACCATCGGCTCGTTCATCTTGCCGCATTGCGAGCAGCGCGAGCGGTCCACGTCCGCGTCGTCGGTATAAACGAAGCCGCATTTCGCGCAGCGGAACACGCGGTCTTCCGGGTGCGCCGGGCCGAACCGCCGCCGGCGCAGCTCGGAATAAATCCCCCAGCTGCTGAGCGCGCCCAGCAGCACCGCCACATAAATCACGATGAGCCAGGAAGCGGACATATCACGGTGACGTGGTCGGCGGCACAGTCTGCCAGTTGAAAATGATCCGGCCAAACGCGAGGTTCGCGGCCGGCGTGAAGCGCAGGGACCGGGAGACTTCGAGCGCCTTGTCGTCGGCATCCTTGTAGCTGCTCGATTTCAGCAGCACGGTGGAAGCGACGTTGCCCGCCGCATCCACGAGCACCTGCACGACGCACGGCGCGAGCACGTTCGCATACGGCCAGTTGGTCAGGCTGATTTCCGCGGGCAATTGCCGGTGCGCAAGTTCACCTCGGATTCGCATCGTGGAATTTTGCACGGGCGCGGGTTCAACCGGCACCGTCGGCGCGGTCAATTCCGGCACCGGCCTGAAGTTGAAGGTCTGGCCCGTGGGAATTTTGGTCTGCGTGAGCCAGCCAAACGCCGCCCCCAAGTCATCCGTCAAAAGCGGGAGCCAGCGCGGCGTTTCCGTCCAGCGGAAGGATGGTTGATCCGGTTCGCGGTTGGTGAGCCAGGCGGCGGCCGCGAAATCTTTCGGGTTGGGCAGGACAAACAGCGTGGGATCGTCCAGCGCGAGCAGTTCAAGCTCTTCGCCGCTCGTGTTTGCAAGCTTCAGCGTGGGAACATTGAGGACGGCGCGCGGCACAGCCTCCTTTTTTTCGCCGAAGACAAAGATCAGGATGACTTGCACGGCGGCGACCAGAGCGATGACGATAATCAGACGGGAGCGGGTCCAGCCTTTCCCCGGCCCCGGCGTGGTGAAATCTGCCGTGGCCTCACTCATGGCAGCGGGTTGGGCGTGGCGGTCACGCGCGGCAACGTGGCGAGCAACGCGTTTTGGATGCCGGCCTCGCGCGCCAGCAGCGTCAGGCGGACAAGCTGGTCATAAGTCACGGTCTTGTCCGCGTGAACGACAAGCGTGAGCGGTTCGCGCGAGCCTTTTACTGCGTTGATCAAACCGGCACGCAGCTCGGCTTCAGTCACAATCTTGTTTTTGAAATAAAACCGTCCGATGGAATCAACCGCCACGGCCACGCCCGGTTGGTCAATGCCGGGCAAATCATTGGCCGTGGGCGGCTGTAGTTGCATGCGCAAGCCCTGCACCGGCAGCAACGCGCCAAGCAGCAGGAAAATCACCAGCAGAAACAGGACGGCGGCGAACGGCGCCACGTCGAGCGGATTGCGCAGCAGCCGGATGTTGCGGGGGAATTTCATCAGAGATTGCCGTGACCGCTGCCGTTGCCGTTTTCGGTGACGATGTTGACGATTTCGCCGGCGGCGCGCTCCATGTCGAGGACGATTTTGTTGATGCGGCTGACGAGATAATTGTAGCCCGCGTGCGCCGGGATGGCGACCGCGATGCCTGCGGCCGCGCAGATGAGCGCCTTCCAGATGCCCTCCGCCAGAGAATGTTCACCGCTGATGTGCGCGTAAAGACCGTCGGCTTGCAATCCCCGGAAAACTTCCATAAAGCCGACAATTGTGCCGAGCAGACCGAGCAGCGGCGCGATTTGCGCGATCGTGGCGAGCAGGTTCAGCCGCTCCTCCAGCAGCGGCACTTCGGTCAGCCCGGCCTCCTCGACGGCCTCGCGCACGCGGTCGCGGCCCTTGTCACGGTTGAGGATCGCGGTCTTGACGAGGCGCGAAACGGGGCCGGGCGTGGCGTCGCAGATGGAAATGGCCTCGACGACATTGTCGCGCTTGAGCACGTTGCGCACGCCGTTGAGGAACTCGGCGGAGTTGATTTGTGCGCGGTGACAGTGCAGCACGCGTTCAATGAACACGACGAGGGCGGTGGCGCCGGCGATGAGAATGAGCCAGATCATCGCGCCACCGTTGGCTAAAAGCGTAGGCAACATCTGTTTGTTATACGGTCCGCGGGCGAAAGTTCAAAGCGTAAAATCTCGGCTTCAGTATTCTGGAGCGGAACAAGCCGCTGGCTGGCGGCAAATTTTTCGGCTGCTAATTTCTGGCTTCTGATTTCCGGCTTCGATATTCTCAAATCATTATGGCAATTTCAGACGAAAATATTCTGGTTTTCCCCTGTTCATTGTTTGAGCAACTGGGAATTTTTCAAGGGTTCAGCGCCGACGTGAACCGCTATCTGCCAGTGATTCTGGAAAAGAAGAACAATCACTTCATGCCGCGTGCCAAGGCCGAAACCGATCCCAATTTCAAACAGGTCATTCCTTACGTTGTCATCACGGACGGGAAAAACATTTTGCATTATGTGCGCGGCAAAAAAGCCGGCGAACAGCGCCTGGTTGCCAAGGGTTCCATAGGCATTGGCGGCCATATCAATGACGAGGACCATACGCTGTTCGCTTTCGGGATGCAGGCGTTCCAAGACGCCGTGAAGCGCGAAGTTAGCGAGGAGCTTTCCGTCCAGGGCGAGTTCAATGCGCGCCCCGTCGGTTTGATCAACGACGATTCCACCGAGGTCGGGCAGGTGCATTTCGGCGTCGTTCACGTCTTGCGCTGCCAGCCGGGCCAGGTGAAGAAAAAGGAACAGGTCATCACGCAGGTCGAATTTATCCGCATCGAGGAACTCAAGGCCAAGCGCGACCAGATGGAAACCTGGTCGCAACTGTGCCTAGACAACCTTGAGGCGATTCTAAAATAATCGGCAATGGAATTTAGTTTCGGCTCCAATCCCAATCCGCCGAAAAAATCCGGCGGTATCGGAGCAATTATTTTCCTGATCCTGTTCAGTCTGCCGTTTGCCGGGTTCGGAATTTTCGCATTCGCCCAAGGTGTAAAAAAGCTTTCCGCCGGCGACATCAAGAACGGTTTTGCCCTGTGCGGTTTCGGGTTGGTTTTTTCCCTCATCGGTTTCGGTCTGATGGCCGCCGCCATTTTGGGCGGCAAAAAGGCGCGTCAGAACGAAGAATTAAAACAGCGCCACGCCGACCAGCTGTGGCTGGTGCGCCCGGAATGGGCCGCCGGCAAAATCAAATCCACCGCCACCGCGCAAAGCTGGCTGTTTCTGCTTTTCGGCCTCGTTTTCGGTGGCATGGGCATGGCGTTCACTATGGCTGTGCTGCCGCAGGAATTGTCCAAGCATAATTATCCCGCGCTGTTCATCCTGTTGTTTCCCCTGATCGGTTTCGGCTTTCTCATCGCTTTCGCCCGCGCGCGGCTGGCGCATCGCCGCTTTGGCGACTGTTATTTTGAACTCGCGCAGATTCCCGCACCACTCGGCGGCACGTTGGAAGGACAGATTCTCGTCGGCGCGCGGCTTCGCCCCGAACACGGGCTGCATCTGAAACTTTCCTGTATTCGACGAGAGACCACTGGTTCTGGCAAAGAACGTTCCACGCACGAAGACATCCTCTGGCAGGAAGAAAAAATCTTCCGCCCCGAAGCCAACCTGCCCGAGCCCGAACCCAGTCGCTCCGGCATCCCGGTTCATTTCAAACTCCCCGCCGATCAGCCCGAAGCCACGCCGGACAGCGGCGACGGCATCCATTGGCGTCTCGAGGCCAGGGCCAAAATGTCCGGCCCTGATTTCGCCGCGCAGTTTGAAGTGCCCGTCTTCCGCGTTGCCGGCGCGGTGACCACCGAAACAGCAGCGGACGACCCCGATCCCACCGCCGCTTTGCAGGAAACCGTCGAGCAAATTCGGCGTGACGAAAATTCGCGCATCAGCGTCACCGCCGGCTCCGGCGGCCGCGAATTTTATTTTCCCGCCGCGCGCAACCCCGGTGCCGCTGCGTTCGTCACCACCTTCTTCATTGTCTGGAGTGGTTTCCTCTGGTTGATGATCGTAAAAAAAGCGCCGCTGCTGTTTCCCGTCGTCTTCGGCATCTTCGATATTTTGCTTTTGTTCGGCGTGATCAATGCGTGGTTCAAGTCCAGCCGCGTCACCGTTGATTCCACCGGCGTGACGGCCGTGAATCGCTGGTTGCTGTTCCGCAGCCCGCGCCGCTTTGCCGCCGCCGACATCGCGGAAATCATCACGCAGCCCGGCATGCAAAGCGGCTCAAAAGTCTATTGGGCCATCAAGCTTGTTACCCGCGCCACTGCCGATCGCTTTGCTGCGGACAAGGCGAACTATCAGCTAACCGGCCAGTTGCCGTCGGTGAGAATGCAGCTCCGCGAGGTCCGCCGTGGAACCGCTGTTTCCACCGACATCGCCAGCAAGCCGGAAGCCGACTGGCTCGTGCAGGAAATGAACAAGGCGCTCGGACGCCACTCGGAAAATTAGCGAATGCCCCGGTTCGTCGCATTGGCCGGCCAGGCCGGTGGTTTTATTGTTTGTCCAGGCATCGGCGGACGGTTTCCAGAAGCTGATGCGGGTGAAATGGCTTTTGCAGGAAGTTTTCGCTGCTCCGCAACTCGATGGCTTGTCCGGCGATCTCGGCGCTGTAGCCGGTGATGTAAATCACTTTCAAAGCCGGGCGTTCCGCCTGTATTTTGCGCGCCAGTTGTTGTCCGCTTATGCCGGCCGGCATCACCAAATCCGACAGCAGCAGCGCGATTCGGGCGTTTTGGGCTTCCCAGATTTTGAGCGCTTCCGCTCCGCTGGCGGCCGCCAGGACGATGTAACCGCTCCGTTCCAGAATGGTGCGCATGGTGTGGCGCACGGATTCCTCGTCTTCGGCCAGCAGGATGGTTTCCGTGCCGCCACGCGGTTTGGCGGGCGCGGCGGCGGGCGCGGCGGGTGCGACAATGATGGCGGGAAGATAAACTTGAAACGTTGTGCCCTGTCCGGGTTCGCTGCTGACCGTGAGCCAGCCGCGATGCTGTTTGACGATGCCGAACACGGTGGCCAGGCCCAGGCCCGTGCCTTTGCCAGCCTCCTTGGTGGTGAAAAACGGCTCGAAAATCCGCGGCAGGATTTCCGGTGGAATGCCGCTGCCGGTGTCCCGGACGCTCAAACAAACGAAATGGCCCGGCATCACATCGGGCTGGGTTCGGGCGAGGGCTTCATCCACGATTTTCTCCGAAGTTTCGACGAAGATATGCCCGCCTTCGGGCAAGGCGTCGCGGGCGTTGACCACCAGATTCATCAACACCTGATCCAGCATCCCGGCATCGGCATGTATCATCAACGGCGTTGAGTGCAGGTTAAGCTGGAGCTGCACGTCTTCGCCAATGATGCGCAACAGCATCTTGGCCAAGCCGGTCACCACTTCGTTCAAATCCAGGTTGCGCGGCTGCATCACCTGCTTGCGGCTGAACAAGAGCAGCTGGCGGGTGAGGTTGGCGGCGCGTTCGGCGTCGGCGCGGATCTGCGCGAGGCCTTCCCGATCCTCGTCGGTCCGGTTTTCGGACATGGACAGCAATTCGACCTGCATCAGGATGCCCGCAAGAATGTTGTTGAAATCATGCGCCACGCCGCCGGCGAGCTGGCCGATGGATTCGAGTTTTTGCACCTGGCGGAACTGGCTTTCCAGCTCCATTTCGCGGGTGACATCGAGCTTGATGGCCATGTAATTGACAATTTTTCCGGCGGCATCGCGGATGGGCGAAATGGTGGCTTCCTCTTCATAAAGCCGTCCGTCCTTGCGCTTGTTGATGAGTCGGCCCTGCCAGACTTCCCCGCGCGCGAGCGTCGCCCACATCCGTTGGTAGAATGCCGCGTCGTGCTTGCCGCTTTTCAATATTCTTGTGTTCTGACCGATGACCTCCCGGCGCAAATAACCGGTGTGGCGTTCGAAGGCGGGATTGACATAAAGGATCATGCCGGCGGGATCGGTGATGACGACGGATTCGGCGGTCTGATCCAAGGCTGTGCTCAAGCGGATGCGTTCTTCTTCCGCCGTTTTGCGGGCGGCAATGTCGCGCACCACGGCCAGCACCCGGCCCTGGCCGCCGACCTGCGAACTTTGCAGCGAGACTTCCGCCCAGAAGCAGGTGCCGTTTTTTCGGCGCGCCAGCCACTCGAAAACTTGCGGGCCTTGTTCGATGGCCAGACGGATGCGCCGGAGAGCTTCCTGCATCGTGTAAGGCGGTTCGTTGCTCACGGTGAGGTTTACTCCGCCCGACAGCGCTTCCGCTTTTGAATCAAAACCAAACATGTGCAGCATCGTGTCGTTCACGTCCAGCACCTGGCCCGTGACGGCATCGTGCATAAAAATAGCCTCGTTGGTGGCGTTGAAAATTTCGCGGTAGTTTTGTTCGCTGCGCTGGAGAGCTTTTTCGGCCTGCTCATGCTGCCTTTGCGTGCGCAGGAAGGTGATGCCAAAGGCCAGGTCGCCGGCCAGTTCTTCCAACAGCCGGAGTTCATCGGGTGAGATCGCGCTGGCTTCCGCAGAATAAATCAAAAGCACGCCAAAGACTTTTTTCTCCCGGTCCATGAGCGGCAGGGCCACGCAGGCGCGGTAACCCCGTTTCAGAACGTTTTCGCGCCACGGTGTCATGCGCGCATCGGTGGCAAAATCCTGAACATGGACCGTTTCGCCGGTGTGGATGGCCGTGCCAGCGGGGCCGCGTCCGCGTTCAGTGTCAGCCCAGGTGATGTTGGCCGTGGCCAGATAGCCGGCCTCCGCGCCGGCCCAGGCGACGGGACGCACGGTCTTGGCCTCATCGTGCTCGGCGTAGCCCGCCCAGGCCATGCGATAGCCGGCCTCGTCGCAGATGATGCGGCAGATGTCGTTGAGCAGGCTTGGTTCGTCCACGGCGCGCAGCAGGGTTTGGTTGCAGCTGCTCACGGCGCGCAGTTCGCGGTTCAGGCGGCGCAGCTCGCCTTCCGCCTGTTTGCGCTCGGTGATATTGCGGGTGATCGCGAGGCTGAACATTTCACCGCCATGCCGGAAGAGGGTTCCGGTCATTTCTATCGGGAAGACGCGGCCGTCACGTGCGCGATGAACGGTTTCAAATGAAGCCAGATGCCCAACCGAAATCATGTGCTGCCAGATTTTATCTGCCGTTTCCCGATCCAGTTTCGGATCAATATCCAGCGGCCCCATTTTCAGAAGCTCTTCCCGGCTGTAACCCAGGGAACGGCACGCGGCATCGTTCACATACACAAACCGGTATTGGTCGTTGATGAGAAAGAGCGCATCGTCCGACTCATTGATGGCGCTGCTGAGCAGCAGCAACTCGCGCTCGACACGTTTGCGTTCGGTGATGTTGCGAACCACCGCAAGGTTAAATGGTTCGCCTGCGTGCCGGAAAACGGTGAAAACCAGTTCCACCGGGAAAATGCTGCCATCGCGCCGGCGATGCCGCGATTCGAACGGGCCTAAATGCCCGGTGGCCAGCAATTCTTTCCAGATCGCCCGGCCGCGCTCTGGATTTACATCCGGGTCAATGTCCGAGGGCGTCAGGTTCAGGAGTTCTTCGCGGCGGTAGCCGAGCGAACGACACGCGGCATCGTTGACATAAATGAAACGTCGCTGTTCGTTGATGAGAAAAACGGCGTCACTCGACGTATTGAGCGCGCTGTTGAGCATGAGCAATTCGCGCTCGGCCCGCTGGCGTTCGGTGATGTCGCGCACAAGGGCCAGATTGTAACTCTGGCCTTCATGCTCAAAAAGGCTGACGCTGACTTCGATCGGAAACACGCGGCCATCCTTCGCCCGGTGGCGGCTTTCGAAGATTCGTGAACCTTGCGTTATGATTTGGCTCCAGTGTTCGGACCACTTCGCCGGCGAAAAATCAGGGTCAATGTCCAACACGCCCAGTTGCAGCAATTCCTCGCGCGGGTAGCCCAGAGCGCGGCAGGCTTCGGCATTCACATAGCGGAAACGTCCCGTTTCGTCCGCCAGAAACGCCCCCTCGTGCACCTGATCCAATGCCCGGTTCAGCAAGGATACCTGCCTTTCCGTCAGTTTGCGTTCGGTGATATCGCGCACCACGGCCAGATTGTAACTCTGGCCTTCATGCTCAAAATAGCTGGCGTTGACTTCGATCGGAAACACGCGTCCATCCTTCGCCTTGTGACGGCTTTCGAAGGTTTGTGAACCCTGTGTTTTGATTTGGCTCCAATGCTCGGACCACTTCGTCAGCGAAAAATCAGGGTTCACGTCCGATACGCCCAGTTGCAGCAATTCCTCGCGTGTGTAGCCCAAGATGCAGCAGGCCTCGGTGTTCACATGGCGAAAACGTCCCGTATCGTCTGTCAGTATCATCCCCTCGCGTACCTGATCTAATACCAGATGCAGCAAAGCCAACTGCTTTTCCATCCGCTGGGGTTCGGGCGGTTGCCCCTCGAAAAAGGCTTTGTTGTGATTCATTTCACGCATGGCGGATGCCGGATTGTATCAGAAAAGGTTGCCAGCGGCAAAATATTTTTCCACCGCCGGTCAAGCAAAACCTGCCGTTCGGCGGTGACCTTTCACACTTCTTATTTCGGACAGATGGGACAATTCATGACAAAAATCTCGGCAAACCGCAAAAAAACCCTACGATTTCGGTCGTCATATTTTGTGAGCGCCCAACTCAAAACTTCAAATTTTAAAACCGCCGCCGTCCCGCCGCGCTGGCGCCAGGAAGTGGAGCGCATCCTCATCACCGACGAGCAGTTGGCGCGGCGCATTCGAACTCTGGCGCGGGAGATTGAAAAGGATTTTTGCGGCCGTGAAACGGTCGTCGTCTCGCTCCTGTCCGGCACGGTGATGTTTCTCGCCGATTTAATCCGGCACTTAAACCTGCCGCTGAGGCTGGATTTCATCGGCGTTTCCAGCTACGGCCTCGGCACCGAATCCGGCGAACTCGTCTTCACCAAGGAACTGCGCCTCGACGTGCGCGGCCGTGACGTGCTGCTGGTAGACGACATCCTCGACACCGGCAAAACCATGAGCCGCGTCCTGCCGAAAATCCGCGCGCTCAAACCTCGCCGCATCAAGACCTGCGTGCTGCTCGACAAACCCAGCCGGCGCATTGAAAAAATCCGGGCCGATTACGTCG
>Ga0182016_10003968_pt1 | contig 16616 bp, 13 predicted proteins | sample 712S2MmetaG_FD_120491 | JGI IMG/M metagenome (GOLD analysis project Ga0182016, IMG submission 120491) | Permafrost microbial communities from Stordalen Mire, Sweden - 712S2M metaG | ecosystem: Environmental > Terrestrial > Soil > Wetlands > Permafrost | place: Sweden: Stordalen | collected...
GATGATCACCCCATTGTGCGACCGGTATGACCTGCCTTGTCTTTATATCAAGCCAGCCGACCCAGGCCATGCCCAATTTCCCGATCTCAACCAACACGCGACAGATTTCGGCGAAAAGTTCTTCGCGTCCATTCAACGTGACGACCGCCTTGTTGATACGACTCAGTGCCTCGTAGAGCCGCGACAAACGCTCAATTTCATATTCGTGTTCCTTCCGCACGGTGATGTCCCTCGCCACTTTGGAAGCGCCGACGATGGTTCCAGTCCGATCCTTGACGGGAGAAATCGTGACCGAGATATCAACCATGCTTCCATCCTTGCGCAACCGCCGCGTGTCAAAATGTTTGACCTTTTCGCCGCTCCGGATGCGGTCCAAGATTTCCGTTTCTTCGTGCTGACGATCAGTCGGAATGAGCCGCAGAATCGGCTGGCCCACCATTTCGCCAGCGGAATAGCCAAAAAGCCTTTCCGCGGCGGCATTCCAACTGGTGACAACACCCCGCAAGTCTTTGCCGACGATGGCATCGTCCGAGAATTCCACGATGGCGCTCAATTGGGCCTCGGCCAGTTCGTGTCTTTTGCGCTCGGTGATGTCGCGGATGTTGCATTGAATTACCTCGTGGTCGCCGGCTTGATACACGTTGCTGACAAATTCCACCGCGATCTTGCGACCGTCCCTTGTTTCCAGTGGCAAATGCTCATAGCGGACATACCTGTCCTTTTGCAATCGCTCAAGCATGCCCTGGTTCAAAACAATGTCCTTGAACGGACTCAGCTCGCCGACAGTTTTGCCGATCATGTCAGCTCTGGAAAACCCCAGCAGTTCGACCAGGAATGGATTCACATCGCTGATTCGTCCCGTGCCAACGTCCAGAATCAGAATTCCATCCCGCGCAGACTCGAATAACCGCCGATACCTGAGTTCAGAGGCGCTCATTGCTTGCTCCATCCGCGCCCCTTTATCGGTTATGCTCCGATTTTTATGGTCGCCACTCATAATCCTTTCCTGGTCGTTCACCCTTCCGTCCCAAAGTTTGGGTTTCACAAGTGTGAAGACTTTTGGCAATGATCATTCGCTTCGGACCACGCCCGCGCTATACGGTGTTCTCCCTATGCGGATTTATTGAAACGCCAGCCAAGCAAAGAAAATAGAACGGGAAGAAGATAACAATTTCAAACCGCCACAATTACCGCGCTTTCGGCCTGGCGTTGTCCGCGCAGGAGTTTGGCCGGACGGGCGCTTGGCCTCCTGCGGTTCGCAAGGCTCCAGCTCGGCGCTTGGGTCTAACCGCAGGAGGCGAAAGTTTTCAGCATCGTCACCTTGCCGATCATCTGGTTTAGCATCCTGCCGGTGCTGGGGCACTGTTCATTATTTTCCAGTCGTTTCTTTTCGTGATTGTTTCACTGGCCGGGCCCTGTTCCTCACAATATGCGGTAGGGTTACACCCCATAGCGAAGATGGCCCGCCAGCGCAATATAGATGCTGGCACCCGTGCAGACCGCGTGCGATCGACTTCTCAAATGCGGCCTTAGCCGGACGCCAGCGCGGAACCGAAACAAAGTGCAAAAAACGAAGGAATAATCATGTTATACACAGCCAAAACAATTGCGGGTTACAAATTGAACAGCAATGATGGCGAAATAGGGAGCGTCAAAGAGTTTTATTTCGATGACCGGCACTGGACCGTTCGCTACTTGGTCGCCGATACGGGAAACTGGCTCACGGGCAGGCAGGTGCTGATTTCCCCCTATGCGCTTAATAGTGTGATTAGGGGAGAAAAGGAGCTTTCCGTCTCTTTAACCAAAAAGCAGATCGAGAGCAGTCCATCCTTGAACAGTCACAAGCCCGTCTCCCGTCAATTCGAGGACGACTACTATGGTTATTATGGTTGGCCAACTTATTGGAGCGGCTCATCCGTTTGGGGAGATTATCCCTACATCGAACGCGACCGCAACAAATGGGGACAGTTGACAAAAGGAGCGAAAGCATGGGATCGCCATCTGCGCAGCACTCACGCGGTGACGGGTTACCACCTCCAAGCCCTGGACGGTGAGATCGGCCACATCGAGGATTTCGTCATCGATGACGAGACGTGGGCGATCCGTTATTTGATCGTGGGGACAAAGAACTGGTGGCCTGGGAAGAAGGTCCTTGTTTCACCGCAATGGGTCGAACGCGTAAGCTGGATTGAATCGAACGTTTTCATCAACCTCTCGCGTGAGATCATCAAGGCCTCACCGGAATACACGGAAGAGTCTCTGTTAACACGTGATTACGAAATCGGACTCCATCGTCATTACAATCGCAAAGGCTACTGGATTGATGAACTGGCCGCTGTCTAGCATTTCTCCGCAGCGCCTTTTAAAAAAGGGCTTCATGGGAATTCGCTCAAAGCAAGAGACACCGGGCCGGGGAGGAGTCTATGAAAACAAAATTCACCGACCTTGCAAGAGAAATATTCCTTGCGGCCCTGATCCTGCTGATCCTGATTGGAAGCAGCCTGCCATCATCGGCAGAAACCATAAGGTTTGCTCGCAGCCAAATTGAGTCGATCGACCGAACCAACATGACATTGACGATAAAGCGGCCCGCGCCTCAAGAACCGGTCACCCTATTTATCACCTCCCGGACGCGACTATTCAAAAATGGCGAACCGGCGACCTCCTCCGAGTTGGAGGCGGGGGATGCCATACACGGATCGGCGCACAGGTCCGCGGATGGGAAGATCGACGGCGTTCGGATTTACACGCGAAAGGCTAAGAATTAAGAGGCGGGGGATTTATGGACCTAAACAAATTCACTGAAGACCTCACTCGGCGGTGACCGAAGCGCAGAATATTGTGGCACGTATGGCCCCAATGTAGTGTTTTTGTTCTTCTGGATCGGCGATGTTCGGACGACCGCAAACGGTGGTCAACAGGGCAGGAGAGGGAAGTAATGATAAAGACGGTCCAATCCGGTGACCGAACGCGAGAAGCAGCCTTCCGTATTCATTTTCGGTATTTCCTCGTGCAGGGTAAAACACCCCATAGTGCCGCCACGCTGATTCTTGATAGCCTTTTGCAAGAGGCCGAAACCTAAAATGCATGAAGCCTCCGAAGTCCACTTTGTTTCAAAGATCTCAATAAGGGGATGCAAGACACGAAAAGCCATGCGCGGTGAAAAGAACATTCGAGTCGTCCCGAGGGCCCACTTCGAATTGCGTACAGATCATGAAGGTCAAAGTGACCTTGTATTAACAGGGAAGTTGGACACAAACTCGACTCCGCTACTCTGGCGGGAATTGAAACAAGAGCTTACAAAGACACCCGTCACCACGGTCGATGCCGCCGGCTTGACCGATTGTGACAGCGCGGGTTTGGGGCTTTTGTATTTCCTGAGCGTGGGGCAGATGAATCCGGGTGTGAAGATAACGCTGAGGGGACTAAAATCTGAAGTCCAAAAGGCTCTCCAAAACTTTTCGATGGAGGATTATCAAGAGTTCGAGAGACAACAACCGGCAAAGCGGTCCGTGGCGGTGGAGGTCGGCACAGCGGTCGTGGGGGTGGCGAGTGCTTTCAAGACGATGGTTGTGTTCATCGGGGAGGTGGCCTCGGGGCTGGTCGTCCTCCTTTTTCACCCTCGACAAATGCGGGCGCGAGAGGTCTTGCGAATCTTCGAGAGCGCTGGCGTCAACGCGCTGCCCATCGTGTCGCTCATCAGTCTGCTGGTCGGGGTGATCATTGCTTTTGAGGCCGCGCAACCGCTGGCCCAATTTGGCGCCCAAATCTACATCGCCAATATGATCGGCCTAGTCATGGTGCGAGAGTTGGGACCGCTCATGACGGCTATTCTTCTGGCGGGGCGCTCGGGGTCGGCCTTCGCCGCGGAACTCGGAACCATGAAGGTGGAGGAGGAGCTGGACGCTCTGGAAACGATGGGCCTAGACCCGGTGCGGTTTCTGGTGGTGCAGCGGCTCCTCGCCTGCGTGATGCTCACACCGCTTCTGACCATCTACTCGATGTTCACCGGAGTTCTGGGCGGTGTCCTCGTCATGCGCGGACTCGGGTTCCCTCTGTCCAAGATCTTGTTGCAACTCGAGTCCAGCCTGCATATCAAAGATATAGCTTTCGGAACAGTTAAAGGGTTAGTATTCGGCCTCATCGTCGCGGGAATAGCGTGTTTGCGGGGTCTTCATACGAAGTCTGGCTCCAGCGCCGTGGGAGAATCCACCACCCGTGCGGTGGTCAGCGGAATCCTCCTCATCGTCATCACCGACGCGTTGTTTGCCGCCCTCAACTTCGTTCTAACAAAATGAGCGCGGCGCCCGACATCATCATTTCAGTGCGTAACCTCAAAGTCGGCTATGACGGCCACGTGATTTTGCAGCGCCTCAACTTCGACGTGCGTCGTGGCGAGGTGTTTGCCATCCTGGGCAGAACAGGTTCAGGCAAGAGCACCCTAATAAAGAATCTGATAGGTTTGTATAAGCCGATGGAAGGTGAAGTGCTCATTGAGGGCACGAACATTGTGACGGCTGAAGGCGATGATCGCCTCCGCCTCTTGCGCCGTTTTGGTGTCCTCTATCAGAGCGACGCCCTGTTCGGTTCAATGACCGTGCTGGAAAATGTGCGGCTGCCCTTGGATGCGTTCACCCGACTGCCCCAGATGGACAAGGACTTGGTGGCGCTTTCCAAGTTAAGACTTGTGGATTTGAAGGGGTCGGCCGCAAAGCAGCCCGCCGAATTGAGCGGCGGCATGCATAAACGCGCGGCGCTGGCGCGCGCCATTGTGACCGATCCTGGCATCCTGTTTCTGGACGAACCTTCAGCAGGTCTTGATCCAATCACCTCGGCGGCGATGGATGCGCTGTTTAAACAACTTGCCCGCGGCTCGGGCATGACCCTTGTGATTGTGACCCACGAACTGCCCAGCATTTATGCTATCGCCGATCGGGTCATCCTGCTCGATGCCGAAAAACAGTCGATCGTGGCCGAAGGCAATCCGAACGATCTGCGCGATCACGCTGCCGACCCGATGGTCCGGCATTTTTTCAGACGGGAGGCGATGTGAGCGCTCCACCGAGCAGTTTTAAGATCGGTCTGTTTGTGCTCATTGGCATAGGCCTGCTGATCGCCGGACTCTTCGTCTTCGGCGCCCGCAGCTTTTTCCAGAAGCCGCGTGTGTTTGAAACCTATGTTGCAGGAGCGGTCCAGGGACTTTCCGTCGGTTCGCCCGTCGAATTGCGCGGGGTTGCCATCGGCAAGGTGACCTACGTTGGCTTTACCTGGAAAGAGTATCCCCAATTTACAGAACACGATGTGCTGATCCTGTTCGATATTCCGGAAGATACGAGCCTGCTTCCGCCGGCGACGAACCTGCAGGCGGTGCTCGATGCCGAAGTAGCCCATGGGCTGCGCGCCCGAGTTCAGGGCCAGGGCATCACCCCGTCCAGTATCCTTGCCTTGGACTTTTTGGATCCCGTGCAAAATCCGCCGCTGCAAATTCCCTGGACTCCTTTGCATTACTACATTCCTTCTGCTCCGAGTCAGTTTACCGAGATTCTTGCCTCGATTGAGAAAACTTTAAAAAGTATTCAAAAAGTGGATTTTTCGATTATCGCCGCGCGGCTGGATAAAGTCCTGGCCTCGGCTGACCAACTCGTCACGAATGTCGATCAGGTGGACTTCCGTGGGCTGGGTACGAATGCGAACGCCTTGGTCGCGGAATTGCGCGATACGAACACGCGGCTGCAGGCAACCCTGGCAGAAGCGCGAGCAGCGATCAAAAGGACCGACCTTCCGGCCATAGGCCGTAACGCTCAAGCTTTGGAGGTCCGTCTTACGGACGTCGCCGGGGAGTTGCACAGAGTGGTGGCGAGCTTGAATTCCGGCGATTTGAACGAAACTGTGGCCAACGCCCGTGACGCCACCGAACAATTGAACGGCTTGTTAAGAGAGCTAAAACAGCAGCCCTCCAGAATTCTCTTCAGCAAACCAGCTCTTCCCGCGCAAAGCGTCGAAACCCCGCCCCGGAAATGACCCCCCTTGAATCCAGTGCAAAGCCTCCGCCGCCAGCCGGAAGATCAATCGCATTGCGGCAAATGGCGGTTCTGTCTGGCCTCATCTTTGCCGTGCTGCTTTGCGGCTGCGCTTCCCGCGCACCTTGGCAGAAGGAAACGTTCGCTTTCGTGGTCCCTTCCGGCGACATTGGCTCCGCCGCGCACACCAATATCCTCTCTTTGAAAGGCGTGACGGTTTCCGCGCTCTACCAGGGCCAGCAATTTGTTTATCGCACCGGGGAGAACAGCTACGAACAGGACCCCTATGCCGAATTCCTCGTCCCTCCCAACCGGATGTTGGAAGAGTGCTTGCGTCTCTGCCTGCGCAATGGTCATGCATTTGCGGAGGTCCTCGACCCGGGAAGCAGCCTCGAGCCCTCTTGCTCCCTGGAAGTTTCTGTCAGCCAGCTTTACGGTGACTTCCGCCAACCGGACCAGCCTTTCGCCGTCGTGCAAATGAGCTTTCTTCTCTACAGTACAGAACCTGCCTACCGCGGACGTGTGCTCTGGCAGCGCGAGTTTTCCAAATGCCTCCCCCTTGGGCACCGCACCGCGGTCGCACTGGTCGCCGGCTGGGATACGGACCTGCAACAAATCATGGAGGAGGCAAACGCGGATCTGAAGCATCTGGCAGTTCCTGAAGGCCTGCCAGCCAAGAAAAGCGAGCAGGAATGAGAATTGCAATTCTTGGTTCCGGTCAGTTCGAAAAAGCGGGATTTGTCGAGGGAGGGGTATAAGACCTTATAGCGCCCGTGCGGTGGGCTGATTAGGCTCGCATGATGAACGAACTGGCGAGTGCGTTGCTGGCCCAAACAAAGCAATGCGGGGAGACGAAACCAGTACGATTGCGGCATTTGTATGACAACCAACCTCTTTTATTCAATCAGACTAACGTTAAAATATTTGTTTTCCAGCCTTCAGTCCTGTGCGTTGGCGTTTTTTATTTTCGCTCCGGCAGGCAATCTGTTCGCCCAGGGAACCGCAACTAACGGCAACACGGGAAAACTGCAAGCCGGGCAAATGCCCTATTTCGATGCCGTGCCTGATCCGATTGAGGGATTCAACCGGTGTTCCTGGGAGGTCAACAATTGGCTGTTTCGCGGGGTTGTCTATCCCGTGAGCTTTGGGTATAATTTTGTCGTGCCACAACCGGTTCGCACTCGAATCAGCAATGTCGGGCACAATATGTCTTTTCCGGTCAGGTTCTTCAACAGTTGCTTCCAAGGGAAGTGGCATGGCGCGTGGGAGGAAACCAAGCGGTTTGGGGCCGACTCCACCATCGGGCTGGGCGGCTTTTTCGATCCGGCCACCACCTGGAAGATCGGTCGTTCGGACGAGGATTTCGGCCAAACCCTGGGTCATTGCGGTTACGGGCCTTGGTTCTACCTGGTCCTTCCGCTCCTCGGACCGTGCAATGGCCGTGATGCCGTAGGCAAGATGGTTGACTGGCCCATGGACATATGTTCCGACCTGAGCCTGGCGTATTGGGATAAGCTCTGGCCAGAAGTCATCCGGCCCAGCCTCGATTTCAATGATCTCAGCGGCGAGGCGCGGGATTACAAGCGCAAGATGGATTCTCTGGTCGATCCTTATCAAACCTTCCGCACCCTCTATTCGTTAAACCGGCAGCGACTTATCCTTGATTACGCCCCACACTTCGATGGGGCGAACAATCCCAATCCCACGGTTCGTGCTGTCCTCTTTAAGCCTGTTACATCAAATTTTGCCGACATGGCTGTCACACGCGAGGTACGGGTGCCGGCCACCGCGAAAAACCTCGCCTACTCTTGCTGGATACAGAAGAAGCCGGCCCCTCTGGCCTGCTATATTCCCGGCTTGGGAACCTACCGGTTGGACCGTTCTGCGTTGGCTTACGCAGACATGATGTACCGGCACGGCTACTCTGTGGTGGCTATTTCCAATCCTTTTCAGAAGGAGTTCATGGAACGAGCCTCAAGCATGGCCGTTCCAGGCTACAGCCCGGCGGACTGCGACGATATTGTGAGCGTCCTCAAGTTAATCCTGGCCGACCTGCATCAATGGAAGGGCGACAAGATTACTCAAACCTGCCTGACCGGCGTTTCCCATGGGGCCTATTTCACTCTGATGATTGCCGCGCGCGAAGCCGCTGGCCAGCTTCACGGCATGACCTTTGATCGTTATGTAGCCATCGAACCGCCCTCACAACTGGTTCGCGCGGAGAAACGCCTGGACGAGATGTTCGATGCACCCCTGGCCTGGCCGGCCGAAGAACGCCGCCAGCGGATGAAAGACGCCATTTATGAGGCCCTCTACTTTGCCGACAACGGCCTGGATATCTCGGGTAATATTCCCCTGACTCGCATTGAATCCGACTTCCTGATCGGTCTGGCGTTCCGCTACACGCTTATGAGCGTTATTGAGGACACCCAGCGGCGGGATAATTTCGGCGTCCTAAAAATGAACCCAGACGCATTGGTCCGCCAGGATTCCTATCGCGAGATCCGGCAGATTGACTATGCCGAGTACACGGATCGCTTCGTGCTTCCATACTTGATCAAAACTGGCCACGTCACCAATCGCCAGGAGCTTGTCGCCGCCACCTCATTGGACCCAAGCACGGAGTTCCTCCGCGGCAATCCCAAAATCCGTGTTCAAATCTGCGATGATGATTTTCTGCTGACGCCCGCCGACATTTCCTGGTTTCGCTCGACCTTCGACGGCAAGCTAACTGAATACACCGTCGGCGGACACCTCGGGAACCTTTATATCCCAGCCGTTCAGGAAGCCTTGACGCGACTGTTTTCCGACAAAGCGGCCAGCCAAGGGAGTGGACCTGGACACGGAGTTATCCCACAATGAGCGGGAGATCGGGACCTGATAGATTGAGCGCGAGATCTGTTCTCGATATGGGATCGTTCGGTTTGCGAAGGCTCGCAACTGGTGCCATCTCGCAATTGAACTCCATATTCTCATTTCTTCGGGGAGCGGGCGATTCCTGCAGGAAGGGCTCTCGGTTCCAATCAATGGCATCGTAGCCGACGCGCCAATTACGGCTCCAGTTGTTCCGAGCGCGGTCGCCTTTTCCGTTTTGCACCGTATTCATGAAATCACTTCGTTGTGTGAAGCGGAAGAACACCTTTTTTGCCATAAAGGCATCTTCGTCCCACAAAGAGGCCGAGCAAGGTGCCAGGGATTTGCCGATTCCTTGTTAATCTTCTCCACTATCTTCGTTCGTCTTTTCTTTTTTCTCCCCTCACCGCTACCCTCCCGCGCGCGTTCGGTCCGGCATTGCGAACAGCGGTTCTACGCCAATCCGGATGGCCTCGTTCCCACCCATGAAAGCGGCCGAGCCGGACGGAGTCGCAGACTAGCCAAGCTCCTCCAGGCCCCAGGTACATATATTGGCCGCCCACCAACCCTACAAATTCGACGCCATCCCAAACGTAAGAGTCCGGCAGGCCGACCGTCACCACCGCCTGTGGCGGGGGGACGTAAAACGTCGGGGGCTGGACGGATACTGTGCAGCCTGTTGCCAGTGCCGCGGTGAACCCGACCAAACATGCGATTCTGCTGTTTTTGATTCTCATATTCCTTTTGCTTTCCTGTGGACTCGATCCTGACGATAGGCTGGCCGAAAGATCCTGCGCGCGCTATGGGGTGTATCCCGCAGCCAATTCTAAACCCCTACGCCGGCAGGACCACGACGCGAACCCCACCGTTCCGCTTGCTTTAAAGCCAAAAAAAGAGGACTAGATCGGAGCTACGTCCGGAATGGATTGGAATGTTGTTTGATTCATGTCCGATTTTACACCGGGGTAACGCACGTGCTTGTATTGCCAATTGCGCCTCTGGATAATCTTGAATGGGATAGTTTCACCAGGAAGCAGCGACATCAGGTCGTCGGGAGGCAGTCGCAACGCGTTCTGCTACCCGGGGATGAAGCGGCACAATTGTCGGAAGCGATTAGCCCGGCGAAGGCTGGCTGCTGCTCTTATTTCCAGTTGACGCACTCGATCTCGGCTCACTCCCATGAGGGCCGCGATCTCATCGTATATCAGGGGCCGGCATCGCAGGGCGGCAGCGAGCGCTTGCTGGGGTTTGTCCGACAAAACAATCAGGATGCCCTCGGGCAGATCACTTTCATCGACAGAATCGGGTTCGACATTTCTGCCGAGAAGTCTTCGAAGAAACGGGCTTGGTCGAGTCAAATAGGATTGTGTTTTCACGTTTACGCACCTTTTGTTTTACGAGCTGGGCGAGCGATTCATTTTTCGGTGATTTTAATTTCAAATTTTGTAGCGCCCATCAAACCAAATAATGAAAAACACGATATGGGGTGAACACCCTATATCTATGGCCCCCGTAGGTAGCGCGGGCATGGATGGCTTATTGGCGTCACTCAAAGCCCCCAAATAGTGGTGCGGAAGACGGTTGCCGAATTATCCGGGAGAGGATGCGGAGAACACCCCATAGCAATAGGCCAACTCCGTCGCGTAGGGTTGAATTGCTGAAGAATCGAAATCAGACAACAATCTCACAGCAAAAGATAGGTATTCAACAATATGGCAAAAGTAATTGGCATTGATTTAGGAACAACAAACTCCTGCATGGCGGTGATCGAAAGCGGCGAGCCTGTTGTGCTCGAGAACTCCGAAGGCAAACGGACCACGCCTTCCGTGGTGGCTTTCACCAAATCCGGCGAGCGCCTTGTCGGCGAGGCCGCCAAACGGCAAGCCGTCACCAACTCGCGCAATACCATCTATTCGATCAAGCGGTTCATGGGGCGGAAGTTTGACGAAGTGCAGGAAGAAATCAAACGCGTCCCCTACAAGGTCGTTCGCGCCGCCAACGGCGACGCCGCCGTCGAAGTAGAAGTGGATGGCAAGCCCAAGCAATTCAGTCCACCGGAGATTTCGGCCATGATTCTCGCCAAGCTCAAAGCCGATGCGGAGACGCGGCTGGACGAGAAAATCACGCAGGCGGTCATTACGACCCCGGCTTATTTCAACGACTCGCAACGCCAGGCGACGAAGGACGCCGGCCGCATCGCGGGGCTGGAAGTGCTTCGCATCATCAACGAACCGACGGCCGCTTCGCTGGCCTATGGTTTGGACAAGAAGAAAGACGAGACGATTGCGGTCTATGACCTCGGCGGCGGCACTTTCGACATCTCGGTGCTGGAAATCGGCGACGGCGTGTTCCACGTCAAAGCCACCAATGGTGATACTCACCTGGGCGGCGACGATTGGGACAATCGCCTTATGGACTGGGTGCTGGAAGAGTTCAAACGCCAGCAGGGAATGGACCTGCGCAAACAGCCCGATGCCTTGCAGCGCATCAAGGAAGAGGCGGAAAAGGCCAAGATCGCCCTCTCCAGTGCGCAAGAATACGAAATCAACCTTCCCTTCCTTACGGCCGACGCCAGTGGGCCCAAGCATCTTAGCCTGAAACTCACGCGCGCCAAAATGGAGCAATTATGCGATGCCTTGTTCGAACGGACCATCGCGCCAGTGAAGGCATGTTTGAAAGACGCTGATGTTGCGGCCGCGAAAATCGACGAATTGGTGCTGGTGGGTGGCATGACCCGGATGCCGCGCGTGGTCGAAACGGCGCGCACCCTGGTCAACAAACCACCCCACCAGGGCGTCAATCCGGATGAAGTCGTGGCGGTGGGCGCCGCCATTCAGGCCGGCGTGCTCAAAGGCGAAGTCAAAGACGTGGTGTTGCTCGATGTGACGCCGCTCTCGCTCGGCATTGAAACTCTCGGCGGGGTTTTCACCAAGGTGATTGAGCGCAACACCACCATTCCGACCCGTAAGTCGCAGATTTTCTCTACCGCGGCCGACAATCAGCCCGGCGTGGAAATCCATGTTTTGCAGGGGGAACGCCAGTTTTCTCGCGACAACAAGACCATTGGCAAGTTCAAGCTCGATGATATTCCGCCGGCCCCGCGTGGTCTGCCGCAAATCGAAGTCAGCTTTGACATCGATGCCAACGGCATCCTGCACGTCAGCGCCAAAGACCTCGGCACCGGCAAGGAACAGAAAATCACGATTACGGCCAGCAGCGGTCTTTCCAAGGCTGAGATCGAGAAGATGCGCCAGGATGGCGAACTCCATGCGGAAGAGGACCAGAAGCGCAAGGAGGAGCTGGAAACACGCAACGAGGCCGACAACGCTGTCTATCGCACGGAAAAACTGTTGAAGGACAATCATGAGAAGATTTCCGACGCTCATCGCAGCCAGATCGACACGGCCCTTAATGAGGTGAAGGAGACGCTCAAAGGTAGCGATTCTGCTGCTATTAAGACGGCCGGCGAGAAGCTTAATGAGGCCTGGCAAGTGGTTTCGGCTGAATTATACAAGACGGCTTCAGAAAAGGCGCGCGCGGCCCAAGGCCAGGCCGGTGGCCCCACCGGGTCCCAACCTGAAGCGGATGGCGCTCCGGAGGGCGGCAAGAAAGAGGAAGGTCCGATCATCGACGCGGAAGTTGTGGAGGAAAAGAAGTCGGCATAGATGGAAATGACCGCAGACAAAGTTGCGCTCCGTGACAACGGTCGCAGCTTTGCTGAACGACAGGGCGTCAGTCTCCATCTCTGAGGGCTGCACAAGGGTTACAATGGACACGAAGGGCATTGATTTGGACGTCCACGCCAGCGAGGTCTTCGTTCTGATGGGACCGAGTGGCAGCGGGAAGACGGTGCAGCTCAAGCATCTCATCGGCCTGAAGAAAGCGGACCAGGGGGGAAGTGCTCATTGAAGGCCAGCCGATTCAATCGCCAGAGGTCACAACCCGCTGTCGCGGAATTCATCCTCAACCACGACTCAACCACAGGAGGAGCCTTGCGCACAAAACCTGAAGCCCAAGCGATCCACGTCGCAGATCAATTAATTGCCTTTCAACAACACAAGATTCCACTGGCCGTCAAAGCGGTCGGCGCCGCGTTCCTAGCCGTCCTGATTCCGATTTATTTGAATACCTATGGGATCACCAATTTTTTATGGTTCGGCGATGCCGCCCTGATTCTTACGATTGTGGGTATGTGGTTGGAAAGTTCGCTGCTCATCAGCATGTGTTCCGTAGGGATACTGCTTCTGCAATGTCTGTGGCTCGTCGACTTCGGCAGCAGCTTGGTGGGGATCCATTTTTTGAGCCTCACCACTTACATGTTCGACCGTCATTTGCCGCTTTTCACGCGCGGACTTTCGCTGTTCCATGGGTGGTTGCCCTTACTGCTCGTCTGGCTCCTGTTTCGGTTGGGCTACGATAAACGAGCTTTGTCCTCCTGGACCTTCCTGGCCGCGGGGCTGGGGTTCGTCTGCTACTTTTTTACTCCTCCTGCCGGCGCTCATCTGACGAACCCCAATCTACCACTAAACATCAATTATCTTTACGGTTTCAATGACCAGAAGCCGCAAACCTTGGTCAATCAGAACCTTTATGTCTTCGTGTGGCTTGGTGGCCTGTGGCTCGTCGTCTTCCTCCCCACCCATTTGGCCTTGCGGAATATTTTCGCCGCGCCACAGCCAGAGGCCGTCATTCTGTTTTAACCGCAGGAATACAGAGATGGGGTTTTCCAAACCGCACTCGTTTTTGGTGGTGAATTACCCCGAACGATCGCGAGCCAGTCTGATGTTTTTATAGGGCCACAGATAGATCAACTATGAATAAGCCTGTGCCTCAATCTGAAGTCAAAGGCGAGGGTCCCCGTCGGAGTGATGCTTGGGTGTGAGCTGCAAGTCGGGTGGCGCGTGGCGCTAATCGCATCGGAGGTTGATTATGCCAGCGCGCGAGAATTGACGCCTCGGGCGGAGGGGTTTCGCAACTCCCGCCCAAGCGGCTATTATTACCCTTTCGCGGTTCCGGCTTTCCTCATGGGGACGGGTTGCAACAGCGGGATGAAGTCTAATTGTGCTTTGTGCGCAACAGCCTGGAGATATCCGTGGGTGCGGACAGAATGAGAATCTTGCGGTCTGTCGGCGCCAATCAATGCGGTAAAGGCGCCCTCACGCAAGTTTCGGCGTGGCAGCCATACGTTAATCCAGACGTAAAGGTCAAGTGGCAGCTCATCCGCCGCATAAAGTGAGACCACTATCACATCGGCCACAAGGGCGGCACGAACGGCGGCCAGCAGTATTTCGAGATCCCTTAAGGAATGAACGTCATACCAGTTGTTGTGGACGAGATCCTCTCCAAGAAGTTGCGTTGCCAAGGCACACAGGGGCGCCCCCCACTTTGAGTCACCGGGTCTTGATAAACCCAAACAACCTTTAACTCGTACACCGATCCACGTGCCGCAACGGGCATTTCGTCTAAAAATAACTCTCCGGCTTTCATACGTTTCGAGTGCTGAGAAGAAACCGTGTCACAAACGCCATTTTGGCGCTATGGGGTATTTACCCCATCCCCGGAGGCGGACTGACGCGCAGCTCACGAATATATATGGAGGAGGATGGGCAAGGGGGAAATCGACTTTGATTTGGCAGCGAACGCACGCGATGCGCAAGATCTTGCCCACCGAACTACAAGAAATCGTGACCTGTCCAAGTCCAACTTTCTGCAGGGGAAGACCGCTTTTCGCATTTCTGCGCATCGGCGAGTCCGCATGGCTTCTCGCCAAACGCTTAAACCTAAGTTAGGATTCGATTACGAATGAAATTCCCCGCATTGACACGATTGGAACGTAACGTCCACAGGGCCGGCGAAATAATCGGTGTGCTGGCAAAGTACGGCCTGGCCGATTGGGTAAAAGGACTGAACTTCTCGTGGATCCAGGACCGAATTCAGAGCACCGACGGCCAGCATATCCCCGACCTCAAAACCGAGGAACGCGTGCGTCTGGCATTCACGGATCTCGGCACCACCTTTATCAAGCTCGGCCAGGTGCTGAGCACGCGACCCGATATCATCGGCCCCGCGATGGCCCGGGAACTGGCCCACCTCCAAACCGCTGTCCCGGCTGATCCACCCGACACGGTTCTGGCCACGATTGCAGCCGAGTTTGGCAAACCGCTGAACAATCTGTTCATGCAGTTCGATGTTGTGCCATTGGCGTCGGCCTCTATTGCTCAAGCCCATCTGGCCCGGCTGCACTCGGGTGAGCAAGTCGTCGTCAAAGTCCAGCACGCCGGCATCGCGGACAAGATCATGCCCGACCTCGACATCCTCGCCGATCTGGCCGAGCTGGCGGAAAAGCATATTCCCAAGAGCCGTCTCTACCAGCCTGCTGCGGTTGTCCGGCAGTTCCGCCGCACGCTCCTGCGCGAGTTGGATTTTACCTTCGAACGCCGCAATCTCGAGGAGTTTGCGGGACATTTCTCCCAGGATGACACTGTCCATTTCCCTCGTGCTTACGCGCAGTTCTCAACGCGCCGTGTTCTGACGATGGAACGGCTGGACGGCATCCTCGGCACCGACGCCTCGGCGCTTGCAGCTTCGGGCGCTGACCTCAATGAATTTGCGTGCCGCGGCGCGAACATTTATCTTCAGATGATTTTTCGCGATGCTTTTTACCACGCCGACCCGCACCCCGGGAACCTGATGCTCCTGGCCGGCGGCGTGGTCGGGGTGCTCGACTGCGGCATGGTCGGCCGCCTCGACGAAGAACTGGCGGAAGGAATCGATGAAATGCTGATGGCTGTCCTGGACCACAATTCGGTGGACCTGGTTGAAATTATCCTTCGCGTCGGCTCCGCGCCACCCTCCACGCCCCGAGATCAATTGCGCGCCGATCTCACCGATTTCGTCACCGATTACGTGGGCCAGTCCATCCAAGACCTGGACCTGACCGGAGCGTTGAACGGCCTGGTTGAAATTATCCGGCGCTACAACATCACCTTGCCGCCCCCTCTTGCGCTGCTGATACGAACTCTGGTTGAGTTGGAAGGGACCGCCCAGCGGTTGAATCCAGAGTTCAGCCTTGCTGAAGTGTGCCGCCCGTATTACATGACGATGGTCCGACGGCGTCTCTCGCTTCGAGGCATCCTTGGCCGGCTCCACCACGCTTATCGCGACTGGGAGCGGTTGGTGGAGTCATTGCCGCGCGACCTGAACGAGGTTCTCAAGCGCGTGCGTGACGGGACCTTCTCCGTCCATCTGGACCTCCGTCATATCGATCCAGTGATCAACCGCCTGGTGCTCGGAGTAATGACGGCCGCGCTGTTTGTCAGCTCCGCCCTCCTCTGGAGCATGAAAGCACCGCCAACGCTCTCCGGCGTTTCAGTGTTTGGCGGTGTCGGCTACCTAATAGCGGCTTATTTTGGCTGGCACTTGCTGCGCGCCATCAAAAAGTCCGGCGACATCGATTCGAAGAAATAGAAGTGCCGCCGTCTCAACCACTGATACATTCAGCATATTGCATCATCAGACCCCCAACCCCTTGGGACCAAGGGGCAAAAATTCCTGGGATTTCGTTTTTTGCTTTTCGTGCCAATGGCATGCCAGGCCCCCTGCCGGGTCTTTGCTATGGGGTGTTAACCCCATTGCATGCGACGGCCGAACGGAACAAGTTTCTCATCGGAAAATTATGAATACTCCTCAGGACGGCGGCAAGAAAGCGGAAGGACCGATCATTGACGCGGAAGTTGTGGATGA
>Ga0182016_10003972_pt1 | contig 16607 bp, 17 predicted proteins | sample 712S2MmetaG_FD_120491 | JGI IMG/M metagenome (GOLD analysis project Ga0182016, IMG submission 120491) | Permafrost microbial communities from Stordalen Mire, Sweden - 712S2M metaG | ecosystem: Environmental > Terrestrial > Soil > Wetlands > Permafrost | place: Sweden: Stordalen | collected...
ATAGGCGTCGAGACCGCCCGCCGAACCACCCACGCAAACGATCGGAAAGTCTCGCACCGGACCCGCTTTACTGGGCGAGTTTGCTTTTCTTTTCAGCGCGCTGGCTGGCGTACTTGCGTTCGAACTTGTCGACGCGTCCGGCGGTGTCGATCAGCTTCTGCTTGCCGGTGAAAAACGGATGACAACTGGAACAGATTTCCACGCGGATGTCGCCTTTGTGCGTGGAACGAGTGACGAATTTATGCCCGCAGGCGCAAACCACGTTCACTTCGTTATAGGCAGGGTGAATGGCAGCTTTCATAACAGGGAAACTTAAGTTTATCACAAAAACACAAATCCCCGGCCAGCTCTCACGAGTGACCGGGGACATGGTGCCTAGAGAAGAATCTGAGGCAGTTTACTTGCAACCGAGCAAAGCGACCGACATTCAGGAACGCGGCTTGGTAATGAAATTTGGTGCACTGAAAACCAGGAACGCGTGCCTGAGCCAGCGGATCAGCAGTCGGCCACCTCGCGCGGCTTACAACTATTTATCATGTAGTTTAGGACCACCTCCTTCTTCAGTGATAATTCAAAAATACGCCTGAGAAGAGGGTTTGTCAACACTATTTGAAAACGTTCTCACCCAACGGCCACAAAAAGCTGAATAGTATTAACGCAGTACCCAACATGTTGTGGTCCGGTTGCGGGGATTCGATTTACCATGAACAGAGTGTCCCGGCCGCAATCCATTGAAACGCGCGCACTGGCAGGTTTTCTGGTGTCGGGGTTCCTGTTCGCCCTGCTGCCGGCGCTGCTTCCCGCGTGGGGGTACGACCTTTCCACGGACTACGGATTCGTGGGCCGGCATTTCCTGGCGATGGTGGGCGGGATGGTTTTGTGCGGGCTGGCCTTGCCGCGCTGGCTGCCGGGGATTGGCGCGCGCACGCTTCTGGTGACGGGGTGCGGCGCCAGCAGCCTGGCCCTGGTGGCATTGGCGCTTCTACCGGACCGCCCGCTTTGGCGGCTCGCGGGAATTTTCGTTCTCGGCATCGCGGCGGGCAGCCTGCACTCCGGGCTTTTCCGCGCCATTGTGCGTGCCTGGGAATCCGGCCCCGCGATGGTGCTGACTCTCGCGGGCGTGTTTTTCGGCAGCGGGTCCATTATCGCCGTCTTGCTGGTATCACGTACTTTTTTCACGTGGCCGGTGGAATGGATACTGCTTGGGCTGGCGGTGTTACCCGCGGTTTTCGCGATCGTCTATTCGCGCCACGCGTATCCCGCCCCCGTCTTTGCATCTCACCCGAAAATAGTGAAGCAGTTTCAAAGCGGGGCGGCGGTTCTGTTCTCTTTCCTGCTCTTCTTCCAGTTTGGAAACGAGTGGACGATCGCCGGATGGCTGCCGCTGTTTCTGGTGCACCGGTTTGGAATGAGCCCGGCCGTGGCGCTGGAATATCTCGCGCTGCATTTCGCGGCGCTGACGGTGGGCCGGATGCTGATCTACTATCTGCTGCCGCGCATCAATAACTGGCGCCTGCTGGCTACCAGCGCGGCCACGTCCCTTTTCGCCTGCACGGTGCTCGCGGCAACAGGAAGCCGCTTCGGCGCCATCGTTTGTGTCATCCTCCTGGGATTCAGCTTTGCGGCCATTTATCCCATCACGGCGGAATGGATTGGGCGGCGCTTCCATTACTACCATCCAGGATTTTTCAACGGGATTTTTTCGATCGGGCTGGTGGGCGGCATGCTGGCGCCATGGATGATCGGGGAACTGGCGGACTGGACCGGGCTGTGGGTGGTTATGACGCTCCCGGCCGTAGGAACCTGCATGGTGGTGCTGCTCTTGTGTCTGATATGGATGAATGCAAAGGTGACCGGCGAATGAGAATCGTAGTGGCGGTGCTGCTGGTTTTTGGCGCGGCCAATGCTGTTTCGGCGCGCAACCTGGATTCGGAGATCAAGCGCATTCTGGCGAAATCCGCCATCGCGCGGACTGGGTTTGCCGGCGTGGTTGTGGTGGATGAGAAAGGCCGCACGGTGGTGTCGATCAACTCCGGCCACCTGTTTACGCCCGCATCGAATACCAAGCTGTTTTCGTCGGCGCTGGCGCTGGAGCGCCTGGGGCCGGATAAGCGTTTTGAAACGCGCGTCGAAATGCGCGGCAAAGATGTGGTGCTGGTGGGAACCGGCGACGCGAATCTCTCGGGCCGCGTCCTGCCGTACCTGCCTGGCAGTACCCCTGGTCCCGCGCTGGCCGTGATCGACGACCTGGCGGCCCAGATTGCCGCTCACGGTGTTCAAGAGGTGGAGGGGGACATCGTCGGCGATGACACCGCGTTCGTGTATGAACCCTACGCGACAAGCTGGACGATCGAAGACACCGTGGATGGCGACGGTCCCGCGTCAAGCGCCCTCGTTGTCAACGACAATATTGTTCATTTGCGGATCACGCCGTCCGGAAAAGTGGCGCTCGATCCGGACCTGCCGCTGTTTCACCTGGACGCGCAGGTTACGACGGGCGTCGAAGATAAGATCGAAACGAATCGTTCCGCGCTTCAGGTTCGTGGAACCGTGAAGGCCGATGGCGAGGGTTACTCCGAGGAATGGTCGGTTGGCGACCCGGCTCTGTTCGCGGCCCTGGCTTTGAAAGACGCGCTGGTGAGGCGGGGCATTGCGGTGAGCGGATCAATTCGTGCGCTGCATCGCGACGCCGCGGCGCTCGTCGCCTCCCCGCCCGCCCCGGCCGGCGAATTGCTCGCGAGCCATTGGTCGCTGCCGTTGATTGAAGATCTCCGGCTGACCGATAAAATCAGCCAGAACCTGCACGCCGATTTGCTTTTATCGGATGTGGCAGGCTCGCGGAGCGCGGGCTTGGAGGCGCTGGGCAATTTCCTGTCGCAGGTTGGAATCAAGCCGGATGAATATCGTTTCTATGATGGCTCGGGTTTGTCGCGCTCGACTCTGGTCACGCCCGACGCCGTGGTGGCGCTGCTGCGCTTCATGGCGCATTCCGCGCATTCGGAACAGTGGTTCAGCATGCTTCCGATTTCGGGTGTCGACGGATCGCTCGAGCACCGTTTCGACGACCGGCGAACCAAGGGCCGTATTCGTGCGAAGACCGGCACGCTGGCGCACGTGAGCGCGTTATCCGGTTATGCCGAGACCAAGCACGAGAAAGTGCTGACCTTCTCTATTTTCCTGAACAACGCGATAGCGGACGCGACAGAGCGCCGGGAGTTGATTGATAGAATCTGTGCAGTACTGGTCAAATAACATACCGGTCTTTTTATATGCCAATCTTTGAATACAAATGCGATTCCTGCGGGACTCAGTTTGAGAAGCTGCTGCGGCGCTCCGATGACGTGAGCGCGTTGAGCTGTCCCGATTGCGGGGAACAGCACCTGAGCCAGCAATATTCCACGTTCGCGGCGCATGCGAGCGGACCTTCTTCCGCGGCGTCCGAAATGCCTTCCTGTCCCTCGGGCATGTGCGGCAATCCCGGCATGTGCGGGCGGAACTAATTTTGTCGCCGGAAAAAGTTCTCACGCCGGGCGCGCGCGAATTCCTGGAAGCGCTGTCGCGCCGCTTTGAATCGTCCCGCCGCGCGATGCTGCATCGCCGCGTTTTGCGGCAGCAGGAAATCGACGAGGGGGATTTTCCAAACTTCCTGGCTGCCAGTGCGCAGACGCGTGAAGACTCGTGGGTGGTGGCGCCAATTCCGGCGGACCTGGAAGACCGCCGCGTCGAGATCACCGGCCCCACCGACCGCAAGATGATCATCAACGCGCTCAACTCCGGCGCGAACGTGTTCATGGCGGATTTCGAAGACGCCAACTCGCCCACTTGGAGGAACATGATCGAGGGCCAGATCAACCTGATGGACGCCGTGCGCGAGACCATCACCTACACAAGCCCCGAGGGTAAGCGCTACGAAGTGGGAGAAAACCCCGCCGTCCTGATGGTTCGCCCGCAAGGCTGGCACCTGCAGGAGCGCCATTTCGAGGTGGACGGAGAGCCGATCTCCGCGTCGCTGTTTGACTTCGGTCTCTACTTCTATCACAACAACGCGGAGTTGCTCTCCCGCGGTACCGCGCCGTATTTTTATCTCCCGAAGCTGGAAAATCATTTAGAAGCGCGGCTGTGGAACGATGTCTTTCTGTTCGCCCAGGAAACCTGCGGCGTGCCGCGCGGCGCCATCCGCGCCACGGTTCTGATTGAAACCATCACGGCCGCTTTTGAGATGGACGAGATTCTGTATGAGCTGCGAGAGCACTCGGCAGGCTTGAACTGCGGCCGCTGGGATTACATTTTCAGCTACATCAAGAAGTTTCGAAAGTTCCGCGACCGCGTGATGCCCGACCGTTCACAAGTCACGATGGACCGGCATTTTCTAGCCAGCTATGTGAACCTGTTGATCCAGACCTGCCATAAGCGCGGCATTCACGCCATGGGTGGCATGGCGGCGCAGATCCCCATCAAGAGCGATGCCGGCGAGAATGAGCGCGCTCTCGAAAAGGTTCGTCAGGATAAGCTGCGCGAGGTGCGCGCCGGACATGACGGGACGTGGGTGGCGCATCCTGGCCTGGTGGCGATTGCCAAAGGGGTGTTCGACGAGCACATGCCGGGGCTGAACCAGATCGGCGTGAAGCGCGGAGATGTGCATGTCACCCAGGAAGACCTGCTGCAAGTGCCTTCCGGGACCGTTACGGAAATGGGCATCCAGCTCAATATCGATGTGGGCCTGGAATACCTGAACGCATGGCTGAACGGCTCGGGCGCAGTCCCTATTTTTCATCTGATGGAAGATGTGGCCACGGCGGAAATTTGCCGCGCGCAGCTCTGGCAATGGGCGCACCACGGCGCCAAACGGGATGACGGCGTACCGGTGACGCAGGACATGCTGCGCAGCGCCATCCGCCTACGCGCGCACGCCATGCCCACCGCGGCGGCTTTGTTCGAGCATTTTGTGGCCAGCAGCCACTTCAGCGAATTTCTGACTTTAAGCGCTTACGACAAGCTGGTATAGTTCTCGAAGCATGGTTCTGCCTTCCACTTATTTCGTAACCTTGATGCTCATGCTGTTGAGCATGATCTGCTGGGGCTCATGGGCCAACACCCAGAAGCTGAGCGGGAAGTGGCGCTTCGAGCTCTTCTACTTCGACTATGCCTTCGGCGTGTTCCTGGGCGCTATCGTTCTGGCCTTCACCTTCGGCACCATGGGCTACGACGGGTTTGCCACCATCGATGACATCATGAAGGCCGGCAAGCATCAGGACCTTTACGGCTTCCTGGGCGGCGTGGTTTTCAATCTGGCCAACATGCTTCTGGTCGCCGCCATCTCGGTCGCCGGACTTTCCGTAGCCTTCCCCATCGCCATCGGGTTAGCTCTGGTGATCGGCGTGGTTCTCAATTACGTGATCGACCCCGGTGGCAATCCGCTGCTGGTGTTCGGCGGCGCGGGGGTGGTGGTGATCGCGATCATAGTGGACGCGCTGGCCTACCAGGCGTATTCCATGCAAAAGCTGACGCAGGCGATTCGCGCCGGCACCACGCGCAGCACCAAAAAGAGCGTGAACCTGAATGGCATTTTGCTGAGCCTGGTGAGCGGTGTGCTGATGGGTTCGTTCTTCCCCATCGTTCAGCTTGGCGTATATCGGGAACCGGGGAACGAGGCCGGCCTGGGACCTTATGCCATCGGCCTCATCTTCGCGCTGGGCGTGCTGCTCTCGACCTTCGTCTTTAGTCTGTTTTTTATGAATTTACCGGTGCATGGGAAGCCGGTATCGCCGTTCGACTATTTCACCGGCACGGTGCGGCAGCATTCGCTGGGGATTATCGGCGGGATGATCTGGATTGTCGGCACGGTTTCGAACTTCGTAGCCGCCAGCGCGCAAGGCGAAGCCCGCGTGGGTCCGGCGGTGAGCTACGGATTGGGCCAGGGCGCGACCATGGTTTCCGTTCTGTGGGGATTGCTGTATTGGAAAGAATTCGCCGGCAGCGATTCCCGGGTGAAGACGCTGCTGGCGATTATGTTTGTGACGTTTCTGATTGGGCTGACGATGGTTTCCGTGGCGCCGTTGTTTGTAAAGTAGGGCGTGTACGCTGCCTATCGATTGGCTGGACCCCGGTTCTCCAGAGGCATTTGTACTTGTCCGAGTTATCCCTCGAGTAGAGCGTCCGCACAGATGCGCCGTCGAACGCGTGCCCGCGGACCCCGTAAGTGGACTTGGTGGGGTCGGCGCCAAAGCGATACCTTCCTTCGCCCGATGCCGCCAGCCCGGCGGAGCGTCTTTGCCGTCGGCCCTCATCGCGCCGGAACGCTGAATGTTCGCCCCAAGCCCTCGATCGATGTTGTGGTCACGCCTTCGCGCTCGAGAAGGGAGAATCCGTCGTTAGGCCGGTCGATTTCCTCTTGCTGAAATTTCGCCTCTCTTTCTTTAGCTTCATGAGACATCAGATCGGCCAAGGAGCGGTCGGCCCTAAAGGCAGCCGCGTCCACCAATAGAAGAGCCGGCAGTAGGACTCCAGCGCGTAGATTGAAGCGGAAGCCGCGTCCTCGTCTGCGCCCTCCCGTGCTTCCTCACCGAGTTCATGGCAATATGGACCCGCGTAGTATTCATTGAGTCTTTCCTGAAGAGCCTTATCGATCTGCGCACTTGGAGCGATGAGTGCCTGCAAGATGAGTTGCAGAACGGGCCCCCAGGCTAACACAAATGTGTTCTGCTCTTCCTGCGGCCAGCTCGCATGCTCGGCCATCAGCCGCAGGGCAGCGAAGGCGCAAATCGCTGTAGTGGCCGGTTGGGGTAACTCCGCGACGCGCTCCCGTACCAGCCTGCACTGCCGAGCGATCTGCCGATAAGGCGCGTCGATATGTTGTCCTAACGAGAGCTTCGAGTCCGAGCCGGCGTCGCGGGGGCATAATCCAAGTACTCGCGCGACACCTCTCGAATGCCGGCCGCCCCAGCCTCGAGATCCTCGCGAATGAAGCGCTCCGGCGCGAAGGGTTCGGACTTCTCCTGATACACGAGGTGACATGATTCCCGCGAACAGAAACCTGCCCGCCCCACAGGTTATCCCTCGAGTAGAAGGTCCGCACAGACGCGCCGTCGAACGCGTACCCTCGGATTTTGCGAGCCGCGCGGGTTGAGCCGATCACCATCCCCCAACTGAGGTACCTTGCCTCGTCCGGAAGGTGGGCTCAAGGGTCGCCGGGGAGAAGACCGATCCGTCATACAAGCCGCTCTCCTCAGAAACCAGTTTCCATGACCCGCCCTTGTCCGAGTAATACTGCAGCAGAGAAAGATTGTTGGGAATGCCCCTACCGCCTCGCATGATGGATACGGCGAGGAACAGGGTCCTGAAGCCGGCGACCCTCGCGCAAATCGGCCAAGGGGATATTACTCCCGTCATCGCAAGCATTAAGAGTGAACTTTCCCTGCAGATCCCGGATAGCCTTTGCCACGCTTTTGGAGGAGGCGCGATCGGCGGCCACCGCGGCCAGTGCGGTGTCGGTGATCATTCTACGCAGCTCTTCGGTTGCCGCGTCATACTTCGCCGGTGACGACCAAAGCATGCTTTCCAACGTTTGGCCGGGTGCGTCGTGGAAGTAGATCCGGTCGGTGATCTTCTGGTACGCCTCGGCATCGGACGCTGACAAGGGTTGAAGGGCGAACAATACCGCTCCGGCCGCGACCAGGAAGCTTCTTACGATTGCCTTTTTCGACTGGCTACAAGACCCCCGACGGCGCCAGAAAGTGCCTCTCGACAACGCGTGGTGCGGTGGAGTGATATTCTTCTTCGTACTCAAGCGTTATAGCGTCCCCTTCCACCCGCACCGAGCCGGCGACGAGCGCACCACGGCTCCACAACGACTTTACCTTACTGCCGTCGAATGCATAGAGGCGGACGTTTAGCCGAGCCCCCGTGTCACCGATTCTTCGCCCGGAAACGAGCACCCACATCTGGCCCGCCATCCGCCTTGCCCAAAGAAATCTGTGGAGGCGTACAGGCCCTGGATGTCGTTGACTCGGCCGACAATCTGCTTGGGCGTACGCATCGCGGAGGAATTGAGAAGCGCTCCCACCTCCCGCTCGATCAGCCGATCGAGGCTGCTGACGAGGTCGCGGAAGGCATCAGGCGAAATCGGTGCCAGGAGTCTGCTTCCCGGTGACGTACCCAGGAATATCCTCGACGCCCCCCCTGGCATAGTCTTCGGCGGGCGACACTGCCGTAGCGGCCGCGACGGCGAAGACGATTGCGCCGGCGACGGCGATTAGGTTTTGAGTCGCATTCGCCGACCTCTGCTGACACCCGATTCTCTTACTGGATCGCAATATTCACCGGGTTGGTGCCACCGCCCGGAACATTTACAGTGAGCGGAATACTATTCCCGGTCGGCGCGTTTTGTGGGATTGTAAAGTTGATCTGATAGAGGCCCACCAGGCCCGGCACGAGTCCGGTAAATAGCGGAGTCACTTCGACGGTGGGCGAGAACCCGCCGCCCAACATCACACTCACCGGCGGATTGATCTCCATCAGCGGGCTGGAGCTCGCCCCAACGCCGTCAGCCGCGATCGGGTTCGTCTGGCCGAGCCCAAACGCGTAGATGATCAGGGTGTCTCCCAGCGCGGCCGGATGGCTGGGGATGGAAAGCGCCGGGTTGGTCACCACCGGGATCGAATTATCCGCATAGTTGACGATCACCGGCGCAATCCCGGAAATCAGCGGGATGCGCGGCGCCCTGGCGGCCACGGTCATCGAAACCGTATTACCGGGAACATCGTTATTCACTACCTGCACCGTCGCCACGCCCGGCGGGATCTCATACGGAACCTGGAAATTGATCTGCCCGGTGGATGTGAAGTAGAGTGGCGCTTCCGCGCCGTTCACCAGGATCTGGGTTCCACTTAGCGTAGTGGGAAGCGGTACGGAAGGGGCGCTCACGGTCGCCGAACTGAGGCCGAGCCCAAATGCCGCGCCAATATCGCCCTGCGCCAGCGTGGCGCCGTAACTCGCTCCATCCACCACGCCGCCGATGCTGATTTGCGGACCCGTTTGCTGGGTCACCAGCAGACTTACCGGAACCGTGAGAGCCGCGTTGTTCACCGCATTGGTACTGATGGTAACGGAGCCTGTGTAAACTCCCGCGGTGAGCGAAGCCGTGTTCAGGGTGACGGTGACGGAACCGCCGCCGCTGGCGAGTACCGCCGTCAGCCATCCGGAACCTGTCGTAGTTGCCGCCGTTGCGCCCGACACGGTCAAAGAGCCCTGGCCGATGTTTCCGATTGTGATCGGGATACTCTGCTGCTGGTTCGCGCCCAGCGCGATGTTCAGCGCGGGAATGCTCAGTTGCGCGATCGGCGATGTCGTTACGTTAAAGGTAACCGCGATCGAGTGATTGTCCGCGGCGGCGTCAGACCCGCTGACGACGATGCTTCCCGTATACGTCCCGGGAGCTGAAATGTTTTTGGAACTCGCGGTCACCTGGTAAGGAACGAAAGTGGCCCCGGTAGTGGTCTCAAGCTGCACGGACAGCCAGGTCCCGCCGGTCGCGGTGCTGGCCTGCGTGGAAGCCGGACCTTGCGTATAGAAAGTGGTGGTCGGCGCTTGTCCGGCGGGCGGCGCATAGAAGGTGAGGGTCGACGGCACGGCGGCGACCGTCAGAGAGACCGCGATACTCTGGGGCGCGTCCACCGCACCCGGATCGGTAACTTCGATCAGTGCGCTATAGGTTCCCGCGGCAAGTGAACTGGTGCTAAAACTGAGCACGATCGGATAGCAGCCGCTTGGTGAGGCGGCGCAAGCCGCCGCTGGGGTAAGCGCGATCTGCACCCATGACGCCGTGGAGGTGGCCGCCACGCTCAGGGTTCCCGTGCCGATGTTATAGGCCAGGACCGACTGATTCGGCGCGTTCGACCCCTGGCCGACGGTGGCTGCCACGGTGGTGGTACTCAGCCGCAGGATCGGCTGTTGGGCGCTGGCCAGTGCCGCGGAAGCAAGAAAAGCAATAACGACTTGGTTGAAAATCCGTTTCATAGCGTGTCTCGGGCTTTAGGTGTAGCAATCGCGGGGCCACCCGCGCGATTCGCGGGGCCCTCAGAGTTATCAACAGGAAAAGCGCGTGCGAGTTTCGTTTCTCCGGGGAGCATGTTTCGCGATGCTACAGCGATGAGGCGGGCTGGTACTACTTGGCGAAACCCAATTTCCGTATCGTGGTTGCGGGCTCCGGATCCTCAAACGTCGAGAGCGCGGCTACTTCGCGCCCGTTGTCGAGCGCCACGCCCGCGGGCGTCGCCGCATAGGGGAAGGTCTTCTTGAGCAACGCCAGGTCGTCCGCCGTCACGCCCTTCAGACCGGTTCGTTCCATGAATGCCGGCGCGAATTGCGGACGCACCACGGGTTGTCCCACGAATGTGACATCATTCCAGTTCAGCTTGGCCATCCGCTCGCCGGCATCCAGGCAATGCATGCATTCGGGGTCGTAGAAATAGATGAAGACCTTGCCTTTGGAGATGTCGAAAGCCTTTCCGTTCACCTTCACCGTCTGAGGAGCGAGGGTCCCCGTTTGGCGCGAATAAGCGATTCCCAGAAACACAACCGCGCAGACCGCCACGGCTCCCAGCATGATGGCCGCGCCGCGCAACCGCTTCCCGAAAGCGAATGACCCGCCCCAAATGCCCGCTACCACAGCCAGCACGATCATCCCCGCGTCTTCCACGAAGAACATCGGGCCCACCGCGCGCTTCACGAAGGGAAAACAACTGCAATCCGCGCCCAGCAAGGCGTTATAGTTAATCCCGATGTAAATCATGAACACCACCAGCAACGCGGTTCCCAGCCAGGCCGCAAGCCTGCGATAGGCGGGGATGAGAAACAGCAATCCGGTGAATGCTTCCATGGTTCCCAGCGATACGGCGAACGGAAGGCTGACCACCTGAGGAACCTTGAGCTGGTGAATCAGTACGGCCCAGCCGAAAGGATCCGTGATCTTCCAGATTCCCGACGACAGAAACAGAGCGGCAACCAGAATGGCCGCCACCCAACTGGCGATGGTTTTCCATTGTGGCTGCTCGAACGTGCGAGCCATGGAGCCTGAACTCATTGAGGCTGAACTCATAATCGGTACGCCTTCATTGTACGCTGTGGAAATGCTTCGACTCGCTGTTGGCATCACTTTGGGTTTGACGTTCACGGCCGCGAATTTCTTCGGTGAAACTGCGGATCTGGTGATTGTGAACGCTCGCGTTTACACCGTGAACCCGCGGCAACCCTCCGCCACGGCCATCGCGATCAAGGCCGGGAAGTTTCTCGCCGTCGGAGACAGCGTCAGCGACTACGTGGGAGCTGAAACCAGGCGGATCGATGTCCACGGCAAAGCCGTCATTCCCGGTTTCATCGATTCGCACGGCCACATGCTGGGGTTGGGAGAGACGCTGTCGAGCCTCGATCTTCACGGCGTCTCCTCGGAATTGGAGATCCAGGCGATGGTCGCGAACCGGGCCCGCCTCAGGAAGCCCGGTGAATGGATCACGGGTTTCGGATGGGATCAGAATCTGTGGAAAAACAAACAATTCCCCATTAAGGACTTACTCGATAGCGCCGCGCCGGATAACCCGGTGGTGTTGACCCGCGTGGACGGGCATGCGATCTGGGTGAATTCGGAAGCCCTCACGGTCACCGGCGTGAAGGACAAAGTCGCCGACCCCACGGGCGGGCGCGTCATGCGCGATGAAACGGGATATCCCACGGGCGTATTTATCGATAACGCGATGGACCTGGTGAAGGTGCCGGACGAAACACCCGCGCAAAGAGAAGCGGATTTGGAAGCGGCCGCAAAGCTGTGTGCGCGGATCGGGCTGACCACGGTTCATGACGCCGGAATCCCGGCAGCGACACTGGAGGCCTACCGGACCCTGATCCAGAAGAACCGCTTGCCCATTCGGATTAACGCCATGATCTCCGGCAGCGATCCCGACCTTTGGAACAGGTTCCTGAAAGCCGGCCCCGAAATAGGCGACTTCCTGACGGTGCGCAGTGTGAAACTTTATGCCGATGGCGCACTCGGCTCGCGCGGGGCGGCCTTGCTGGCGCCGTACTCGGACGATCCAAAGAATAGCGGGTTGACGATTACGGAGCAGGCGACTATCGAAAAATTCGCCAGAGAAGCGGTCAAAGGCGGCTTCCAGGTGTGTACGCATGCCATTGGAGATCGCGCGAATCACGAGGTTCTTTTGGCTTACGCCGCCGCGCTGCATGGGAAAAACGACAAGCGTTTTCGCGTGGAACACGCCCAGGTGGTCGCGCCGGAAGACTTCGCCCGGTTCCGCGACAATTCCATCATCGCCTCCATGCAACCGACGCACGCCACGAGCGATATGCCCTGGGCGGCCCTGCGCCTGGGACCGGTGCGCATCGAAGGCGCATACGCGTGGCAGACGTTTCTGAAACTCGGCGTGCATTTGGCGTTCGGATCGGATTTCCCGGTGGAAAATCCCAACCCTATCTGGGGGTTTTACGCGGCTGTTTCGCGGCAGGATCGTCAAGGGAATCCAGACGGCGGCTGGTTCCCCAATCAGCGCCTGACGCGGGCGGAAGCGCTGCGGTCTTGGACCATCGAAGGCGCATATGCCGCATTCCAGGAAACGACGAAAGGTTCGATTGAGCCGGGCAAATTCGCCGACTTCGTGGTTCTCTCGGACGACATCATGCAGATTGCGCCCGCGCGCATTCCTACCGCTCGCGTCACAATGACAGTTGTGAATGGAAGGGTAGTTTATCAGGAATAAGCTGGGTATCGCTATGTTTCTGCTGGCGGTTCTGCTGGCGGTTCTGCCAGGCATGCCCGCTCTGGCCGGCGACCCGTCGATTGCGGAGATCATCAGCACCACGGTGGAAGTGCCCGCGCACGATTACCGGGCGTTCTCGTCGCGCATCGCCAACTGGCCCGCGGTGTTTCATGCCAGCTTCGAGGTGGCCTCCGGCGCGCCGGTTCAAATCACGCTTCTCGCAAGGCGGGACTTGAACGAATTTGCCCGCGGGCGTCATTATGAAGCGCTGGTGGAGATGACTCCCCGGCGCAGCGGAAAGTTCGATCAAGCCGTCCCCGAGAAGGGCGATTATGACATTCTGCTGGTGAACGATGCGGAAGCGCCCGCCATGGTGCGGCTGCAGGCCGCGGTGCAGTACGCGCGTGAACCCGAAGTTGCCATTACCCTTTCACCGGTGCGCAAGTTCGTGGTGATTTCGATCAGCCTGCTGGTTTTCGGGATTACCTTTGGATGGTCGGGTTACAAGGTGATCGCGGGCATGCGCCGCTAGATTTACGAGGCGATCAGCATCTCCTGGAACATTTCAACCAGCATTTGGGCAGGGCCCTTGCTTCCGTAGTTGACGTAGTGTCCCTGCAGGAGTTCGGAGTATCCGGGGACGCTCGCGTTTCGCAGCCCAGCCAGGTTCTTGAAAGCCATGGTCCATTCGGGGAACAAACGTGCCGGGAGATTGCTCTCGCGGAGAACGTGCATGCCGCAATGGCGGGGATCGTTTTGCAAACGCTCGAGAAGCCCGGCGATGTCGCTCCTCCGCCCCTCCAGGAACTGCAGGTACATGCCGTCGCGGTAAAGCAACATTCCGGTGAGTCCGCTGGCTTCATTGTTGCGGCGGCTGATTTTCAGGAGTTCGACCAGATCGCTCTGCGATAACCGTTCGACCGCGGTGCTCGTATAGATGAGGTGATAGGGAGGCGCGTCCATCTTATAGTCTTATCGGCCGGAATGCGGATTCGGTTTAGGGTACGCCGAACGTGTCAAACTGAACGTAGAATCATGATCGCGCGGAAACCGCGCATCGCCCATCCCGAAACGTGGCAAGCCTTTAGCCCGAATCGCCCCAATTGGCCCTCCTAAAGAAAGGCGCTCGCGTCAAGCCTCCGCTTCTTAAGGGACGCGGCAACCGCGGATCGCAGTGCCCTGTCTACGAGACGCCTTATGACCTCGTATTTGATTGACGGCAACGTTCGGTTGGCAATGACGTGGAGTCTGCTGGTTCACCTACTAACGAATCGAAATGTGATGGGCGATCCTCGTCACAAATTGGCGATGCTTTGAAGCACCAGTTCCGAAATGGCAATTCGGCTCACGAAAGAGTTCGGCGGCACTGCCGAAACGTGGGTGCGGATGCAGGCGAGTTACGATCTCGCACAGGCCCGGAAGGACGAGAGCAAAATCACGGTCCGGCGCCAACACGTGCCGCAACAGTTGCACCTGTAACCGCGTTCCGCAAAGGGTCCTTTGTGCAGCATGAATAAAATGGACTTGGCCGCCACGGGGTTCTCGCGCTAGCGTTTGAACATGGACCGTCCACTGACGCCGGACGAGGAGCAACTAATCCGTTGGATGCTTGAGCATGGCGCCCCGGAGGCGCAAGCGTTTCTGTCGCAGCTGGAAAAGGCAAAGGCTACTGCGTGGCGTTGTCCTTGCGGTTGCGCGAGCATCAATCTCTCTATCGATGGTTTGCCCGTGCCATCGGGTGGGCTTCACATCCTCGCGGATTTCATTTTTGGCGCTGACGACGATTTGAGCTTGAGCGGGTGTTTTTGTTTTTGAAAATAGCGGTGTTCTCGCTGGCCTTGAAGTCTACGGTCTGGCAGGCGAAGCGCCCAAAACTTTGCCCCTGCCCGCGTCCTTGAGACCGTTCTCAAAATGAGGCGGCTATCGTCTCACAAAGGGTAAGTTTCGGGACGGAACAAAATGCTCGATTATGTTTTGCCGTTGACAAGCTCTTTCGATGTGGCAAAGGCGGCGGCCACGATCATTCGGACACGGTTGAGCAGTGTCTTGTCCGCCGTGGCGGGATCGAGGCCCTCACCAACAAACACCGCATCCGTGAAATCATAAACGGTCAACGGCGGCTCGCTGACGATCCACTCTTGTTCACTTGGCGGCAGGCAGAAACCCAATTTCACGCACAGCGCTAGCAGTAAGTCCCGCACTTGTTCGCAATCAAGGGCAGCCCGGACGTTCTCGACCTGCGTCCCCCGAACTCGCTGATGTCTGGCCACGCCTGTTCGCACCTCGCCCGCATTCGGTATGAACCAGCATAAGGCTTCACACGGCAGCGGACAAGCGGAAACCTTAGTTTCAAAACGGGTAAGTTTTGAGAAAACCCGGAACCGTTTGAACTCCACTACCCCGCGTGGTACCCTTGCCGTTCGCTAAGTGAGGACACACCTCCATGGACTTAAACACGGTGCAACAAATTGAGCGCGCGATTGAAGCTCTAACACCCGAGCAGCTTGACGAGCAGTATTTGCAGCCGGGCGACATTCAGCTGAAAGCCGCCATTGACGCAGGCCGCTTTGATGAGCGTATTGCCCGTGCTGTTGCCGATCATAAAGTCGGAAGAACCGAACCCCTTTAGTGGGTCCATTCAATGCACCGCGCCCATGCGGACTTTTGGAAAGAATACCGCGCTGTGGCCGCCGAGATCCGCGACCTTGGCGGACAAGCAATTCGCGTTGCTTGGAGCAAACCCGCGTCATCCGCCTTTGCAATTCAAGAAGCTGACCGAACGCGCCGGACAGGAACTCTGGTCCGCGCGGGTGACGCTCAAAATACCGCGCCCTTGCCGTGAAACTCGATGATGACTATGTGTGGTGCTGGATTGGCGACAGCAATAATCCCGCACCCCGATCACCCCAACGTCCCGATACCCGCAACGTTCTAAACTGAAGACAGAACCATGATCACGCGCCAGCAAGCCCAGGAAATGTTCGATTCGGACGATTTGATCGGCATTGGCATGGAGGCCGATGCCGTGCGGCGCCGCCTGCACCCCGGGGGCGTGGTGAGTTACATCATCGACCGCAACATCAACTACACCAACTTCTGCACCGAATACTGCAGTTTCTGCGCCTTCTACCGGCCCATGGGGCACAAGGAGGGTTACGTGCTGCCGAAAGAAGTGATCTTCGATAAGATCCAGGAAACGCTCGACCTGGGCGGCACTGGCATCCTGATGCAGGGCGGCCTGCACCCGGATCTCAAAATCGAATGGTACGAAGATCTGCTGCGCTCCATCAAACAGCGCTTCGACATCTGGACGCACTGCTTCTCCGCGCCGGAGATCACCAATATCGCCGACGTCAGCGGACTCTCCCTACATGACACCATCGCGCGCCTGCGTGATGCGGGGCTCGATTCCATTCCCGGCGGCGGCGCGGAAATTCTCGATGACGCCGTCCGGTACCGCATCAGCCGTTTGAAGTGCTCCACGCAGGAGTGGGTGGATGTGCACCGCATCGCGCACGCGCTGGGCATGCGCACCACGGCCACCATGATGTTCGGTTGCGGCGAAACCATCGAGCAGCGAATCAATCACCTGGAATTGGTCCGGCAGATTCAGGAAGATACCGGCGGGTTCACGGCGTTCATCCCGTGGAGTTTTCAACGCGAGAATACCTCGCTGGGGAGATTCGTCAAAGAGGAAGCCACGGCCGTGGAATATCTGAAGACGCTCGCCGTTTCGCGCGTCTATCTCGACAACATCCTGAATGTTCAATCGTCCTGGGTAACGCCGGGGCTGAAAACCTGTCAGGTGGGTCTGCGGTTCGGCGGGAACGATGTCGGCAGCAT
>Ga0182016_10003978_pt1 | contig 16592 bp, 12 predicted proteins | sample 712S2MmetaG_FD_120491 | JGI IMG/M metagenome (GOLD analysis project Ga0182016, IMG submission 120491) | Permafrost microbial communities from Stordalen Mire, Sweden - 712S2M metaG | ecosystem: Environmental > Terrestrial > Soil > Wetlands > Permafrost | place: Sweden: Stordalen | collected...
TCGCAGATGTGGCGGCCGTCATAGTGCCGCATCAGATCGACGTGGATGTGATTGTAGTGATAGACATTGGCGCCCGGCGCCAAGACGGTGGTGAAATCGTTGCAGGCGGCAAGCTGCACGTCGTGCAGAAATCCCTGCTCCTCCGGCGAGCCCTTCCAGCCATATTGCACCGAGACCTTGTGGCCGTCGGCGAGATCGAATTCGGCGACGTCGAGCGCATTGCCGAAGGCGTGCTCGGAAATATGCGCGTTGGGATTGCCGTTCATGCCGCGGCACGAATAGGCCGAGATTTGTTTGATCTCGACGACCGGCTGGCGGAACCAGCGCTGCGCCGCCGGCTGCACCGCATTGTTGATCCACTGATCGAGCGCGGAGACGATCGGGCATGCAAGCGTCGCCGGCGGCTGGACTTCGACCGGCCCGGCAGCGGCGGTGACCATCGGGGCTGCGGGAGGTCCGAGCGGAGGGACTTCGCCGCGCGCGGACGGATAGGAAGGCGGCGGATAAGACGGAGGCGGGTAGGACGGTGGCGGGTAGGACGGTGGCGGGTATGACTGCGGCGCCGATGGAACGCTCGCGGGCCCACCATAATAAGGATGCGGCGGGCCGCCGGGGATGCCGAGGTCCTCGTCATCATCGGGCGGCGGCAGTCCCGGCGGATTGAGCGACAAAGGCTGCCCGGCTTGCGCCGTCGGATAGGATCGAGGCGCGGCCGGATAGGCCGGATAAGATTGCGGCGCTGATTGCAGCGGCGGCAGCGTGCTCGACTGGATCGGCTTTGACGGCGTCACGCTTGCCGGCGCCGGATAAGGCGCGCTGCTCTGCCAATTTGGCGGCATCGCGCCGGTCGGCACCGCTCCGGGCGGCCGCACCGGCTCGTCGTCGTAGGACATCGGCGCGCTGTCGCCCAGCGCCGAGACCTTGATCGGATAATCGATGCCGCAGGCGCCGGATCCGTTGATCGCCGAGATGCGCACGCGCTCCGGCGTCTCTTTCACCGCGCCTGAATTAAGACAGGCGAGTTCCGCCTCGTGCCGCCACGGTTCGCGCTCGGCGAGCAGATAATGGCTGCAGCCGGCGAGAGCGAAGAGAGCGACGAGGACGAGGGAGCTGACGAGATACCAGCGAACTCCGCGCGTCATCCGCCGACAATGCAAGCAATCCCGTTAAGGACTGCTCAATGCTGCCGCTCGATGCAGCCTCGGCGTCACGCGCATAAGGAGTTCGTTAACCATGATCGGCAGCCCTTGATCCGGGCTCCCCTTTCGGGCCACATCGGGCCGGGGAGGAGATCATGGAAGGCAAGGCCAAGTACATTTTTCCGATTCTGGCCACAGGGCTCGTGGTCTTCGTCGTCAGCGCCGTCGTGACCTTCACCAATATCGGCTTCCGCGCCGATTTCGTGCACCGCTGGCTGAGCGCCTTCGGCATCGGCTGGCCGGTCGCGTCGGTAGTCGGGCTACTTGCCTTTCCGACGGTCCGCCGCCTGGCCGTGGGCATCGCCGCGTTGATCGAGCGCGGCACCGCCGAGCCGATCTGATGCTGTCAGCGCTCGATCTTGCCCGCCGCATCGAGGCCGGCGACCTAAAGCCCCGCGCCGTCGTCGAGCTATGCGCCGAGGCGATCGCCGCGCGCGAGCCGGAGATTCGCGCTTTCGTGACGCTCGATCTCGACGCCGCGCGCCGCGCCGCCGACGAACCGCGGCTTGCGTCCACCCCGTTGCGCGGCTTGCCGGTCGGCTTCAAGGACATTTTCGATACGGCGGACTTTCCGACCCAATACGGCTCGCCGATCTATGCCGGTTATCGGCCGCGCGCGGACGCAACCACGGTGGTGCTGACACGGCGCGCCGGCGGCGTGGTCATCGGCAAGATGGTGACGACCGAAATGGCAACGCAGGTGCCGTCGGTGACGCGCAATCCGCACAATCTCGCGCATACGCCGGGCGGATCGTCCGCCGGCTCGGCTGCTGCCGTCGCAGCCGGCATGATTCCGCTTGCCTTCGGCACGCAGACAGCGGGGTCCGTCATCCGCCCCGCGGCGTTTTGCGGCGTCACCGGTTTCAAACCGTCCTATCGGTTGATCCCGACTGTCGGCATCAAAGACGTGTCGTGGCATCTCGACACCGCCGGCCTGTTCGGCAAAGGCGTGGCCGATGTCGCTTACGCGGCGGCCGTCATCCTCGAGCGCGATCTGCGCGTCGATCGCGCCGCGCCTTCGGCGCCGCGCATCGCCTTCGCCCGCAGCCATCTATGGCCGCAGGCAACACCCGCCATGCAGAAGGCGGTCGAGACCGCGGCGCGGATCGCGCAAGCGTCCGGCGCGAACGTCACCGAGCTCGCTCTGCCGCCGCTGATGGAAGAGGCTTTCGCCGCGCAAATCGTCATCCAGGATTACGAAACTTTTCGCGCCTTTGCCTTCGAATACGATCGGCATCGTGATCTGGTCGATAAGCGATTGCGGGAGAACCTCGACCGCTCAGCGGCCATCACCGCGGAGCAATACGACGCCGCCCGCCGCACCGCGAGCCGCGCCCGGCAAGTGCTCGCCGACGCCATGGCGGAGCACGACGTGATCCTGACGCCGTCGGCGCCGGGTGCCGCGCCGCATGGCTTTGAGACGACCGGCAACCCTATGTTCAACCGGCTGTGGACGCTGATGGGCGCGCCTTGCGTCAACGTCCCGGGCCTGAGCGACAACGGCCTGCCGCTCGGCGCGCAAATCGTCGGCCGCTTCGGCCGCGACCGGGCGACGCTGGAGGCCGCGCTGTTCTTGGAACAGGCGATCGCGCGCAAGATCGCTTGAGCTTAAACGTCTTTGCTGTCGAAGATGAACATGTCGGCGCCGCCCGTGGCGAAGGTCTGGACGTCGGCCGCGGCGGCCTGGCCTTCGGCACTCGCGAAGGCCTTCTGGATCGCCGCCATGTCGTCAAATTGCAGGACGGCGACGAGGTGATATCCCGACGGCCCCGCCGGTGTCGCCACTGCGCCGTTACTGACCGCGTATTGTCTCAGGCCGGGAATCTTTTTGGCCAGCGGAATGTGTTTTTCCGCATAATGCTTGTCGAAGGCCGCCGTATCTTGCGGCGTTTTGTACATCACCAAAAGTCGAGCCAATGCGTTACTCCGTGTCGTTCCCACCGCGCGGCGAGGGATATCACGGACTGCAATTGACCGCCATCACTCCGCCGCGCTCCGCGCCGCGGCCAGCGGATCGTAATTGAGGATCGGCGCCAGCCATTTCTCGGCCTCGGCAAAACTCTGGCCCTTGCGCTTGGCGTAATCCTCGACCTGGTCGCGCTCGATCTTGCCGACGCCGAAGTAATAGCTTTCCGGGTGGCTGAAATAGACGCCGCAGACCGAGGCGCCGGGCCACATCGCAAAGCTCTCGGTCAGCTTGATGCCGGTGGCGCCTTCGCCGCCGAGGAGATCGAATAGCGTTGCCTTCTCGGTATGGTCGGGCTGCGCCGGATAACCCGGCGCCGGTCGGATGCCGCGATATTGCTCGGCAATGATTTCGCGTGGGCCGAGCGTCTCGTCGGGCGCATAGGCCCAAAACTCTTTGCGCACGCGCTGATGCATGCGTTCGGCGAGTGCTTCGGCCAGGCGATCCGCCAAAGCCTTGGCCATGATCGCCGAGTAATCGTCGTTGGCGCGCTTGAATCGCTCGGCCACCGCCTCCTCGCCGATGCCCGCCGTCACCGCGAAGGCGCCGATATAGTCGGCAAGATTGCTCGCGCGCGGCGCCACGAAATCGGCCAGCGCCACATTGGCGCGGCCTTCGCGGCGGTTAAGCTGCTGGCGCAGCGTGTGCAGCATAGCGATCGGCGCGCTGCGCCCTTCGTCGGCAAAGACCGCAATATCGTCGCCGTCGCTATTCGCCGGCCAGAAGCCGATCACTGCGCGCAGATGCAACCATTGTTCGGCAATCATCTGCCGCAGCATCGCTTGCGCATCGGCAAACAGATTGCGCGCCGCCTCGCCGACGGTGGCATCGGTGAGGATCGCCGGATATTTGCCGGTGAGCTCCCAGGTGGCGAAGAACGGCGACCAGTCGATATAGTCGACGAGTTCGGCAATCGAGACGTCGGTGACGCTGCGGGTTCCGAGCGCGCGCGGCACCGGCGGCCGGTAATTGCCGGACCAGTTCAGCTTCAGCGCGTTGGCGCGCGCCGCGCTGAGCGACATCCGCTGCTTATTCTCTTCGCCGCGGGCATGGGCTGCCGCGATCCGCGCGTATTCGGCGCGCGCTTCGGTGACGACGCCGGCCTTGGTCTCGCCCGACAATAGCGAAGCGACCACTCCCACCGCGCGGCTCGCATCGGTGACATAGAGCGCCTGGCCGCGCCGGTAATTGGGATGGATCTTCACCGCGGTGTGGACGCGGCTTGTGGTGGCGCCGCCGATCAGAAGCGGCAGGTCAAAACCTTGCCGCTCCATCTCGGCCGCGACATGGCACATTTCGTCGAGCGACGGCGTGATCAGGCCCGACAATCCGATGATGTCGGCCTGTTCGGCGAGGGCGGCCTGCAGGATCTTTTCCGCCGGCACCATGACGCCGAGATCGATCACCTCGTAATTGTTGCACTGGAGCACGACGCCGACGATGTTCTTGCCGATATCGTGCACGTCGCCCTTGACGGTCGCCATCACGATGGTGCCGTTGGTGGACTTGTGCTCGCGGCCATCGCGGTCCTGTTCCATATAGGGCATCAGATAGGCGACGGCCTGCTTCATCACCCGCGCCGACTTGACCACTTGCGGCAAAAACATGCGGCCCGAGCCGAACAGGTCGCCGACGATATTCATGCCGTCCATCAGCGGCCCTTCGATCACCGCAAGCGGACGCGGCGCCTCCCGTCGCGCTTCCTCGACGTCGGTCTCGATGAAGTCGGTGATGCCGTGCACCAGCGCGTGTGACAGGCGCTTTGCCACCGGCCAGTCGCGCCAGGCGAGATCGGCCTCCTTCTTTTCCTTGCCGTGGCCGCGATGACGGTCGGCGAGCGCCAACAGCCGCTCTGAGGCGTCGGGACGCTTGTTGAGCACCACGTCCTCGCAGGCCTCGCGCAATTCGGCATCGAGATCGTCATAGACCGCCATCTGGCCGGCATTGACGATGCCCATGTCCATGCCGGCCGTGATGGCGTGATAGAGGAACACCGAATGCATCGCCTCGCGCACGGCTTCGTTGCCGCGGAACGAGAACGACAGATTGGAGACGCCGCCGGAAATATGGGAGTGCGGCAGGTTCGCCCTGATCCAGCGCGTCGCTTCGATAAAGGCTATGCCGTAGCCGTTGTGCTCCTCCATCCCGGTCGCGACCGCGAATATATTCGGGTCGATGATGATGTCCTGGGGCGGAAAGCCGATGCGCTTCGTCAGAATGTCGTAGGCGCGCTTGGCGATGGAGCATTTGCGCTCGAGCGTGTCGGCCTGGCCGGTTTCGTCGAAGGCCATCACGACGACGGCCGCGCCATAGCGGCGCACCGTTTCGGCGTGACGGATGAAGGCATCCTCGCCCTCCTTGAGCGAGATCGAATTGACCACCGCCTTGCCTTGTACGCATTTCAGCCCGGCCTCGATCACCGAGAACTTTGACGAATCGATCATCACCGGCACGCGGGCGATGTCGGGCTCGGCCGCGATCAGATTGAGGAACGTGACCATGGCCTTCTCGGAATCGAGCAGACCTTCGTCCATATTGATGTCAATGATCTGCGCGCCGTTCTCGACCTGGTCGCGCGCGACCGCGAGCGCTGCCGGATAATCGCCCGCGGTGACGAGCTTGCGGAAGCGCGCCGAGCCGGTGACATTGGTGCGCTCGCCGACATTGACGAAGGGAATCTCCGGCGTCAGCGTGAAGGCTTCGAGCCCGGAAAGCCGCAGCCGCGGCGGGATCGCGGGGATCGTGCGCGGTGCCTTGCCGGCGACGGCGCGGGCGATGGCGCGGATATGATCGGGCGTCGTGCCGCAGCAGCCGCCGACGATGTTGACGAGGCCCGCATCGGCGAATTCGCCGAGCAGCGCCGCCATCGCCTCCGGCCCTTCGTCGTAATGGCCGAATTCGTTGGGCAGCCCGGCATTCGGATAGGCGCAGATCAGCGTGTCGGCGACGCGCGACAATTCGGCGACATGGGCGCGCATCTCCGTGGCGCCGAGCGCGCAATTAAGCCCGATCGAGAGCGGCACCGCATGGGTGATCGAGTTCCAGAACGCTTCCGGCGTCTGCCCGGACAATAGTCTTCCCGAGCGGTCGGTGATGGTGCCGGAAATCATCACCGGTACGCTCACGCCGCGCGCGGCGAGCTCGTCGGCGATGGCGTAGATCGCGGCCTTGGCGTTGAGCGTGTCGAAAATGGTTTCGATCAACAGCGTGTCGACGCCGCCGTCGAGGAGCCCGCGCACCTGCTCCGTATAGGCGATGCGCAATTCGTCGAAAGTGATGGCGCGAAAGCCCGGGTTTGAGACGTCCGGCGAGATCGACGCGGTGCGATTGGTCGGCCCGAGCGCGCCGGCGACGAAACGCTCGCGGCCGTCCTCGTCCTGCGCGATGCGCGCAGCCTCGCGGGCAAGCCGCGCGCCTTCGGCGTTGAGCTCATAGGCGATCTCGACCATGCCGTAATCGGCCTGCGCGATGCGGGTCGAGGAAAAAGTATTGGTCGAGACGATATCGGCGCCGGCGCGGAAATAGGCGAGGTGGATCGAGCGGATCGCGTCCTGCTGCGTGATATTGAGCAGATCGTTGTTGCCGCGGACTTCGCGGTTCCAGGCATCGAAGCGCGCGCCGCGAAATTCCTCTTCGTCGAGCCGCAGCGCCTGGATCATCGTCCCCATGGCGCCGTCGAGCACCAGGATGCGCTCGGCCGCCAGCCGCCGCAGCGCGGTTTCGGAATTGGACTGAGGCACGGACTTATTCATCGTTCTACGCACGCTCTTTCTCGGGAACAGCGGCGGGGAGTTCGTGATCCGGCCGCAGCCCCAACAGGTGACAGATCGCGTACACAAGATCGGCGCGGTTCATGGTGTAAAAATGAAAATCGGTGACGCCGTGATCGACGAGGTCGATTACCTGCTCGGCGGCGACGGCCGCCGCGATCAGTTTGCGGGTGGCCGGATCGTGGTCGAGGCCGTCGAAGCGCTCGGCAAGCCAATCCGGCACCGAGGCGCCGGTGCGGGCGGCGAAATTCTTGGTCTGCTTGAAATTCTGCACCGGCAAGAGGCCGGGCACGATCGGGATGTCGATACCGGCCGAGCGGACGCGGTCGAGATAGCGGAAATAGAGGCTGTTCTCGAAAAAGAACTGCGTCATCGCGCGCGTCGCGCCAGCATCGACCTTGGCCTTTAGCATGTCGATGTCGGCTGCGACCGACGGACTGTCGGGATGTTTTTCCGGATAGGCCGAAACCGAAACCTCGATGTCGGCGATCCGCTTGATGCCGGCGACGAGATCGGCGGCGTTGCTGTAACCGTCCGGATGCGGCGCGTAGCGTTCGCCGACGCCGCCGAGCGGATCGCCGCGCAACGCCACGATATGGCGCACGCCGGCTTCCGCATAAGCCGCGATCACGCCATCGACATCGGCTTTGGTGGCGCCGACGCAGGTCAGATGCGCCGCGGGCGTCAGCAGCGTTTCGGCGAGAATGCGCTTCACCGTGGCGTGCGTGCGCTCGCGCGTCGAGCCGCCGGCCCCGTAGGTCACCGAGACGAAATTAGGCTTCAGCGGCGCCAAGCGTCCAATCGATTCCCAGAGCGATTGCTCCATCTCCGCGGTCTTCGGCGGAAAGAATTCGAACGAGACATGGAGGCCTGGCCGCCCGCCGCCGTTCACAAAACGGCTCGCCCGCGTTGCGCTCATCACGCCACCTCGCGCGTCTTGTCGGATTTTTGGGGCTGCGCCAACACGATGCGAGGATCGCGCGCGAGCCAAAGCGACACCGCGATCTTGCCCTCGGGTCCGGGCGGCAGCGTCTGTTGCCCCAGCACGTCGAGCCCGCAGGTCTCGAGCCATTGCGTCACCGTCTCGGCCGCAAAGCCGAGGCGCCGATGCGCGTGCTCCTCACGCAAGAATTCGAGATCGTGCGGCGCGAAGTCGACTACCAGCAGCCGGCCGCCCGGCCGCAATACCCGCGCCGCCTCGCGGATGGCGCGCGCGCTGTCGTCGAGGAAGTGCAACACCTGATGGATGATGACGGCGTCGAAACCGTCGCGCGGCAGCGCGAGGTCGTAGATGTCGCCGTGACGCACGCTGCAATGTTTCAGCCCGGCGCGGTCGAGCCGCGCCCGCGCCAGCGCCAGCATGTCGAGCGAGAGATCGAGGCCGAGCCCGCGCTCGATATCGGGCGCGAACAGTTCGAGCATGCGGCCGGTGCCGGTGCCGAGATCGAGCAGCGCGCGGATCGGCTTGTCGGCAAGCGCCGCGCGGATCGCTTCCTCGACGGCGGCGTCGGCGACATGGAGCTCGCGGATGCGATCCCATTGCGCGGCATGGCGGCGGAAATAGTTTTGCGCCGCCGCCACCCGTGTCGCGCGTACCGCGGCGAGCCGCTCGCGGTCGCGCACGATGGTCGAATCCGCAGGATCGAGCCGGCCGATCAGCGCGCGGGCGATGTCGGCGCCGCTGCCGCGCTCGCCCATTCGGAAGAAGGCCCACGATCCTTCGCGGAAGCGCTCGACCAGGCCCGCTTCGGCGAGCAGCCGCAGATGCCGCGACAGCCGCGGCTGGGACTGGCGCAGGATTTCGGTGAGGTCGGAGACCGTCAATTCGGCTTCCGAAAGCAGCGCCAGGATGCGGAGTCGGGTCGATTCCCCGGCCGATTTCAGCGTTGCGGTCAGTTCGGTGAAACTCAGCGGCTCAGATGTCATCGGACGGCGGTGCTCGGCGGCTGCGGGCAAAGCTTGGGTTTCCACATAAAGATATCTTTATGTGATTAAATGATGGCAGGCAAGATGAAATGGGACGGGTCCCATTGGGGCCCCGTGGGCCGCCGCTTTCAAGCCCGTCGGCTGCGCTGGCGGCGGCCAAATGTGCATGCCATTTTGCGCTTATGGCCGAACCCGCCAAACCCGATCCGCTCGCCGAAGAGGCGCCGCCCGGCGATGACGCGGGCCTGCGCCCGGGTGAAATCGCGGCCGAACTTCCGGCCCGCTTCGATGCCTCACTCTATTATATCGGCCGCATCCGCACGCCGTGGCGGCGGCGCGAGGAGTGCCCGAAGAACGCGCGCGGTTCCGACGCCGTCTGCACCGTCGAACTCGACCCGCGCTGGGCCGCGGGACTTTCAGGCCTCGAAACCGTCAGCCACGTCGTGCTGCTCTATTGGATGGACCAAGCGCGGCGCGATCTCGTGCTGCAGTCGCCGCGCCACTACGCCGAGCATCGCGGCACGTTTGCGCTGCGCTCGCCAGCGCGGCCCAATCCGATCGCGGTTTCGGTGGCGCGCCTCGTGCGCATCGACGGCAGCAAGCTCTCCGTCGTCGGCCTCGACTGCCTCGACAACACGCCGCTTCTCGACATCAAGCCGTATTTCGCTTCGACCGATTCCGTGCCGGATGCGCAGGTCGGATGGCACGCGGGGCAAAAGCGCTGACCGGCGCCGCCGGCACTCGTCTCGATCAATGCTAGCGAGAGGAACCTCATGGCTAAACCGATCTACGTGCTCAACGGCCCGAACCTCAATCGGCTCGGCACCCGCGAACCGCATATCTACGGCACGACGACGCTCGCCGATGTCGAGGCGTTGTGCCGGGCCGAAGCCAAGGACGCGCCCATCGAGTTTCGCCAGACCAACAGCGAGACCCAATTGATCGAGTGGGTCCACGAGGCGATCGACAATGGCAGCGGCATCATCATCAATCCGGCCGCCTACACCTTCACCTCGCTCGCACTGTTCGATGCGCTCAAAATGTTTCCGGGACCGATCATCGAGTTGCACATTTCGAACGTTCACAAGCGCGAGGCCTATTATCACAATTCCTATGTGTCGAAGGTCGCCACCGCCATCATCATCGGCCTCGGCGCCAAGGGCTATCCGGCGGCGGTTCGCGCGATGCTCGATCTCGTTCGGCAAGCCCAGCAAGCGTAGCGCGGTGATCAGCTCGCGGCCGCGACCTGCGGCGACCAGCCGTAGACGCGCGCGACGTTGCCGCCCATCAGCTTGATCTTGTCGGGTTCCGAGATGCGGTCCGTCATGCGGAATGCCTCGACACCTTGCGCGAAAGTGAGGAATTTTACCGCGCGGGTCCAATCCGTCCCCCATAGACAACGGTCGATGCCGAAGGCGTCGATGAGGCGGCAGACCGGATCCCAGATGTCGTTATAGGGGAAGGGCTCGCGCGACAGCGTGCAGGCGCCGGTGATCTTGATCGTGACGTTCGCAAGTTTTGCGAGCGTCAGCACCTGCGGCAGTTCGGCCCACGGCTCAGCCGGCAGCGGCGGCTCGTGCGGCTGAACGAGGCCAAGATGATCGACGATGATCTGCGTATCGGGATTGCGGCGGATCAGCTCGATTCCTTGGTCGAGCCGTCCGGCGATATGCAGATTGACCGGAATGGATAAGCGTCTTGCCTCCGCCAGCACGCGATTGAGCCCCGGATCGGCGGGGTCTTCCGTATAGCCGCCGCGCACCAGCAGCATGCGAACGCCGACCGCACCCGCCGTGCGCTTCCAATCGGCGATGACGTCGCCGACCGCCGGGTTGGCGGGATCGACCGGCTTGATGAGCGCGAAGCGGCCGGGATGGCGCTTGTACACTTCGAGCGCATAGCTCGCGTCGTAGCGGTACATCGTGAACGCCGAAATCAGGATCGCGCCGTCGACGCCGACTTGATCCATCATCGCAACCGTCTGGTCGCCCGTGACCTCGGGCGGTCCCGTCAAGACGGCATGCCACGGCCGGCCGGGGTGATTGCGCTCATAGGCATGCAGCTGCGCATCGATGGTCGGCAAGGCTACGCACTCCTGTGGGATGATGCTCTAAGCGAGCGGCGTCGGGTTCGCGGCCGGCGGATCGACCGCGAACGTATTGGCGGTCATGCAGGTCATCGAGAAACTGCCGGTCGAAGCAATCAGCGCCACGAGACTCTCCAATCCCATGGTCTTTTCCGCGGCCGCATAGGTGTCGTCGCTGAGGCCCTTGCTGGCGAGAAGTTCGCGCGCCACCACGAGGCAGGTGCGCTCGCGCGCTTCGGCAAGCGTCGGCGTACCATGGAGATTGATCGCGTCGATGATCGCCTGGTCGATGCCGATGGCGAGCGAGCGCCGGACCTGGGCGAACCACGGGTAGCGCGCATTCCAGTGCCGGGCGACGACAAGATTGACGATCTGCTGCTCGCGCTCCGACAACGGGCCGGACGACAGAGCGGCGCGCAAGTTCTGGCAGGCCTCGAACAATTTCGGCAATCGGATATAGGCGTAAAACGGCCCGCCCACGATGCCGCTCGATTGTTTGGCGTCATCATAGACACGCGCCTGTTCGGCGTTCATATCGGCGCGGTCCAGGATTGCTATGCGAGCCATTCGTCTTCCTCCAGTTTCGTTTTTATTTGGAAACGCGACGCTAGCATCGGTTTGCCGACCGCGCGAGCCGCATTTCGGCGCTCCGTAACGCGCCGGCGGTCTCAAATCGCCGGGCTAAGCGCTGTTCCCCCAGGTCCGCGCCAAGACGCGGAGCCAATTGCGAAAGCATAATTTCTCGATCAGCGGCTCGCCGAAGCCGTGCTTGCGCATCGCCTCGACCAGGATTTGCAATCCGCCGGCATTGCCGAGTTCGGCGGGGATGACGGCGCCGTCGAAATCGGAGCCGAGCCCGACGCCATCCTCGCCCAGATGTTCGAGCAGATATTCGGCATGCTGCACGATCAGGTCGGCGGGCGTGTCCTTGTCGTGGCGGCCGTCCGGGCGCAAAAAGGCGGTGGCAAAGTTGACGCCGACGAGGCCGTCGGTTTCGTGGATCGCCGCCAATTGCCGGTCGGTCAGATTGCGCGAATGCGGGCTGATCGCGTGCGCGTTGGAATGGCTGGCGACGAGCGGCGCCTTGCTGATTTCGGCGACGTCCCAGAAGCCGCGTTCGTTCAGATGCGACAGATCGATCAGGATGCGCAAAGCATTGCAGGCGCCGATCAGCGCCTTGCCGAGATCGGTGAGGCCCGGCCCGGTATCGGGCGACGACGGCAAACGGAACGGGACGCCGTACCCAAAACTGTTCGGCCGGCTCCACACCGGGCCGAGCGAGCGCAGGCCGGCTTGATACAGCACGTCCAACAACTCGAAATTGGCGTCGATGCATTCCGCGCCCTCGATATGCAGCACCGCCGCCACGGCGCCGTCCGTGAGGCAGCCGTCGATGTCGCGGGCATTGCGGCAGACGCGCAAGCGCCCTTGCGACTCTCGCTCGATGCGGAAGAGGAGCGCCGCCATCGCGAAAGTGACGCGCTGGGCCTCCGCGGCATCGAGCTCGGGGGGGGCCGGATCGCTGCCGATGACGCTGCCGCTTGTTTGCGGCGTGGCTTCGCTGCCGGCATTGTCTTTCCGTTTCGGCGAAGGCACGAACATCGCAAACAGCCCGCCGGCAAACCCGCCCTTGAGCGCCTTGGGCAGATCGAGATGCCCTTTCTCCTCGCCTTGCAGGAAGGCCGCGACCGGGTCAGCGCCGCCGTGCCGGTCGAGCCGCAACAAAACGTCGTTGTGACCGTCGAAGATGGGAGTGGGCTTGGGTGAGGGCACCGATAATCCTTCGCGGTGTTCTTTTTGATGGGCTTTTCGCTTGGCGTAATTTAAAAGTTGCTTCCGTTCCTATCGTTGGTACCAAAATTCGATGCGTTCACCTAACCCGAAAAATGCCGGCAGTGTTTCCGCGCAGGCGGCCGTATCGCCGCTCTACCGCTTTCTGTTGCGGAGCCATGCCGATTTTTGCGCGGACCATAGCGGCGCCGTCGCCGACTACATCCCGGAACTGAAGAAAGCCGATCCGCGCCACTTCGGCGTCGCCCTCGCCATGATGGACGGTCACGTCTACGAAGTGGGCGACAGCGCGGTGCCCTTCACCATCCAGTCGATTTCAAAACCTTTCGTGTTTGCGCTGGCGCTTGAATTGCTCGGCGCCGAGCGCGTCGAGGCCGTCGTCGGGGTCGAACCGAGCGGCGACGCCTTCAACTCGATCCGGCTGCGTCCCGATAATCGCCCGTTCAATCCGATGGTGAATTCCGGCGCGATCGCCTGCTCCGGCCTGATCCATCAGGCGAAAGGCTACGGCGCCTTCGAGTGCATCCGCGCGGCGTTGGGGAGTTTTGCCGGCCGCGACCTCGGCGTCGACGAGGCGGTATTCGCCTCCGAGCGCGAGACTGGCGATCGCAACCGCGCCATCGCCTATCTGCTGCGCAACTACGACGTGGTCGAAGGCGACGTCGGCACCGTCCTCGACGTCTATTTTCGCCAGTGCTCGATCCTCGTCACCGCGCGCGATCTCGCTATCATGGCAGCGACGCTCGCCAACAACGGCGTGAATCCGGTCACCGGCGCGCGGGTCATGACGCATTATACGGTGGCCCGCACGCTGTCGGTGATGACCACGTCGGGCATGTACGATTATGCCGGCGAGTGGGTCTATCGCGTTGGCATGCCGGCGAAGAGCGGCGTCGGCGGCGGCATCGTCGCGGCGCTTCCGGGGCAGATCGGGCTTGGCTCCTATTCGCCGCCGCTCGATTCGCACGGCAACAGCGTGCGCGGATTGAAGATATGCGAGGCGCTGTCGACGCATTTCGACCTGCATATGCTCAACCGCACCGGCGACGTGCACACCTCGGTCATCGCCGATTACGACATCGGCGGCATCAGTTCGCGCCGGGCGCGCAAGCCGCGCGACCAAGCGATCCTCGAAGCGCATCACGACGACGCCCGTGTCATCGAGCTCGTTGGCGCGCTGACCTTCGCGACGATCGACTACGTCTCACGGCGCCTGGCCGAGAAAACGTCGCAATTCATGGTTCTCGATTTTCGCCGCGTGGCATCCATCACGCCCGCCGCGGCTTTGCTGCTGGCCGAGACCTTTCGTCACCTCTGTCTCGGACCGGCAACCGCGATCCTTGCCGGCATCGAGCCCGCATCGGCGATCTGGGGGAGGCTCGAGCCGCTCATCGCCGAGATCGGCAAGCTGCGCGTTGTTCCCTTGCTGGATGAGGCCATCGAGTGGGCCGAAGATCAGATCATCCTTCGCAACGGCGGGCATCTGCCGGCGACGAACACGGCCGATCTCACCGAACAGGCGCTGCTGGCGGGCCTCACGGCAGACGAACTCGCCGAGCTGACCAAGCTCGGCACAGGACGCAGTTACCAGACCGGGGAGCGCATTATCGCCGCAGGCGAAGCGGCCTCGTCGCTGTTTTTTCTACGGAGCGGCAAGGTCAGCGTGAAACTGTCGAGCGGCGTGCGGCTGACAAGCCTCGACGAAGGCATGGCGTTCGGGGAAATGACACTGCTCGGCGAGCCGCGCACCGCCGATGTCTGGGCCGACACCGCCGTTACGTGCCTGGAATTGCCGCTCGCCGAATTCAACCGCTTCAGAGAGGAACGCCCGCGCATCGCCGAACAGATCGCCCGCAATCTGGCGGCGATCCTCGCCAGGCGCTTGATCCTCGCCAATGCCAAGATTGATTTGCTGAGCGCGTACTAAGCCGTCGTAGGATGGGTTGAGCCCTTGCGAAACCCATCATGCAGCCTCGCAGTCCGATGACGGGTATGGCTTCGCTCCGGCCGTCATGCGGGCTTTTGGCACGGCCGCTGTGTGAGGTTCGAAATTGGAATATGAAATTCGCTCTGAACCGATACAACGTGAATGATCCATTGATTTCTGGAGATCCTCCTCCCATTCCCAATATCAGCAAAGAAAGCCATCCGTTCGGCGAACCGCCTTTTGAAGTGCGGTCAATTTGGGTATTTGAAATGAATGACTTCGCAGACATCACAAGGATGATCTCGTCTGGCGAGAAAGCCGTAGAGCTTTCTCTTTCTGGATATTGGTCGGGAAGTAGTCTTGCTGAACCGGGCGAACGACTGTTCGGAATTAGTCTCTATGACAACTTGGATATAGACCCATGGGGTCACCCAATACGTATAGTGCGGAAGCGCCAGAGCTAAAGGCTGTGCGGCGTTTGGGAGGGACGGGATTACGCTGACAGTGCATTTACTGCCGAATCCGACCGGGGCCACCGCCACGTCATGGGTCAAGCCTGCGCAGGACGACTGAAAAGACTGTCCTCGTTGCCGTGACGGTCATTGACATTTGTCTCTATTGCAGTTACACCCCCCCCTCATCTCGCTCCCGTAAAGGACGCCAGCCGGCGACACCGGCTGGCGGGGCGAGAGCGGTTCCCGCGGGCGGGGGCTCGTCACCTCCGCTCCCGGGCGGTTCCGGGAATACGCCCGGCCGGCATGATGACCGGTCTGCGGCTTCGCCGCTGGACTGGGACAGGCGGGGGCGGATAACGCCCGCTCCTTAGCCGCGTCCCAGGAAGTGCGTCTGGATCTGAGCGGCGGCGTTGGCTCGCTGCCGCAAGTGCCGTGGTGGGACGCCGGAAGGCGAGCGCGCGACGCTTCGCGCGAGCCGCGCCCGTATGGCGCGGAGGTTGGACTACGCGCCTGCCGGCGTTCCGCTTGCCTTTATTGTTTTGTTGGTTTCATAGCCCGGCTTGAACGAAGTGAAAGCCGGAATCGGAGTTGAAGCGTCGAGGTCTTCCCGGATTGGGCTCCGCCCAATCCGGGCTACGTGTCGGAGCTTGATTGAGCCGAAGACCGGCCCCACCGCCGGTCAAGGCATGACGCGATCAGGCTCCGCCGGAGGATTTTTGAAATGATGCCGTAACGACTCGGGCGCGGTCGCGTCGCGAGAACGATGGCGCTTGGTTGTTATCCGTCATCCTGAGGTGCCTGCGCGAAGCGCTGGCCTCGAAGGGCGACGGCCCCAGCGCCTCGGCCGGCATCCTTCGAGGCTCGCTCCGCTCGCACCTCAGGATGACGGAAAAGAGGCTACGCCGTCGTCTCAAAACAGCGCCGGCACCACGCCGACCGGAATGAGGCCGAGATAGATGACGCCGTCGTCGACGCGCAGCGGCAGCGCGATCGCGGGCTTTTTGTCGATCTCGGTCGGCTGGCCCATTTTTTTGATGTTGCTGATCACGCCGCTCGCGGCGTTGTCGCGGACGACGCCGCTCAGTCCGGGCAACAGGCGGTCGAGCGTGCCGAGCCCTTGTTCCGGCGATCCGCTGCCGCCGGTGAGCCGGTCGATGCCTTGCCCGATCAATTGATCGATGCCGAGCAGCGGCACGATGTTGTCGATGCCGGCGATGGCGACGGTGATCAAGCCGTCGAGCCTGCCGTGGCCGTTTAGGGTCAATGTTCCGCTGCCGATGATGGTCGCGTCGGGGCGCTCGATACGCAGCGATCTGATCTCGATGCCGCCGCCTGCTGACTGCATCTCACGGAACAGCACCGGCCACGGCTTCGGCGCGAAATCCTTGAAGCCGCGCATGACCGCATCGATGTCGCCTTGCAGCGGCGCTCCGAGGAGCGGATGGAAGGTCGGCGCCATGGCGCCGACGAAA
>Ga0182016_10003979_pt1 | contig 16586 bp, 18 predicted proteins | sample 712S2MmetaG_FD_120491 | JGI IMG/M metagenome (GOLD analysis project Ga0182016, IMG submission 120491) | Permafrost microbial communities from Stordalen Mire, Sweden - 712S2M metaG | ecosystem: Environmental > Terrestrial > Soil > Wetlands > Permafrost | place: Sweden: Stordalen | collected...
CGCGGCTACCGCAGCCGTAGCCTGTTCGGACCCCGACCGCGCCGAAGCTTCCCCGCGCTGGCCGGCCGCGACTTGCGCCAGCGGCCGACCGATCAGGCGCAGCAGCACCCCGCTCTGCGTGAAGCAGATCGCGAACGCCGCGCCGACCGCGACGATCGAGACGATCAGCCGCGAGCGCAGCTCGTCGAGGTGCTCCACGTGGGTCTGCGGGTCGCCGACCCCCGGCATGCGGATTGCTGCGCGCACCGGTGCGTCAGACCTCGCGCTCGACCTTGACGGGCTCGGCCACGTCCGGCACGAGCTCCGGGGCCTGGACCGCATCGGCGCTGATCGCCTCGCGGAACCCGCGCATCCCGGAGCCGAGCGAGCGGCCCATCTCGGGCAGCCGCTTGGCGCCGAAGACGAGGAGCAGCACGATCAGCAGGACGGCGATATGGATCGGGTTGTCGATACCGAGCATCTTCCTTCTCCTAGCGTGGTGATCTGTTCCGTTACCCGGCTACGCCAGGAACGGCTGGAGCTTCTTGACGGTCGCCGGGATCGTCGCGCTGGACGGGACGGGCGGCAGGACTCCGTGGCCGCCGGCGGCGGCGTCGAAGAAGCTGAAGTGCGTCGCCTCGTTCGCCGCCACCTTGGCCGCGATCGTGCGCAGTTCCTGCGAGCTGAACGTTTCCGACGCCCCGAGGTAGGCCTCGACGAAGGCCGTCTCGAGTGCGACTCCGGTGCGCAGCAGCGTCTCGCCGGTGCGGGTCACCTTCGCCGGGATCACGAATTTCAGCCCGGTCGGCGTTTTGCTGCCGAGCGCCGAGGCGAGGAACTTCTTGTGGTACCGCTCGTCCCGCAGCGCAGCTTCGAAATAGTCTTTGTTCTGCAGCCGGGGGTGGCGGAAGACGTGGAAGTCCTTCAGGATCGCCGAGTAGACGTAGACGGCGAGACTCTCGGCGATGTAGGCGGCCTGCAGCGTTTCGATGTCGCTGCTCGTCGGTGAGGCGAAGGCGGTGTCGCTCGTGACCGCGGCGATCACGCCGCCGCTTGTGGCCAGCGCGACGCCTCCGGCTCCGATGTGACGCAGGAACTGCGCCCTGCTGACGGGGTTGGTGCGTGTTTCAGACATGTTCCTCGACGACCTTTCTTGCTGGACGGTGGGTCGGTGTCGAGGTCTTCTACGCGCGACCCGGCGATTTGGATCACCGCCGTCGCGCGGGCGGCGCGGGCGTCGCGCCGGCCCGAACATGCCCCCGCCAGGAGTCGAACCTGGATCTACCGCTTAGGAGGCGGTCGTCTTATCCATTGGACTACGAGGGCCCGCCCGGCGAAGACTAGGCGCTCGCGCCGGCGACCTGCAGCAGCTGCTCGCCCGAGAGCCGCAGCATCAGCCAGTCGTCGAGCAGCTCCGCACCGAGCTGGCTGTAGAACGCGAGCGCCCGCTCGTTCCAGTCCAGCGCCGACCATTCCATCCGGCCACCGCCGATCGCGACAACCTCGCGCGCGACCGCTGCGAACAGCTCGCCGCCGACGCCTGAGCGGCGCGCGGCCGGGCGCACATAAATGTCCTCCAGCCAGATCCCCGGCAGCGCGAGGAACGTCGAGAAGGTGGTGAAGAAGATCGCGTAGCCGACGATTTCGCCGTCGAGCTCGGCGACCAGCGACGCGGCCGCGGGGCGCTCGCCGAACAGCGTCGCGACGAGCCGCTCCTCGCTGGCCTCGTAGACGTCGAGCAGTTTCTCGAACTCGGCGAGCTCGTGGATCATCGCCGCGATCGCGCCGGCGTCGGCCGCGATCGCGCGCCTGATCGTCGCATCGCTCACGAGGGGCGGTCCGGGTAGATCTCGTCGATCGTCGTCAACGCCCGGTATGGCGCGCCGGCTGCGGCCTCGATCGCCGGGCCGCCGCCCGCAAGCCTGTCCAGGACGCTGACCACGCCGCAGATCACGCGTCCCTCCTCCTTGAGGGCCTCGATCGCCGCGACCGTCGAGCCGCCTGTCGTGACGACGTCCTCGACGACGAGGCAGCGGTCTTCGTCGCCGAGCAGCGGCCCCTCGACGCGGCGCTGGAGCCCATGCTGCTTGCCCTCCTTGCGCACGAAGAAGGCCTTGACGTTGGCGCCCCCGGCGAGCGCCGCGCACGCGACGGGATCGGCCCCCATCGTCATGCCGCCGACCGCGGTCGCGTCGAGCTCCTGCGCCGCCGCAGCGACGAGCCGGGCGAGCGCCGCAAAGCCGACGGGCTGCAGGATCGCGCGCTTGGTGTCGACGTAGTAGTCGGCCTCGGCGCCGCTGGTCAACGTCACGCGGCCGATGATCAGTGCGTGCTCGCGCAGCTCACGCACGAGGGTTTCACGGGCCTGCTCGAGCTCGGGCTGCATCGCCGCGCAGCCTAGCCGAGCGCAACCGCGACTACGGGTAGTAGACGTCCACGCGCGTGCCCATGTGGACCCACGCGAAGACTGCTGGCGCGTCGGGAATCGGGATCCGCAGGCAGCCGTGACTCGCGGCCCAGGTCGGGACTTCGTGATAGCCGTGGATCGCGTAGCCCGTGTAGAAGTAGTTCGAGTCGACCATCCCCTCGCCGTTGGTTCCGGGTTCCCGGCGATAGACGAAGAAGCGGCCCAGGACGGTCGGCGTCGAGGGCTTGCCGGAGCTCATCGTGTACACGCGGACCACACGGCCGTGTTCGATCTCGGCGAGCAGCTGGAGCGCAAGGTTCGCCTCGATGTGGCGCCCGTCGCCCGGATAGCGCACGGGGAAGCGCCCGCGTTCGCGCTCCATCGCCGCGACCACTGCCGGGCCGGCCGCTTCCGTTCGCGCCAGCCCCAGCGCCTTGCGGTAGGCCACCAGCGCCAGGGCAGTCAGCTGTTCGTAGACACCGTTGACGGGCACGGCGAAGCCGAGCGAGGCGAGCTCCCACTGCAGGACGCGCACCGACGGGCGGGTCGAGCCCGGGGCGATGTTCGGGTCGACGACCCGCACGCCGCGCGAGCGCGCCGCGAAGGCCGGGAAGCGTGCGGTCGCGCGGTGCACGGCGATGCCCCGGACCGAGCCTTCGCCGTGGACCACGAAGCTTGCCGTGAAGTGCCCCCGCGGGCCGACCGTCACCGTCCGCGAGCCCCGCGCGCGCAAACCCTCGAGAAGAAGGACCGTCACACGCTGGCCGGCCGCCGCCGCGGGTGCGGTCCCCTCGAAGCGCAGGCTCTGGCCGTCGGCGAGAAGCGGCGGCTGTCCGCCGGCGAGCGGGCGCAGCGTCGCGGGAGCTGCCGCGGCGCCGGCCGGCGCCGCGAACGCGAGCGCCGCTGCGAGCGCGAGCGCCGCAGACAGGCGCTTCACGCGCCGCTGCCGATCGCTCGCGGCCCGATCCACCCGACGCCACGTCCGAGCCGGTCGAGACCGAAGATGCCGAGCAGCGAGCAGCCGATGAGCAGCGGCAGCTGCCAGCCCCAATGCTCGAGGCTGGCAAATGCGATCGAGTTGTTCAGCACGTGGACACCTATCCCGGGGTATAGCGAACCGGTCCAACGGTAAAGCAGACAGAGGCCGACGCCAAGCAGGGCGAGCGGTACGAGGTCGAGCAGCGGCGCCGAACCCGCGTGCACGCCACCGAACAGCAGCCCGGTGAGCAGCGCCGCGACGATCGTGCCGCGCCAGTTGCGCAGCGCCGAGAAGATGTAGCCGCGGAACAGGAACTCCTCGGCGAAGGGGGCCACGACACACGTCAGCAGGGCGATCAGCAGCAGCATCGCCGTGCCTTCGCGGTCGCCGAGCTTGTGCAGCAGTTCCTCGCGTTCGGTGTGCAGCAGCGTCGTCCATGCGACGCTGATCGCGAGAAAGACCGCCAGGACGAGCAGCGCCCGCAGCGTGGCGATCCGCCATCCAAGCCCAGGCCGGCGCAGCCCGAACTGCCAGGAGCGCGCCCAGCCGGTGAAGAAGATCGCGGTGGCGACCGCGCCGGTGACGAACGCGGCGTCCTGGATGAAGGTGTCCAGCAGGTTCAGGGCCGGTGTGTTCGTTTCGGCCCGCGGGACGACCTTCGCGAGGATCAGCGGCAGGTCGACCAGTACCGACCCGAATGTCGCCAGCGCAAACGCGGTGAGGAGCGCGAGCGGCGCGGTCCAGGGGCGCCACGGGACCTCCGGCGAGCGGTTCGGGTTCGATTCCACGGACGGGATGAAGCGCCGTTCACGCGCGCTCGCTTTGACCGGGAACAGGCTCATGCGACCCAATGCCAGGTCGCGAACTCTCCGGTCAGCAGCGCCAGCAGCCCGCCGCTCGCGACGAGCACGGCGATCGCTCCGCGCCGGTAGGGGGCCAGCCGCCAACCCGCCCAGATGAAGAGCGGGAACAGCGTCAGCAGGAAACGGGGGATCGACATCAGCGGCTGCGACGCCACAGGGTAGGAGAGCGGCAGGGCGAGCGCCGTGACGACGTAGACGCCGTATGCCACGGGCAGCAGCCGAACCGCCGCGACGGCGCAGACCAGCCCGACGACGAGGAACGCGAACAACATCACGTTGTGGCCGGCGGCGATCATCGGACTGCCGCCGGCGGCCGTGAAGTAGACGTGCGCACTCTGCCCGGATAGCAGCTGCCGGGCGCCGTCGAAGGCTGCGAGCGCACCCTGCCAGACGGCGACGAACGGGCCGGCGAATTCCCGCCCCCAGTACGCCTGCGCGTGCAGCGGCCCGAAGACGTCGCCGCCGGCCGCGCCGACCGCGAGGCAGAAAGCCAGCGTCCCGACTGGGATCAGCCCGATCCACAGGACGTCGGGGCGCAGCCGGTAGCGGGGAGCCAGGCGCCGCGCGCGCCGCGGTGGATGGTCGGCGCGCGGCCCGTACAGGTAGAGGATCAGGGCCGCCGGAGCGAGCAGCAGGCCAGTAGGGCGCGTCGCGGCAGCGAGCATCCCGAGCAGCCCCGCGGCGGCCCAGCGCCCTTGGCGCGCGAGCCAGAACATCCAGACCGACAGGGCAAGGTAGAGAGCCTCGGCGTAGACCGCCGAGAGAAAGAACGCCAGCGGCGAGAAGGCGACCAGCAGGACCGCCAGCTCGGCGGCCCGCCGCGAGCGCGTCCCGCCGCCGTCCAGCCCGCCGAGTTCGAGCGCGGCGAGACGGTGCAGGCCGACGAGCGCGGCGAACAGCGACGCAAGCGACACCGCGACGCCGACGAGCAGCGCCGGGACTCCGGCCGCGGCGATCAGCCCGACCGCCATCGGGTACAGCGGGAAGAAGGCCTCGCGCGGGCGCGTCAGCCCGCCGAGCTCCGGGCGGTAGCCCCAGCGCGCGATCAGCAGATACCAGACGGAGACCCAGCGCGCGAACGGCGCGGCGAGCAGGTTCCCGGCGGCGCCGAAGGGCCGGGTCAGCGAACCCGGGTCGAACGGGCTGCGGGCAAGCCCCTCGCCGGTCGCCAGCACGGCGACGAGGCCCGAGGCGAGCACGACCAGGCGCGAGCTCCAGAGGGCGCGCCAGGCGGCGCGCAGCGCGGTGCGCGCTTCAGCCCGCGCGGCGGGGGTGACAGCGCCCGCAACAGACGCCTGAGCGATTTCCGTTCCCATCCCCGCCCGCTGAGAGTAGTCGCACGAACCGCGGCAACTGCAGGATTATCCCCCCTGCGGGGCTAATCTCGCACACAGGAACCATGTCGCGCCAGGCCCGCAAGAGAAGGCAGAGGCGGGGCGGCGGGCGGCTGCTGCTGATCGGCGCAAGCGTCGTCGGGGTGATCGTCGCGGTCATCGCGGTCGCCGCGAGCGCCTACACGATCAGCGTCGTCGACTCCGCAGCCCCCGTCGCGTCGCTCAAACCGCTCGTCGCCGGCGGCAGTTCCGAGCTGTTCTCGGCCGACGGGACGCCGCTTGGATTCGTGAACGCCGCGACCCTGCGCTCGCCCGTCGCGGCGAATGAAATCCCGCGCACCCTGCGCGAGGCGACGGTCGCGATCGAGGACCAGCGCTTCTACCAGCACCACGGCGTCGACTACGTCGGGCTGCTGCGGGCCAGCATCCGGGACCTGACCACCGGCCAGACGCTGCAGGGCGCCTCGACGATCACGATGCAGCTGATGCGCAACCTCTACCTCGGCCAGGACGAACACTCGATCAAGCAGAAGATCCTCGAGGCCAAGTACGCGCTGGAATACGAGAAACACCACACCAAGCGCGAGATCCTCACCGGCTACCTCAACAGCGTGCCCTACGGCACGGTCGGCGGGCAGACCGCGATCGGTGTGGAGGCTGCGGCGCGGATCTTCTTCAACAAGCCCGCCTCGCAGCTCGACCTCGCCCAGGCGGCGCTGCTCGCGGGCCTGCCCCAGGCGCCGTCGGAATACAACCCGTTCCTGAACCCGAAGGCGGCCCGCCAGCGCCGCAGCGAGGTGCTCGGGAAGATGGCCGAACTCGGCTACATCAGCCAGCAGCGTGCGCACCAGGCCGAGGCGGCCCCGCTGCAGATCCAGCACAGCAACTACTACACGGTCAAGCGCGAAGACTTCTTCTTCGAATACGTGCGCAAACAGCTCGAACGGCGCTACGGCAGAACCGTCGTCCAGCAGGGCGGGCTGAAGGTCTACACGACGCTGAACCTCTCGATGCAGCGCAAGGCCCGCGAAGCGATCGCCAAGGTCCTCTATGCGCCCGAAGACCCGGCGGCGGCGATCGTCACGTTGAACCCCGCGAACGGCTACATCGAGGCGATGGCCGAGTCCGAGTCCTTCCAGCAGTCACAGTTCAACCTCGCTGCGGACGGACGCCGCCAGCCCGGGTCGACCTTCAAGGCGATCGACCTCGCGACCGCCCTCTCGAAAGGCGTCGACCCGTTCACCACCGACTACTTCTCGCACACGCTCGTCAAGGGCTGGAACCCCGCCTACCCCGAATACGAAGTCAAGACCTTCGAGGGAACATCGCTGAACAAGTCGATCAGCCTCGTGTCGGCGACGCTCGCTTCGGACAACACGGTCTACGCACAGCTCGCGGCAGATCTCGGCGAGGAAAACATCACCAAAATGGCGTATGCGATGGGCGTCAAAACCCACCTGAAGAGCTACGCGGCTGAAGCTCTGGGCGGGCTCGAATACGGCGTTACGCCGCTCGAAATGGCCGACGTCTACGCGACGCTCGCGGACGGCGGCTATCGCAACGAACCGATCGCGATCACGAAGGTCGTGTTCCCCAGCGGCCGCGTCGACGCGAGCTGGGGGGTCCCCCACCGCACGAAGGTGCTCAGCAACGGCGTCACCGCGGTGGAGACGGAAATCCTCCACGACAACGTGCTCGGCGGAACGGCGGTGCGCTCCGCGTCGCGCTGTTACTCGGCGGCCAAGACCGGCACGACGCAGGAACTCGTCGACGCCTGGCTGGACGGCTACACGCCGAACTACGCGACGGTCGTCTGGATGGGCTACCCGAAGGAACGGATCCCGATGACCGACGTCCAGGGCGAACCGCAGCAGGGCGGCGCGCTACCGGCCGAGATCTGGCACACCTACATGGAAGCGGTCTTTGAAGGCCAGCAATGCCTGGAATTCCCGCCGCCGACGGAACCGATCGTCTACCAGCCGTTCTACGGCAAATACCTACTCCAGGGCGGTCATTCCTCGAGCCCCTACTCGCAGGAATCCGGCACCGCGGGCCAGACGCAGCAGCAGCAGGAACCGGCGAAAGAAAAGACGCCGGCGACCGAACCGAAGGCCGCTCCCGCGCCGACCGAACCGCAGACTTCCGCGCCCGGCGGCGGCGGCGCGGCGGCTCCTGGCGGCAACTGACAGCCCGGCCGCATGCTCCGGCGCTGGTACGGTGAATGCCGCAGACAGTGGATCGAACGGGCCCGGGTGGCTCGAGTGGGAGAGCGGTTTGGCTAAGGAGGACAAGGTCGAATTCGAGGGCGAGGTCATCGAGGCCCTGCCCAACGCGATGTTCCGCGTGAAGCTCGACAACGACCACATCGTGCTCGGACACGTCGCCGGAAAGATGCGTCGTTTCCGGATTCGCATCCTCCCTGGCGACAGGGTGCGCTGCGAGCTCTCGCCGTACGATCTCGACCGCGCGCGGATCGTCTACCGCCACCGCTGACGATCGACGAGCACGCGCTGATCGACGAACTTGCCCGGGCGGTCGCCGCACGGGCAGGGGACGCGCAGCACATCAAGGTTCCCGTCGGCGACGATGCCGCGGTCGTCGACCCCGCGGGCCGACTGCAGGTCGTCTCGACCGACATGATGGTCGAGGGCACGCATTTTCGACTCTCCGCCAACTGGGCCACGCCGCGCGACGTCGGCGGCCGCGCGGTCGCGGCCGCGCTCTCGGACCTCGCCGCGATGGGCGTGCCCGCCGGTGAGCTCTACGTCGCCCTCGGGGTGCCGGCGGAGCTCGGGACGAGCGGCGCACGCGAGCTGATCGCGGGGGTGCTCGAGGCGGCCGACCGTGCGGGCGCGTCGCTCGCGGGAGGCGACATCGTGCGCGCGCAGCAACTGACGGTCGCCGTCACCTGCGTCGGCTGGGCCGACCCGCAAGTCCCGCCCGTGCAGCGCTCGGGCGCGCGGCCCGGCGACCGCGTGGCGGTGACCGGCGCGCTCGGCGGCCCGGCCGCAGCGTTCGCGCTGCTCGAACGCGGTGAGGACCCCGGTCCGCTCGGGGCACGGATGCGCGATGCGCACGCCCGGCTGGCGGCGGGCGCCGCGGCGGCCCGCGCGGGTGCAAGCGCGATGATCGACGTCTCGGACGGCATCGCGATCGACGCCGGCCACATCGCCCGCGCGTCGGGGGTCGAGCTCGCGATCGACATCGGACTGCTACCAGTCCTGCCCGGCGTCGAGCGGGCTGCCGCGCGGCTCGGAGAGAGCGCCCCTGCGCTCGCCGCGGCGTCGGGCGAGGAGTTCGAGCTGCTGCTCTGCGTCCCGGCCGGGCGCGCCGGTGAGCTCGCCGCGGCAGTCCAGGCCGACGGCACCCCGTTGACGTGGATCGGCGAGGTGCACGCCGGCGGCGGGACCGTGCGCCTGCTCGACGCCGGCCGCGAGGCACACGCCGCGCGGCCGTGGGAGCACTTCGCCTAGCGGCGCAGCGCCGACTCGGTGCCGCCGAGGGACCCCGGGCCGGCGTAGGACATCGGGCCGCGGGTGGTGATTTTGGGCGCGTCGCGCCGACGCCGCAGGGGGCGCTCCTCGGGAGGGGCGAGCGCGACGAGCGCGACGCCGGCAGCCGCTCCGAACGCAAGGCACCAAAGCACGACGCCAGGGACGGTCACCGTGCCGGTGGCAACCAGCGCGATCGCGTTCCAGATGAGCGCGAGCGGCGAGAGCGCGAGGTGCAGCGCGTAGAACAGCACGATCAGGCAGAGCGGCACGAGACCGGCGAGCACGATCGCCAGCGCCGCCGGCGGGCGCGGGCGCATCTCGCCGTCGGCGAAAACGAGCCAGAGGTGGGCTGCGGGGATCGCCAGCAGGGCTGTGAAGGGGTCGAACAGCGCCGCGACGAGCGCGCCCAGCACGAGCAGCGAGCAGGCCACCAGCCCGGCGGCCTGCCCCGACGCGAGGCGCGGCAGGCCGAAGCGCGCGCCGAGCGCATACCAGGCGAGCCAGCCGAGCACGAACGCGAGCGCGACGACCACGATCACCGCGATCGTCGCCGCGTCGGCGCTCACCGCAGCGCTCGGCAGCGGCGGCGGGGCCAGGCCACCGAGGCGGGCGAGACCGATCAGCCAGGCGACCAGGGCGCAGACCAGGAACGGAATCGCGCAGCCAAGGATCCACACGACCGCGCGGCCGAGCCGTGCGCCGAGTCGCCGCCCCCGCGCGAGCCCGTCGGCGAGCGCGACGAACGGCGGCAGGAGCAGAGTCAGGACGAGCAGCTCGAGCGCCCACGCCGGCAGCAGGTGGGTGCCGAGCACCAGTCCCGTTGTCGACGGTGGCGCCAGCGGGCCGTAGCCGTCGAGGGCGTCTACCGATTCCAGCACCCCGCGGCCGACGGCCGTCAGCCGTTCCGGGCTCACGGGCTGGTCGCTCGCGGGTCCCGTTTCACCGGAGACCTGGACCTGCACCGCCGGAATTTCCGCCGCGCCAAGCGGCGCCTGTTCACCCGGGACGAGCGGGAACACGAGGTGTGAGAGCTGGCTCACGACGGACGGTGTCGCGCTCGAGAGGCCTGCCTGGCGTTCGAGCGCGCCGGCAACGGTCGCGGTCAGCAGCTCGGGCGCCGAGGCGGTACCCGCGGCGAACGACTGCACGACCGGCCGGCGGACCCGCGTCCCCGCGAGGTCACCGAGCACGATCGCCGCGTCGGGCTGCACCCCGAGCAGCGCCGGCAGTGCTGCGGCGCCTTCGCTGCCGGCGCTGCCGGCACTCGTCGACGCGAGGATCACCGCCCGCCGCATCTCGCGGGCCGCGAAGACACGGCTCAGCTCGAGCAGGACCGCGGTGCCCGACAGCTGCGCGACCGACGGCGCGCCGAGCGCGTCGCGGTGCGCGACGATCAGCAGCGGCGCCTCCCCGGTTGACCCGGGCCGCGTCGCGATCACCAGGCGGATCTGCCGTTCCCCGGACGCGGTGCGCACCGCGACGTCCTGCAAGCGCACGGAGAAACCGTTGCCGGCCCGGCCGCTGCCACGCAGCGACTGCGCGACATAGTCGGCGAGCGATTCGTCGCCGGCCGACGCCGGGGCGCGATCTGGATAGCGCGCCGCGAGCAGGGAAAGTTCGCCGGCGGCACGCTGGCCGTCGAAGGCTTCGGGCGCCAGCGGGCCACCGATGCCGTGCGGCAGCGACGTCAAGGAGAAGGCCGCGACGAACATGCACACGACGAACGGCACGAACGCGGCGCGGTAGATGCGCCAGTTGAGCATCAGCCGCACGATAGACCGGCGGACGGCCCGGTGGTCGGTTGTGCACGGCGACGGGTAGAGCTTCGGCTATCTTCCCGTCGCGTGCTCCAACCGGTTGCAGTGGGTACCAAGTCGCTATCCGACTACGCACACATCTGCGGCCCCGAGCTGATCGGCGAAATCCGCGACCTCGCCGAGCCGCTGCAGGGCCGTCGCGTGCTGCATGTCTCGGCGACCGCGTTCGGCGGCGGCGTGTCGGAGATCCTGTACACGCTGGTGCCGTTGATGCGCGACGTCGGGCTCGACTGCGAATGGCACGTGATCTACGGCCGCGAAGAGTTCTTCAACGTCACGAAGATGATGCACAACGCGCTCCAGGGCGCGGACCACGAGCTGACCGACGCCGAGTGGGAGATCTGGCTTCGCTACGCGAAGATCAACGCCGAGGACATGTCCGACGGCTGGGACGCCTGCGTCGTACACGATCCGCAGCCCGCCGCGATGCGCACGATCGCCCCGGAGAAGGCGCGCGGCTGGATCTGGCGCTGCCACATCGACCTCTCGACGCCGAACCCGGCGACGATCGATCGGCTGCTGCCCTACATCGCGAACTACCCCGAGTCGCTCTTCCACATGGCGCAATACGTGCCGCAGGGCATGGGCGGCAGGGTCAACATCGTGCCGCCGGCGATCGACCCCCTGGCGCCGAAGAACATGGCGCTATCGCCCGAAGACAGCGCCTACGTGCTGAGCCAGTTCGGCATCGACATCGACCGACCGTTGATGTGCCAGGTCTCACGCTTTGACCCGTGGAAGGATCCCCTTGGCGTGATCGACGCATACCACGTGGTCAAGCAACAGCACCCCGAGGTCCAGCTGGCGCTGGTCGGCTCGATGGCCAGCGACGACCCCGAGGGCTGGGACTTCTTCAACGCGACCGTCGCGCACGCCGACGGCGACGGCGACATCCACATCCTCAACAACTTCAACAACGTTGGCGCGATCGAGGTCAACGCGTTCCAGTCCCACGCCGACGTGCTGATCCAGAAGTCGACCCGCGAGGGTTTCGGTCTGACGGTCTCCGAGGCGCTCTGGAAGGCGCGGCCGTTCATCGGCGGAGACGTCGGCGGGATCCCGCTGCAGATCGAGAACGGCGTCACCGGCTTCCTCGTCGATACGCCCGAGCAGTGCGCCCTGCGCTCTGTCGAGATCCTTGACGACCCCGAACTGGGCCGCAGTCTCGGGCGCCGCGGCAAGGAGCACGTGCGCACGCACTTCCTGACGCCCCGGCTGCTGCGCGACTACCTGCGGATCCTCACCGACCTGGACCACCAGTGACCGCCGGCGGCCGGCAGCAGAGCGCTCCGCTCGTGCTGGTCAGCAACCGAGGTCCGGTCACGTTCCAGCCCGGCGGCGAGATGCAGCGCGGGACCGGCGGGCTCGTGACGGCGCTTACCGGGCTCGCCTCCTACCGCGAAGCGATCTGGATCGCCTCCGCGATGACGCCCGACGACGCGCGGGTCTCGCGCGAACACGACGGCCACGCGTTCCCGGTCGACACGCCGGACGGAAGCGAGTACCAGGTCCGATTCGTGATCAGCGACGAGATCGCCTACGACCTCTTCTACAGCGTCTTCGCGAACCCGATGCTGTGGTTCATCCAGCACTACCTGTGGGACCTCTCGAACGCTCCGGACATCAGCCGCCACGAGGTCGAGGCCTTCCACGGCGGCTACAAGGTCGTCAACGCGGACCTCGCGGCGGCCGTCGTCCAGCAGATCGCCGGCTCGCACGAACCGGTCGTGATGGTCCACGACTACCACCTCTACACGCTGCCGGGGATGGTCCGCGAGCAACGCCCGGACGCTTTCCTGCACCACTTCATCCACATCCCCTGGACGCAGCCCGACGCTTGGCGTGTGCTGCCGGGCAGCATCCGCCGCGAGATCTTCGCGGGCCTGCTCGCGAACGACATCATCGGCTTCCACACGCGTTCCTACCGCCACAACTTCCTGCAGTGCTGCCACGACCTGATGGACCTCGAGGTCGACTTCGAGCGCGGCACCGTGCACTTCGAGGACCGCGAAGTGTGGGTCCGCTCCTACCCGCTGCCGATCGACCACCGCGCGACGCGGCGCATCGCGCAGGGCGAGCGCGTCGCGCGCTTCGAGAGCGAGCTGTTCGCCCGGCGCCGCGAGAACCTGATCCTGCGTGTCGACCGGGCCGACCTCTCGAAGAACATCCTGCGCGGGTTCTCCGGCTTCGACCTGTTCCTCGAGCAGCACCCCGAGTTCTCAGAGCAGGTGACGTTCATCGCGCAGCTGATGCCGTCACGCACGGACGTGCCCCAGTACGCGGAGTACCTCGAGCGGATCGAGGCTCTCGTCGCCGTCGTCAACCACCGCCACGGGACGCCGGACTGGATGCCGATCCAGCTCAAGCTGCGCGACGATCTCGACGAGGCCGTCGCCTCCTACCGCAACTACGACGTGCTGCTCGTGAACGCGATGTTCGACGGCATGAACCTCGTCGCGAAGGAGGGGCCGATCGTCAACAACCGCAACGGCGTCTCGATTCTCTCGCGCAACACGGGCGCCCACGAGGAGCTCGGCGAGTTCGCGCTGTCGGTCAACCCGTTCGACATCCAGGAACTTGCCGACGCGATCTTCACGGCCCTGACGATGGATCCCGGCGAGCGCGAACGGCGAGCGCACGGCCTCGAGCAGATCATCACCTCGCGTGACCCGGGCGACTGGATCGACGAGCAGCTCGCGGACATTCGGGCGAAGGGCGAACGCAGCTGACCCTGCCCGGGCCGCTCAGCCGCTACCCTTGTCGGCCGTGAGCGTGACGCGCCCGACATACGACCTTGTTCTGCTGCTCGACCCGCAGACCGAGACGGCAACCCGCGAGAAGATCATCGGCGACGTCCGCGAGATGATCACCGGCGACGGCGAGATCGTGCACCAGGACAGCTGGGGCGAGCGCGCCCTCGCATACCCGATCGCGAAGAAAAAGAGCGCCGACTACCACCTCGTCCAGTTCCACGCCGGAAGCGCCGCCGTGCTCGAGGAGCTGGGCCGCACGCTGCGAATCACCGACGGTGTGGTGCGCTACCGCGTGATCAAGCTTCGCGCGGGCGTTGGCGAGCCGCCGCAGATGCCTTCCGCCGAGCCGCCGCGCGAGGCGCCGGCGGCCGAGCCGGCCGCAGCGGCCGAGCCCGCCGCGCAGGCGAGCGAGCCGCAGGCACCTGAGCCCACCGCGCAGGCAGCCGAGCCGCAGGCCGAGGCCCCCGCCGAGGCGCAGCCCGCCGACGTGCAGCCCGCCGACGTGCAGCCAGAGGCTGCCGACGTCGAAGAGCCCGGCAGCGCCGAGGCTTAGCGGCGCAAGGCGCGTTTCAGCGCCTGGCATCACGGTTATAAGATCTCGCCCATGAGCAACCCGACGGCAACCGGCCTAGAGGGACGGAAGGGCTCAAGAAGCGATGTGCTGCGCGCATCGCCGCCGATGTTCTCCTCGCCACTGCTGGACCGCTTCACCCGCGTGCACCCCTCCGTGCCGTTGATCATCTTCGTGCCGGTGATCGTCGCGCTCGAGTACTGGGGCCTGAAATCCGTCTCCATCTGGGCCTCGCTGGGGCTCGGGGCTGCGGGCTATGCGCTGTGGACGCTGTTCGAGTACTGGCTGCACAGGATCGTCTTCCACTTCGAGCCCGAGGACGGCCCCGGGGCGCGCTTCCACTGGATGATCCACGGCGTCCACCACGACCATCCGAACGACCCGCTGCGGCTCGTGATGCCCCCCGCGGCAAGCATCCCGCTCGGGATCATCGTCTTCGGACTGCTCTACCTCCTTCTCGGCGAGAGCTACGCGCCGTCGGTCGCGGCCGGCTTCTTCACCGGCTACCTGGTGTACGACATGATGCACTACTACCTGCACCACTTCCGGCCCCGCGGCAGGCTCGGCCGGATTCTGCGCGAGCGGCACATGCGCCACCACTTCCAGGACGACACCAAGGGCTACGGCATCAGCGCGCCCTACTGGGACGAGGTCTTCCAGACCTCCCCGATGCCGCGAAGCACCGACCGCAAATAGCAGCCTTCCCCTGACGGGACGAGCGCCGCGCCACCGCGGCGCCTTACACTCGCACGAAGCGAGGAGAAAGGACCAAAGCCTTGGCAGCAACCAACATCAACCGCGTCGTAATCACCGGAAACCTCACCGCCGACCCTGAGCTGCGCTCGCTCCCGAGCGGCACGTCGGTCTGCAAGCTGCGGATCGCCTGCAACACGCGCCGCAAGAACGGCTCGACGGGCGAATGGGAGGACAAGCCGAACTATTTCGACGTCACCGTCTGGGGCGCCCAGGGAGAGAATGCTTCGCGCTACCTCTCGAAGGGCCGGCCCGTCGCGATCGACGGGCGCCTCGAGTGGCGCGAGTGGGAAACACAAGAGGGCCAGAAGCGCCAGGCAGTCGATATCATTGCTGACTCGGTGCAGTTCCTGGGTTCGCGTGACGAATCCGCCGGAGGCGGCGGTTTCGCGGCGCGGGGCCCCGCCGGCGGCGAGGTTGCCGTCGACGAGGGTGACTTCCAGCCCGCACCGGTCGCCGGTTCCACCGGCGAGGACGACATCCCCTTCTAGACGAAAAAAGGACGTAGGACGACAGTGCGCTCAAACAGCCCCGATAACGCGAAGGTGACCCGCTAATGGCCGGCCGTGCCGCACGCGGGAAGCAATCGCGACGCCGCGACCGCAAGACCGGCGCCGGCACCGGACGGCGCAAGTCGTGCCCCTACTGCCGCGACAAGGTCGACCAGGTCGACTACAAGGACATCACCTCGCTGAAGCGCTTCGTCTCCGAGAAGGGGAAGATCCGCTCGCGGCGCATCACCGGCGCCTGCCGCCGTCACCAGGTCCAGATCGCGCGCTCGGTCAAGCGGGCGCGTGAGCTGGCGCTGCTGCCGTACGTCAACGAGGGTGCAACCGAAGGCGGCGGTGGCCGAGGCCGCCGCGACCGCGACAGGGACCGGGACTAGCTTGCCCGAAGCGATCCTCCTGCAGGACGTCGAGGAGCTCGGCGAGAAGGGCTCCGTGATCGACGTCTCGAAGGGCTACCTGCGCAACTACCTGCTGCCGCGCAAGCTCGCCGCCGTCGCGACGAGCGGCGCGATCGAGGACGTGCGCCGCAAGCAGGAAGCCGTCGACCGCGAGCGCCGCGAAACCGAGGAGCGCGCGCACGAGAACGCCGCACTGCTCGGGCGCACCGTGCTGACGATCACCGAGCAGGCGGGCGCCGACGGACGTCTCTTCGGGTCGGTCGGCCCGCAGGACATCGCGGCCGCGATCAAAGAGGCACGCGGGCTGCGGATCGACAGGCGCAACGTGCACATCGAGGAGCCGATCAAGAACGTCGGCACCTACATGGTCGTCGTCGACGTCGTCGACGGCGTCACTGCGACCGTCAAGACGATGGTCGTCGCCAAGAACTAGCGCGCTGCAAGCGCCCTGTCGTCGCGTCGACAGGGCGTGACACGATCGCGGGATGGCCCTGATCGAAATCTCCCTCATTGCGGACAGTCCCGTGCGCCGGCGCACGGCCGCTGCCTAGACTCGCTCGACGATGGCCGTCAGCGTTCGAAACGGGTCCCGCGACGAGGCAATGGCAGCCGCCGCTCCACCCCACAGCCTCGAGGCCGAGCAGTCAGTGCTCGGCGCGATCCTCCTGTCCGACCGCGCCCTGTACTCGCTGGTCATCGAAGAGGGCCTGAAGCCGCAGGACTTCTATC
>Ga0182016_10003981_pt1 | contig 16574 bp, 15 predicted proteins | sample 712S2MmetaG_FD_120491 | JGI IMG/M metagenome (GOLD analysis project Ga0182016, IMG submission 120491) | Permafrost microbial communities from Stordalen Mire, Sweden - 712S2M metaG | ecosystem: Environmental > Terrestrial > Soil > Wetlands > Permafrost | place: Sweden: Stordalen | collected...
CGTGCGCCCGAAGTCCCCCAAAGCCGCCCAAGCGCCAAACTGAACGTCGTCATGAATAGGAAGGGCTAGAAAGCATCTCAATAACAGCTAGGGCTTGGAGGCCCATCGCTTTGCTGCGGCCTTCTTAGCGATCTCGGCGCGCCGCTCGGGCGACATGCTCTTGGCCCGCGCGGCGCCGCCCTTCTTACCGAGCGCCTTCGCCGCCGGGTCTTTGCCGTCGTCAGCTGGCAGCGTTTCGACTTCCTCGCCGGTCGCGATGCGCATGATTTTAACGGCGTTGCCGATGACGTCGGCGGGGCGCTTCTGGCCCTTAGGTCCCATCGGCATTTCTAACTCTTTCAACGCTCGTTGGACCGGTTGCCATGATCGTCAGGACGGTCCCGAATCTATCATGCGTGACAACCCGCGCATGGTGGGGACGCTGTTCGGGAGAGATCATCGAGTTGTTGAAATAACTCAAAAGCGCCCTCGTCACGGTCGCATCAACGTCCTGAGTCCCTGAAACGGGCAAATCGTCAATTCCAACATCGCCAGGTTCTCGGCGATAGAATTGCATCCAGTAGCCTTCTGGCGTCGGCATTGGGCTGCTCCTGCTTCCCGCTAAGCATACCACGGAGCAGGGGAGCGGCGCGAGCGCGCGTCAAGGCCATCAAATTTCAAACTGAGACACTACCCAAGCCCTCCTCCGGTCGCGTGGTTTGTCGCTCCGCCTCTCCGCTGTGGCCTGCGCTTCATCCTGTCCCTCGTGTGATCAGACAATGTCGCGAAGCAAGTCACTGAGAGCCGGCCTTGAGATTCGCGTTAGCGTGCTCGGGTTGTTAGCGAGCAACGGAGGATCGCAAGTGCTCGTTTTCCCACGATTGAAACAATAATCGCCTCGCGTTTGCAGCTATATAACAGATAGTTGCTTGCTGACAACAGATGGCAAGGCAGCGCTTACTTATTACTGTGAAGGAATTATTGATATGAAGACCACCAGACCCGGAATGCCCTACGCGAACACCGCTATGGCGAAATTTCTCGACAAGCGCATCGACGCCCTCAAAGGCGTAAAGACCCAGCGCGAGATCGCCGCGGAGATCGGCTACGACAAGCCGAACATCCTCTCCATGTTCAAGCGCGGCGAGAGCAAAGTGCCGCTCGAGAAAATTCCGGCGCTTGCACGGGCGCTCGGTGCGGATCCGGCGCATCTCTTCCGTCTCGGCTTTGAAGTGCATTGGCCGAACCTAGCCGGCGTGATCGAGGAGGTATTCGGCCAGCTGGCCTCGAAAAATGAGACCGAGATTCTTCTGAAAAGGTGGCGGGCGGCGACGGACAATGCGGATCCCGCGGCCAGCGCGAAGATTGAAGCGACGGTCGACAGGATGTTCGCGGAGATCGCGGTTCTCTTGGCCTCGTAATCTTCCGAAATGAGCGAAATAATGCTTCCACCGCTCTGAGCCGGCATTCATCCAGCCTGCGCCAGGGTCATGGGATGAGTTAAGCGGCGCCATCGCGTTGATCTTCGGGCGGATTGCGACAGGACGCGAGGTGGCGATCCTGTTGAGGAGATGGCGAGCGGTCACCGACGATGTGGATCCCTCGTCTAGTGCGAGCACAAATATCGCGGTTGGTCGTGCGCTTGGGAATCTCGCGACCTCCGTGCCCAGCGAAGTCGGGAAGAGACGCCTTTCCGAAGTCGGCGCGCAGCGAAGGGACGACGCGCGAGCGCGCCGACGAAGCGACTTCGGCGCAATCGGACAAGCCGACGTCCGAGCGCCCCGACTTCGCGAAGTCCGCGTGTTCCGAATAGTGAGCGTCGCGAAGTAGCCCGTTCGTCGTTTCGGTACACGACGAAAGGGCGAAGTCCGAGCTCTGCGACATCGCCGCACAGCTAAGTGCATGCGTCTCCGCCGTCAGCTCTTTAACAATTCGTGATCGTCATCCGGGCGTGTCCCGCTCCCGCGACGCTATATCCCTAATCGAGGCTCTCAAGACCGTCACTCGCGGCGGCTATCCTCAAGTGGGAACGAAAATAATGAGCGAAGAAGCAGCGTTAGAGGCCGCGGCCTCAGAAGGCGGGACGAACCCGGATAAAGTGATTCTTGCAACGCACTCCGGATTTCAAGGTTGGCTTACAAGAAGTGCCAATTCTGCAAAGTGGGGGCACGCGAAATCATTGCAGCGCGATGCCGAATTCATGCGCGTGCTCAGCTTATTAGCCGAAAATGGGGAGAGGTCGGTCCGCGTTCCGTCTTTAGTACCTATAGTACCTATAGCGCCTATAGCATCTGATACACGTACCGACTCAGATGGTCAGAAGCTCACGTGCTCCGACAGAGGGTCAGGGATTGAACCAGAGAAGGTGAAGATCGGGCCACCGGCTCGTCATATGACCCCATGGTACCAGCGCATTAAGGCGCCGTCGGCGAAGAATCACAGAGTCGGGGGTCGTTGGCGGGATACCACCTCGAGATTGCACGCCGAGCTGGCTCATATGGTTCTAGCTAGCGATGGCGAGTTCCATGCCATGACCCTGAACCTCCGAGAGGACATCGAGCGCCTGGCACTATCGAAAGGAAGGGGCGCCAAGAGGTTCCTTGCTGACCGCCTTGCGTACCACCTCCGGAAGGCCCTAGGCCGCACCGTCGAGTTTTGGTTTGTGCTGGAATTTGGGCCCATCACCCGCGGGCGACTGCATCTTCACGGGGAAATTCAATGCTCGCTGGAGGAGGCAAAGAAGGCCAGAGCGGCTCTGCGCGCCGCAGGGGGCAAGTGGCTAGCCCCCGCGGTCCGATTTCAGGCTGAAACGACCCATCGTCCGGACAATGGCTGTGTCAGCTATGCCTTCAAGGAGCCGTTGTTCGGGTCGGCGGGGATTTTGAATCTCTCAGGATCTGCGTCTTGGAAGGACGAACCATTCGCGATTACCCGGGGGCTCAAGGATCGCGCGCGGAAGCTGTATGATGTGCTCCGCAAACACATCGCGCTCAGCGGCAGAGGGATTCGAAGATTCCGTGAGCTTCACTGAATCTGTGGGCCCATTATTCCGGAAGTTCATCGGACAGCGGCCTTGCAATAGGCTGCTGTCCAAGGTCGTCGCAGGCGCCTCACCAGTCGGTCAACCGCCGGCCCGCAAAGCTGCATCCGAAGGCATGTACCGCCTTCACCCTCAAAACCAACACGACCGCGGTTGAGCGCATCCAAGCAATGGTAGCGCTTAAACTTACCACTGAGTTTCAAAGTGGTTTCAGATCGAGGTCGATTTTCGGCAAATTATTTTTTGCGGTTTAGCTCAACCGAGGATCAAATTCAGAGTTCTCAGAAGCGGCCAAAAATCATAAAGGGAAACCTATCAGTCGATCGGCTCGATTCGACGCTCGAACGCGCGACGCGCAATAATAGCTTCGCTGAGATCACGGATTCAATTAGAGCGTCAACGAGCTGCATCCGAAAGCGAGCAGCAATCATTTGACGTCTCAAAATATCAAGCACTCAGCGAGCTTCTAAATCGATCCCCGGAAGCTAACGAAACGCAGAGCAGAGCAAACCGGAACGGATTGTCACACGCTAACGATCATCGAGACCGATAAATTACCAGCGAAGGAGACAATTCATATGAGGGGAGGAAGACAAAGCCTGCGAACGAAGAGCAGAAAATGTTGGCGTGATACAGAAAGGGACGGGCGGGACGGATACAGCCGTCATTGAGCGCCGCAAGCGACAAGGTGGGCATTTTCCGTCCGAGACGGTGGCGTCCATGCCAAAATCATCCTTGGCGCCCGCTGCGCCAACCGAGCCCAAATGACCGGAGCTGGCCGAAAGCTGACGGGCGGCTTTGGCAGATCAATATGTCGCAGGCTGACATTCACGCCTGAATAGTGTCGCGTCACCTCTCGACCGTCTCGAAACAGTCAAGCCCACCGTCGCGAGCCACGGGCTTCGACCCGATGAAAATATGCAAAGATTCTCATTCCGAGGAAGCCGCTCTCCACAAGGACTTTCGTGTTTCCTGACTTGAGCGGCCCCTCGCGCCAACGGGACAATCCGAGGTCACTCCAAAATTGGCCCCGCGACTCCCCGTCAAAGCCGCCGCCGCTCGGTCGCCCCACACGATGGTGGCTTCGTCACCGAACGACTGTGCGATCGACGACGGAATTCACGGCCACCGCCCAGACGCGCGCTTTCGCGGCTCGAGTCGATTCGTCGAGTTGCGGCGTGATCTTGTCGATCGCTTCGCTGAGGCGGGCCCCAATCGTCGCTTCGTCGAATAGCCCGCTGGCGAGGCCGGCAAGCGCACCGGCGCCGAAGGCGCTGAGTTCGAGGATCTTCACCCGCTGCACCGGCCGACCGAGTAGATCGGCCTGCCATTGCATCAGAAGATCGTTGCGCGTCGCGCCGCCGTCGACGGAAAGCATGTCGAGCCTCACGCCGAGGTCGCGTTCCATCGCGCCGAAGACGTCGTCGATCTGATGGGCGATCGCCTCCAGCGTCGCGCGCGCGACGTCGGCGCGAGTCGTCGCCAGCGACGCGCCCGTTAGTGCCGCACGGGCGCGATCCTTCCAGTGCGGCGCGCCGAGGCCGGCGAGCGCCGGCACGAAGCAGATCTCCGATGCGCCCGAAGCCGTCGCGGCCAGCGCAGTCAGCGCGTCGACGTCGGCAAGGCCCATCAACGTCGCCATCCATGCCGCTGCCTGGGCGGAGACGGAAATGTTGCCTTCGAGCGCGTAGGCGACTCGGCCGGAGCGGCGCCAGGCGATCGTAGTCGAGAGGCCCGAGTGCGAGCGCCGCGGCGCATCGGTCAGCGTCATCAGCGACGAGCCGGTGCCGTAGGTCGCTTTGACTGCGCCGGGCCGCCGCACGCCGTGGCCGAACAAGGCCGCGTGTGAATCGCCCATCATCGCGCGGATCGGAACGCCGGCAGAGAGCCTGCCGCGCGCGACCGTCGTCCCGAAAGCGGCGTCGGAATCCTCGACGCTCGGCAACACTCCGGTCGGCGCATCGAACAGCGCGCACAGTTCGGCGCTCCATTTCTGCAAATGGATGTCGAACAATTGCGTGCGCGAGGCGTTGCTCGCGTCAGTCGCATGGACTTTGCCACCGGTCAGATTGAACAACAGCCAGGAATCGACAGTGCCGGCGCAGAGGTCGCCGCCTTTCGCCAAAGCGCGCGCTTGGGGGTAGGCTTCGAGCAGCCAGCCGATTTTCGCCGCCGGGAAAAGCGGATCGAGCCCTAGTCCGGTCTTGGCGACTACCGTCTCCTCGACTTCGGGGCTGCGGAGCGCGTCAATCCGATCGGCCGAGCGCCGGCATTGCCATGTGACGCACGGCCCAATCGTCTCGCCGGTCGACCGGCGCCAAAGCAGCACCGACTCACGCTGATTGGAGACGCTGACTGCCGCAAGGCGCGCGTCGGCCGTCAGCGCAGCGAAACAGCCCTCGATCGCCTCGACCGTTGCGCTCCAGATTTCCGCGCCCGACTGTTCGACCCAACCCGGCTTGGGATAGCGAACCGGCGTCGGCACGGAATGGCGCGCAGCGATCCGCCCTTGCGCGTCGATCGCCAACGCCTTGGTGTTGGTCGTTCCCTGGTCGAGGGCGAGGATGAAATCGCTCATGGCTTGCGCCGCAGGGCGATCGCCTCCTCCGCGGCGCGCGCGATTCCCGCCGCGGTCAGGCCATAGGTCTCGAATAGAAACTCGATTCCCCCAGTCGGCATGAATTCGGGAAAGCCGACGATCCGCACCGGACACGGCCGGTAGCCGGCGACGAATTCCGCCACCGCGCCGCCGAGGCCGCCGCGGATCGAGTGCTCCTCGACGGTGACGATGGCGCCCAGGTCCGCGGCGGCGCGGATCGCCTCGATGTCGAGCGGGGCGATCGACGCCATGTTGACTACACGCGCCCTGACGCCCTTTTCGGCGAGCGCTTCCGCCCCCGCGAGGGCGCGCGCGACCATGACGCCGTTGGCGATGATCGCGATGTCGTCGCCCTCACGCAACGTTTCCGCCTTGCCGATAGCGAAGACGGCGTCGGCGCGGCGTTGCAGTTGCGGCACGCCGAAGCGGCTGACGCGCAGAAACACCGGCCCATCGCGTAACGCGGCCGCCTTTACCGCCTCTACGGTCTCCCAAGGATCGGCGGGCGAAACGATGGCGAGATTGGGCAAGACACGAAGCCAGGCGAAGTCCTCGATCGAGTGGTGGGTCGGCCCGAGTTCGCCATATCCGACGCCCGGCGACTGACCGACGAGTTTGACGTTGGCCTTGGTGTAGGCAACGTCAGCCTTGATCTGTTCCAGCGCGCGCCCGGTCAAGAAGCAGGAGGCGGCGCTGACGAACGGGATCTTGCCGCCGTTGGCGAGCCCCGAACTCACGCCGACCATGTTCTGCTCGGCGATGCCAACGTTGATCGTCCGTTCCGGCCAACGCTTACGGAAACCCGAGAGCTTCGACGAGCCGATACTGTCGTTGACGACGATGACGACGCGCGCGTCCTGCTCGGCGACCGCTTCGAGTGCGCCGGCGAAGGCGTCTCGGCAGTCGAATAGACGCGGCGAAGCGGCTCCTTCAGCGCTCATGTCAGACTCAATTCCTTCATCGCCTGGTCAAGCTGGACCTTGGTCGGAACGCCGTGATGCCAACCGACCTGGTCCTCCATGTACGAAACGCCCTTGCCCTTGATCGTATGGGCGATGACGCAGAGCGGCTTTGCGCGCTCCTCGGGCCGCGTCAGGGCGTCAATCAGGGCCAACGGATCGTGGCCGTCGGCGTCGACCACTTCCCAACCGAAAGCCCGGAACTTGTCGCCGAGCGGTTCGACGTCGTTGGTCTCGGCGACGCGCGCCCCCTGTTGCAGGGTGTTGCGATCGATGATCAGCGAAAGGTTGGCGAGCTTGTGGTGCCCGGCGGCCATCGCCGCCTCCCAGTTGCTGCCCTCCTGCAACTCGCCGTCGCCGGTGACGACGAAGACCCGGAAATCCGCTTTGTCGAGCTTCCCGGCGATGGCGATCCCGACGGCGATCGGCAGGCCGTGGCCAAGCGGGCCAGTGTTCGCTTCGACGCCAGGGACATAGTTGCGGTTTGGGTGGCCGTTCAGCAGCGACCTCGGCTTCATGTACGTTGAAAGCCACTCGACCGGGATGAAGTCGGCTTCAGCCAATGTCGCGTAAAGCGCGCCACTCGCGTGGCCTTTGCTGAGGATCAGGCGGTCCCGGCCGGGTTCACGCGGCGCCTTCGGGTCGACGCGCATCACGCCGAAATAGAGCGTCGCCAGGATGTCGGTTACGGATAGGTCGCCGCCGGGATGGCCGAGCCGAGCCGCATAGACCATATTGAGCGCGTGCATGCGAATCGCGCGCGCCTTTTCGCGAATCTTCGCGACGACGGCGGCGCGGTCCGGACTCACCGGCTTCGAAGCGGGACTCGTCATCTGTTCACGACCTGAAAACCGGTGAAGCGAAGGCGTCGCCGTCGGGCTCGGCTAGGTGGCGATAGGTCGGCCAGCCAAGGTAGCGGCCGGTCGCTTCGGCGACCGCGTCGGCGCATTGACCCCGCACCATCGCCACGTGGTGTTCGAAGCCGTTGCGGGCGACGAAGCCGAGCAGTCGTCTCAGCCGCGCGACTTTGGTGACCGCGATGCCGCCGTCCATCGCGAACGGATCGTCAGTGAACTCACCCTCGCCGACGTAGGTCTTGACCACGCCGAGCCGATCGTCGGTGGACGCGCGGAAGTAGGTCATCGGGCCCGCCTTGACCTTACCCTTGACGGCGCCGAAGCATTTCTCCTTGCCAAGCACGCTGCCGAGCACATCGAGTTCGGAAATTTCCGGTTCCGAGCCGATGAAGCTCTTGGGGTAATTGCCGCAGTGGGTGCACACGCACTTGTCGGCCTCGCGCCCGTAATTATTGTTCCAGTCGAGGATCGCCGAGGGTGCGTGCGCCGCGAGCGCCAGCGCGTACATCGACACCGCCCCCATCACGTCGACTTCGCAGGCGCTCGGCGTCAGCTTCTCGCCCATCATGCTCATCGTCAGGCAGGTCGCGCAGCCGAAATTGTCTTGCAGGCTGCGCCAGCACTGGATCGCGCTTGCGTCGCAGCCGTTCTCGTCGATCCAATGGTCGACCGCGAGCGTCCATTTGGCCTGGCGCAAGATATTGTCCGGTTTGATGTGCCCGGGGATGCGACCGTAGGCGGCGATCTCCGCCAGCTTGGCGTTCACCTCAGGCGCGTCGTCGCGCACCGCATGGGCGGCGCCGATGATCTCGGAGAGATCGACAGTGACCACGGTCAGACCCGAGGCTTGCAGCAGCTTCTCACTGAAGCGCATCGTCTGGAAAGCGCCGGTGCGCGCGCCGATCGAGCCGATCCGCGCGTTCTTCAGACCACGCACGACGCGGCAGACGCGCACGAAGCGGTCGAGATCGGCGGCGAATTCCTCGCCGTCGACATCGCTGGTGTGGCTGGTCGTATCGGTGAACGGGACGCCGTATTGGTAGAAATTGTTGGCGACGGAGAATTTTCCGCAGAAGGCGTCGCGGCGGCTGGCGACGTCGACTTTGTCTATCTCGTCATTGCTCGCCTGAAGCAGGATCGGCACGCCGAGTTTTGCTTCGCCGACGAGCTCCATGATTGCGATTTCGTCGCCAAAGTTCGGCAGACAGATGACCAGGCCGTCGATCGAGTCGCGCTGCTCCCGAAAATGCGCGGCGTAGCGGCGGCCGTCGTCGCGCGACTGCACCGCCCCGTTCTTTGTCGCTTCGACGGGCAGGATGCTGAAGCCGGCGCCGAGCTTGTCCAGTTGGGCGATGAGCTGTCGGCGCGTTTCGATCGCTGGCGCGCCGTTGAAGAACTCACGGCTTCCGACAACCAACCCCAGCCTGATGGCTTGTAAATTCCTCTTGGCCATTTCCCGACGCCCCGCGATTGGCAGGCGGCGCGGCGCCGAACGCGGCGCCGCCCCCCTTTTGTGGCTATCGCCACTGACTGTTTGCGATCATTTGCGTTTGCTGCGCTTTTAATCGCATTTCGGCTCGCTGTAAAGGCCACCGACGCCGCAAGGCGTCTGCCGCAGGTACTTTTGGCGACGCGCGATCAGCGGCAAATTGCTGCAATGCAGCGGGCTGCGGTGCCCATCCATCTTGACAGCGATCGAAAACACTGTCTCAATAATCGACAAAAATACGAACCAATCGTAGATGTGGGGAGGTTGGAATTCCGCAACAAGTGCGAGCAGACGAAAACGAGCCGCCGAATCCAGGGGTTCGGCCGGACCGGTTCGCCTGCTTCCGCGTCGCACGGAGTCTTAGCGTGCGTTGTCGGCATCCAGCGTAACGCGCTCGACGGCGGTCGAAGCGGCCGCCGGGAGAACGGGGCGATGCCAGAATGGGTATTGGGAGGAAGGTCATGAAGGTTCGTTACGCGTTGGTCGGCGCCCTGCTCGCGAGCGCCGCGTTCATCGGAAGTTCCGCTTACGCCGCCGACCTGATCGCGGTCATTACGCCGTCGCACGACAATCCGTTCTTCAAAGCGGAAGCCGACGGCGCGGAAGCCAAAGCCAAAGAGCTTGGCTATGACGTCATCTCGTTGGTGCACGACGACGACGCCAACAAGCAGTCGGAGCTGATCGACACGGCCATCGCGCGCGGCGCGAAGGCGATCGTGCTCGACAACGCCGGCGCGGACGCGACGGTCGCGGCGGTGAAGAAGGCCAAGGACGCCGGCATCCCGTCGTTCTTGATCGACCGTGAAATCAACGCCTCCGGCGTCGCGATGGCGCAGATCGTCTCGAACAACTACCAGGGCGCCCAACTCGGCGGCCAGGAATTCGTCAAGCTGATGGGCGAGAAGGGCAATTTCGTCGAGTTGGTTGGCAAGGAATCCGACACCAACGCCGGCATCCGCTCGAAGGGTTATCACGACGTCATCGACGACTACCCGAATCTGAAGATCGTCGCACGGCAATCGGCGAACTGGAGCCAGCCGGAAGCCTATACGAAGATGGAGTCGATCCTGCAGGCCAACCCCGACATCAAGGGCGTAATCTCGGGCAACGACACGATGGCGATGGGCGCCGAGGCGGCGCTGGTCGCAGCCGGCCGCAAGGACGTGATCGTCGTCGGCTTCGACGGATCGAACGACGTGCGCGATTCGATCTTGAAGGGCGGGATCAAGGCGACGGTGCTGCAGCCTGCCTATCGCGAAGCGCAACTCGCGGTCGAACAGGCTGACGCGTTCATCAAGACCAAGGCCGCCCCCAAGACCGAGAAGCAGCTCATGGACTGCGTGCTGATCAACAGCTCGAACGCCGCCAAGCTCGAGACTTTCGCCCTCAAGCCGTAAGGCGCAAGCTGAGGGGGCGCGGAGGCTAGTGGTGCCGCGCCCCATTCCTGTTCCGGAGTCGAATCGATGCGATCGGTCCAATGCGCCGCGGCCCTCTGCCTTGGCGTCCTGCTGGCGTCGTGTCGGTTCATTCCGACGGCTGAAGTCAAGTCGATGGGCGACACCAGCCTGATGAACGGCGCGGCGTCCTTCGATCCCGACAAGATGGTCGCCTCGATGTGGGCGACCAAGGTGATTCCCTATTTCGAGCAGAAGGCTGGCCCATTTGTCGCCGTGCGTGACCTCGCCGCCAAGGCGCCCGACGAGGCCGGCGCCAAGTACGGCTACCGGGCTAAGGCCGACGGCACGCCATGGACTTTGATGGTCAAGATCGACGGGACGATCGTCGCCGCCGACACCGATTCGCGTGCCGCCACCCTCGGCGTCGACGCCAGCGGTCAAGGCAAGCCCGACGCGACGGTGCAGATCGGCCCGGCGATGCGGGGCACGGCGATCCGCGACGCGCTCGACTTCGTCTCGTTCAACGACTTCACCAATCAGATCGATTTCGCCCGCTTCGGCAAGTCGTTCAACGTCTACGTCAACCGCAACACGCTCGAGAAGCTGCCACGCGAAGATCTGATCGGCCGTAAGATCACGCTGACCGGCGCCTTTGCGCTCGATGCGACCGGAGCGCCGCCGCTGTTGACGCCGGTCGAAATCACGATCGGGCCCAAGCCGTGACCGCCGCCGCCGCTCAAGACGAATCCGACGTCGTCCTGCGCCTCGAAGGCGTGACCAAAGTCTATTCCGGCACCGTCGCGGTCAAGCAGGCCGATTTCGCCGTGCGGCGCGGAGCGGTCAGTGTTCTCGTGGGCGAGAACGGCGCTGGCAAGTCGACTCTCGTGAAGATGATCGCCGGCGTCGAAGGCCCGACGGCTGGGCGCATCCTGCTCGACGGCCAGCCAGTCGTCTTTTTCGACACGGCCGACGCGATGGCGCATGGCATCGGAATGGTGTTCCAGGAGATGAATCTTTTCGGCAATCTCTCGGTGGCGGAGAACGTCTTCGCCAGTCGCGAGATCGTGCGCCATGGCCGCATCGACCATGCCGAACAGGAGCGGCAGACCGCGGCTCTGATGGAGCGTCTGCAAACCAGCGTCAATCCGCGCGCCATGGTCGAAGACCTGATGATCGGCCAGCAGCAACTGGTCGAGATCGCCAAGGCGGTGGCGCGCAATGCGCGCATTCTCATCATGGACGAACCGACCTCGGCGCTCAGCGCGCCGGAAGTCGAGATCCTGTTTCGCGTCATCGCCGACCTCAAAGCCAAGGGGGTGGCGATCGTCTACATCTCACACCGGCTCGAAGAGCTGATGAGAATCGGCGACTACATCACCGTACTGCGCGACGGGCGAGTCACCGGCTCGATGCCGATGGCGGAGATCGACCTCCACTGGATCGTTCGCCAGATGATCGGCTCCGACGCCAAGGACTTCTCCACGCCCGGCGACCACAAGTTCGGCGGCGAGGCTTTGCGCGCCGAGGACGTCTGCCTGGCCCGCGTCACCGGCGGCTTCGCCGTCGACCACGTGTCTCTGACGGTTCGCGCCGGTGAAATCGTCGGCATGTATGGACTGATGGGCGCAGGACGGAGTGAATTCCTCGAATGCGTCATTGGGCGACATTCTCATTCGACGGGCCGCATATTCGTCGAAGGCAAGCCGGTTCGCGAGCGCGATGTCGGCGGTCGTATCGAGCGCGGCCTGGCGCTGATTCCCGAAGACCGCCAACGCGACGGACTGGTGCCGATCCTTTCGGTCGCCGAGAATCTGACTCTGGCGAGCCTCAAGAAGCTGGCGAAGGTCTTTCATATTTCGGCGAGCCGCGAGGCCGAAGAGGTGCGGCGCGAGGTGCGCGACCTGTCGATCAAGGTCGCCGACCCCGCTTTGCCCGTTTCGTCCCTTTCTGGCGGTAACCAACAGAAGGTTGTCATCGGCAAGGCGCTGATGACGGCACCCAAGGTGCTGCTGATGGACGAGCCGAGCCGCGGCATCGACATCGGGGCCAAGGGCGACGTCTTCCGCATCATGCGCCGGCTTGCCGCGCAAGGCATCGGCATCCTGTTCGTCACGTCGGACCTCGAAGAGGTCCTGGCGCTTTCGGATCGTGTCGCGGTGATGAGTCGAGGCCGCTTGACGGCGCTGTTCGACCGCGCAGATGCGACCGAAGCCAAAGTCGTCGCCGCGTCGTCGATCGGCCATGGACCGACCGAGGCCGACAAGCACAAGGAACTGTCCGCATGAGCGCCGCCGCCGACTCCGCCTCATCCTCGGTCCGCGGATCGCTGGCTCTGAACGTGATGCGATTACGCACGTTCATCGCACTGTTCGCGGTGCTGATCTTTTTCGCCTTCGCGGCGCCGAACTTCCTCCACACCGCAAATCTGGTGCTGATGTCGAAGCACGTCGCCCTCAACGCCTTCCTCGCGATCGGCATGACTTTCGTCATCATCACCGGCGGCATCGACCTCTCGGTCGGCTCGATCGTTGGCTTGTGCGGCATGGTGGCCGGCGGGCTGATCCTCCATGGAGTCGACCTGCGGAACGGCTACACGCTGTTCTTCAACGTCCCCGAGATATTCGTCATCATCCTGGTCCTCGGCGTTCTCGTCGGCCTCGTCAACGGGCTGCTCGTCACCTGGCTGAACGTCGCGCCGTTCATAGCCACCCTCGGGACTCTTTATGTCGCGCGCGGCGCGGCGTTGTTGATTTCCGACGGCGCGACCTTCCCCAACCTCGAGGGCTCCCCCGCCCTCGGCACCACCGGCTATGCCTTTCTCGGCAGCGGCTACGTGTTCGATCCGCACTTACCGGTGGCGGTCTGCCTGCTGATCGTCGTCGCGCTGGGGGCCGCGTATCTCGCGCGGTGGACGCCGATCGGTCGGCACATCTTCGCAGTCGGCGGCAACGAGCGCGCCGCGGCGCTGTCGGGCGTTCGCGTCAACAGAGTCAAGTTGTTCGTCTACATGTTCTCCGGCTTCTGCGCGGCGATCGTCGGTCTAATCATCTCCTCCGAGTTGCTGGCGGCCCACCCGGCGACCGGTCAGTCCTTCGAACTCAACGCAATCGCCGCCGCCGTGCTCGGGGGCACCTCGATGTCGGGCGGCCGCGGAACGATCGGCGGCACCATCATCGGCGCGTTCGTCATCGGCATCCTGTCTGACGGCCTGGTGATGATGGGTGTGAGCGAATTCTGGCAGATGGTGATCAAGGGCGTCGTCATCATCGCGGCTGTGGTCGTCGACCAGGCACAGCGCAAGTTACAGCAGCGCGTCGCATTGCAGCAGATGGCGCAGTTGGCTTGATCTTTGCTGGCCCTGCTACGCAGAGTGAGCGAAAATACTGATGACTCTTGCGATTTGTTGCGGTCCTAGCTAGATGGTTTCGAGTTGCAGCGAATGGTTGTGAGTCGATCGACGTCTGAGCGGACCCGATTGCGGCTGCGACCAGTCGAAACGAAGTCGACGGACTCAACCCAGACCCCCTTGAACGGGACGGGGAAGGCCATGACGGTGACGAAAGCCCCGACGGCGGCGCGAAGCGCTCGAAGCGGCGTGGCCGGACAGGCTGGCGCCGACCTCAACGGCCTGCTGGCTGAGCCACGCCGGATGAAGATCCTCGACTGGCTTCAAGAAGAGGGCAGCGCGCGGGTACGCGACCTCAGCGCCGCTTTCGCCGTCTCCGAGGCGACCATTCGCCAGGATCTCGAGAAGCTCGAGAGCGACGGCCATATCACCCGCCAGCACGGTGGCGCGTTTCTCCGCACGGTGTCGCGCCAAGTGGAGACGATGTCTCTCCAGCACATGGAGAACATCGACAAGAAGCAGAAAATCGGCGCGAAGGCCGCAAGTCTGGTCGGCGACGGCGAGACGATCATCCTCGACGCCGGCTCGACCACGACCGAGGTCGCGCATCAACTCCTTGGGCGCTCGTCGCTGACCGTCATCACCAATGCGCTCAACATAGCGCTGCTGCTCGGCGCAGCGCCCGGCTACGCGGTGCATATGCCGGGCGGCCAGTTCAAAGGCCCGACGCTGTCGCTCAGCGGCGACAAGGCGGCGGAATATTTCGAGGACGTCTACGCCGGCAAGCTATTCCTCGCCACCGCCGGCGTCGCGCTCGACAGCGGGCTCACCTACCCGAGCTTCGCCGACCTGCAACTGAAGCAGGCGATGATCCGTGCCGCTTCCCGCGTCTATCTCGTCGCCGACTCGACCAAGATCAACCGTTCGTCCTTCACCCGGCTCGGCACGCTCGACGTGATCCACGCCTTTATCACAGACGACGGCATTCGCGACGAGGATGCCCGCGCCTTCGAGGCCCGCGGGGTGGAGGTGATCATCGCCCGCTGAGCGGTCAGCCCGCATGGCGCTGCCGGCGGTGGACCGACCTCAGTCGACGAAAACTCCGCACAATTCGTTTCTCGGAGCGGGTTGAGAAGCTAGTGGATCAACCCCTCAGCCCCGTGCCGATCGGACTGCCCCGTAAGGTGCAGTCGGAGTTTCGGCGATAAATCCGATCCTCAATTTGTTCCCCTGACGGACGGAAACGGTATCAAGGCGTCGGGGCTGAGTGTCTGCTTTCGAGCTTCGCCGATGTCGTTCTGCGGGTCTGCATTGGGCGCATTGCGACCGTCTGTGAACAAGCGCGGGAAATGACCCTGCCAAAGCGAGGATATTCAAATATTTACGACGCCGATCGGCATTCGGACCCTGCGCCGATTTACATGGTTGTTCGAGGACCGCGTTGACCGCCGTCATCCGACGAGTGCGAACGGACAAAAGATGGGGAGCGACCCGAAGATCGCTCCCCGCCACTTACGGGAGGTATGGGGGGAGCACCAATAGGCGGGTGGGGAGCGTCCCGAAGGTCGCTCCCCTGGCTTACATCACTTGAGGGTGAACGGAGCGACGAAGTCGTCGACATTGTCTTTGGTGACGAGCGTGCAGTCGAACAGTTGCTTCTCGCTCGCCGCGCCGGTCTTGCCGGTCTTGATGAACGAGTCGGCTTCGTCGACGGCTTTCTTCGAGTAGACGGCGACCGGCTGCAGCACGGTGTACTGCAAATCGCCCGCCTTGATCGCCGCAGCGGCGTCCGGAGAACCGTCGAAGCCGCCGACCTTGATGCTCGACAGCTTTCCGGCCTCTTTCAGCGCCGCGATCGCGCCGAGCGCCATCTCGTCATTGCCGCTGATCACGCCGATGATGTCGGGATGAGCCTGCAGCAAGCTCTGCATCTTGTCATGGCCCTGGGTGCGATCCCAGTTCGCCACCTGCGCGCCGACCTTCTTGAGCCCTTCGAATTGGCTGAGCACGGTCTCGTAGCCGTTGGACCGCGTGGCAGCGTTGTTGTCGGAAGGGTTGCCCAACAGTTCGACGTAATTGCCCTTGTCGCCGACCATCTTCACCCACTGCTGTCCGCCCAAGGCGGCGCCCTGCGCGTTGTTGGAGACGAGCTGCGCCTTGGCCAGACCCTCTTGGTTGATTTCGGCGTTGACGAGGAAGACAGGGATGTTCGCTGCAATGGCCCTCTTCACAGCGCCGACGGATCCGCTGGCGTCCGCCGGGTCGAGAATGATCGCGACCGATTTGTTGGTGATCGCGGTGTCGATCAATTTGCTCTCGGTGTTTGTGTCGCCCTTCGAAGCTCCGACGGTCGCTTTGTAGCCGAGCTTCTGCGCTTCGGCGGCAGCCACGTTGCCTTCGGTGAGCCAATAGGGGTTCGCCGGATCGATGACGACGATCGAGATCAAGCCGCCGCCGTCGGCCGACGCAGTCGTTGCCGATCCTGCAAACAGCGGGGCGGCCAGCGCTAAAGCCGCGAGCATGGGGACTGTTGCCTTCCTAGACATTTAGTTTTCCTTTTTTTGGTTAGCGATCGGACCGGTCAACCGGCCGTCTTCTCGAGAGAGGGATCGGCCTTTCGCGTCGCGCCCTCCTGCTGCTGAGAAGTCGATGGGCCGTCCGTGGAACCCGAGGGTTTGACGCGGCGGCGATACTGAACGGCATTCAGAAGCACCGCGAACACGATGACCGCGCCGGTGAACACTGTCTGCCAGTAGGAAGAGATGCCGATGATGACCAACCCATCGGAGAGGAACCCGATCACGAAGGCGCCAAGGAGCGTTCCGCGGATGTTGCCGCGACCGCCGGTCAGCGCCGCGCCGCCAATGACGACGGCGGCAATCGCGGTCAGCTCATACGACGCGCCCGC
>Ga0182016_10003984_pt1 | contig 16570 bp, 16 predicted proteins | sample 712S2MmetaG_FD_120491 | JGI IMG/M metagenome (GOLD analysis project Ga0182016, IMG submission 120491) | Permafrost microbial communities from Stordalen Mire, Sweden - 712S2M metaG | ecosystem: Environmental > Terrestrial > Soil > Wetlands > Permafrost | place: Sweden: Stordalen | collected...
CGCCGCGGCCGAACTCACCACCACGGATGCATATTGAAGGAATAGGTGGCGCCGACGCCGAAGGTGAACTGGTTCGGCGAGCCGCGCTGGATCACAAGCGGTGAATCGGCGGCCGACCCCGTCAGCCTTTCATATTCCGTCAGCGCATGAACGGACCATTGCGGATTGAAGAAATACTCGACAAGCCCGCCGGCGCCGTAGGAATAAACACCACCGCCGGCGTGATAGACGGCCAACTGCGACAGCCCGGCAACCGTAGAGGCGTTCGATTGGGCTTGCGTAATGCTGAAATAGGGCGATGTCGCCGCCGACGTTTGCAGTGTCATCCGCGGTCCGCCCGAGAACCTGAATTGTCCGGCCGGAACGACGACATCGAGAAATAAGTCGCCGGTCGTGCCGGTCTCGCCGCCGAATCCTTGGCGGACTTCGGCGCGCAACCGCAACCATTGCACCGGCCAGACTTGGGCGAAACCACCGGCTTGAACCGCGTAGTCGACGTCGCCTAGACCATTGAGCTCCTTATAGGACGACGCCGAGCGCTTCCAAACGATCTTGCCGACCGCGCCGGCCTGAAACATTCCGAGATCGATGATGCTGAAGCCGAAGCTATCGCGCGAACCCGAAAAATCGGGCGGGGTGCCCGCCTTGCGGACGTTAAAGAGGGGGAACACGCTAAAGCCAAGCTTGCTGTCGGTGGCGCCGGCCCAGGCCGGCACGATGCGTGGCTCGGCGCCGATGGTGACGATCCAATCCGGAGCCGCAGGCGCGTAGGTCGCGGGTGCCATGGGGGCTGGAGCCGCAGGCGCCGGCAGGTCGGCCGCCACAGCAAATCCCGGCATCGCCGCGAACAACAGCGCTAGCCCCAGACGTCCACTCAACGAGATCATCACAACGCCACCCCACTCGGAATCCCGATTAACCTATAGCACGAAGATCGGCGCACGGAACGGCACCACGCCGCTTGGTAAACCATTTGGATGAGCGTTGCCGATATGTTCGGTGCCGTTGCCCTTAGACTTTCGCGCGTTGGCGCCGTTTTCTGCGCTTCCGAGGCTGGGTGGCAGCGATTTCAGGCGTCGATTGCGGTCGAGGATCGTCGGTTGCTTCATCCGTGACGACCTCCGAAGCCGCCTGCGGCGGAATGACCGAGCCCGCGGTGCTGACCGGTGCGGGCGGAACTTCCGGCGCTACCGGCTCTTCCTCAGCCAGCGCCCGCGCCTCGGCCGCTTCAACCGGCGGCGCGCCCTCTTGGTTCGCCAAGGCAGTTTCCCGCGCCTGACGATGGGCGAGCTCGCGCGCTTTGGCGCGGCGTTCCTCGATCGCCGCGCGCAACCGCTTGACCAAAAAGCGAACCTGCACGGCGGCGCGGCCGAAGATGCCGCCGGCCCAGACCAGTTCGAACGGCGTGAATTGCCGCCAGCTCTCATCGGCGTCGACAATCCCGCGTGCGATGATGTTGCCGGCCATCGCGGTGGTGTTGAGACCGTGGCCGCCGAAACCTGAGGCGAGCCATACGCCCGGGCCGAGCTCGCCGATCTGCGGCATACGATGGAGCGTGAGGCCCAAGGTGCCGTTCCACGCATAGTCGACGGCGACATCGCCGAGTTGCGGATAAGTTTTTTTGATATCGCCGGTCAACGCGCCGACATAGCGCCGCGCATCGCGCACCCAGGCCGTCGCGCGTCCAGAGAGCATCAAGCGGTCGCCGCCGACGATGCGGTAGTGGTTGTCGGCGCTATCGCTGTCGCTGATGCCGCCACGGTAACCGACCGCCTCGGCAAGGCCTTCGCCGAGTGGAGCCGTCGTAATCACATAGGTCGTCACCGGCAGCAGTGTCGCCGCGAGCCGCGGCATCAGCGCGCCGAGTTGCACGTTGCCACATAGGACGACATGATTGGCGCGCAGCCGCGCGCCCGGCGTGACGATACGCTTGCGCACGCCGGTCGGATCGATCGAGAGCGCCGGCGTGTCCTCAAAAATGCGTGCGCCGTCGCGTTCCGCGGCGGCCGCGAGCTTGCGCGCATAGGTGACCGGATGAACGGTGAAAGCGCGCGAATAATTGATCGCGTAGAAATAGCGCTCGCTGCGCAATACGGCGCGCACGCGCTCGGTCGGCCAGCCCTCGATCTCGCAGCTCAGTTCGCCGAGCAGCGCCACGCGCGAGACGATTTCATCACTATTGTCGACTTTGGAGACGGCGAGCCAGCCATCCTGCGGATCGATGCCCGAAACCCCTTCGGACCGCACGGTATTGCGCACATAATCGAGACCCGCCTGCGACAGCGCCCAAAGATCCTTGGTGCGCTCGAAGCCGACGCGCTCGATCAGCCGGTCGACGTCGGCACCGAAGCCGGGCAGCACGAAGCCGGTATTGCGGCCCGAAGCACCGCCGGCGAGGCGGCCTGACTCCAACAGCACGACCGACCAGCCGCTGCGCGCGATTTCCCTTGCCGCGGTGAGCCCTGCAAGCCCGCCGCCGATGACACAGACGTCGACATCCAGATCCAATGACAAGGGCGGACGCGGCGGCGCATCGCGCACGGTCGCCGCATACCAGCTATTGCCATAGACTTTGCTATCGACGGCTTGGGCATCGACGGTTTGGGCATCGACGGCTTGGTTCTCAATGGCTCGGCTATCGATATCGCTCATAGACCCGGATTCCGGACGTTGGCCGCCGCTTTAGCCGCTGCTATGTAAGGGGTTCATTTCCACCCTACCAGACCGGATTTGTCAGGGAAGCGACCTTACGCCGATGCGCCGCCTGATGCTGCTGCGCCATGCCAAGACCGAGCGGGCCGAACCGGGGGAGCGCGACCGGGACCGCAAATTGATGAAGCGCGGCCGCGCCGATGCCCCGGTGATCGGCGCCTACTTGGCCCACCACGGTCTCGTTCCCGATCTCGCGATGGTCTCGCCGACGGCGCGCACAAAGGAAACCTGGTCGCTGATCGTGCCCTGCTTCGCCGAGCCGCCCGCTATGATCACGGACGATCGCATCTACAATGCCACGGTCGAAAAACTGATCGGGGTCATCGGCGAGGCGCGCAAGGCGCAAACGCTTCTCGTCGTCGGCCATAATCCTGGCTTGCACGAGCTCGCCGTGCAATTGATCGCTTCGGGCGACGTCGAGGCCCGCGAGCGCGTCCACCAGGGGCTGCCGACGTCGGGGCTTGTCGTCATCGATCTGCCGCTTGACGAGTGGACCTCGATCCGCCGGCAGTCGGGGCGGCTGGATCGTTTTGTCACGCCGCGGCTGCTCGGCGCCGCCACCGACTGAAACGGACAGGCCATAGACCCGGCATTGCCGTTGCGGCGGCTGCTCAGGGTGGGATATTCGGTGGGCGGGTGCCCGATTCGGCATTTTGACCGGGTACCGAGGTCTGCCGTTGCACAGTGAGCATCCGACCATGCGAGCGCTCCTACCTCTTTTGTCGGTCATCACCGGCGGGACCCGGCCGCCGGCGCGGCACGCGTTACCCTATCAGATAACGAATGGGCAGACTCTCGCGACTGACGAGAGCGCCGGCGAGGAGCCCCTGTCGGATCTCTCGCCCGCCGGCCATTTGCTGCTACCGGCCGCGGTTTTCGTGGCTTCGGTTCTCAGTATCCAGTTCTCTCACACATCGCATTTCTTTGGCGGACTGTGGGTGTCGAACGCCATTATGGTGGCCGCCCTCCTTCGCCACGTGCGCAGCCTCGGCAATTACGCTTCGATATTTCTGGGCGGGGCCGTTGGGATGACTTTCGCCGGCGCGGTTATGGGTGACCCGCCGGCGCTTTCGGCGATCCTGACGCTCGCGAACTTGGCCGAAACCGGCGTTGCCATCACTGTATTATCGCTATGCCGCATCGATGCTTCGAATCTTGCATCGTTCCGGAATCTGCTCATTTTCATCGCCGTCGCTGGCGGCCTGGCACCGATCGTGGGCGTGGTCATCTGCGCCCTGGGACTCGGCCCGGCATCAGGAGTTTCTTTGATTCCCATGTGGCGCAACTGGTATTTGGGCCACGCACACGCAATGATTATCGTGGCGCCGTTTCTGATCAGTGTCACGTCGCGAAAATGGTACGCGCTGCGCATCAAAGACAGGCTGCCAGAGCTTGCCGTATTCATGGCGTTCTTCATCGTCATCGCCGCCTGCGCCGCATATTTCAGGCCGGTCGTTTTCGTGATCGCTCCGGCTATATTGTTCGCCACGATGAGGTTCGGCCTCGTCGGCGCGACCGCAACGACGCTGCTGACTGCGCTCCTCGCCACGGGCTTCGTCGCCTTACGGATCGGCACGCCGTTTCTGCCGATGCCCGAACTGTCGTCGCAGATCTTAGGTCTGCAGGCGTTCCTGACCATTACCTCGTTCTGGTCGCTGCCGACCGCCGCATTGCTGACGGAACGCGATCGCCTGTTGGCCGGCCTGTCGCGCGCCAACGCGCAATTGAGGGTCGAGAGCGAGAAAAAAACGAACTTGGTGATCGGACTGCGCCGCCATTTGACCATGGCCGAAGAGAAAGAGCGGCTTCGCCTGTCGCATGAACTCCACGATCAGGCCGGTCAAAGTCTGATTGCCGCCATCCTGGAACTCAACGAGATCGATCCGTTGATTGCCGAAGGAGCGCGCGACCGTTTGCATCTGGTCCGCAGGAAAATGGAAGACCTGGGAAAAACCCTGCACCACATCGCCTGGGAATTGCGTCCGGCTTCGATCGACGAGTTGGGTTTGCGCAAGGCGCTCGCGAGCTACATCGCCGATTGGGGCGAGCAATGCGATACCGAGGTGGACTTTCATTGCGACGACCCGGCGCTCGACCACGTGCCGAGCGACATCGGCACCGCGATCTATCGGGTGGTGCAAGAAGGGCTTACAAATATCCTCAAGCATGCGCAGCGACCGTCGACCGTGAGTGTCGTTATCAGGCGCTCGGACGCGGTATTGCAGGTGATCGTCGAGGACAATGGCTGCGGCTTCGACGTCGGCGCCGCGGCGGAGAAGGCTCGCCGCGGTCTCGGCCTCGACGGCATGCGCGAGCGGATGTCGCTGATCGGCGGCACGCTCGAAGTCGAATCCGCGGTCGGCGCCGGCACGACGATCTTCGCCCGCATCGTTCTCGAAGTTGAGAGGTCGGCAGCGTGACCGTTACTCGCGTCGTTCTCGCCGACGATCACCCCATCGTCCTTGACGGGCTGCGCAATCTGGTCCGGGCGGAGCCGGATTTCGAGCTCGTCGGCGAGGCCGCAAGCGGCCTTGCCGCACTGAAAATCATTCGCGAAAATCAGCCCGACGTCGCCGTTCTCGATATTTCGATGCCTGAACTCAACGGCATCATGCTCTGCCGCAGGCTGACAGCAGAGCTGCCGGCGCTGCGCGTTTTAATTCTAAGCCTGCACGAAGACAGGGCCTATGTGAACCAGGCGATGGAAGCGGGCGCGCGCGGCTACATCCTCAAGCGCTCGGCGGTGGAAAATCTTGTGCACGGTATTCGCGCTGTGGCGGTCGGCTGCACCTATCTCGACCCGACGATCGCCGGTCGGCCGCTCGACGGCAAACGCGCCCACGCCAAGCCGGCATCGAGCAAAGGCACGGCACCTTCGCTGACCGATCGTGAAGCCGCAGTGCTGAAAATGGCGGCACTTGGCTTCACCAACAAGGAGATCGCATCGCGACTCGATGTCGGCGTGAAGTCGGTCGAGACTTACAAGGCGCGCGGCTTGGAGAAGGTCGGACTGCGGACGCGAGCCGAATTGGTTCGTTACGCCTCAGCCGAAGGCTGGCTGCAACTTTAGAGCATGCGCACGACAGCGGTCGCCGGATTTTGGAAAAGATCGTGCTCAAGAAAAATGCTGGCGCCGGCCTCCTCCTTAATAAGAACTCATTAAGTCCCTGACCACGCCACTACAGTAAAGCACTGGTTAAGACGTCAGGAAATTTCTGACACGGCTTATCCTTATTATCGTCCCGAAGTCGTGCGAATTACGCTATGACGCATTCGCGGGGACAACGATCGAATGACGGCGCGTTTCTGCGCGCCGGCTGATCGCCGAGGGACTGCCGATGTCAAATACGGCGAAGCTTTCCGATACCGACCGCGCGCCAACCGCGACTGCTGCAGCACCGCGACCCACGGCGCCGAGAGCCGTGGCATCAAAACCAATGGCACCGAAACCAATGACAGCGGAAGCCGCGGAGGGCGACGTTTTGCATTTTCTGTCCCGGACGCTGCAGGCGCATTTCCTCGACGCTCAACCGCAAGACATGGTGGCGAAACTGCGCACGTTGCGAACCGCGCTCGATCAACAAGAAATCACGCTGTCGCGCTGGCCGGACTCGCCGAGCAAGGCGCGTATCTGCGCGGCGCTCGAGAAGGCCAAGAACCTCGTCACCCAAATCGCCGACGAATACGGCGCGTCCGCCGTCGGCGACGCCGCCGCCAACTAGTCGTAGAACTCCGGCGATTTTTTCTGCGGGCGGCGCGCGCGGACGAATTTGTTCGCTATCCAGCCAGCGCCGCCAAAATCCGCGCCCAACTGCGGATGCCTTTATGGAAGCATTTGAGATCGTATTTCTCGTTCGGCGAATGCACCCGGTCGTCGTCGAGCGCGAAGCCGACCATCAGCGTGTCCATGCCGAGCACGGACTTGAAATCGCCGACGATCGGGATCGAACCGCCGGCGCCGACGGTGACGGCTTTCTTGCCCCACTCCTCGGCGAGCGCCTCGCGCGCCTTGGTCAGCGCGGGATTGTCGAACGCCACGTCGAAGGCCGGCGCGCTGGTGAAATTCCCGAATTCGACGCTGCAATCGGCGGGCACCCGCGTGCGCACGAAATCGCGGAACGCGATCCGGATTTTTTCGGGATCCTGCGCGCCGACGAGGCGGAACGAGACTTTCGCCATGGCCTTGCCGGGGATCACGGTCTTTGCGCCCTCCCCCGTATAGCCGCCCATGATGCCATTGACCTCGGCGGTCGGCCGCGTCGAGATTTGCTCGATCAGCATGCGGCCTTTTTCACCGGCGGGGATTTTCAGCCCGATCGGGCCTAAGAATTTCTCAGCCGTGAGGTTAAGCCCGGCGAGATCCTGTTTGATATCGGCCGGCAGATCGTGGACGTCGTCATAAAAGCCTGGAATGGTCACCGCGCCATCGGCGTTGTGCAACGCCGCGAGAATTTCGGCCAGCACGTGGATCGGATTGCGCGCCGCTCCCCCGAACAGCCCCGAATGCAGGTCACGGTCGGCGCAAGTCAATCGCACCTCTTCGTAGACCAGCCCGCGCAGCGACGTCGTGATCGACGGTGTCTGCGCGTCCCACATGCCGGTGTCGCAGACCAAAGCCAGATCGCGCTTAAGCTCGCCGGCGTTGTCGCGCACGAAGCCGAACAGATTTTTCGAGCCACATTCCTCCTCGCCCTCCATCAGCATGGTGATGTCGAGCGGCAGCGTGCCGGTTACGGCCTTGAAGGCCCGGCAGGCTTCGATGAAGGTCATGGCTTGGCCCTTGTCGTCGCAGGCGCCGCGGGCGACGATGATCTTACGGCCGCCGTCGAGCGCCTCGATGCGCGGCTCAAACGGCGGCGTCTGCCACAACTCGAGCGGATCGACCGGTTGTACGTCGTAGTGGCCGTAGAACAGCACGCGCGGCGCTTTGCCGTTCGCTTTGTCGTTCCTGTGGCCATTGCCGCTTTTGCCGACAACAACCGGATGGCCCGGCGTCGGGCGCACGCTGGTCTCGAAGCCGAGGCCGCGCAGGTCGGCAGCCACATGCTCGGCTGCCCTGCGGCACTCCGGAGCATAGGCCGGGTCGGTCGAGACCGACTGAATGCGCAACAGCGCAAACAGGCGCTCGAGACTTTGGTCGAGATCGCGGTCGATGCGATCGAGGACTGCTGGTAGTACTTGTGATGCGGTCATAATATCAATGCCTCAGACCCCGCGGCACGACGCCACGAGCCGTATATTTTTATAGTCGTCGCGGCCGGTCATATCCACTGGCGCTGGTGCGCCCGGCTTTTCCTGACGTTGCAAGTTTGCAACGCTCGGCCGCGTTTCGCGCGGCGACCGGCGCCGAAGGGGCCGTTTCATCGGCGCCGCCTTGTCACCCGGCGTTTGAATCTACAATATGGCGAGAACCCGCCGCCAGTGCGGGCTGGGGCTGCCGAGGGGATAATGGACGAACTGATTGGGCGTCTCGTCGCCGATATCGGCATAGACCGAGCGGCGGCCGAAAAAGCCGTCGGCATCATTCTCGAATTTCTGGTCAAGGAAGCGCCGGCCGACAAGGTGCAGCCGCTGTTGGCGAAGCTGCCCGGCGCCGAGGCCTTGATCGCAAGCGCCGAAAGCGACGGCGGCGGCATGATGGGCGGCGTGATGGGTGCCGGCATGCGGATGATGTCGGCCGGGTTGAGCATGGGACAGGTGCAGAGCGTCGCCCGCGCCGTACTGGCCTATGCCCGGCAAAAGGTCGGCGAGGATGCCGTCGGCGAAATCGTCGCCGCCATTCCAGGATTATCGCAATTCGTTTGAACGATTGGCGTCGTTGTCGCGACTTATCTGGACTGTGGCGGGGGCGGAAACTTCGATGACCTATCCCATAACGGAGATCCAGGGGATCGGAACCGATATCGCCGCGGTTCTCAAGACCGACGGGATCCGCACCACGCTTGGCTTGTTGCGCTCGGCCAAGACGCCGACGCAGCGCCTCAAGATCGCGCTTAAAACCGGAATGCCCGAGAGGCACGTTCTTGACTGGGTCACTGCCGCGGACCGCATGCGCGTCAAAGGTGTCGGCTGGGAATATGCCGAATTGCTGCGTGCGGCCGGCGTGCGCACGGTCAATGAACTCCGCTTCCGCAATCCGCAGAAGCTCGCGTTCGCCATGGCGGAGATCAATGCAAAGCGGAAATTGGTGCGGCTACTGCCCTCGGTGAATACCGTGACCCGCTGGATCGAGACCGCAAAGAAGCTGCCGCCGGTGATCTGCTACTAGGGCAGGCGCCCGTCATCATGCCCAAACGGAAAATCCAAGCCGGGCTTCGCCGCTTGACTCCTCGCCGGTGACCGCGCAAAGCGACGGCCAGAGAGCGGGCGCCCGAAGGGCGTTCCCGGACCGAAAATAAACCTCAGGATGACGCAACCTTGGCCAATGCAACGGCCATAAGCACAGGCGCTCGTCCCCCGGCAGTAAGCGCCGGTTCCGGCGGCAACGTGCTGGCGGAGCTTTTGGCCAAAGCCCGCCCGCTGGTGATGGGCGTTCTCAATGTGACGCCGGACTCGTTTTCCGACGGCGGGCGCTTCGTCGAGCCGGCAGCGGCGCTCGAACAGGCGCGGCGGCTTGCCGCCGAGGGCGCCGACATTATCGATATCGGCGCAGAGTCGACACGGCCCTATGGCGGCGCGCTGCCCGTGACAGCCGACGAGGAACTGCAACGGCTCGAGCGGGTCTTGCCGGCCGCAGCCACCATCGGGGTGCCGATTTCCGTCGACACGATCAAAGCCAGCGTGGCGGCATGGGCACTCGACGCCGGTGCGGTGATCGTCAATGACGTCTGGGGCTTGCAGCGCGATCCGGACATGGCGCGCGTTGTCGCCGAGCACGGCGCACCGATCGTCATCATGCATAATCGCGAGACCGCCGATCCGGCGCTCGACATCGTCGCCGACGTCACCGAGTTCTTCTCGCGCTCGCTGGAGATCGCCTGGGAGGCGGGCATTACCCATGACCGGATCGTGCTCGATCCCGGTATCGGCTTCGGCAAGACGGCCGAGCAGAGCCTCACCTGCATCGCCCACCTTCATGCCTGGCGCGACTTCGACCTGCCGCTCCTGGTCGGCGCTTCGCGCAAGCGATTTATCAGTTCGATCGCGCCGTCGGAACCGGCGGAGCGGCTCGGCGGCTCGATCGCCGCCCACCTTGTCGCGGTCGAGAACGGCGCCGCCATCATCCGCACCCACGATGTCGCGCCGACGGTGCAGTCGCTTGCGGTCGCCGCAGCCATCAGGCGCGCCCGATGAGCGACGCGATCTTCGTCAACGGGCTCGCGCTCCACGCTTATCACGGCGTTATGCAGCACGAAGCCAAGGTCGGACAGAGCTTTCAGCTCGATCTGGTTCTCGATATCGATCTCGCCGCGGCCTCGCGCAGCGACAAGCTCAAGGACACCATTTCCTACGATACTGTCGTCAAAACCGCGAGCGACGCGTTTTGCGCGCGCCGTTACCGGCTGGTCGAGGCCGCCGCCGGCGCGGTCGCCGACGCGCTGCTCGCGGAATTCCCGCAATTGCGCAGCATTCGAGTCACCGTCCATAAGCCGCACGCGCCCATCGCCGCCACCTTCACCGACATCGGCGTCGTCGTCGAGCGCGCGCGTGAACGCAAGCATGGCTGAAACCGACGCTCTGCTGGCGCTCGGCGGCAATGTCGGCGACGTGCGGCGGAGTTTCGGCCGCGCCATTGCCATGCTGTGCGACGATGGCGCCGTGCGGCTCGTGGCGCGCTCGTCGGATTACCGCACGCCGCCCTGGGGCGTCACCGACCAGCCCGCCTTTATAAATGCCGTCATCGCGATCGCGACAGCACTGACACCGCACGCGCTACTGGCGCGCGCGCTTGCGACCGAACGCGCGCTCGGCCGTGACCGCAGTCGGGAGCAGCACTGGGGTCCACGCATGATCGACATTGACCTCCTCGCTTACGACGATCTCTCGATTTCCGACGCCGACCTGACGCTGCCGCACCCGCGCCTCTTCGAACGCGCCTTCGTGCTTTTGCCGCTCGCAGAAATCGCCCCCGATCGCGTCATCTCCGGCCGGCGTGTCGGCGATGCGCTCAGGCAGGTCGATACCAGCGGTATCGAAAAACTGGCGTCCGCTGAGGCATGATTCCGAAAAGTGGAAACCGGTTTTCGGATAAGATCATGCTCTACGGATTGCGGCTTTCCAGATACGCCGCAAGCGCGATCATGTCGCTCTGCGTCAGTTTGGCGACGACCCCCTTCATCAGCTCGACCCACGGGCCCTTGCGGGTGCCGCTTTGCATGTCGTTGAGCTGACGGAATATGGAAGTGCCCTCGCGTCCAACGATGGACGGGACCTCGCCCAGCCCAGTGAGATTTTGTCCGTGGCAAATCGCACAACGGATGGTCTTGCCATCACCGCCTGTGGTGGCCAGCGCCTCGCCCTTGGCGACGCTGCCCGCCGGCACGTAATCGGTGAAGCCGAAGTGCGGATCGCGCAGTTGCGCTTCGGTCGCGTCCTTGGGCAGTACGATAATGCGATCAGCGATCGGTTCCGTGCCGCCGTCCGGCGCGACGAACCGCATCCCGCCGGCGCCGACGTAACTCTTCGGGACAGTCTCGGTCTCGACCACCTTGTTGTAGCCCGCGGACGGCGCGAGGCCGGAGAAATAGGCTGCGGCGGCCTTTACCTCGTCATCGGTGAGCACTTTCGCCATGGCGATCATGACGCCCGCGCGGCCGCCGGTGCGCTCGCCATTCTTGAAAGCCGCCATCTGGCGAACGATGTAAGCCGCCGGAAGCCCCGCAAGGCCGGCCGATTCCGGATGGCCGTCGCCCGAGGTCAAATGGCACAGCGCGCAGGCACGCCCCGCCGGCCGTTGACCGCCATGCGCAACGATCTCCGGCATGAGCGGATGCTCCCCCGGAAACCAGTCGGGCGGATTGAATGGATCGTCGATCTGCGCCTGCGTGTAGTGCTTGGTGCTGCCGAGCGCCGTCTTTATGACGACATTGTCGAGTGCTTCAGGCGGCGGCGTGCCCGGGTAGGCCCATTCGGGCTTGTCGGCGGCGACGGCCGCGGAGCCCACGACAGCGAGAATGAGGCCGATCAAGGTTTTCATGGCTATCCCCCCTGGCTTCGCCGCTTATGCTGTTTTTTGGCGGCGCAATGACGCAGGAAACGTGCAAACTTACAAGACACGCCCCGGATCAAGAAGCATCATGAAGTCGATCGCAAAATCCTCGTGGCAAGCGGTGATATTGATTAGGCGACATCGTCCCCGCGGCAAATCTGCCGAGGCTTAGCGCGGTCAAACATGTAACACCAACGGGAACATTATGATGCGTTCATTTTTCTCGTTCTTGCTATGCATCGGCATCGTGGCGGCAAGTTTCGCGCCCTCGGCGCACGCCCAGAGCGGTGCCGTCTATCTCGCCACCTATGTCGACGTCATGCCGAACGCGGCCGATGCCAGTCGGGACACTTTCGATCGCTACCGTAACGCAAGCCGCAAAGAAGATGGCAATCTGCGCTTCGACGTGCTGCGGGAAACCGGGCGGACGAACCGCTTCGCGATCATAGAAGTTTGGAGTGATAAGGCCGCGCTCGATGCCCATGCCAAGGCCGCGAGCACGGCGCAATTTCGCGACACACTCAAGGCGGTCCAAAACGCCCCGTATGATGAGCGGACCAACAACGGACTTTATGTCGGGCCGGCGAAGAGCGAAGGCCGCGCCGGGACGGTTTATGTGGTCACCCATGTGGATGTCATTCCCCTGGGCAAGGATGAATGTTTGGGGCTGCTCAAGGACATGAGCATCGATACTCCCAAGGACACTGGCAATATCAGCTATGAGGTGCTGCAGCAGGCAAACCGAGCTAACCATTTTACCGTCATCGAAGCGTGGAGGGACAAAAAGGCCCTCGATTCCCATGCCATGGCGGCGCACACCCGCTCTTTCCGAGAAAGTCTTTCGCCGATCGCCGGCGCGCTCTATGACGAGCGCTTCTACAAAGCATTGGACTGAGTTCGCGTACGCCCGCGGCCTCGACGCGGCACGGCACTTGCAATGCCTCGGCTGTTGGCCGATCAGGTACCTGATCTATTGGCCGTTTGGGCTACTCATGGCATTTTGAGACGATGACGGCTCCCGAAGCTCTTTCGTTTGCCGGCGATTTCGCCGCGGCGACCGATGACGACTGGCGCAATCTCGTCGCCGCCGTGCTCAAGGGCGCGCCATTCGAGCGGCTGCGGAGCCGGACCTATGACGGTCTGACGGTCGAGCCGCTCTACCCACGCGCCACCGACGCCCATGCGGTTGCCGGCCGCGCGCCCGGTAGCGCCTGGACCATCATGCAACGGGTCGACCATCCCGATCCGGCCGCGGCCAATGCGCAGGCCCTCGACGACTTGGAGAGCGGCGCAACCGGCCTTGTCCTGGTGTTCGCCGGCTCGGTGAGCGCCAACGGTTACGGCCTTGCACCGACAGCGGCGGCGCTTGCGCGCGCGCTTGAAGACGTCGAGCTCGACCTCATCGCCATCGATCTCAACCTCAGCCCGTCGTCGCGCCATATCGTTCGCGACGTCGCGGCGCTGGTCAAAAGCCGAGGACTGTCCCCGGCCGCGCTCGATCTGCGTTTCAGCATCAATCCCGTCGGCGGCTTTGCCGCCAAGGGCAAGAGCCCGCGCAGCTGGAATGAAATGGCGCCCGCTTTCGCGACAACAGTCGGCGAATTGGCCGGCGAGGGTTTTGGCGGCCCATTCGCGGTCGCCGACGGGCGGATCATCCACAATGCCGGCGGGTCGAATGCGCAGGAGCTTGCCTTCGCGCTCGCCAGCGCGGTTGCCTATCTGCGCGCGCTCGAGGCGGGGGGCATCGCGCTCGCGGCGGCGCGCGACGCGATCTATTTCCGGCTGTCGGCCGATGCCGATCAGTTCATGACCATGGCGAAATTCCGCGCCATGCGGAAACTGTGGGCCCGGGTCGAGACCGCCTGCGGTCTCACCCCGAGGACCGCCCTCGTCACGGCGGAAACCGCTTGGCGCATGATGACGAGGCGCGACACTTACGTGAACATGCTGCGCACGGCGGTCGCGGTAACGGCCGCGGGCCTTGGCGGCGCCGATGCCGTCACGGTGCTCCCGCACACCGCGCCGCTCGGCTTGCCCGATCCCTTCGCGCGCCGCGTCGCCCGCAACACGCAGCTTGTTTTGTTGGAAGAATCGAACCTCGCCCGCGTTGCCGATCCGGCCGCGGGCGCAGGCGCGCTCGAAACGATCACCGCCGAACTTTGTGCGGCGGCCTGGTCGGCATTCCAGGAGATCGAAAAGTCAGGCGGCGTCTGGGCCGCCCTCGAAGCCGGCCTCGTTCAAGAGAAAGTCGCTGCGGTCCGTGCCGAGCGGCAAAAGGCCTTTGCGCGGGGCAAGGACATCTTAACCGGCACCAATGCCTATCCCGATATCCACGAAAGCCTTCCGGCGGTTCTCGATGTGCCCGCGGTGTCGCAGTCGCCGGAGAATGGTGCGGGTGCCGTCACTACGGCGCCGCTGCCAAGGATCAGACTCGCCGAGCCGTTCGAAAGACTGCGCGACGCCTCCGATGACATTCTCGCCAAGACCGGCGCCCGACCGAAAATCTTCCTGGCCAATCTGGGCATGTTGGCGGAATTCACCCCGCGCGCGAGCTTCGCCAAAAACTTCTTCGAGTCAGGCGGCATCGAAGCGCCGAACGGCGACGGTTATGCGCCGGCCGATTTGCCGGCTGCATTCAAGACATCCGGCGCCGCAATCGCCTGCCTTTGCTCGTCGGACAAGATCTACGAGACAGAGGCGATCGCGGCCGCGGAGGCGCTCAAAGCGGCAGGCGCCCGTCATATTTATTATGCCGGACGGCCGGGCGAGCGCGAGAAAGCGTTGCGCTCAGCGGGCGTGGAGAGCTTCATCTATGACGGCTGCGACGCGCCGGAGGTGCTGCAAGCGGCCTATCAGGCGTTAACAGGCTGAAGCTTGGTACCTCGTCCCAGCGCGGCGTCGACCGGCTGCGGCCGGTTCACGATCGCGACCAGCGCATAGCTGATGAGGAGCAAGAGGAACCACGAGCCAAGCTTGCCGAGAGACACGACCGACCATCCGGTCATCTGATGCGGATAGAGCCAGGTCCTGGTCAAGGTTCCGAGGTTCTCCGCGATCCAGATAAACAGCGCCACCAGGAACAGGCCGAGCAGCAACGGCATGCGCCGGTATCGGTGGTGGACCCGGTAATAGATCCAGGTGCGGCCGAACAACAGCGCCGCCGCGGCGAACAGAACGAGGCGGAAGTCGAACGTGTAATGATCGGCAAAGAAGTTCGCGTAGATCGCAAGCCCGAGAAGCTGCACGGACCACAGCGGCGGATGGCCGGCAAAGCGGAAATCGAACAGCCGCCAGCTGCGCGCGATATAACTGCCGATCGACCCATACATGAAGCCCGAGAACAACGGCACGCCGCCGATGTGGAAGAGGCTCGCTCCGGGATATATCCACGAGCCTATATCGGTCTTGAACACCTCCATGACGGTGCCGACCACGTGGTAGATGAAGATGACCTTGGCTTCGTCGAGCGTCTCGAGCCTGAATGCCAGCATGGCGGCCTGGATCGCGACCGCCGCCAGGAACACGAAATCATAGCGCGCGAGAACGGCGCCATGGGGGTACCAAAGATAGGTCCCGACCAGGAGAGCGACCATCGCGCCGCCGAACAGACAGGCCCAGGCCTGTTTCACCCCGAAGCGCACGAATTCGTAGATGAAGGTGGTAGCCGGGCGCCGAGCCGCCCAGCGTCCCAGGCGCTCGTCGGTGGCGATAAAGCGGGCGAGCGGCGCCCATTGGGCCGCGGCGCTTTCGGATGGTCGACGGGACTGGGGTTCGGGCAATGGGACGACCGCGGGTCAACAGGCCCCAGCATCATTGCGACAATGGCCGCAATAGGGCTGCAAAACCCGATCGCACGCTCCCGCCAGGCAACGCCTAGCCTGTCGCGCTTTGCTGCAGTGCGTGATAAGCTTGCCGCTGCCGGCCCAAGGATCAGCACAAGCGATCAACAAGCGATCAGCTAGACCGATGACCCACATCCCGGATTTCGCGCAAATCGATTTTGCGGACACCCCCTCGCCCGCCCCCGCTCCAGCGGCGCCATGGCAGGCGCCGGAGGGCATCGCCGTCAAGGGCACTTACGGTGCGGCCGATCTTAAGGGCCTCGACGGCATCGATACCTATCCGGGCATCGCGCCCTACCTGCGCGGCCCCTACCCGACTATGTACGTCACCCAGCCCTGGACCATCAGGCAATATGCGGGCTTCTCCACGGCGGAAGATTCCAATGCTTTCTATCGGCGCAACCTCGCCGCCGGCCAGAAGGGTTTGTCGATCGCCTTCGACCTCGCCACCCACCGCGGCTACGACTCGGATCATCCGCGCGTCTCCGGTGATGTCGGCATGGCGGGCGTCGCCATCGATTCGATCTACGATATGCGCACGCTGTTCTCCGGCATCCCGCTCGACCGCATGTCGGTTTCGATGACCATGAACGGCGCGGTGCTGCCGGTGCTGGCGCTCTATATCGTCGCCGCCGAGGAGCAAGGCGTGCCGCCGGAAAAGCTTGCGGGCACGATCCAGAACGACATCCTCAAAGAATTCATGGTGCGCAACACCTATATCTATCCGCCGCAGCCGTCGCTGCGCATCATCTCCGACATCTTCTCCTACACCTCGACGCATATGCCGAAGTTCAATTCGATCTCGATCTCCGGCTATCACATGCAGGAAGCCGGCGCGACCGCCGATCTCGAGCTCGGCTATACGCTC
>Ga0182016_10003989_pt1 | contig 16554 bp, 9 predicted proteins | sample 712S2MmetaG_FD_120491 | JGI IMG/M metagenome (GOLD analysis project Ga0182016, IMG submission 120491) | Permafrost microbial communities from Stordalen Mire, Sweden - 712S2M metaG | ecosystem: Environmental > Terrestrial > Soil > Wetlands > Permafrost | place: Sweden: Stordalen | collected...
CAGATCGTCGCCGGAGGCACGGCGCCTGCGGACAGGAGTCGCCGGAGCGGCGCGCTCCCACGACGCAACGGCTTTCTGGTGGTCGCCCATTCCTTCGTAGGCCACGCCGCTCCAATACGCGACCTCGGCATTGTGGATGCCGGCGCCGCCCTCGAATCCCAGCGGGAGGTTGTCCGGTATCGCCAGCGCCGTCCGAAAGTCGGCCAGTGCCGGCTCGTATTTCTTGGCTTCGATGCTTTGCTCGCCGCGCAGCATGTGCGCCTCGGTCCAATGCTGCCCGACGTTCAAGTTGACACCTTCGGCGACGGCGAAGCGCCGACCGGTCATCATCCGGATGGCATCGTCATACTCGCCCGAAGCCACCTTCACCGCGATGGCGCGATTCTCCGCGTCATCCCGCTCGGCCACTTTGGCCGCATTGTGCACGAACAGCGTGTTTCGCTTCGTCAAGCTGGCGCCGGTCTGCTCGTACAGCTCATCCAGTTCCGTGAAGTGCAACGGGTATTGGTGCTGGCATGCAACCGCCTTCTCCAGTTCGGCGATGGCCTTGTCGGGGTCGCTCCCCGACTTCTGGTGTAGGTAAGCGATCGCCAGGTTGCGATGCACGATCGCAAACGATGGGTCGATCGCCGCCGACGCCTGCCACATTTTGGTGGCTTCCTCGGGCTGCCAGTCATACAGCACGTTGCCCAGATAGTACGGCGCGCGGGCATCGCCCGGATTCGCGGCCACTGCCTGGCGCAGCACCACGATCGCTTCGTTCTGGAATGGAAACACGTAGTCCGGCGGCATAGCCTTCGCCAGCTTGTAGTATTCGGCGGCCTTCTCCGGCTGCCCCAGTTTGGTCGCGAAATACGCAAGGTAGTAGTAGGCCATGGGGTGAATCTTGGCCTTGTCCGGCGCCGCGGCGGTCATCTGCAATAATACGTCCGTGCCGTCCTGCCACAGGCCCGCGTCCATGTACTCGGCAGCGGTCTCCTGCGCAGTGGCGGGATGCCTGTTCATCGTAGAAGCGAGAACCTTCGCCGCTTCCGGATCCTGCGAGGCCAGCCACGTCTCGGCCTGGGAACGCACGTCCAGCGGGTCGGCGCTATGCGCCGCAGCGGCCAGCAGCTCAAGAGCCTCCTTGGTGCATCCCTCGTGCCGCAATAGTGCAGCCTTCAGATTCTGCGCGCGGATGTTCAGGGCATTGGACTCGATCGAGCGATTGATGAAATCCATCGCCGCGTTCAGCTCTCCGCGGGACGTGGCAATCTCAGCCAGCCCATAGTAGCCCGCGGCTTTCCACGCCTGGCTCCAAACAGCCTTGTACAGGTAGTTGTAGGCCTCGTCGATCTTCCCGTCCGCCTTCAGCGTCGCGCCCAGATAGTAGATCGCTTCAGCGTCCTTGGGAGTCGTATACCTGTCGGTAAGCCGCTCCAGCGCCTTGCGGAACGACCTCTCCGCCTCCGCGTACCTGGCCTGCTTGAACTCCGTAATGCCGAGAACCGTGTTTACCCGCGCGTCGCCCGGATCGCGGCGCAGGGCTTCCTGCCAATAAGGAATAGGATCCACAGTGGGCGAGTGGAATTGCTGTGCGCGTAGGCCCGTCAGATAAAGTTCTTCGTTCGTCTTGATCTCGGCCGGAGGCAGCGGCGGCGTAACGGGCTTGGGCATGGCTTCTGGCGTCAGCCGGATCGGGCTGTACGACACCAACTCTTTGTCTCCATCTGAAATCGACGCCACCAGATCGTGCTCGTCGATGCCCGCCGGAACCGCTACCTGTTTCACGTAGGCCTTGGCCGGATTGATGCCCACCGTTTCCTGGAGCAGCACCTTCGCGCCGGCCCGTAGCGTCACCTGCGCGGCCGCGTGCGCGGATGTCGTGTAGAAGCCCACTTTGGCCTGGCCGTTCTGCACGTCCAGATTCACCGCGGCGTCTAAATTGGCTTTCTTCACTCCGCCGATGTCCCGGAACGGATACCACTGCATCGCGAACGACCGTGTTTCGTAGGGCTGCAGCCAGCTATAATCCGGCTGGTTGTCCGAGTAAGCGCCCACCATCATTTCCAGGTAGGGTCCGTCTTCGTCGGTCAGTGTCTTGTCCCAGGTGCGCCCAAACGGGCCGTTGCCCCAGGTAAAGAACTTCTTGCCGGGGATGATGTGGTGGTCCGCGATACTCATCGTGCCGGCTTCCTTGCCGTGGTCGTATCCACCGAAGAAATCGTCCTGATAGTTCCACGCGAAAACCGAGTTGGCCTCCGTATGGTTCTTGTACCAGCTAATATCCACGCCCTTGGTGAAATCGGCGCCGGAGAACTTGGTATGAGATACCGGCCACGCCGTGAACTGATTCTTGGTGTGGTAAGTGCCGAACTGGGTGCTGGGAGGGAAGATCACCTGGTATTCCTGTGTGGCATGTACCGCCACGTTGGTAAAACAGAGCATGGTATTCACTTCCGGTGTGCGATTCACGATGCGCACCGAGGCTTCCAGGTAAGCCTTGCCCGGCCTCAGCGTATAACCCACCGCCCATCGCATGCGTTGCCGCACTTCCAACTCGCCCACCCAAACAGTCTTGCTGCCATCCGGGTTCTCTTCCACTTTGTACTGCACGGGGATGAAGGTGCTGGCCCGGTGGTGGTGCGGAATGTTCCACTCCACGCCGCCGGAGATCCAGGCGCCGATCAGCCCGATCAACGCCGGCTTGATCACGTGCTGGCGATAAATAAAGTTGTAGTTATTAGTCTTGTCGAGGCCTTCAAAGATGCGGCCGCCGACTTCCGGCAGTATGCCGATCCGGATGTATTCGTTCTCCAGATAGACCATGGTGTACGACTTGTCCACCTTCTTGCCGGTAAGCGTGTCGTACATCGGATAGGGGTACACCGGCCCCTGCGCGCCTTGCGAGTCTCGCCCGAAGAAGAACATCGGGTTCGGTTCGGGCGCTCCCGCCAGATAAGTGGGGATTACGGCCTGCGTCTCCCAAACCTTTACGGACGAACCTTCGGCGCCCAAGGCAAGAGACGAACCGATCAACAGTACAACAGCCGCCAACCACTGCGGCACCGCTAAGAAACATTTGCGTAACATGGCATTTTCTCCCAAATCAGAAGACAGAAGTCAGAAGACAGAAGCTAGAAGGCCGCGTCCGGATTCTGACTTCCGACTTCTGACTTCTGACTTCCGTTTTCTATTTCTCCTTCTTCAGCCCCACCGGCGCCTTCGCCAGCGCGTCGTCCAGAGCCGCCTTAAGAACGGCGTTGTCCGGTTCCTGCCGCACCGCCTCGCGCAGTTCCGCCAAGCCTTCTTTCCACTGGCCCAGTCGCAGCAGTGCAATCGCGAAGTTCACCCGGATTCCGTTGTGGTCTGGCAGAAGCTTTCGCGCCGCGCGATACTTCTCCAGCGCGCCTGCAAGATCGCCGGCCTTCTCCAGATTCGCGCCCTGATTATTGAGTTCAATCCCGGCAAGCATGTTCTGGTCGTCCTTATCTTTATCGCGTAACAGCTCCGCCAGCTTTTGCTTGATGGCGTCGGCCTGCGCCGCCTGGCCGTCTTCGCGCAACGCCCGCTGCAGGCTGTAAAGCGTGCTCTGGTCCTTGGGATCGAGACGCGCCGCTTCCTGCAAATGCGCGACCGCCAAGTGCGCCTTGCCTTCATCCAGGTATTGCGATCCCAGGCGGGTTTGCGCCACCGCATCATCCGGCGCCAGTGCCACGGCGCGCTCGAAGGCCGCCAGCGCCCCGGCATCGTCCAACAAAGTCTTGCGCGCGTCTCCCAGGTCCGACCATGCTTCCGCAAAATCGGGGCGCAGCGCCACCGCTTCCTGCAAGTGCGCGGCAGCCTTGAGCACGTCACTCTGCCCGCTCCACACCTTGGCCCGCAGATAGTGCGGATAAGCCGCGTCGGGCTTGCGCCCCAGCAGTGCGATCGCGCGATCCAGGTGCATAGCGGCTTGGTCGAGTTCGCCGGCCTGCTGCAAAACCAAACCAAGGTTCACGTGTGCCTGGGCGAACCCAGGATCCAGCGCCACGGCTTTTTCGAAGGGTCCGCGAGCGGCTTTCGCATCGCCAAAGGCGTTGAAGGCTTCGCCCAGCGCATTCTGCGCTTCGGCTGAACGCGGCCGCAGCCGGACGGCTTCGGTCAATTGCGCAATCGATCCCGTGCGGTCGCCCTCCTCCTGCAGCACACTGCCGAGAAGCAACCGCGCATCCGCATCTCCCGGGTTTGCTCTGATGATGTCATACAACAGGCGAATGGCCTGCGGGCGCTGCCCCTTGGCGAGCAAAGCCCACGCCTCTTCGACCGGCTTGCCCTGCGCTAGCAACGTCACAGCGCCCACCAGCGTCACGCAAATGGCCGCCCCACTCATCTCCTAAACTTCTCCGTACGCGTGATCCCCGATCCCTCCGTCACATGGATCAACTGGTCCACCGCCACGCCGCTCAGCTTCTCCACCTGGCCCAGCGGCCAGCGGATCTCCAGGTCCACCGTCGTGACCGGTCCAACTCCGAAATGCAGGCGCGAATCGTTGCATGACAGATAGGACGACTGGCTCAGCACCTCCTGCGCTTGCACCTTATCGCCATAGCGCGCCGTGACGCGTCCCCCAACGGCGCCGCGGTTCGACTTGACGCCGTGCAGCTTGACCTTGATCCAGTGGCTACTCCCGCTCACATCGTTGCGCAGTAGCGATGGCGGTTCATTATGATTGACGATCAGGATATCCACATCGCCGTCGTTATCGAAGTCGCCCACGGCGCATCCGCGGCTCGAGTGCAGGGCTTCTACTCCCGGCCCCGTCTGATCCAGTAACTCCTCGAAGCGCCCCTTGCCTAAGTTCCGGAAAACCACCCGCGGCGTATTATAGTTGTCCTGTATCTCCGGGTAGATTCCGCCAGTGACATAGAAGATATCCGGATTGCCGTCGTTATCCAGGTCCGTGATCGCTATGCCCCAACACACATAGCGTGTCTCCACCGCCAAGCCCGCCTGCAGGGTCATATCGCGGAAGTCGCCCTCGCCGTTGTTCACATACACGCCAGCAGTATCGGCGGAGTAATGTGTCTTGACGATGTCCAGACTGCCGTCCAGCCTGAAATCGCCGATCCCGATCCCCATGCCGGCCTGCTCCATCCCGTCGTCGCTCAAAGCTACGCCGCGCTCCAGTCCCAGTTCGGCAAATGTACCGTCGTGGTTATTGCGGAAGAGCAAGCTTGGGGTTGAATCGCAAGCCACATAAATGTCCGGCCAGCCGTCATTATCGAAGTCCGCGGATACCGCCGTCAGACCGTATCCTCCCTCGACTTTGCCGATTCCCGATGGCGCCGTGACATCCGTGAAAGTGCCGTCCCCATTGTTGTGATAAAGACTATGGTGGCCGTAGCGCAGTCCCCGAGGGCCGCAGAATATGCCCCCGGGATTACAACTGGTTGAGGTGCTGGCGCGCGGAACCGTCTCCATGTCGAATGCGACATAGTTGGAAACGAACAGATCCAGCCGGCCGTCGCGGTCATAATCCAGAAAGGTGCAGCCGGAACCAAAGCGTGGCTGCACATTCCACAAACCCGCCTCCTTAGTGACGTCCGTAAAGGTGCCGTCCCCGTTGTTACGGTACATCGTGTTCTGGTCCCAGCCAGTAATGAACAGGTCGTCGAAGCCGTCGTTGTTATAGTCGCCCACAGCCACGCCGTATTGGTAGCCGGTGTGGAACAGTCCCGCTTTCGCGGTTACATCGGTGAAAGTGCCGTCCCGGTTGTTCTTGTAGAGGCGCTGGGAGGCAGTGGGTGGCGGATCGCCGAATCGCGATCCCGTCAACACCAGAATATCCAGCCAGCCGTCGTTGTCGTAATCTAGAAACGCGGCGCCGCAGCTCATAGCCTCAATCACATAGTCCGCGCGGCGGGGATGGCCGCAAACCACTGTCTCGCGAAGACCGGCCTGGTGGGAAATGTCCGTGAAGCGGGCGTGGAAAGGAAGGCCGGAAGGTTTACCGCGCGGCGCAGCCTTGACTCCGCGCGAAGCCATCCCGGTTTTCGCTTCGCCGAAAAGCCGGCAGGCCGGCAAAGCCAGAAGACTCAGTGCGCTTCGCCGGGTAAGAGAAACCATGGACTCACTATAGTTCAGATGCGCCACAGCCCGCCCGCAGAAAAAAAAGAGCGGCGGGGAACGATCCCCGCCGCTCGCCTTGGGAGGTAGGGGCCGTGGCCCTAAAATATTATTTTCAAACCTATCTCCACCTGCCGGCCGCTTTGGTTGCCGTAGGTGCCTCCTTGTGCGCCAAAAGTGCCGCCCGGAGCGCCCTGGTACAAGGCCTGGCCGAAGTTCGAATCGGTGACATAGCCCGTGTCCGGATCGCCGCGATTCAGCCGGTTAGTGGCATTGTAGGCCGCCATCTTCATCTCCGCGTGGAACCTGTCGCCGATGGTGAAGCCCTTGGTCAGGTTGCCATCCAGCACCCAGAACTTCGGACCTGTCAGGCAATTGTATTGCAGCGGATTGCTCCGCAGAACGTAGGTATTGGCCGGTAGCGGCTGGAACACCGAGGTATCGAACCAGTGTTGCGGCGTGGGATCGGAAATGCAGGGATTGCCCGTAACGATCATGTTTCCGAACTGCGGGAAGTCGCCGGTCATGAAAGTCCAAATACCGGCCACTTTCCAGCCGCCCACGATGGCGTCTGCCGCCTTGGGCATATTTCCCAGTAACGGCTTGCCCTTCCCGATCGGCAATTCCCACGTGGCTGCTATGTTCAGGCGGTTGCGCGGTTGGTTGCTGTCCTGATAGACGAGCTGGTTCGCATACCATTCCTGGTCGTTGAACACGCTGCCATTCAGGAAGCCGTTGGTCTGGGCTTTCTCCCGAATGTAAACGTAGGTAGCGATGAAGTTGTACCCCTTGCTGAACTGCTTTTGCGCCTTCAATTCGATCGACTGATACCGCTCGGCCGCTCCCAGGTTTCCCAGGCTGTACAAGCCGCCATACTGCGGATAAGGTACCAGCAACGAACCTAACGAAACCGTTTGCTGGTTATACAGCGGACCCGGCATCAAGGTGGTATTCAAGTACTGATAAAAAGGATTCGCCACCTGCTGGTTCAAACTGTTTTGATACTGCGTTTCCAGGGCGGGGTTGATCTGGTTCAATGCTTTGGTGTATTGCTGGTTGCCGATGTTGATGAAGTAGGTTCCCGAGACCACGACCTGACCGGGAATCTGCCGCTGCAGATTGAAGTTAATACGGTCGTTGCGCGCCTTCTGCTGGTTCTGGTTATACCATAGCAGAGACTGGCCGCCGCGCCCGAGATTGCCTCCGTAACCCGTGCCCAGGATGGGCAACAGCGGGTTGCTGTTGGCTGGGTACGGATTCGAAATGGTCTCCTGCGGCACGCCGTCGTGCGGCGCCAACGTGTTCTGATAGCCCGTCTCTCCCAGGAAAGGCGGCTCCAGGAATCCGACCGTCTCGTAGCCGGAGACCGGCGCCAGCGCGATGTTCATTTCGTACGGAATCAAGTATCGCGCGTAGCCGAAGCGGAAAGCGGTCTTGTCGTTGATGCGGTATGCCAGGCCCACGCGCGGCTGCAGGGCTAGTTTCTGCGGATCGAATGCGCCCGGATGGCTGGAACTGGCGAACTGCCATTGGCCGGTCCAGTGGTAGAAGTTGTTGCCCACAATGCTGGTGGCCGCCGCCGGCATGTTCGGCGGAGTGGCCTGCATCTCCGGCACTGCCGCGTTGAGATCCAGTCCGCGTGAAAAGTCGTTCGCCGGATCGTAGATGGCGCCTTCGTATTCGTCCCGAAGCCCCAGGTTCAATGTGATCCTGGAGTTCACCTTCCAATCGTCCTGGATATACCCGCCGTAGAACTTGACGTGCGGATTCGGCACGGGGCCGCCGATCATTTGGGACGATCCGTCCAGAGCGCCCAACAGGAACGTGGCATACTGATCGCCGTACAACCCTGTATTCGGATTGTTGAAGGTGTTGGCGGTCATGGCCGTGTTGAAATAGAAGTTCGAGGTGCTCGACACGTAGCTGAGGCCGTAGCTTTCGCGCTGTTCAAAACCGACCTTAATATAGTGCGAGCCCCTTTGCTGCGCGAGTTTCACGCTGGACGCTTCCCCCTTGGGAGTCTGGTTCCAGTAGAACCCGCCGCCGCCGAACCCGTTTCCGCCGATGTTCATGTCCGGGAAGTAGATCGGTTGCCCGACCGAAGCTTTTTGATACGTTGAGTACCAGTCGTTGTTCGGCCAGATCGATCCCCAACCGCTGGAAGGCAATGGAGAGGAAATATATGCGTCCTCCAGGCTGTGCCAGTCGCCATGGAATTCCAGCAGGGTGCGCGAGTTGATGGTCCAGATGGCATCGCCGCCCGCGTTCCAGGCCGCCCGCGCCGTGCCCGTCGGCACGTACAGCTCCGAGTTGTTGGGCGTCGGGTTCCCGGCCAGATCGGTGGTGTTGTACCGGGCCATGCGCCCGAAGATCTTCCACTTGTCGTTTACATTGAAGTCCACCCGGTCCGATATGTTGTAGTATCCGTACTTCTCGATAAAGCCCTTGCTGAAATTGTTCAAGCCGGTGATATTCGCTCCCGGATTGTTGGGCGCCCAGAAGGCTTTCATCAGACTGGCGGACAACGGATCGAAGCGGTTCTGTGGGATCTTGTTGCCCGGGAAGGGCGTCACCGTCACCGACCCGTCCGCGTTCAGTACCGAGGTCCACGGATCGTAGATGTTCCGTAGCACATAGGTGCCATTGGGACCCGTTCCGTAAGACTGCGAGAAATCGCCTGTCGCTTCCAGGGCCGTCGGTACGGTCCGGACATAATCGTTCGGGTAGCCTACCTGCCAATCCTCGATCGAGAAGAAATTGAACAGCTTGTTCTTCTTGATCGGGTTGCCCAGCGTGCCTCCGAACATGTTCTGGCGCTGCGAGTTTTCGCTGAACAGGGTGCGGTCGGCTTCCGCGCTCAGCCACGGATAGCGGCCCAGGTAAAACGCGCTGCCGTGGAACTCGTTGGTGCCCGCCTTGGTGGTCATCGTGATCATGCCACCGGCGCTGTGACCGGACTCCGCGTCCGTGCTATTGGTCGACACAGTAACTTCCTGCACCGCATCGGTATTGGGCGGCGTGCTGTTCTTCTGGCCCATCCCGATGGGCATGCCGTCCACTTCCAAATCGTTCTTCAGGTTGGTGCCGCCGCCCAGGTCGACGCTATTGGCGGACCAGGAGTGGTACGGCATCATCTCGCCGCGCGTATTGACCGCCGACGGGGCGATCAACGTCATCTTGAATGGATTGCGATCGAAACGCGGGATTTCTTCCACCATCTTCGAATCGATGGTGAAATCCCGGTTCGCGGAGTTGAACTCCACCGCGTTGGGCGTCTCGTTCACGGTGACGGTTTCTTGAACCGCCCCGGGCTTGAGGGTGGCGTTCACGGTGATGTCGCCGCGCGTCTCAACCGCAATATTCTCTTGAACGTAACGGCTGAACCCGGTCGCCTCGATGGTCACCGTATATGTGCCGGGATCGACCAGGTCGAACAGATACAGGCCAGTGTCGCTGGTCTGCTTGACTACCCGGACGCCCGTATTAACGTTAGCTAGCGTCACCGTCGAGCCTGCGATCACTGCTTTGGTTTCGTCAGTGACCAAGCCCTCGATGCGCCCTCGATAATCCTGCGCTACGCCGCTTGCGGCGAAGATCAGCAGCAGCGCAATCGCCCACTGCCATGTAGGAAAAAACCTATTCTTCATATAGACCCCTTTCCGGTTCAACCTAGAACCGTTCAACCTGCTTGGAAATCCAACCCCTTTATCTCAAAGACCGCGATTCACACCGCGGACTCGCCAAAGCATCCCGTGCCCTACTGGAGCGCAACTTTCCGCCGGTCCGCATGTTGATGGTTTGCGGCCGGCACAATATCCAGGCTCGAACGATTCGCCCACACTGGCACCTGCCGCTTTAGCTATTGGCGGCATGACCCACCCGTGCCTGGAACAGTAATGTACTGGAGGGTGCCGTCTGAATCAAGGAAAAATCCGGTGTTTTCTCCGGGTGTTTACGTAAACACGCGTGAACGATGTCCTGGAATCAATGGGTTGAACCAGTTCCTCGCGCCCACTGTGGATTTCTTAAACGCTAGGTGTTAACGTAATTCTTCGGGATAATCAGGCCCGAATGATGGACGGCCGCTTTGAGTGAACTACTCAATCAGCACTCGGAGCATTTCACTTCCCTCGACGGGGATGAGCGTTGGGCTCTGGTCCAACGCGTGGCCTCCAGCCGCCATCTTGCCAAGGCGCCGCAGCTCCGCGAGATTCTTCTCTACGTCTCCCACCGCGTGTTGGCCGATCATGCCGCCACCATCAGCGAACAGGAAATTGGCTGCAAGGTTCTGGGACGCCGGCCGGACTTCAGCCCCAACGAGGATAATATTGTCCGGGTCCAAATCCGGCACCTTCGCAAGAAGCTGGAAGATTACTTCGGTATGGAAGGGGCGGCCGAACCCTTCATCCTGACCATTCCCAAGGGCAGCTACGTCCCGCACTTCGAGCCGCGTCCCGAGCACCTGGCGGAAGACGCGATGGCTGTCTCCGCGGAAACTCCGGCTCCCCTTGCGCTTCCTGGCGTGGGACTGCCCCTTCCAAAAACCAGGCGCTCATGGCGCACCGCTGCGTTGGTTGTCCTGCTGCTGGCCGGCGCGGCCTTCGCCACACTGAACTGGTGGAAACGCCCCGCCGTGTCGCGGCCGCCTTTTGCGGCGGAGGAAACACAGGCGGCGCATGAAGATCCACTCTGGTCCAAAATCTTCGCGCCTCACCGCCAAACCAGCATCGTGGTGGCCGATACCAACCTGGTCATGGTCCAGGATATCCTGGATTCAGATGTCCCGCTCAGCGAGTATTTCAATGGCGGGTATCCGGAGAAACTCATCGGGAGCGTGCCCAATCGCGAGTTGCAGGCGGCTCTGCGGTTGATCTCCGCCCGCCAGTACACCAGCTTGGGCGACGCCATTCTAGCCGCTAAGTTCATGGAACTCGGCCGCCGTTATGGCACGCAAACCAATCTGCGCTACTCCCGTTATATCAGCGCCAGGGAGTTCAAGACAGGGAACTTCGTGCTAATCGGCAGCCGTAGGGGGATTCCCTGGGAACAACTGTTCGAGTCGCAGTTGAACTTCGACCTCGAAGAGGATCGTGCCACTCGCCTGTATCACCTGCGGAACAAATCGCCTTTGCCTGGCGAGCGCCTCGTTTATGGAGTCTCGAGCGGAGGCAGGGCCGATGAGGTCACTTATGCGGACATCGCCCTGCTGCCCAACCTCACCGGCACTGGGTACGTTTTGATCCTCTCCGGTATCGATATGGCAGGCACGGAGGCCGCTGGTGAACTGGCGACAGGCCCCGACTTTGGCGCAACCCTGACCAAATTGCTCAACTCGCGCGCCGGGCAGCCGCCGGCGCCCTATATCGAAATTCTGTTGGAGGCGAAGGCCACCGCGGGTACCAGCGGAGGCGCCAAGATCGTCGGCCATCGCCTGATCGAAGGTCCCCGGCCGGCGCCGTAACTCCGAAGCTCACCAGTGTTAATCTGGGATTGGAGATTTGATTCCAGCGCTCCACGAAGCCCGCCCCGCCAAATGAGATAATGACGTCGTGAATCGGCTCCTCATCCTACCGTTCCTCGCCTCCGCCCTGTGCGCCGCTGAGATCAGCACCGGTTTCATGCTGGGCCCGCGTTACGATCCGCGCGCCTTCTACGTCCGCGAAGGATCGTCCTTTGGCCCGGGCGGGAACTGGCAGAAGACCTACAGCGCCCCCGTCTACCGGCACGAAGCCCAGGGCAAGCTCATGAACGTCCGCTTGGCCAACGCCCTGTTTCTCGACGAGTGGATGCACGAGCGCACCTTCGATCCCGAATTCAACACCGATGCCGTGATCCAGGCGCTCGATTTCTACAAGAATCACGGCGTGCTCATGATCAACGTCAGCCTGCAAGGCGCGCAAGCCGGCTACGACAAGTCCGTCAATGGCATCGATCGCGAGAACGCCTATCGCCTCGGTCCCGGCCGCGGAGCCTACGTGAGCGCTTTCCAGCCGGATGGCTCGCTCAAGCCGGATTGGCTCGCGCGCCTGGAACGCCTGCTGCGCGCCGCCGACCAGCGCGGCATGTTCGTCAACCTGATGTATTTCTATCACGGCCAGGCCGGCCAGTTCCGCTCCACCGAAGCCATTCACAACGCCGCCGTGAACATCACCGACTGGCTCATCGCGCACGACTTCCGCAACGTGATCGTGGACGTGGCCAACGAGTACGACCTGCCCGGCCCGCAGTGGGACTTCAAAGGCTACATTCCGCAAAATATCATTTCGCTCATCGACGACGTGCGCGAGCGTTTCAAACATAGCAACTTCGTCTTGCCCATCGGCGTTTCGAGCGATGGCCGCATGCGCTATCCGCAGTCGCTGCAAGGCCAGGTGGATGTGCTGCTGGTCCACGGCGATGGCCGCGATCCGCGCGAGAAAACCCGCCGCGTGGCCGAACTGAAAGATGCCGATCGCCCTGTCCTGATGACGGAGGACGATAACGGCCGCGCCACCACCCTGGAACACCTGGCAGCCGACCTGGCAAGTTGCGATATCTTCTTCCACCGGGCCGATGGTTGGGGATACCTGCCCTGGATCCAGGCGCAGCGATTCCCCTTCCGCTACCTGCCGGGCGCGTCCGCCGAGGTGCGCGACGACATGCCCGAAAAGGAGCGCGACATGGCCTATTTCCACGCGGTGCTCGACCACATCGCCTCGCTGACCCTGCGCCGCCCGCCCAAGGACGAAGGCCGATGAACGTGCGCGTCGCCGAGTTGTGCGGATTGCGCCAGTTCCGGTTTCTGGACGCGCCGCTGGCCGATCCCGGCCCGGGCGAGGTGCAGGTGCGCATCGACGCCGTCGGCATCTGCGGTTCCGACCTGCATTCTTACGCCGAAGGCGCAGTGGGCGATACGCCGTGCCAGTATCCTATGGTGTTGGGCCACGAGCCGGCGGGCGCAATCGTGCGCGTGGGCGCCGGCGTGACCGGCTGGAATGCCGGCGACCGCGCGGCGTTCGAGCCGGCCATCTACTGCTACCACTGCGAATTCTGCCGCACCGGCCACCACAATGTCTGTGCCAACCTGCGCTTCATGAGCATGCCGGGCGATCCCGGGTTCTTTCGCGACTACGCCAACATTCCCGCGCAAAACCTGATCGCGATTCCGCCGGGCATGAGCGCGCGCGACGCCACCGTCATCGAGCCGCTCGCCGTGGTGTTGCACTCCATGCAGTTTGTGGCGCTGCGGCCCGCGGAAACCGCCGCCGTCTTCGGCGCGGGGCCCATCGGACTGATGACGGTCGTCTGTCTGAAGCTGGCCGGCGCGGGCCGGGTCTGGGCCATCGAGCCAGTCGCCGCGCGCCGCGAACTGGCGCTGCAGGCCGGCGCCGACGTAGCGCTGGACCCCTCCGCCATCGACCCCTCCCGTGAAATCCTGCGCGACACTGGCGGCCGCGGCGTGGACGTCGCCATCGATTGCGCCGCCACCGGCGGCTCCACCAACCACTGCCTGCGCGCCACCCGCCACGCCGGACGCGTGGTGGTCACCGGAATACCCGTGGAAGTCCAAGTGCCGCTGGAATTCTCCCCGATGCGCCGTAAGGAATTGGTCCTCTACACCGTGCGCCGCTCCAATCACGAGACGGAGGCCGCGCGCGATATGCTGGCGGCCAATCTCCCGCGGTTTGCCGCCATGATCACGCACACCCGCCCGCTGGACCGCATCGCGGAAGCCTTCCATCAAGTCGAGCACCGCGCGGATGGAGTCGGCAAGCTGGTAATCGTTTGTGGGGCAGGTTGACAACGTTGACAACCTGCAGGCCGATTGTCAATCGGCCTTCCGTTTGCGGCGTGCCGCAATGTGGGGCAGGCTCTCAGCCTGCAGCGGCCTCTCAGGCCGCCTCTCCTGCTTTTGGCACGCTGACGAACGATGTTCGTTACAAACTCCGTTCTTGACGAATGGCGTTCGTTACACTACAGTAATAACAGATGAATGATGAAACTCCGCGCAACATCGTCAGCCGCCGGAATCGTCCGGCTAAAGCTCCCTTAAGCCGGGACGTCATCGTCTCGACGGCTCTTCATATTCTGGAGCGGGACGGCCCCTCCGGATTGAGCCTGCGGCGAATCGCGGCCGCTCTGGACACCGGCGCGGCTTCGCTTTATGTCTACGTCGCGAATCTTGAGGAACTGCACGCGCTGATGCTCGATCGGGCCTTGGCGGCGGTTCCATCGAAGAAACCTGGCAGCCTGCCCTGGCGCGAGCGCCTCAAGGCCATCCTCCTCGCCTACTTTCGAGTGCTCTACGAGCGACAGGGATTGGCCCAACTGGCGCTATCGACGATAGCCTCCGGTCCTCATTCACTGCGCATCTGGGATCTGCTCCTGGGTCTGCTCAAAGAGGGCGGAGCCGACGATATCGAAGCGGCATGGGGTCTGGACCTGCTCACCTTATACGTCACCGCAATTGCGGCCGAACAGAGCATTCGACGCGAAGGCGATCGGGGTTTACGCGGGGTGAAGAACGCATTGGCCACTATCTCTGCGGACCAATTCCCCTTCGTGTTCGCGCTAAAGGAGGCGCTGCTCTCGGGCGGCGGCGACACCCGTGCCCGTTGGGCGTTGGACGTAATTATTGACGGCATTGCCGGCGGCCCCGGTCCAGGCCGGAGCGCCGCGGCGCGCCGCGCCGGCGGAAAGCGCGACGGGCCGGGCAATTGATGACAGTCAACCATACAAAGGAGAGGTCTTTATGCAGTACGATCCATCCGCCATGCAGAACCACCCATCGGCCCATACGGGCTTTACGAAAATCTATGAAGGCAACCCACCCTGGGACATCGGCAAGCCACAACCGCCGTTCGTGGCGGTCGCCGATCGGGTGATCGGTCCAGTGCTCGACGCCGGCTGCGGCACGGGCAACACGGCTCTTTTCTTCGCCGCGCGAGGTCATCGGGTTACCGGCATCGATTTTGTGGAAGAGGCCATCCGGCGGGCCCGTGCCAAGGCTGCCGAGCGTGGTCTGACTGTGGAGTTCCTGACCAAGGACGCCATGACCCTCGGCGCATGGGAGAGGAGTTTCGCCAGTGTGATCGACAGCGGTCTGTTTCACGTCTACGCCGGAGGCGACCAGCGACGCTACGTCCAAGGCTTGGCCCACGTGGTTCGGCCGGGCGGGCGGCTCTTCTTGTTCACTTTCACGGAGGAGGCGCCCGAAGGAGGGGTGTCTCGACAGCAATTGTACGAAATCTTCGAGGACCGCTGGGAGGTCGAATCTGTGGAGTTGGTGCGGGGCGAGGTGAGCCCAGCGTTCACGGCTGAGTTTCCGGATGCCTTTCCGCCGGGCGGCCCGGAGGGGTGGTTCGCGATCATCCGCAGGAAAGATTGAATCGCGAGCAACGGCTGCATCGAGATCGCGGAGCAGCGCGCGGATGGCGTCGGCAGGCTGGTGATCGCTGGCTGAGGTGGGTGGTATTACAACAGGTCAGAATTCTTAGTGGGGCAGGCCCTCGGCCTGCGGCGGCCTCTCAGGCCGCCTCTTTGGGCTGCGGCATGCCGCCGCGTCGGACCCCGCCCCGCGCTGCGCGGGACTCCCATGTCCGCGGCGGCGCCTCTCCGATAAATCGACAACACGCTCACGTTTATGGTTATTAATCGCGCAGAATCGGACATTCGGCCAATGTGGCGAACGTTGGGTTCGCGACGGCATGCCCAACTTCTGGATTCCGCGTTTTTCGGCCGGAATGATCGAGGCGCCTCGCATTCCAGCGCGTTGACATCCCAGGTCCCGTTCGGTCCCGAAAAGCTGATCGGCACGCCCTTCGCGACGGTCCGGGCCCGGCGACAGGATGGTCGAGTCCGCTAGTGCTGTGCCTACCCTCACGACGAAGCGAGCCAGCGGCTATAATCTCCAGGGAGGGACTACGGTCTAATAGGATTATAGGCCCGTCGTTATGAGCGCGATACAGCCGAAAATCCTGACGTGGGCACGAAGGACCGCCGGCCTGTCGCTCGATGGTGCCACACGCGCGCTCGGCCTCACCGATGCCCGCGGACGTACGGGTAGGCAGCGCCTGGAAGCCATGGAGCTTGGCGAGGACGAACCAACACGCCCCGTCCTGCTGAAGATGGCCAAGACGTACCATCGGCCACTTCTGGTCTTCTACCTGGCAGAACCACCCAAAGCCGGAGATCGCGGACAGGACTTCCGCACCTTGCCCGGCCATGAGAAGTTCAACCCTGAGCTCGATGCCTTCCTGCGGGACATCAAGGCACGCCAGGGGCTCATCCGGTCGATGCTCGAAGACGATAAGGCCGAACCATTAGAGTTCGTCAGCTCGGCAACGATTGAACTCCCCGCCGCTAAGCGACTGTAATGAAATAAGTGTAGCATTATGAACGAGGCGTAATGGTATAGTTCCATTCACCGTGGAAAATGTCGGGCCGAAGTTGGATGGCGGCAAACTCCTGTTTGCCCACCTTGATCCC
>Ga0182016_10003991_pt1 | contig 16551 bp, 12 predicted proteins | sample 712S2MmetaG_FD_120491 | JGI IMG/M metagenome (GOLD analysis project Ga0182016, IMG submission 120491) | Permafrost microbial communities from Stordalen Mire, Sweden - 712S2M metaG | ecosystem: Environmental > Terrestrial > Soil > Wetlands > Permafrost | place: Sweden: Stordalen | collected...
CGATGGTGCCGGGCGGCTTGCTGGTGATGTCGTAGACGACGCGGTTGATGCCGCGGACTTCGTTGACGATGCGGTTGGAGATGCGCTTGAGGACTTCGTAGGGCAGCGGGGTCCAGTCGGCGGTCATGCCGTCTTCAGAGTGGACGGCGCGGACGGCGCAGGTGTAGGCGTAGGTGCGCTGGTCGCCCATGACGCCGACGCTCATGACGGGGAGCAGCACCGCGAAGCTCTGCCAGATCTGGTTGTAGAGGCCGGCGGATTTGATCTCGGCGACGACGATTTCGTCGGCCTCCTGGAGCAGGGCGACGCGGTCCGGGGTGACTTCGCCGAGGATGCGGACGGCGAGGCCGGGACCGGGAAAAGGCTGGCGGCCGAGAACGTCGTCGGGCATGAGGAGATCGCGACCGATGCGCCGGACTTCATCCTTGAACAGGTCGCGCAGGGGCTCGATCAGTTTCAGTTTCATGTGCTCGGGCAATCCGCCGACGTTGTGGTGGCTCTTGATGGTCTGCGAGGGGCCGCGGACGCTGGAGGATTCGATTACGTCGGGGTAGAGGGTGCCCTGGACCAGCCATTCGACTCCACCGGTTTCCTTTGCAATGCGGGTGGCTTCGTCATCGAATACGGCGATGAACTCTGCGCCGATTCTCTTCCTTTTTGTTTCGGGGTCGGAGACGCCGGCGAGTTGGGCGAGGAAGCGCTGGCTGGCGTCGACGGCGACGATATTGAGGCCGAGCTTGTCGCGGAGATTCTTCTGTACGCTCTGGAATTCGTTTTTGCGGAGGACGCCATTGTTAACGAATATGCAGGTGAGCTGGGCGCCGATTGCCTGGTGAACGAGGACCGCGGCAACGGAGGAGTCGACGCCGCCGGAGAGGCCGCAAATGACGTGGCCTGCGCCGACCTTTTCTCGGATCGACTCGACGGTGGTTTCGATGAAGTGGGCGGGGGTCCAGTCGCCGCTTGCGCCGCAGATATTGAATACGAAGTTCTTGATAAGTTGCGGGCCGAGTGGGGTGTGATGGACCTCGGGATGGAACTGGACGGCCCATATGCGGCGGTCGGGGTTGGCGATGCCGGCGAGTGCGTTGGAGGTGACGGCTGTGCGGTGGAAGCCTGGGGGTAGCTTTTCTGCTTCGTCGCCGTGGGACATCCAGACCTGGATGGCGGCAGGGAGGTTGGCGAAGAGTGCCGTTGAGGAGTCCTCGATCTGCACTTCGGCGTGGCCGTATTCTCGCAGGGGCGCGGACTTAACGTGGCCGCCCATGTGGTGGACAATGAAGTGGAGTCCGTAGCAGATGCCGAGGGTGGGCAAGCCTAGCTCGAGGATTTTGGGGTCGGCGGCTGGTGCGTCGGCGTCGTAAACGGACGAAGGGCCACCAGAGAGGATGATGCCGAGGGGCTTGAGTGCCTGGATCTCTGCGAGCGGGGCGGTGCAAGGGAGGACGACGGAGAAGACGTTGAGTTCGCGGATGCGGCGGGCGATGAGCTGGGTATACTGCGACCCGAAGTCGAGAATGACGATTGTCTGGGTGTCCACGTTTCAGTTTGGCAGGGGTGGGGGAGGGGTGTAAAGATCGGAAAACCGGGCAGAAATGGCATGGTAACTGGGACTGGTCGAGTTGCTGCGGTTTAGAGAGGCATTCGATTTTTTCTATTGACACGATCCCATCGGTGCGTGGTAGCTTACGGTAAGTGGATGCTTACCTACAGGCCGGACTCGACGCACTTGGCGATGCCACGCGGATGGCGATATTCCAGAGGCTCTCTGGCGGACCGCTGGCAGTGAATGAATTGGCGCGGACGATGCCGGTGAGCCGGCCGGCGGTTTCGCAACACCTGAAAGTGCTGAAGGATGCTGGACTGGTTATGGACACAAAGGCCGGAACACGGCGGCTTTACACATTGAACCCTGAGGGCGTAGCCCGCCTGCGCGAACATTTTGACCAGATGTGGACGCAGGCGATGAGGGCCTTTCAAACCGCAGCAGAAGCACAGCCCCCAGGAGCGAAGCATGGCAAACCCAGTGGAAGAAGCCGTCGTACGTAAGAGCGTGGTGGTGCGGACGCCGGTGGAGCGGGCGTTCAGCGTGTTTGTGGAGCAGATGGAGACGTGGTGGCCGGCGACGCACCACATCGGCAAGACTCCGTTTGAGGCGATCTTTGTGGAGCCCAGGGTGGGCGGGCGCTGGTATGAACGAGACGTGGAAGGCAAGCATGTTGACTGGGGAAAGGTGCTGGCGTGGGATCCGCCACACCGCGTGACTTTGTCGTGGCACGTGGGGCCGGGGCACGACTCGCCGGATTGGGTCTGCGATCCAGACCCGGCCAAGGCCAGCGAGGTGGAGATTTGTTTTACGCCTGAAGGGCCGGCGGCGACGCTGGTGGTGCTGACGCACAGCAAGCTCGAGCGGCATGGCGAGGGCTACGAGCAACTGCGGGCGATGTTCGACGGGCCAGGTGCATGGAGCGGGATTCTGGAGTGCTTCGCGAAGAAGGTGGAAGGAGAGCAAGGATGAACAAGCCTGTTGTTTTTTTGCGAATTGCATCGGTACTTACGCTGATTCATGCGGTGCTGCATACGGTGGGCGGGGTGTTCGGGAAGGTTGATCCGGGCCCCGCCGCTGTTGCAGTTGCGGCGATGAAGGCAAACCAGTTTCTGCTGATGGGGAGCATGCGCAGCTTCTGGGATTTCTATTTTGGCATGGGTCTCGCCCTCAGTATCTCGATGACGGCGGAGGGGATTCTGATGTGGCAGTTGGCCTCATTGGCCAGGACAGACGCGCGGAGCTTGCGGCCGATGATGGTTACGTTTTTGGTGGCATATCTGGCGGTCGCGGTGAACTCGTATGAGCATTTCTTTCCTGCGCCGGTCATTTTCGAGATCATCATCGCCGGGTGTTTTGGGGCGGCGATTGCTACGGCGAAGGGGAAGGCGGACTGACTTGTTGGCCCTGCCCGTTGAAGTGCTAGCGGACCTGGAACAAGTAAATGCATTTGATGAATTGTCGCTGCTGCACAACTGCGCCGCGTCCAAACGGCATGAGCCATGATAACCTCTTTTGCATTCAATGCGGGCCCTCAGGACAAGAGCAAATCTGCGGCGGCGGGCAGCATCCGAAAGAGGACAGGCGATGAATTGCCTTCGTGTTGCACCGATGCTGATCTTGGTTGCGGGAACCGCGCTCGCGCAGACGCCGGCGATGGCCGACAAGGACAAGCCGACGGAGCCACCGATTGCGCGGAGCTTCGACCTGGCGGCGATCGACAAGAGCGCCGATCCGTGCACGGATTTCTATCAATACGCCTGTGGCAACTGGACGAAGAACAACCCCATTCCGGCCGATCAGGTGATATGGCTTCGGTCGTTCTCTCTTCTGAGTGAGCGGAACTTGTACCTGCTGTGGGAGGAACTGGACGCGGCGGCGAAGGAACCCAAGACGCCGCTGCAAAAGCAGTATGGGGATTTTTTTGCCGCCTGCATGGACACCGAAACAGTGGAGAAAAGGGGCCTGACGCCCTTGAAACCGACATGGGATGAGATCGAGGGGCTGAGAAAAGCCAGGCAGCTTCCGGTGCTTTTAAGCAATCTCGATAACCAGGGCACGCCGGGCGGTTTCTTCGATTTCAGCGTAGGGCAGGACGACAAAGATTCCTCGCAGCAGATTGCGGTGCTCAGCCAGGGCGGCCTGACACTGCCCGACCGCGATTACTACATTGAGGATTCGCCGAACTTCACGGCCATCCGAGCGCAGTACGTCGGGCACATGAAGAAGATGTTCACACTGGCCGGGGACACCCCAGAGAGGGCCGTCGAAGAGGCTGCGGCAGTGATGAAGATCGAAACGGCGCTGGCCAAGGCCTCGACCAGCCGCACCGACCTTCGACAGCCGGAGAACCGGTACCACATCTACACAATGCCGGATCTTGAGAAGCTCACGCCGGCGTTTGGCTGGAGCACCTATTTTCACGGCGTCGGCATTGGGCAGTTCAGTTCGCTGAACGTGGCTACTCCAAATTTTTTCGAAGCGCTGAATGGGCTAATTGAGAGAGAACCGCTTGGGGAGTGGAAGAGCTACCTGCGCTGGCGTACGCTGCACGGACAGGCGAGAAACCTTTCAAAGGCGTTCTTCGACGAGAACTTCGCATTTTTCGTCAAGACCCTACTTGGGCAGAAGGAGCCGGAGGCACGCTGGAAAAAGTGCACATGGATGACTGACAGCGCACTCGGCGAGGCGGTTGGCCAAGACTGGGTGAAGCAAAATTTTCCGCCGGCGGCCAAGGAATCGATGGACAAGTTGGTGGCGGCGCTGGAGAAGTCGCTGGGCGACGACATCCGAAGGCTGCCGTGGATGAGCGATGCGACAAGGAAGGCGGCGGAAGAAAAGCTGGCTATGATCCGGAACAAGATCGGCTACCCGGAGAAGTGGCGCGATTACTCGAGCGTGAAGGTGGAGCGCCCCGACCTGATCGGGAACCTGCATCGCAGCGCGGTGTACGAACGGAACTACAACTTCGCCAAGCTGGGCAAGCCGGTAGACGAAAAAGAGTGGGGCATGACGCCGCCTACGGTGGATGCCTACTACGATTCCTCCTTTAACGACATCAACTTCCCGGCGGGAATCCTGCAGCCTCCGTTCTTCGACTTCGCCATGGATCGGGCGGTGAACTTTGGGGCAATTGGGATGGTGATCGGGCACGAATTGACACACGGTTTCGACGATCAGGGGTCGAAGTACGACGGCAAGGGCAACCTGCGCGAGTGGCAGACGGAGGCAGACCGCAAGGCCTTCACGGAGCGGACCAAATGCGTGGCCGACGAGTACAGCGGCTTTGAGGCGGCGCCGCCGCACGGCGACGCGGCAGCGCAAAAGCTGAACGGGAACCTGACACTGGGCGAGAACACGGCCGACAACGGCGGGCTGCGCATTGCATTCATGGCGCTCGAAGATACGCTGGCAGCGGAAGACAAATCGATGGACGACAAGGTCGACGGCTACACCGAGCCGCAGCGGTATTTTCTGGGGTTTGCGCAGGTTTGGTGCCAGAACGAGACGGAGGAGGTAGCGCGGCAAACAGCACTGACCGACGAACACTCGCCAGGCAGGTGGCGGACGAACGGGAGTGTGCAGAACTTCGAGGAATTTGGCAAGGCATTCGGTTGCACCAAGGGCCAGCCGATGTACCCGGTGAACGCGTGCCGTGTGTGGTGGCGAATGAGTGGAGTTCGGAGACTTTGGCTTCACAGTGTCCATTTTCCGATTCGCGTCGTCAGACTAGTCCTTGCCGAGTGTTACGGCGTGGCGATCGCGACGGCGAAGGGAAAGGCGGACTGAAGGGGCGCGCTATCCCTGGTAGTGAAAGCGGGCCTGGAGAAACGCGACTCGTTCCGCAGTCACCTTGTATACAATCCGATGTTCCTGCGTGATTCGCCGGCTCCAGCAGCCAACCAATTCATGCTTCAAGGGCTCTGGTTTGCCGATGCCATTGAAGGGGTCAGAGAGGGCGGCAGCCATCAAGTCGAGAACTCGTAGTGCAGCCTTGCGATCAGTCGCAACCCAGTAGCGTAGATCGGCTTGGAAGTTACTCGAAACTACCGCAAGTCGAAGACCTTGCTTAGGCATGGGATTCGATCAATGTTCCTTTTCCAATCCAACTGATCGACGAAGTTCCTCAACGGTCGTCACTTCTCCGCCGCCACGCTCGATTTCGCGCAGAGACTCCAACAGCCGCTCAGCATTCTTAGGCGAGCGCAGGAGGTACGCAGTCTCCGTCAGGCTAGATAGCTCATCAGCCGGAACCATCGCCACGTCCCGCGCCCCACGCCGCCGCACGATGACGGTTTCCCGGTTATCTGTCACCCGATCCAAATACCCTGCCAGCCCTTCACGCAAAGCAGTGTAGGTAGTTTCAATGGTCATGCCTAGAACTCTCCCAATTCAAACGTACAGGTTTTCTGTACGTCGCGTCAAGGGCACTAAAGTGAAGCACAGTTTACGGCAGTCTGGCGGCTTCGGCTTCCGGGTCCCAGTGGTCTGATCCAGCTAGAAAGATCTTGGGCTTGAACTGTTCTGCTTCGGCGGCTGTGAGTTGGTGGGACCAGGGGACGCGGGCGGTTGGATTTGCGCCGGGGCCGGAGCTGCTGAACTCGGCATACCAGGCCTGGGGTGTGCCGGGAGTTTTGCCCCAGGTGTTCCAGCCTTGCGGGGTGACGTCGGCAGAGAGCCAGGTGTTGATGTACACGACGCGGGAGTATGGACGCCAGGGACGGCCCAGGCTGGTTACTTCCCTTTCGGGCGATCTAGAGGCGGATGAAGTTGACTCCGTCGAGGTGCTCGCAGCGGCCGGAGCGTGCTCGATGCTGCTGGTGACGCGGCTGTTGAGGATGACGTAGCCGGTGGGCTGGTCGGGCGAGGTGCGGGACTGGGCCGTGAGCCAGCCGGGGGCGTTGGCGTGGATCTCCGAATGGTCAAAGACGGCAGCGGCATTGCCAAAGATGAAATCGACGCCGCCTTCAATGTAGGAGTCGACGTAATACTGGCGGCCATAGTCGGCGAAGAGGGTGTCCTGGTGGCCGAGGAAGCGGCAATGCTTGAAGATTGCGCGGTCTGCACGAACAGCGATGGCGACGGCCTGGCCGGTGTTGCCGGCAGTGTTTTCGAAGGTGAGATTGTCTGCCTCAAAGCCAGTGCCGTTGACTTCGACTGTTTCAGTAAAAAAGGTGCCTCCGGCCTGTTTGGCATTGAGGCTGTTGGTGATGACGACGTCGGCGGGCGTTGTGCCCATGCCGACGAGCGTGATGTTGGTGTGGTTCTGGGTGACGATGACGCGTTCGTGATAGGTGCTGGGGGCGATCTCAATAAGAACGCGGCCGGGCTTGCCGTCATGACCAAGGCCGGCAAAGGGGTGGTGGTCCATAGCCATCTGGATGGTGGGAAATTCAGTGGTGCCTTCGATGCCGGTTTTCACATCGGGCGAGACACGGACGTGGACATCTTGAGCATTGGTGGGCTGGACAAGTTGGACAAGGAGGCCAATAGCGACGAGGAAAACGGCAGGAAGCAGGCAGGAAGCGGCAGGAGGATTCATCGGGGGACAGAGTAAATCAAGAATGGGCAACGGGGACAGCGGCGTCGGGGCGAATGGGCGTTAAGAGCGACGAGGAAACGCGGTGGGCGGGTTGACTTTTGCACCATAAGAGCCGTCAAAGTAGCAAGCAACCGAAGAAATGAGAGCGGTCTCGGTCAGAAGGCGTGGGGCCCTCGATACGAAGGCTGAGAAAAGCTTGCAGACACGCAAAATGCGGAGGTAAATGGTCTGAAAAGGCCTGTCTTCCGTGGAAACTAGGCACAACGGACCCTTGGCTTTTACAATGCAACAGGGACCCGTCCCAACCCAGCCCTGCTGCGGAACGATCAAACCTGGCGGCATCCGCCTAACCGGGATGAAGGAATGGCATGAAGTTTACGAAATTCGGCAAGGCACTTCTGATGAGTGCGCTTTCGGTCGCGGTCATCTTTGGCGTGTCCTCTTGCATTCGAAGCTATACAGTCGGCTTTTTGTATGTGACAGGAACACTGACCGCGGGGACAGCCGGTCAAGGCATCATCAGCGGATTCAAGATCGACCACAACACCGGCAAGCTGACACCCATCAATACGTTTCCAGTCTCCTCTGGGGGATCGTATCCGGTACGTGCGGTTCTGATTTCCGGGAGCCGGTTTCTCTATGTGCTGAACCGGGGGACGACGGCACAAGGGAGCCCGAGCTGCACGCCCACGGTTCCCTGCCAGGCAAATATTGTCCAATTCGCGGCTGGTGGCAATGGCATCCTGACGGCGCAAGAGCCGTTGCCGTTCCAATCACAGGGCGTGAATCCGTTTCGTATGATCGCGGACGCGCCGGGCAATTATTTATACGTTTTGGACCACGACGCGCCTGACAGCGCCTCGGTGACGGGGAAGACCTACACCGCACTGAACCCCAATAGCTGCATGCTGGCACTTGGCGCGGGCGTGCAGAGTTGCGGCGATATCACGGCGTTCCAAATCAACTCGACCACGGGGCGGCTGGAGCTGGTAGTCAATGCGCAGGTGACGGCTGCGAGTGGGGCCGCACTGACTTACTTCCCGGTACCGGCGAACCCGATCGACTTCTCGCTCTCGAGTGGATTCATCCTGACGCTGAGTGGCACACCGGGCACGGGCGACTCGGTCTTTCCATACACGTATAGCCAGAGCAGCGGCCAGTTGACCATCAACCAGAACTCTTCGCAGACGCTGACGGGGGTATTTGAGGCGACGGCGATTGTGAACGGCGGGAGCTACGTTTACGTTCTCGACAATGAGGCAACCCTGGTGGCGGGCTCGGGAGCTTCGAGCCAGATTCTTCCCTTCACTGTGGGCAACAATGGCGCGCTTCAGTCCCAGACCGGCGGCGCGGTGGCAGATGATCCGACCCTGAACAACCCGATCTACCTGATTCAGGAATCCAAGGGCAAGTTTGCCTACGTGATCAACCAGGGGAACAATGCGCAAGGCACGAATGCGCAGAGCGGTATCGCGGGATATGTACTTGACCCGACAACGCATGCGCTATCCTTCATTGCGGGCGAGCCATATGGCTCCGGAGCAGGGCCGCAATGCCTGGTGGAAGATCCATCGAACCAGTTTGTTTACTCAGCTGATTTTAATGACTCAGCTGTAACGGGCCGGGTGGTTGATCCGAACTCAGGTTCACTTAACCAGATGCGCGTCACAAGCACGTTCGCCCTTGGCGGACCTGCGACGTGGTGCCTTGTGGATGGCCGCACGAGCTAAGCACAGGGACGCGGGCAAAGGGTTGAAGTCCTCGCCGGGAGGCGATCACAAAGACCCTTTGCAGGCAGCGACCTTTTAGATAAACAGCCGAATGCGGGGACCGGAACTGCGGCCACCCCGCATCTCGAATCCAAACCGGAATTTGCGGGCGCGCTGGCAAGGGCGCCTGAATGAAAGATGCGCATGAAGTTGAACAAACCTAGCCAGCTCGCGCTGGTCGCTGCTGCCAGCCTGCTGGTGGCCACAATGCTGACGGCCTGCGAAACGCTGACCGTCGATTTTGTTTTTGTGACTAGCGCGCAGGCGGCGGGGACGAATAACTACGGAGAAGTGGACGTCTTCGAGATCAACTCAGAGTCTGGCGCGATGCGGCAGATTCCGACATCGCCGTTCCCTTCAGGCGGCCGGAAGCCGGTGGCTGAGGCTTTGAGCTCGGACAACACGAACCTGTACGTGGTGAACCAGGACGATAACACGATTGTGCAGTTTGTCATCGGCAACGACGGCAAGGTGTATCCGCAGAACACGACGAACACGCCGGGGATCTTCCCCATGGCAGTAGCGATAAACGGAACCAACCTATTCGTGGTGGACACCTATCAGCCCTTGCCGACGTGCTCTAACGCAGTTCCGTGCTCGGGCGCGATTGGAGTGTTTCCGATCAGCGTTCCATCCGGGAGCACTTTGTCGAGCGAACCGCTGTCGCCCACACCAATCGCGAATGGCAATCTGAACTATTGGCCTTTGAACCTGCCGAGCAAGCCGAACGATGTGATTGTTCCGACGGCGATCAATGTGGTGAAGTCGGGCAGTTTTGTTTACGTGTCGGCGTATGACTCGTCAGTAACTCCGACCGTGGGCTATGTATTTGGTTTTGCAATTAGCTCGGGTTCGCTGACGCCATTGAACGGCGGCGTGCCATTTTCCGCGGGGACGCATCCTTCGGGAATGGCGAGCGACGCGTCGAGCAGCTATCTGTATGTGACGGACTCGGCAAATTCGAATGTGCTGGGATATTCGGTGGCTGCGTCGGGAGCGTTGGCGTCTCTTGCGGGCAGCCCCTATCAGGCAGGTGGAGCACCTTCTTCAGTGGCGGTGGATCCGACCTATGCGTTTGCTTATGTGGCAAATGCGCAAGACTCATCGGTGACCGAGTACTCGATAAGCAACGGAGAGCTGACGGCCATTGGCACGATGTCGACAGGGTTGCAGCCTGTGGCGGTTGGGATTGACCCTTCGACGAATCACTTTTTGTATACGGTGAATTTTTTGGGCAGCAGTGTGAACGGAAATATTTCGGGATTTGAAATGGACACGAGTACCGGAGCGCTTCTGGTCTCAAAGAGTTCGCCGTACAAGAGCAACGCACTCCCCACCGCGGTGGTCGCAATTCCGCACAATGGGACAGGCGCGGGAATTACGAAATAAGGCAGACGGTCGGGAGACCGCAACCGGCTGGATCGATCGACCCCGAAGGCGCTTTTACAATGACTGCGGGACAACTAAACGAGAATGGATGGGACCGGGAAGCGAAGGTCCTTGACGAAGGAAACGCATGAAGTTGAGCAAACTGAGCCGGACGATTCTGGTCTCTACCCTAGGGCTAGTGGTAGCCGCCCTATTGACGTCCTGCGAGATCGTAACGATCGACTATGTCTTCGTGGCCAACTCCGGAGGCTCCGGTTCGAGCGGCACGGGACAGATTGAAACGTTCGACGCAGACTCACTGACTGGAGCGCTTCGCAATGGCGACCCGGCAGTGAGCAGCGGCGGCAACAACCCTGTGGCAATTGCCGTTACTGCCGACTACGCCAACCTCTACGTGGTGAACCAGGGCAGCAACAATGTTGTGCATTTCACGATTGCGGATACGGGAGTGTTGACGCAGAAGGACATGGTGACCACGAGTCCGAACCCGAGTTTTGCTCAGGTGAATACCGCGGGCACCTACCTTTATGTCGTTTCCGGGCCGAGCCCTGCGGTGCTCACGGCCTACTCGCTGAGCAGCGGGACAATCGGCTCGGTTGCGTCGCAGGTAACACTTTCGGTTCCGAACTTCGCGGGCGACACGATTGTGCCGACCGGAGTGACGGTGCTGGCAAACAATGACGCTGTCTACCTATCGGCATACGATCAGTCGGCCTACAATCCTGGCGGAACGACGAGCAGCATTGCAAATCCGGGGTGGATTTTTGGATATGCGGTGGGATCGAACGGGGCGTTGACAGCCACAGTGGGAAGCCCCTACAAGGCGGGCATCAAGCCAGTGGCATTGGCATCGGACCCAACCAATCGATTTGTGTATGCAACAGACTTTGCATCGAACCAGCTTATTGGATACACGATTCAGGGTGGGACAACGCTTGCCTATATGATCAACGGTCCGTTCTCATCAAGCACCGAGCCTACCGCGATCACTATCGACCCGCGCGGCAAGTACATTTATGTTTCGAACGGGCTGGCTTCGACGGTCACTGCTTTCACGATCGATTTGAGCACCGGGACTCCGTCCGCAATCGTCAACACAACGGGCAGCCAGGTGAACTCGACAGATACCGATCCGGTTTCAGTCACTGTGGATGCTGCGCTGGGACGATTTGTGTACACGGCAAACTACTTGGGCAATTCGGTTTCAGGGTTCCGACTGAATGCGGATACCGGGGCGCTGACGCCGACCCAGGCAACGCCTTATCCTTCGGGTACGAAATCGGCTGTTGTAGTGACGGTGCCGCATGGCAACCACGCGATCCAGTCGGTAACACCGTAGCAAGGCAACGCCAAACCAGAAATGAGGAGCCCAGCCAAAACGGCTGGGCTTTTTGTTGGTGGGCGGGGCTTTTGGAGTGCTCGCATGTTCACAGAGATGCACTTTCCTTGCGAATTACGCAATCTGTATAGAAGGATCGGAATAAAAGAATCAGAACGGTGCGCAAGATTGCGTGGCGGAGGGTTGCGTGAGAGAGCATTTGCTAAGGATTGCGGTGATTGCAGCGGGAGTGCTGGCGCTGGGAGCTGCTTCGGCGGCGCTTGGACAGGGGCTGGCGACGATTCATCCACAGGGCGGCGGGCAGATTATGTACGGCCAGGTGCAAGGGCAGTCGACCGAGGCCGGAGCGATGGGCTACATCCTCAGGAATCTGCACCAGTCGATCGGCGCAAAGCCGGAGGTGGGCAAGCTCTTTGATGTGAAGGGGACAAATTCGGTGGCGACGTTCTTCAACATCACGCGACGCGACCAGGGACCGGGCAAGCCGCCACTGAAGGTGAGCGGGCTGTTGATTGCTACCAAGGTTTCGACGGACCACGTTGAGGCGGCGCTGGTTTCAGACGATGCGGCCCGGTTCAACAAGACGCTCCCCGGCATGATGAAGACGCTGATGGCGCAGTGGCACCCGCTGGCGGGAGCGCAAACGGCTGGAGCATCGAGTGGCGGCGGCGCGGCAGAGGCAGCGCCCCAGCTAAGGACAGTGACCACACAGGATCAGTCGGCCAGCATCGGGCTGCCGGCGGGATGGCAGCTGGGGCAGAGCGGGATGGGAACGATCTTTGCCAGCGGGCCGAACGGCGAGAATGTGTCGCTGGATCTGACGCTCGGGGCAACGGACCCGAACAATCCGGCTGCGCAGCGGACGCGGCAGATTGTGGCGCAGGGCGGGCTGCGGAATACGGTGTATGCGAACGCGTTTTATTACCCCTACGGCGCGGACCCTGGGAAGACGTTTGTCGACCTGGTGCATCACATGGAGCAAAAGGCGGGGATGCAGCCGGCGGAGTTCCGGATTACGAGCGAGTCGCCGGCGCAACTTATGCCGAACGCGCGATGCTTCCACCTGGAAGGGACTGCGGAGTTTCACGACGGCAAGGGGACGCGCGAGCTGAACGATATCTACTGCATTGGACCGGAGGGGCGGGCAGGCGGCTGGGGGAGCTACGTGTTCGGGTACACGGCGCCGCAGGCTGTGGCGCAGAAGGAGCGGGCGACGCTGGGGGCGATTGTGCAGAGCTTCCACATGAATCAGCGGGTGGTGAATCAAGAGGCTGCGGCGATTGCGGGACCGTCAATCGCGCAAAGCATGCGGATTGGGCAGATGGTGAATGCGCGCGTGCAGGCGACTCACCAGGCTGAGGACATTCACAACTCGAGCGTGTACCAGCATTGGGACTCGATGGACCGGCGGAGCCAGGAGTTCGCGAACTACCAGTTGGGCTACGCGGTTGTTGCGGACACGGGAAACAACGCGCATGGAACGCTGTGGGCGGATGATGCGGCGGCGCTGGTGAAATCGAATCCGAACCAGTTTGAGTATGTGAGCGCGCCGAATTATTGGAAGGGGATTGACTATTAGCCGGGGAAAAGCCCCCGGCCCACCCCGATGGCGCGTGGCGCGCTTCGCTGCTCCTCAGGCTGGCTTCGCTGGGGTTGGCCTGGGCGGTCGGGGGGTTACTCCCATCGAGTAGCGGAGGAGACGCTGGGCGGGTTTTTCGACGAGGTGGAGGGCGACTAGGGCGAGGGAGATGAGCAGGACGTAGCTCAGCCAGGGGTCGAAGCGGATGAGGCCTGTGCGCTGGAGAATGCCTGAGTCGTGGATGAGGTTCCAGAGGTTGAAGTGGAGCAGGTAGAGGCAGTAACTGGCCTCGCCGATGAAGACGAGCGGACGCCAGGAGAAGGCGCTGGCAATCAGGTTTTGGCCGGCGAGGCCGAGGATAATGCAGCCGAAGGATGGCATGAGCAGTCCGTCGTGGACGACTGCGTAGGGGACGCGGGGGCCGAGGACAAGGAGTCCGAAGGTCAGGGCGAAACCGCCGAAACCGAGGATCAAACGCAACCAGCCGGCGCGGGGGATGACTTCGTCTACGCTGGCGAGCATGACGCCAAATATGAAGCTGGCCAGGTGAGGCAGAGGCGTGTATTTGAGGGCCTGGAGCCATGGGCCATAGCTCCAGCGATCGGTGACGGCGAGGTGATCGGGATTGAGGATGAAGTAGAGGGTGCCTGGGATGAGGCCGAAGCACCAGACGCCGGCCATTTTTGCTAAGTGAGGGCCGAGGCGCGTGGGGCGCTTCCAACTGGCGAACCAGGGGAAGCCGATGTAGTAGGCGCTCTCGGCGGACATGGTCCATGCAGGCGTATTGAGGAAGGTGGCTATCTCAGGAATCCAGCCCTGAAGGAGGAGCGGCGAGAGCACCATGCCGGTCCAGAACATGGTGTGGCTGTGGGCCTGGTACTCGACTGGAATCATGCGCCAGGAGAGCAACAGGCTGAGCAAATAAATGGGATAGAGGCGGGTGAAGCGGGCTTCCCAGAAGCGTGTGCGGCTGAGGGAACCGTCGCGAGCTTTGGAAGCGTAGTTGTAGGCGAGGACGAAGCCGGAGAGCAGGATGAAGAAGCTGACTGAGGCGTAGCCAGCGTTGACCACGGGGGCAAACCAGCCGAACCAGTCGGGATTTGAAAAGTGGAAGAGTACGATGTTGATGGCCGCGAAACATCGCAGTCCGGTGAGCGCGTTGAGCCGGGATGGCTTGGTGATCTCCACGACAGCTTCTAGCCTCTGGCTCCTGGCTCCTGGCTCTTAGCTTTTAGCTATTAGCTCTTGGCTTGGTAGCCATTTAAATGGCACCAGCGGCGGTCGAAGCGAAATGGGTACCTTCGTTTAGGCACAGGGCTGGCGGCTAATTGCTAACGGCTAAAAGCTGCTTCTATGCCGTGACCAGCGAGCCAACCTTCTCACCGAGCACGACGCGCTTGATGTTTCCGGGCTGATTCATGTTGAAGATGATCATGGGCAGACTGTTGTCTTTGCAGAGGCTGACGGCGGTGAGGTCCATGACCTTGAGCCCCTTCTGAAGGATTTCCATGTAGGTGATTTCGTCGTATTTGACGGCATCTTTGAAGAGGACAGGGTCGGCGTCGTAGACACCGTCCACCTTGGTGGCCTTCAGCAGCACATCTGCCTTGACCTCCATTGCACGGAGGCTGGCGGCAGTGTCAGTGGAGAAGAAGGGATTGCCGATGCCGGCGGCGAAGATGACGACGCGGCCTTTTTCGAGATGACGGACGGCGCGGCGGCGAATGTAAGGCTCGGCGACCTGGTTCATAAAGACAGCGGTCATTACGCGGCATTGAATGCCTCGCTGCTCGAGGGCATCCTGCATGGCAATGGCGTTGATGACGGTGGAGAGCATGCCCATGTTGTCAGCGCTGACGCGGTCCATGTTCTTTGCCTGATCCATTACGCCGCGAAAGATGTTTCCGCCCCCAACGACGATGCCAATCTCGACGCCCAGCGCGTGAACATCGACGATTTCCTGCGTGATCTCCGCGATCTTTTCTGCGTCGAGTCCAAAGCCCTTGGGCCCGGCCAGCACTTCCCCTGAAAGCTTGAGAACGATGCGTTTATACATACCTTTTTGAGTATCGCACACGGCAGGTTGGGGTTATGAGGGGTCCGACTGGCGGCCAGGCTGATAGTTCCAAGATGGGCTGTGGGGTACAATCGCAGCCAGAATCAACCAATAGGATTCGGAACTACCCAGGACATTTGTTCGGGAGGCTGCGTGGGCAAGGTCGATCTCTTTATTCCACCGTCGACGGTGGAGCGCTTTGGGCCGGGAGAGTCGGTGGTGAATCCGCAGCCGGGAGATTTTCTGCTGACGCACTCGTCGGATTTCTCGAGCAAACTGATCCATTGGGGCCAGAGTTTCCGCTATAAGGGCCCGTTGGTCGGATATGCACACTGGTGCCATGCGGCCATGTTCGCGGACACGGACGGAGAGATCGTTGAGGCCATCCTGCAAGGGGTGCAGCAGCGGAATGTTTCGGTCTATACGGACACGGAGTACCACGTGATTCGGCTGACCGAGGTGACGGACAAGGAACGAGCGCATGCGGTGGCGTTTGCGGAGCACTGCCTGAACGACCGCTACGGGTACATAACGGATCTGAGCCTGACCATATCGCTGCTGACGCGGAGGAAGTTTTTCTTTGGCGAAGAAGGGCAGATGATCTGCTCGGGGATGGTGGCGCGGGCGCTGGAACGGACGGGGGCAATATTCCAATTTGACACGTGGCACATGCTGCCGGCGGATTTGGCGGCGGCATTCAATGTGCAGCCAACGCCGGGAGCGTCGAAGGGGACGGTTCCGGAGGCTGCGAGGGGGGTGTCGCGGCGGTCGGGGAAGAAGGGCTGATTGCAGCCGCAGATCGGGATAGGGGGAGCAGTCGCCTGCTCTCCCCTCCCACACCACCCGGCATGCGGGTCCGCACCGGGCGGTTCGAGAAGTTGAGGTCAACAGAGACGGGGGATTCCCAGTTCGTCGGCCCATCTGAGATTCAGCACCTTATGCAGAAGCATTCCGCTGTTGCGCCACCAGCGGCGGGTATTGGCCGCCACTTGTGCCGCCGCATCGGATGAAGCACCCCGCTTCCGCAGTTCGCGATAGGTGGTGGTGCCGCGTTTCCATTGTTTGAGTTGGATGGCCCGCACGCGATGGCGCATCCATTGATCCAGATCGTTCCAGACCCCTGGAGTATCCGCCAGCCGGAAGTAGGCTTTCCATCCCAACACGTAGACCCGCAGTTGTTTGACCACCTTGTCCAAGCTGTACCCGCCAGATCGACGGGTCAGTTCCCGGACTCGCTGCTTGAACGCCGCTATGGCCTTATCGGCCACCCGGCGTTTGATCTTGCCGCCTGCGGCCACCCAGAAGCTGTAGCCCAGGAACTTGCGCCGGAA
>Ga0182016_10003993_pt1 | contig 16549 bp, 17 predicted proteins | sample 712S2MmetaG_FD_120491 | JGI IMG/M metagenome (GOLD analysis project Ga0182016, IMG submission 120491) | Permafrost microbial communities from Stordalen Mire, Sweden - 712S2M metaG | ecosystem: Environmental > Terrestrial > Soil > Wetlands > Permafrost | place: Sweden: Stordalen | collected...
GACGAAATCGCCGCCAAGACCGAAGCCGCCTATCGCGTGGCGCTCGCTTGAGCGCCGCGGCGGCGATCGCCGATTCGGCGCTGGCGCGCGGAAGACTCACCGGCTTCTATGAGCGGGTCTAGAGGCCCTTCAGGCCTTGTCGACCAGCGGGATGCGCGCCCGGTCATAGGGCGTCGCCTCGTAAACCAGCTTCACCCAGTTGGCGTAGAGCTGCGCCGTGTGCCGCCAATGGTTGATCGGCGCGCGCGACGGGTCGTCGTCGGGGAAGTAATGCCGCGGCAACGAGGCGTCGGGATCGAGGGCGCGGTCGCGCAGGTATTCGTTGCGCAGGGTGTCGGTCTCGTATTCGGGATGGTTGAGCACATAGGCGCGGCGCGGGAAGCGCCGGCCGGTTTCCCCGAACGGCTCCGACTCGACCAGGATATTGGGCCCGGTCTCCTCCGACACCGCGACCACCTCCAACTGCGTGCGCCGGGCGATCGCCTGCTTGTCGGGGTTTTTCCACCGCGACACCGGGGCGGAGAACTCGTCAGGAAAGCCGAACAGCAGGCCGGTGCTGTCCTCGAGCACGCGATGGTGAAAGAGGCCGAAGGTCTTGCGCTCGCCCTTGATGCTCTCGACGTCGTGGAAGTGCTTCAGCGCCGCCTTGGCGCCCCAGCAGAGATAGAGCGACGAGAACACGTGGCTCGCCGACCAGTCGAGGATCTCCTGCACCTCGGGCCAGAAGGTCTCGTCGCTGACCCGCGGTTGCAGCGCGTTGACGCCGGTGACGATCAGGCCGTCGAACTTGTCGCCGCGGATGTCGCTCAGCGGATTGTAGAATTTGACGATGTGCTCGGCCGGCGTGTTGCGGCTCTGATGACCGTTGCGGACGGCGCGGACATAGGCGTCGGTGGCGACGAAGGTCAGGCTGACCTGCAGCGGCGTGCTGCCGAGCCAGGCGGCGAGCTGGCGCTCGGTCGTCATCTTGTCGGCCATCAGGTTGAGGATGGCGATATGCAGCGGACGGATGTCCTGATGCAGCGCGCGGCCCTGGTCGATCGCCGAGCCGGAGCCGAGCGAGGGCAGGAAGGGATGGGCTTCCTCGGAAGCGACGATGACGGGCAATGGAACCTCCTGATCGCGCGAACCAAAAACGCGCGAGCTTCGCCGCGGCGTCCGCCGGCGACGAAGTCGCCTGCCAGGATCACAGCGCGGAGGCTTTGAGGAGGCTTCCTGATCTGTGACGCTTTAGCTGTTGGTGACGCGGCAGCAAGCTGATCCTGTCAAATCCCGCGGATCGACGTCTTTCGCCGCCGATCGGACGCAGACTTAGGGACCGAGGCCCCGGCCTGTCAAGAGTTCGGCGTTTTCGCGCTTCGGCTCGGCGCAGTCGGCGCGGCCGAACGCTCTGAATTCGCCGCGAGCCTTGCCGGCCTCCTTCGGCGCGCGCGCACAATTTTCGCGGTTGCGTGAAGGAATCGCTAAGCGCGACCGGCTGCTCCCGCCGCCGTTGAGGGTTCATTCACCAATTTGGGGCCAAATGGGCGAGGTCAAATTCGACGACGCCCGCCCGCCGTCCGAAAGGTCGAGCCATGTCGCCTCGCCTGCTCCTGCTTCTCGCTCTCGCCGGCGCCGCGCCTGCGGCGGCGCTGGCCGCGCCTGCCGCGCCCGCTTCGGCGCCGGCCGGCATGCTGACGGTCACCATCGACCAGGCCAAGGTCGCGCAGCTTCCCGCCGGCACCCGCACGCTGGTCGTCGGCAATCCGGCGATCGCCGACGTGACGATGCTGAAAGGCGGCTCGGCGATGGTCGTCACCGGCAAAGGCTACGGCCTGACCAACCTGATTGCGCTCGACGCCCAGGGCAATATAATCGACGAGAAGAACATCGCCGTCGAGGCGGCCAAGGCGGTCCTCGTGGTGCAACGCGGCAACGAGCGCGAGTCGTACTGGTGCAATCCGCTCTGCATGCCGACGGTCCAGGTCGGCGATGACAACCAGGCGTTCGAGACCGCCAGCGGCCAAATCACCGCCCACGGCACGCTCGCAGCCGGCGCCTCGGGCGCCAAGACGGGCAACTAAGGGTCCGCCCCTGGCGGCGCAGCGATGCGCCGCCTGATCGTCGACGAACCGCTTTCGCGCGCCGCCGTATGGAGCCAACGGACGGCGATCTTTGCGCTCGCCAGCGCCGCTGTCGCGGTCGGCCTCGCGCGCTTCGCCAATCTCGACGCTGGCGCCGTGCTCACCGTCTTCGCCGCCGCGCTGACGCTGGCCTTTCTCGCGCTGCTGCTTGCCGGTTCGGCCGGCGTGGTCATCTGGCGCACCGGCCGGCATGGCGCCGGCCGCGCCGCCTTCGGCTGCCTGCTGTCGCTCGCGCTGCTCGCCTACCCGGCCTATCTGGCGGGGATCGCGCTGGTCAGACCGATGATCGCCGACGTCACCACCGACTTCGCCTCGCCGCCCGCCTTCATGATCTCGGCCAAGGCGCGCACGGCGCGCGCCGGCCGAACGCCGCCGGCCTGGGATTCGGCCGCTGAGGCGCTGCAGAAGGACGCTTATCCCGAAGTGAAGCCGATCCTCGTCGACCTCGAGCCGGCCGAGGCCTACCAGCTCGCGCTGCGCGTGACGAAGGATCTCGGCTGGAAGATCGTCGATTCCAATCCGCCCAATCTGCGCGTCGACGGCGTCGCGCAGATCGAGGCGATCGCCCGTTCGCCGGCGTTCGGCTTCGCCGACGACATCGCCATCCGCGTGCGGCCGCTCGCTTCGCAGACGCGCATCGACCTCAGATCGGTGTCGCGCGTCGGCAAACACGATTTCGGCGCCAATGCGCGCCACGTCGACCGTTTCGCCGCTGCGGTGCAGGACGCGCTGCAGGAGCCGTGAGGCCTTAGAGGCGGCGGAAGCGCGCCTCGAGACCCGCTCTCCGATCGCCGACCACCAGCCCGCGCTCGGCGAGGTGTTCGAGGTGGGCGAGCGTCGACAGGCTCGCCGCGCCGATCAGCGCCGGCGCGAGGCGGGGATAGACCCGCGCGACGATGGCTCCGAGGCTCGCTTCGCCCGCCTCGACCTCGGCCAGGATCGCCGCTTCGCGCTGGCGGCGATGGCTGATCAGCGCGCGCGCGTAACGCTGCGGCTCGGCGACCGGCGCGCCGTGTCCGGGCCAGTAGATCGCTTCGCTGCGCCGCGCGACCTTCTCCAGCGAGGCGAGATAGTCGCGCATCGAGCCGTCGGGCGGCGCGATCACCGACGTCGACCAACCCATGACGTGATCGCCGGAGAACAGCGCGCTCTCTTCGACCAGGGCAAAGGCGAGATGGTTGGCGGCGTGGCCGGGCGTGGCGATCGCCTCCAGCGTGAAGCCGCGCCCGGCGACGCGCGCGCCGTCGACGAGCGCCTGGTCGGGCGCGTAATCGAGTGCGTGCGACGCGTCGGCGCGAGTCGGCGGCGCGCCGGCGACGGCGTGAGCGCGCGCCCCGACGATCGGCGCGCCGGTCATCCGCTTGAGCGCCGCCGCGCCGGCGGCGTGGTCGCGATGGCTGTGGGTGACGACGATCATGGCGATCCGCTCGCCGGGGATCGCCTGGATCACCGCCTCGAGATGGGCGGGGTCGGCCGGACCGGGGTCGATGACCGCAACCTCGCCCTCGCCGACGATGTAGACGCAGGTGCCGGTGAAGGTGAACGGCGACGGGTTCGGCGCGATGATCCGGCGGACGCGCTGGCTGAGCCGCGTCAGGCCGCTCGGCGGTCGTTCGGCGCCGCCCGGCGGCGGCAAATCGCTTGACGGCTCGGCCAAAAGTCGCGTCCCGCTGGGCGGCGTCCGGCTTGTTCGCCGCGGCGGGCTTCTCTATACCGGCTGCGGACGCCGAACGCGATCCCGCCGGGCGGAAACGACGCCGGCGGTTACGGGAGAGGACCAGCATGACTGACCGTCCGAATGCGACTTTTGTCCCGGCCGCGAAGCCGACCGCCGCGCTTCTCCGCGGCGCAGCGCTGGCGTTGCTGGGGACGCTCGTCCTGGCCATTTCGGCCAAGGTCGAAGTTCCGTTCTATCCGGTGCCGATGACGTTGCAGACGCTCGCCGTGCTGACGCTCGGCGCCCTGTTGGGCGCCCGCCTCGCCGCGGCGACCGTCGTCCTCTATCTCGCTGAAGGTCTCGCCGGCCTGCCGGTCTTCGCCGGCGCGGTCGCCGGGCCGGCCTATCTCGTCGGGCCGACCGGCGGCTATCTGGTCGGCTTCCTCATCGCGGCGGCGCTGGTCGGGGGACTGGCCGAGCGCGGCTGGACGCGCGGCTGGCCGCTCGCGCTGGCGGCGATGACGCTCGGCCATCTCGTCATTTTCGCCGCCGGCTTCGCCTGGCTCGCGCCGATGCTCGGCGCCGGCAAGGCCTGGGCGGTCGGCGTCGCGCCTTTCTACGCGGCGACCGCAGCCAAGACGCTGCTTGCCGCGGCGCTGGCGCTCGCCGCGCGCCGGTTCGCGCCGCGCGGGAGCGTCGGCTGAGCGGCGCGGACGAACCCATCGTCCCGAAGCGCGCGCCGCCCTCAGGCCGCGCCGCCTTCGCCCGCTTCGTGCCGTTGACCACCCGCTGGAACGACAACGACCCCTACGGGCATCTCAACAATGTCGCCTATTACGCGTTCTTCGACGCGGCGGTGAACGGGGTTCTGGTCGAGGCCGGCCTGCTCGACCCGGCGTCGAGCCCGATCGTTGGCGTCGTCGCCGAGAGCCACTGCCGCTTCCATTCCAGCCTGTCGTTTCCCGACCCGATCGAGGTCGGGATCGCGGTCGATCGACTCGGCCGCTCGTCGGTGCGCTATCATGTGGCGGCCTTCAAGGCGAAGGCCGCCGCGGCGAGCGCGGAGGGGCGATACACCCATGTCTATATCGAGCGCGCGACGGGCCGCCCGACGCCGATTCCGGCGGCGCATCGTCAGCTGATGGAGGCGATGGCGCTGCGCTGAATCGCGCCGCCGCGCCGGTGCGGCTCATCCAATGTTTACGCGCGAGGGCTAGAGCTGGGCCGCGGCTTGCGGCCGCCAGCCAACGGTCGAGGTCGAAATGGCGAGGAAAGTCCTGCCGGTCATCATGTGCGGGGGCGCCGGCACGCGGGTCTGGCCGGAATCGCGCGAGTCCATGCCCAAGCAGTTCATCCCGCTGATCGGCGCCTCCTCGACCTTCCAGCAGACGATCAAGCGCCTCGAGGCGCCGATGTTCGACGAGCCGGTGGTCGTCACCAACCGCGACTACCGCTTCCTGGTGCGCGAGCAGCTCGAGGAGATCGGCGCCAAGGCGCAGATCGTCATCGAGCCGGCGCGGCGCGATTCCGGCGCGGCGGTGGCGATCGCCGCCGAGATCGGCGCGGCGCGCGATCCGCAGACCGTCCTCGCCGTCTTCGCCGCCGACCATGTCGTGCTCGACCAGAAAGGCTTCCTCGTCGCCTGCGCCACCGCCGCCGAAGCCGCCGAAGTCGAGGGCGCAATCGTGACGCTCGGCGTCACGCCGACCGAGCCGGCGATCGGTTACGGCTACATCCGCCCCGGCGATTCGCTCGGCCTTCGCGACGCGCGCCGCGTCGCCGCCTTCGTCGAGAAGCCCAACCTCGCGCTCGCCAAGCGTTACGTAGCGGAAGGCTATCTGTGGAACTCGGGCAACTTCTTCTTCCGCGCCGACGCGATGCTGTCCGAACTGCGGGCCTTCGAGCCGGAAATGGTCGAAGCGACCGAGGCGGCGCTCGCGGCGGCGCACGACGACCTCGGCTTTCTCATCCTCGACAAGGCGGCCTTCGAGCGCTCGCCGAAGAAGTCGATCGACTACGCGGTGATGGAGCGCACTCACCGCGCCGCGGTGGTGCCGGCCGACGTCGGCTGGTCGGACGTCGGCAATTGGGACGCGGTGTGGAAGCTCAGCCCGCACGACGCCAACGGCAACGCCATCCACGGCAACGGTTTCGCGCTCGAGGCGAAGAACGTCCACATCCGCTCCGACGACCTGTTGACGGCGGTGGTCGGCGTCGACGACGTCACGGTGGTGTCGACCCAGGATGCGGTGCTGGTGCTCAAACGCGGCGAAGGCGACAAGGTCAAGGACCTGGTCGACGCGCTCAAGCTCGACCGGCGGCGCGAGGCGACCGAGCATCGGCGTATCTATCGGCCATGGGGCTATTACCAGTCGATCGATTCCGGGCCGCGCTATCAGGTCAAGCGCATCGTCGTTTCGCCCGGCCGCCAATTGTCGCTGCAAAAGCACTTCCACCGCGCCGAGCACTGGGTGGTGGTGAAAGGAACCGCGCAGGTCACGCGCGGCGCCGAGGACGTGATGGTGCACGAGAACGAGTCGGTCTACCTGCCGCTCGGCGTCGTCCACCGTCTGGTCAATCCGGGCAAAATCGACCTCGAGCTGATCGAGGTGCAGACCGGTTCCTATCTCGGCGAAGACGACATCGTCCGCATCGAGGACGTCTATCATCGCCCGTCGAAGGACTGACTTCGCAGGGCGCTTCTCTGTCAACCTCCAAGTTACTGTCACCCCCGCGAAAGCGGGGGTCCAGCGCTTGTCGCGGTCTGCGGCCTGGGAAAGACTGGATCCCCGCCTGCGCGGGGATGACAGGGGAGCGGCGCTACGCCGCCGCCTTCTTCGCGGCGCGGCCGTAGAAGGTTTCGCCGTTCGCCGCCATCGCCTTCAGCCCCTCGCTCGGCGCGAAGCTCGGCCCGTGCCTGGCCGCCAGCGCCTCGGCGCGCGCGACGAACGCCTTGGCGCCGAGCCCGTCGATCAGCGACAGCACGCCGCCGGTGAACGGCGCGAAGCCGAAGCCGAGGATCGAGCCGAGGTCGGCCTCGCGCGGGTCGGTGACGATGCCTTCCTCGAAGCAGCGCGCCGCCTCCAGCGCCGCCGTGTAGAGGAAGCGGTCCTTGAGTTCCTGCACGTCGATCGTGTCGGCGTCGAGCGCCTTGCCGGCGATCTCGGCGAGGCCGGGCCACAGCGACTTCGTCCCCGAGGCCGGATAGTCGTAGAAGCCCTTGCCGTTCTTGCGGCCGAAGCGCTGCTCGCGCACGACCATCGCCTCGATCAGCGCCTCCTGCTGCGGATCGACCGCCTGCGGGCCGAGATCTTTCTTCGCCGCCTGGAGGATCTTCCACGACAGGTCGACGCCGACCTCGTCGTTGAGCGCCAGCGGCCCGACCGGCATGCCCGCCATCCGCGCGGCGTTCTCGATCATCGCCGGCGGCACGCCTTCCACCAGCATCTTGTGCGCCTCGACCATGTAGGCGGTGACGCAGCGGTTGACGAAGAAGCCGCGGCAGTCGTTGACGACGATCGGCGTCTTCTTGATCGCGCGGACGAAGTCGAGCGCCGTGGCAAGCGCGCGCGGCCCGGTCTTGGCCCCCATGATCACCTCGGCCAGCATCATCTTGTCGACCGGCGAAAAGAAATGGACGCCGATGAAATTCTCCGGCTTCTCGGCCGTTTCGGCGAGCGAGGCGATCGGCAGGGTCGAGGTGTTGGAGGCGAAGATCACCTCGCCGCCGACCACGGCCTGCGCCTTCTTGGTCGCTTCGTTCTTCACGCCGCGATCCTCGAACACCGCTTCGACCACCAGGTCGCAGCCTTTCAGCGCGGCGTAGTCCGGCGTGGCGTGGATGCGCGCCAGCAGCGCGTCGCGGTCGGCGCTCTTGGCGCGGCCCTTGGCGATCTGGTTGGAGATCAGCTTCTCCGAATGCGCCTTGCCCTTGTCGGCCGCTTCCTGGTCGCGGTCGATCAGCACGACCTCGAGTCCGGCGCTGGCCACGACATAGGCGACGCCCGCGCCCATGAAGCCGGCGCCGATGATTCCGACCTTGCGAAGGTTGGTCGGCGCGACGCCGGCCGGCCGGCGCGCGCCCTTGTCGAGCTCGCCCTTGGAGACGAACAGCGAGCGGATCATCGCCGCCGCCTCCTTCGAGCGCAGGATCTTGGCGAAGTAGCGGCTCTCGACCGCCAGCGCGAGATCGATCGGCAGCTGCAGGCCCTCGAACACGCAGGCCAGGATCGCCTTGGCGGCGGGATAATTGTCGTAGGTCTCGCGGCGAAGAATCGCGTTGGCGGGCGGCCAAATCATCATGCCGGCCGGCGAGAACACCTTGCCCGACGGCGCCTTGAATTTCGGATCGTCCCACGGCGCCTTGGCGTTCAGGTTGGCCTTCACCCATGCCTTGGCGCGCGCGACGATTTCGCCCGCCGGCGCGACGTCGTGGACGAGGCCCATGCGCTTGGCGGCGGCGGGCTTGAGCTGGTCGCCGCGAAACAGCATCTGCAGCGCGTCGGGCGTCGGCATCAGCCGCGCCACGCGCTGGGTGCCGCCGGCGCCGGGGAACAGGCCGACCTTGATCTCCGGCAGGCCGACGCGCGCCTTGTCGCTGTCGGCGACGATGCGATAGTGGCAGGCGAGCGCGAGCTCGAAGGCGCCGCCCATGCAGACGCCGTTGATCGCCGCGGCGAACGGCTTGCCGCAGCTTTCGAGCTTGCGATAGATGAGCGAAAGCTGGCGCGAGCGGTCGAAGAAGACGCGCATCGCCTTCTCCTCGCCCTCGGCCTTGGCGACGCGCGCATATTCGCTCGCCATGCCCTGCAGCATGGTCAGGTCGGCGCCGCCGGAGAACGTCTCCTTGCCCGAGGTGACGACCGCGCCCTGGATCGCCGCGTCGGCGGCGACCTTGTCGATCAGGCCGTCGAGATCTTCGATCGCTTCCGGCGTCAGCACGTTCATCGACCGGCCGGGCATGTCCCAGACGATCAGCGCGACGCCGTCGGCGTCGACTTCGAAGCGGAAATTCGGCGTGGTCATCGGGCGTCTCCGATAGCGGCGAAAAAGGGGAAAGGGGTCGCGGTCACAGCGGCGTTCCGTCCTTGCGGCTGTAATGGACGCCGGTCTCGTCCTTGACGACGGCGAAATCGGAGTCGGGAAAATGCGCGCGCTCGCGCGCCGCCCGCGAACCGATCTCGAGGAACAGGGCGTCGGCGCTGCAGCGGTTGACGAGACAATGGCCGTTGGCGACGCCGGCTTTGAATCCGGCGGCGTCGCCAGGCTTGAGGATCGTCTCGCCCTCGTCCTCGACCAGCGTCAGCTCGCCCTCCAGCACGTAGACGAACTCGTCCTCGTTTTCGTGCCAGTGGCGGTGGGCCGAGGCCGAGCCGGGTTTCAACGTCGTCAGGTTGGCGCCGAACTGCGTCAGCCCGACGGCCTCGCCGAGCCGCTTCTTCGAGCGGCCGGCCACGCGCTGGTCGTGCGGGGGCGGGTAGCCGCGCCGACTGTCGATTCTCAGCCCGCCGATGTCGATCTTCGGCATCAGACGCGCTCGATCAGCGTGGCGGTGCCCATGCCGCCGCCGATGCACAGCGTGATCAGCGCGGTCTGCTTGCCGGTGCGCTCGAGCTCGTCGAGCGCGGCGCCGAGGATCATCGCGCCGGTTGCGCCGAGCGGGTGGCCGAGGGCGATCGCGCCGCCGTTGACGTTGACCTTGTCGGGATCGAGATCGAACGCCTGCAGGTAGCGAAGCACCACCGAGGCGAAGGCCTCGTTGACCTCGAACAGATCGATGTCGGAGATCTGCATGTGGGCGCGGGCGAGCAGCTTCCGGGTGACGTCGACCGGGCCGGTCAGCATGATGGCTGGCTCGGAGCCGATGTTGACGAAGGCGCGCACCCGCGCGCGCGGCTTGCGGCCGAGTTTGGCGCCCGCCTCCTTCGAGCCGATCAGCACCGCCGCCGCGCCGTCGACGATGCCCGACGAATTGCCGGCGTGGTGGACGTGGTTGATGCGCTCGATCTCCGGATGCGCCTGGATCGCCACGGCGTCGAAGCCGCCCTGCTCGCCCATCATCACGAACGACGGCTTCAGCGCCGCGAGCGATTGCATGTTGGTCTCCGGCCGCATGTGCTCGTCACGCTCGAGCAGCGGCAGGCCGTTGACGTCGCGCACCGGCACGATCGACTTCTTGAACCGCCCTTCCGACCACGCCTTGGCGGCGCGGCCCTGCGATTCGACGGCGTAGGCGTCGACGTCGTCGCGCGAGAAGCCGTATTTGGTGGCGATGAGATCGGCCGAGACGCCCTGGGGCATGAAATAGGCGGGAATGGCGATCGCCGGATCGACCGGCCAGGCGCCGCCGGAAGCGCCGATGCCGACGCGGCTCATCGACTCGACGCCGCCGCCGACCGTCAGCTCGTGCTGGCCGGCCATCACCTGCGCCGAGGCGAAATTGACCGCGTCGAGGCCGGAGGCGCAGAAGCGGTTGATCTGCACGCCGGGAACGTCGTTGCCGAAGCCCGCCGCCAGCGCGCCCATGCGGGCGATGTCGCCGCCGGCTTCGCCGACCGGATCGACGCAGCCCATCACCACGTCGTCGACCTGACCCGACTGGATGCCGTTGCGATCCTTGATCGCCTTCAGCGCGGTCGTCGCCAGATGCAGCGTCGTCGCGGTGTGCAGCGCGCCGTCCGCCTTGCCGCGCCCGCGCGGGGTGCGCACGGCGTCGTAGATGAACGCGTCAGCCATGGTCGTCTCTCCTTCGCGCGCGGGGGGGCGGCGCCCCGTTCAGGTGTCGTGGTCGGGATGCTGGCGATTGCCGAGATGGGCGGCGTCGACCGGATGGCTGAAAGCGCCGAACGGCAGGCCGGCGACGTCGTCGAGCCAGGCGAGCCGCGATTCCGGCGCGTACTGAACGACCGGCGCGACCGCCGCCGGTCGGTCGAGCGATCCGATCGTCACGCCGATGCGGTCGCGGCCGGCGCCGCGGTAAGTCAGCGGCGTGCCGCAATCGGAGCAGAAGCCGCGTTCGCCGATCGCCGAGCTGACGAAGATCTTCGGGGCGCCGCGCGTCCAGACGAGCTCGGCGAGCCGGACGCCGGCGAAGGCCATGAACGGCGCGCCGCCCGCCTTCTGGCACATGCGGCAGTGGCAGACGTTGGCGCCGGTCGGGGCGGCGTCGAGCCGGTAGCGCACGGCGCCGCATTGGCAACCGCCGGTCAGGCCGACAGGCTGAGCTTCCGCCGCCATCGTTCGTCCTCCCGTTCGCGCTTTCGCGCCGTGATCGTTCAGAACGCCGCCATCGGCAGCGCCATCAGCGTCTCCGCGCCGCTCGACAGCCGGGCGAGGCAGGCGCCCGCTTCCGGCAGCATGCGCTGGGCAAAGAACTTGGCGAGCGTCAGTTTGGAGTCAAGCGCGGCGTCGCTCGTTCCCGCCGCCTGGCGCGCCAGCACCGCCTTGGCGATGCGCGCCCACATGAAGGCGAGCGCCGTCAGGCCGAACAGATTCATGTAGTCGTACGACGCGGCGCCGGCGTTGTCGGGGTTCTTCATGCCGTTTTGCATCAGCCACATCGTCGCCTGCTGCAATTGCCCGAGCGCCGCCTTGGCGGGCGCGAGATAGGGCGCCAGCGCCGCGTCGTCCTTGTGGGCGCCGAGGAAGGCGGAGACCTCGCCGAAGAAGGCGGTGATGGCGCGGCCGCCGTCCTTGGGCAGCTTGCGGCCGACCAGGTCGAGCGCCTGCACGCCGTTCGCGCCCTCGTAGATCATGGTGATGCGCGCGTCGCGGACGAACTGCTCGAGCCCCCATTCGGCGATGTAGCCGTGGCCGCCGAGCACCTGCTGCGCCTTGACGGCGTTGGCGAAGCCCTGGTCGGTGAAGACGCCCTTGATCACCGGCGTCAGCAGGCCGACGCGGTCGTCGGCGATTCTGCGCGCATTGGCGTCGGGCGACGACAGCGCTTCGTCCTCGGTGAGCGCCACCCACAGCATCAGCGCGCGCGCCGCCTCGTTGAAGGCGCGGATTTCGAGCAGCATGCGCCGCACGTCGGGATGGACGATGAGCGGGTCGGCCGGCTTGTCGGGCGCCTTGGGGCCGGTCAGCGAGCGGCCCTGCAGGCGCTCCTTGGCGTAGGCGGCGGCGTTTTGGTAGGCGACCTCGGACAGGCTGAGGCCTTGCACCGCGACGCCGAGACGCGCCGCGTTCATCATCACGAACATCGCGTTGAGGCCGCGGTTCTCCTCACCAACCAGCCAGCCCCGGGCGCCGTCGTAGTCGAGCACGCAGGTCGCGTTGCCGTGGATGCCCATCTTGTGCTCGAGCGAGCCGCAGGCGACGCCGTTGCGGGCGCCGAGGGAGCCGTCGTCGTTGACCAGCACCTTCGGCGCGACGAACATCGAGATGCCCTTGGTCCCGGCCGGCGCGCCGTCGATGCGCGCCAGCACGAGATGGATGATGTTGTCGGTGAGGTCGTGCTCGCCGGCCGAGATGAAGATCTTCTGCCCGGTGAGGAGATAAGAGCCGTCGGGCTGGCGGGTTGCGCGGGTCTTGATGAGCCCGAGATCGGTGCCGCAATGCGGCTCGGTCAGGTTCATCGTCGCCGTCCATTCGCCCGACGTCATCTTCGGCAGGTAGCGCTGCTTCAGCTCGTCGCTGCCGTGGGTCGCCAGCGCCGCCGCCGCGCCGTTGGTCAGGCCGGGATACATGGCGAAGGCGAGATTGGCGGCGATCGTGTATTCGCTCAGCGCGACCGCGAGGAAATGCGGCAGGCCCTGGCCGCCGTAGGCGGGGTCGCCGTCGAGCCCGACCCAGCCGCCTTCGGCATAGGCCTTGTAGGCTTCCTTGAAGCCCTTCGGCGTCCTGACCGAGCTGTCGGCGTCGCGGACGCAGCCTTGCTGGTCGCCGATGCGGTTGAGCGGCTGCAGCACCTCTTCGGCCAGCTTGCCGCCTTCGCTCAACACCGCTTCGACGACGTCGAGCGGCGCCTCGCCGAAGCGCGGCAGGTTGCCGTAGCGTCCGTAATCGAGCACGTCGCGCAGCAGGAAAAGCGTGTCGTCGACCGGGGCCTTGTAGCTAGGCATGTGCGGACACCAGGTTTGGGAGCGGCCAATCCCGCGCCGGCCTCCGGCCGGAACGGAACATTGTTCATATATGAACTATCTACTGACCGGGCGCAAGGACATTTTCTGCCGCTCTTACGCTAACGGCCTCATCCTTAAGTCGCGGGCCGTCAGGACGGCTTGCGCCTGGCGAAGCGGTTGAGCAGTTCCCACGAGACGGCCGTCGCCGAAAACAGCAGCACCAGCGTCGAGGCCGCCAGCCAATTGTAGTCCTCGCCCCAGCCCAGCGCCATGCGCAGGGCGGCCGAAAGCAGCATGCCGAAACCGATCAGCGAGGACAGGTGACGCCGGACGGCGCCCAGCCAGGCGCGCCGCTCGCCCCCCTGCATGACGGTCTGGGCGAAGCGGATGATCACCCAGATCGACCAGCTCGCGGTCGCCGCGAGCGTCACCGCGCCGAATACGACCGTACTGATGCCGGCGAACAGCGACAGCAGAGCCACCATCAAAACGGCGAGGTAGTTCTGGAAGGCCTGCTCCGTCAGTCGCCGGGAAACCGGCTCGCCGGGGCCGAGCGCCGCGGCGGCGTTGATCGACACCACGACATAGAGAAGGCCGAGCAGGGCTGCGGAAGCAGCGGCGATCGCCGTGTAGAATGGCGCCCAGGCTTCCATCGCAATCCCTTCGCGCGCCGACGGCGGCCATCATTTCGCGGAGGCCGTCCGTGTCAAGCGGACCCGGACGTTCAGTCTTTCCGCTCGAGCCGCGCCAGCGCCGCTTCGGGGCTGGAATAGGCTTCCTGGAGATCGACGCTCCAGTAGCGCAGCTCGTCAAGCGGGATCGGCGTCCCGGTGACGGCGCAGCGGACGAACGCGCCGGGTCGGAGGACGCGGAAGTCGCCGTCGAGGAAGCGGATCTGCGCCTCGGTCCCCGCTGGCGGGAAAGGATCCTGTCGGTTCATCGCGTCGTTCCTGGCGGGCGCTGCGCGCGCCTTGACCATCTTCACTTAGGCCGTGCGGCCGCAGATTTCCAGTCGCCCGCCGCCGCCCCCGTCCTTCGACTCGCCTGCTTGCGCAGGCGGCTCAGGATGAGGGCGGTGGGTGAGCCTAGATCCCGCTCCCCCTCATCGTGAGGAGCGCCGCGCTAGCGGCGCGTCTCGAACGACGAGGGGGAGCGCCGCTGGCCGCTCCAAGCTCGGACTTTCTGCTGTATCATCGCCGACGATCCCCAATGGAGCGCGAGGATGAGCAGCGCGTCGATCTATATCCTGCTCTGCGTCGACGGCAGCTACTACACTGGCGTGACCCGGCGAGACGTGGAGGAGCGGGTCGGCGAGCATGCGCAGGGGCTGATCCCCGGCGCCTATACGGCCAACCGTCGCCCGGTGAAGCTCGTTTTCTCCGAGGCTTACGAGCGCGTCGACGAAGCGATCGCCACGGAACGGCGGATCAAAGGCTGGTCGCGCGCCAAGAAGGAAGCCTATATGCGCGGGGACTTTGCGTCGCTTGTCGTCTTGGCAAAACGGAAGCCGAAGCCGCTGCGCTGATCGGCGCTTTCTGGCGCCGTCCTTCGAGGCCGCTACGCAGCGCCCCCGTCCTTCGACTCGCCTGCTTGCGCAGGCGGCTCAGGATGAGGGCGGCGGGTGAATTCATCTCTCAATCCCCCTCATCGTGAGGAGCGCCGCGCGAGCGGCGCGTCTCGAACGACGAGGGGGAGCGCAGGCGACGAAGAAATCCGTCCCTCACGTCCCGATGACGCGCCGCGCGTAGCGCTGGCTTAAGCCCGTCAGCACCGTGTAGCCGATCGTCCCGGCGCGCTCGGCGAATTCGTCGAGGCTGACCTCGCCGCCGAACAGCCGCGCCGTGTCGCCCGGCCGCGCCGCGCTCTCGGGCAGATCGGTGACGTCGGCGATGATCAGGTCCATCGACACGCGGCCGACCAGCCGGCAGCGGCGGCCGGCGATCTCGACCTCGGCGCCGTCGCGGCCGTCGACGAAACCGGCCGCGCGCGGCAGGCCGTCGGCGTAGCCGGCGAGCAGGGTGGCGAGCCGCGTGCGCCGTCGCGCGGTCCATTGCGCATTGTAGCCGCAGCTCTCGCCCTTCTCGATCCAGCGCGTCTGCTGGATCGCCACGTCGAGCGCGACGACCGGCTTCATCGGGTTCGGCCGTCCGGGCGTCGGATTGCCGCCGTAGAGCGCGTAGCCCGGGCGGCCCAGATCGTAGGCCGGCGGCCCGGGCAGGAACAAGCCGGACGAATTGGCGAGCGAGGCCCTCAGCCGCGGGAAGGCGGCGCGCGCCGCCTCGAAGCGCGCGATCTGCAGCGCGTTGAGCGGATCGTCGGGGATTTCCGACGCGACGAAATGGCTCATCAGCAGCTCAGCGCCGCTTTCGCCCGCCGCCGCGGCGGCCGCGCGCAGGGCGTCGAGCGATTCGAAGCCGAGCCGGTTCATGCCGGTGTCGAGATGCAGCGCGGCGGCGGGGGGCGTCGCCTGGGCGCGCGCGAATCCGGCCCAGCGTGCAAGCTCGGCGGCGCTTCCGATCGCCGGCGCGAGGCGGAACCGGGCGTAGTCGGCGAGCGGGTCCGCCTTCGCCTCCAGCCCGTTGAGCACATAGATGCGCGCGTCGGCCTCGGGCAGCAGCGCGCGCAGCGCCTTGCCCTCGCCGGTCTGGGCGACGAAGAAGGCGCGGCAGCCGGCGGCGTAGAGCGGCGGCGCGACGACCGCGATCCCGAGCCCGTAGCCGTTCGCCTTGACCACCGCCGCGCAATCGCCCGGCTGGGAGCGGCGCCTCAGCTGGCGCCAATTGTCGGCGAGCGCCGCGACGTCGATCGTCAGGATCGCCGGCGCGACGAGAGATGGGGTCATGCGGCGCGCTCCGCGCTTCGGCGGACGGTTTGCCCGGCCGCCGCGCTTTTGCTAAGGGCTCTGGTCGAGGGGCTGTTTATCAGGCCGACGGAATCCGCGCGATGGACAAATTCGCCACACTGACCGGCGTCGCCGCGCCGCTCGAGATCGACAATGTCGACACCGACATGATCATCCCGAAGCAATATCTGAAGACGATCAAGCGCACCGGCCTCGGCAAGGGCCTGTTCTCCGAGATGCGCTACGCCGACGACGGCTCGTTGAACCCCGATTTCGTGCTCAACAAGCCCGCCTACGCGCACGCCAGGATTCTCGTCGCCGGGAACAATTTCGGCTGCGGCTCGTCGCGCGAGCACGCGCCCTGGGCGCTGCTCGACTTCGGCATCCGCTGCATCGTCTCGACCGAATTCGGCGACATCTTCTACAACAACTGCTTCAAGAACGGCGTGCTGCCGATCAAGGTCGGCGCCGAAGACCTCGACAAGCTGATGGACGACGCGCGCCGCGGCGCCAACGCGACGCTGACCATCGATCTGGCGGCCCAGGAGATCCGCGGTCCCGACGGCGGCGTGGTCAAGTTCGAGATCGACCCGTTCCGCAAGCACTGCCTGCTCGAGGGGCTCGACGACATCGGCCTGACGATGGTCAAGGCCCCGGCGATAGCCGCCCACGAACAGAAAGCCGCCGCCGCCCATCCGTGGCTGTAGGCGCCGGCGACGCGGGCAGGGGCGCCCGCGCCACTGGATCCGCCACAGTGGCGCGGGCCTCCGCGCCCGACGCGGGCAGGGACGCCCGCGCTACTGGATCCGCCACAGTGGCGCGGGCCTCCGCGCCCGCGACGGCGATCGTCGCCGTGTCGCTC
>Ga0182016_10003994_pt1 | contig 16544 bp, 15 predicted proteins | sample 712S2MmetaG_FD_120491 | JGI IMG/M metagenome (GOLD analysis project Ga0182016, IMG submission 120491) | Permafrost microbial communities from Stordalen Mire, Sweden - 712S2M metaG | ecosystem: Environmental > Terrestrial > Soil > Wetlands > Permafrost | place: Sweden: Stordalen | collected...
GTTGGCCCAAAACGCGATAAAGACATTGTCGTGCCCCGCCAAGTGGCCATGTATATCCTCAGAAGCGAACTACACATGAGCTTCCCGAAGATTGCGAGGGAGCTTGGCCGTAAAGACCATACTACTGCTATTCATTCAGTCGAAAAGATTGAGCGAGAATCGGCACTTGATACTGATATTCGTAGTGCTATTAGCAGCATTAAAGAGCGTCTTTATGCTTAAAATAACTGGGGATAGTTATAGTAAATGTGTGGAAAGAATTGTTACGGGTAGTGGTATAAGTCCCCTACTTAGACACAGCCAAGATAATTCAACTACTGGGGCCTGGTTACAAATAGGAGTTTGTGCCCTTTTTGTACGCCGCTTATGGACTACTGCGTCCACAGCAGTGGTTGACCTATTAACTCCTTTAAAAAGCTATTTATACCCCCTTTCCACAGTCCCTATAACTACAACTACGAATTTTAATAAGTTAATTATTGTTAGGAGCTAGCAAATGAAATTACAAGTTACCCAGGAAAATCTAAACAAAGCCCTAAATAATGTTGCCCGCGTCGCCAATAACCGCGGCACATTGCCAATACTTGGTAATATTTTACTTAAGACCTCGAGTAATCGACTGAGTATTGCTGCCACTAACCTTGATATTGCTATCACTCATTTCATTGGCAGTAAGGTTTCAAAAGAAGGCTCAATAACCGTTCCCGCCAGGTTAATGCAGGATTTTGTTAGTAGTTTGCCAAGCGGCGTTATTAATCTTGAGTTAGAGGGCAATAAACTCCACATTACCACCCAGCAGTATCAGTCGGTTATAAACGGCATACCAGCCGACGAGTTCCCTGTTATGCCAGCCATCACTAGTGGCGACAACTGGAAAATATCAACCAACATTATGCGTGGAGCCTTACAGCAAGTTATTTTTGCAGCCAGTGGTGATGACGCTAGACCAGTTCTAACCGGAGTTTATGTTCATAACATCGAAGGAAATCTGTACATGGTTGCAACCGATAGCTACCGCTTAGCTGAGCGCAAGCTAGTTAAAAGCTCAACTAGCCCTAAATTATTAATTCCAGCCTCAGCTTTAGGTGATCTACTTAGAATACTTGGAGATTTTGAGGGCGATATTAATATTACTAACGACGGACAGCAAATCTTATTTAGAGTCGATGATGTTGAGCTAGTTGCTCGCTTGATCGAGGGTAACTACCCAGCCTACCGACAACTAATCCCGAGTAAATTCTCAACAGTTGCAACCATAAAAAGAGAAGAACTTCTTAGTATCACAAAGGTTTCGAGTTTATTTGCCAAAGAGAGTGCCGGCAGTATAACTATAAAAATTAGCGAAGAAGATCAAACTGTTAGTATCCACTCTATTGCCTCTCAAATTGGTGAAAATACTGCTTCAACTAGCGGAAAAATAAAAGGCGGCGGTAGTATTACCCTGAACTCACGCTATCTACTCGATGGGCTTAATGCACTTAGGGGCGAGGACGTAACGTTTTGCTTTAATGGCAAACTAGAGCCATCACTACTTAAAGACCCTAGCTCCAGCGACTACATTCATATCATTATGCCGCTCAAGAGCTAAGTGATATCAATAAAGCTAACACAGCTTAATTAACTGTATTATAGATTTAATATGATTAGCGATATTACCCTAAAACACTTCCGTTCCTATAAAAATAGCTCTTTCAAATTTGCCCCAGGAGTAAATATTATCGTTGGCCCAAACGCTAGTGGCAAAACCAATTTGCTAGAAGCAATTTTAGTGGCCTGCGGAGGAAAATCATACCGGGTTGGCGACTTAGAGTTAATTGAATTTAAGCAAGATAATGCCCGCATCGAACTTCATACTGATAAAAAAGATACCAGAATCGTATTTTTGGATAACACTGGGCCAAAGAAAAAAATATATAAGATTAATAACGAAACGCTTGTTAGACTTAGTCTCTCAAAAAGGATCCCCGTAGTGGTGTTTGAACCCAATAACCTGAGCATGCTTAGTGGGCCAGCTGATCTTAGGCGACAATTTCTTGATGACTTACTGGAGAAAATAAAACCCGGCTATGGGACTTTGAGACGGTCTTATAGGCGGACTTTGGTTCAGCGCAATAACCTATTAAAGCGCGGTAAAGACCTTGGCAGGGACCAATTTTTTGCTTGGGATATTAGACTGTGTGATCTCGGGGAACAAATTGCTAGGTTTCGCTACGACCTATCAATAGAAATCAACAAGCGGATAGAAGAAGTCTATAAAAATCTCTCAGGCAGTAAAGCTAGCATTGTTTTTACATATGAGACTATTGTTCCAATTGCTGGCTACGGGACTTCGTTGATGCATAAATTAGAGGAACACATTCGTGAAGACCACGAACGAGGTTTTACAGCCTACGGGCCCCACAGGGAAGACATCGCCATTATAATCGACAAGCATCCGCTTCAAGCATCAGCCTCTAGAGGAGAGATTCGCTCAATGGTGCTAGCCTGCAAGGTGATTGAAGCTATTTTGGTCGAAATCGAGACCGGCATTAAGCCCCTGCTACTATTTGATGATGTTTTTAGCGAACTAGACACCAAAAGACGCAAACAACTAGTAAGCTTTTTACAGTCCTACCAGTCATTTGTTACAACTACAGATGCCGATATCGTCTCAAAACAATTACCTAAAAGCTCGGTTACAATTGTGCTTTAGGGTAGTGCGTTAATGTACTGGATTGTCATTTTTGAAGGGTCATAGCCGACCGTTCTGATCCAGGCCAGAGCATCTTGTTGGGCTTGTGGGCTTTGGGCGGTGATATAAATAATAGGTATGGCCGAGTCGCTGCCGGGTTTACTACCGTAGTTTATCTGGTATTCAAAACCAGGACCCGTAAAAGGCAGCAGTTTGATTAGTGGAACAGCATCCACGGCTTCCTGGGCTGCCGCCGTATTTTCTCGGCTAGATATTCCTTCAGCAATTTGTTCGTCTGTTGGATGGGTAAAATACCAACCGGCTGTACTTATGGAATTTGAAATTAATACTATCCCGACCTGGCTTATTGCACCTTTTTTGACAGTTGTCGAATAAGTGTCAGACGAGAACCCGGCCTTTGAAACCACGATTTTATAGTTTCCCGGCTTAACTCTAATCGTTCCCTGACCATGGGATTTTCCGTTTAAAGTAATTTTACTGCTTGCTGGGGTTACGACTAGGTTAATTTTAGCCGTATAGCTTTCTTCACGGACAGTGTAATAGATAAGTCCCCCAAACACTAAGATGAGGGCGACAATCCATGGGAATATCTTTTTGTTACTAATCATAATCTATTGTATTAACCTTGCTATTAAGAAAGAATCTCCCAGAGCATTGGGATTGGAGAATTCAGAAACGCCTAGGTTAGCACTCCTATCGCCAAGCGATGCACTAGCCTCATTGTACCCTCCTGCTTGTGGACCAACATATATATAAGTATGCCCGCCAGCACCTCCGCCAGCAGCCCCCACATTAATGACGCCGTTGATATCAGTAGTACCGTCATTAATAATTAATATATCACCCGGTTCAAGTTGGGCGGTAGAAGTCGCCGGATATATAATTTTATAAAGAGTGGGATGGGCTATAACGTACTCAGCCTGAGTTACTGTCGAAACTACAGGGTAATTAGGATCTGCCCCACTATCGCGCATAACAGTAGCTACAAAAACACCACAGTCGTCGCCGTCGCCTCCAGTTGCAGTGTATTCGCTTGGGTTGAACTGTTGTAAGGCCGCCGCGTAGGCCGTAGTTGGGGTTATTGCAGTTGCTCTATTAGCGGTTGGCGTGGTGAACTCGGTTGGCCAAGCTAAGGCTAGAGCAGTCTGGACAATACTCCCACCACTCGCACAACCGCCAGAAGCCTGATCGCTAGAAACACTACTAGTCCCGGTTGTTAAATCAATAAGAGCACTCATTGTTGCCTCGACTTCAGCAATATAGGCCGCTACATTAGCGCCATTCCCAACAGGCGCATCATAGCCTTCCAAGAAATTTAGCGCATCGTTCGTATCAATCTGTTGGCCATATTCTGCTCTTATGTATGCGGCCTCATCTCCGCCACCAACGGCTCCTTGGTTCTGGGGTGCCGTGTAATCAACACTGGCCTCGACACCCGTTTCACTGACACCTGTTGAGCTAGTATATGGCGTCCATTTATACCAGGGTTTTGCGCCCACCCAGGTGGGTTGACCTGGTGCCGCTGTTCTCCCAAATGCATTACCGGCATTTATTATGTTCACAACAGTTGGGTCTGCCATAGCAGACTCATTTTGAGCGATAGCTATGATTATGAAAGGGCTGATGTTGGAGTGGTTGCCATCAGCAACAATCGTTGCCCCTAGACCCTTAAATTCGCTGTTTGGATAATTCTTCAGGATATAGGAATTAATAGCATCGGCCATAGACGTAGGGTTTAAATCCGGGAAAGCTGCACCATCGGGAGACCCAGCCCCTGGCTCAAGAGAGGTCGCCTGGCTATCGGCACAGGCAGTAGCTTGAGCTGAGTCATAATATTCAGTATCATTGTCTACGCTTTGTATGTCGGCCGGGCTAATAGCAAAAACTCCGCGCCCAGAAAGAATAATAAAAACTAGGGCTAGGGTTAGGGTGAGTATTCTGCGTATCATTGGCTTGTAGTTAGGCTCATATAATCTTTCATAACATGTACATCAAGTATATATTGCCTGAAGTGGCCAATATCATCATTGACCTGTGGCGGCATTACTATTGCGCAGCCGTTATGCCACACACCTTTACTGTCGTACCAGCCTGGTGAATAGTATTTGTCGCCTGGTGTCGGTGGAGCTCCCAAGGCTGTGCAATATATGTTGACAATAGTGCTATCTAATGCGGCGTCTTGTCCCGAAGCGTCGAGGGGCGGGTTGGTGGTATAGTCATAATCTCCAAGATTATAACCCCCAGGGACATAACAATTAGTATCGATGCCTGTTCCGAGTTTTGTAACCTCCTGCAAATCAGAGTAGCTATCTAAGTAACAATGTAAAAGATCACTGGTCTGCAAATTCCCACTACTATCAAGCTCATCACCACTTGTATTAACTGCTGCAGTATTAGGGTTGCCAAGATTAGCTATGCGCTGGGTAGTTTTGCCGTTGAAAGTAACAAGGTTAGTAAACAAGTACTGTTCATTAGCAATTGGGTCATATTTACCAAGCTCATTATCAGTAAAAGCATACTGAGTGATGCCATAAACTACTCCTGGGGTTGGAGGTGTAGTTGCAGCAAAAGCTCTTGAGTCCATTATTGTCGACAAATCATGAACCAAAGTAGTTGGTATAGTCATCAGGTAGTTTACTGCCTCATTAATAGTTGACGCCAGGCCAATCGGCACATGGGTTAGTAGACGTGAGGCCAATGACTCACTGTTACTAAGGGCTAGAGTTCTATCAACCCAGGGTAAATGGGATTCAGCCACGTCTTGCTCTTGAGTAGCCTCATCAGCAATTTGACCGGCAGTAGTGTTAGTCACTGGGTTGGCACCAACTGAGCGAGCGTAGTTATTTGAAGCAAGGTTAAGGCCAGCATCGGAATTATTAAGCCACTGCGTTGAATTTTCTAGCCCATCAAGCCCTATTGGCGTAAAGTATTTTAAAATAGCTGGGATAATGACGTGTTGGAGGGTGAACTGAAAACTAATGGTTCCAGCTGCAATAGCTGCCTCGCCCCAACCAAGCGATAGTCCTCCAACGAATAACCCAGCTCCATTTAATAAGGTCCCAAAAATACTACCAATTTTACTGTTCTCAACATCACAGAGTATAGGACCAACCTTGGTATCTGATAGGCCACCATTAACTTCATTTACGATTCCTGTGCCAGCATTGGCTGTTGGTAGTGAGGAGTTGTCTATTGGGACACCACCAGTACCACCGCTAGCACTTTGCCAGGCTGCCGATGAACTAAAGGGTTGAACGTCTGGGGACGGCGTAGTGACATGGGTTGCTGGGTTGGTCGTTGGTTGGGCAGATGAGTTACCATTGAGCAGGCTCATTACTTTATTAACTACTCCGCCACTTAAGGCCCCCGCCTTTAATTCATCGGCCAAGCTAATTAAAAGTGTGCCATGCCTAATAAGTAAAGTTTCGATCTTAGGGACTCTCGATTTAGAGGCACCACTAGCTAGCTTATCTACACTGCAGACATCTTGAACGGCAGTATTTGCTAAAAGTGGCGTACCAAGATTAAGTGTGTCTGATGAAACATCGTCTAATACTTCGGTTGGCGTATCACCATTTTTCTCATCAGCATCGGCTTGAGTTAGAATTTTTTCAGTCTCACCCGTAGCAGCTTGCCCATCTGAGGCATCCTGTTTTAGAGCAGCAGTATTATTGCTACTATCGGTTGGGTTATTACTATCAGAAGTTTCAGCGGCAGCGACCAATTCGGTTTCAGTGGCACCATCTTCTATATCAGCGACCATAGTTTTATCGTTGTCTAATGGCTCAGCAGCGGTGCTCGGGTTAAATGTCGATCCCGACTCTTCCGTCATTGTAGGGACAAATGATTCAACTTGGCCAATATTCCACTCCTGAGTGCCGGCCTCGACATCATTGGCTACAAATGAGTCGTTGACCACATCATCCGTTACGTTTTTATCGTCATTATTCTCAAAACCTCCGAACGATCCATCTTTGTTAAGGACAACTTTAATACCGGCGTCAGACAAACCGCTAATAACGGCCGGATCAGTGATTGGGAAAGTATCCATATCAACAGTTAATTGTTCGCCGTCTGCTACTGCTACCGCTTCTGCGGCCGCTGTTGGACCGGCATTTTCTAGAGCTGGATCAGGCTCATCTGGGTCCGTACCACTCCCACAAGTCTTGACTCTTATACAGACAATCTTTTGCATTAGTTTAGAAGCCACTTTTTTCTCGAAATGTTCTTCAACTTTAAATTCATATTTAACCAAAGTCTTTTCAATAGTAACTAGCTCGTGAGTAACAAAGAAGCCAGCACCAAAGATGGCGAGAAAAACGAAGATCCCAATTACTCCCCCGCCAGCCGCTGTTCCTTTTTTATGGTTTGCAAAGAATCCCGTTATGGCAGTTGCAAATGTTTTAGCGGCAGAAACCTCACCACCGGCCCCGGCTTTTAATCCTTGTCTGAGAGCTGAGGATGATTTTTTATAGAAGCCCCCACTAGACTCTGATTTATTTAACGAGCCGGCTGAAGCTTGCTTTGTCGAACCGTCGGCATCTCCGGAACCTGATGACCCGTTAGAACTCGAAGACTTTCCGGTAACGCCACTTTCTTGCTTATTTAAGCTTGATCCTGACAAAGGGTTATCAGAACCCTTATTATCATATACATTACCCTTTTCGTCTGGTTTATATTGATTCTGTCCTGATGCGGCCATATATATTATTTTACTATGTTACGCTTGTTTGAGGGGTTAAATCTGGGGTACCTAAGTCAACAGAACCTTGCTGGTTAATTTCTCCAGTAGCCTTGTTACTGGCTTGGACGGGTTTTGGATTTGTTGAAATTAGACTGGTTTCCGTAGGGCTGGCAACAACCTGAATGTGCACATGATTAGAACCGGCAAAGAACAAACCTTGCCCAACCGGGAACTCCATCAAGCGCTTCTTTTCCTCACTAGTAAGTTTGAATATTTGAGCTAACCCATCTACTGCTGTCGGCGATTGTTTGAGCAGAAACTGCATTGAAGCGTTTGCCACAATCGCTCTACCCATCCTAGAACCAATAAAATCTTCAACATCTTGGCTAATAGTGGTAATGCCTAAATTGTATTTTCTTGCTCGTTTAGCAAGAGAGAAAAGGAAATTTGCACTGTCCTCATACTCCATCAATTGCCAGGCTTCATCGACAATTAATATTCGACGCTTCTGATCAGATTTAGTCTTATTCCAAATGTAGTTAAGGACAATATACATTGCTACAGGTCGTAATTCGTCTTCAAGATCTCGGATATTAAATACAACCATTGAATTGTTAATATTTATATTTGATTGCTGACTAAAAATACCGGCAAACGTACCGGTGGTATATTTGCGTAGGCGTTGAGCAAGCTGAGGACCGCTTCCCCCCATGTGTAGCAGAGTTTCATACAGATCAGACATGGCCGGTACTGGTGAACTATGGGTTAGGGGATCATTGGTTATTCCTGCCTTAGCGTAAGTTTCAATTAAAGCGGTGTCTAGATCAGATTCTTCGACTGGCGTAAGAGCTGGCATTAAGGTTGAGGAGCCACCAATAAGCTGAGCTTGAGCGCCCCCCATCATAAGCCTTAAGAGGCCATGCAGAACTATCAGGTTGGACCTTAGAGCATCTTCTGCTTCATCAGTATCAATAACTTTTGGTAAATCGAAAGGATTTATCCTAGTGTTTGAATTTAAACTTAATCTTATGTAGCTGCCCCCTACCGCTTCACATAATCTCTCATATTCATTTTCGGGGTCAATTATAAAAATTTCAGTCCCTAACATTAAGCTGCGCAGAGCCTCAAGTTTAACCAAAAAGCTTTTCCCTGCTCCAGATTTAGCAAATACAACAGAGTTACTATTTTCGAGGCTGAATCGATCAAATATTACTAGTCCTGAGTTATGCATATTTATACCGTAGAGAATCCCCTTATCGTCAGTAAGATCTGAACTCGTGAAGGGAAAGCTTGTACTGAGAGCTCCGGTACTAATATTCCGTCTAATCTGTAGCTGATCGACAAACTGCGGCAAGGTGCTATTTAGTCCTTGTTCTTGTTGTGAGCTAGCTGGCTTAGAATATATAAGCTCTTGCCCCAGCAATGACTCTATCTTATGAGAAACGAATTCAAGTTCTTCCATGGCGGAAGCATAGACCGTGAAGTACATACCAAATCTGAAGAAACGTTCTTCGCCAACTTGAAGCTTATCGCGCATTTCTTCGGCATCTTGAACGGCTACCTCTTTACCCGGATCACGAACCTTGCCCTTTTCCTGCTCTAATTGAATACCGGCCTCTAACTGAGTAACTTTTTTTCTAAGGTTATCGAGTACTACCTGGCTATTAATTGGGTATATATAAAAAGACAAATCAACCACCTCATCAATATTAATAAGTGGGCTCAACCAACCAGTGTAGATTTGTCTAGGATAGCCGTAAACATAGTAAGTTCTTGCCAGCCGAGTCCCAATCCTAAAGTAGGCGTAGTTAAATTCGATTGAACTGGGAGCAATAAAATCACGAAGGGCGGTTATGCCCTTATTATAAGCCTCAGAAACCTGCGCTTCCTCGGCAATTTTTTGAGCTTCAGCCGTAGAAACTGGGTTTTTAGGTTGTTTCTTTATGCCAATCATTATGTGGCCATACCTTGCGGTTTAATTGGACTCTGCCCAGAGCCTTTGGTGACGATATCGGCTGTTACATTGTGAAAATCCGGTAAATGTTGCCTAGTGGCTGTATCTGGATTGTAGCTATCATAATATAATTCTATCAATTCCTGAGTATCCAGCGGAAGACCCTGAACACCACATTGCTGAAGGCCCGACATTGCCGCTTGAACCCTGTTTCTAAGTTCAGTCTTGGCTTTTTGTAGGGTATCGTCGTTAACGACGATCTTCGCGGTCGTTTTACTAAATAATTTACCAAGACCGGTGAAAAAACTTTTGCTCTGTGTCAGTGCGCCATTTAAGGGATCAACCGGGAAAAACGGTATAACAACGTACATACTTTTATCCATAATGTTAGCCTGTTCACCTATAAGCCCAATATATTCTATATAATCCTCCATCAACATCGCGAGCAACATGTTTTCTTGGCCCTGGCGTAGTTTTTCGATACCATCGATGTAGGGGCGAAGATCAATTTGTCTAGACCTGACAGATATTTGTACTGGGAAATATAGCGAATTCAAAAAACTTTGGTAACTATATTCAATTGCTTCTTGCTCTTCTTGGCTCATCAAATCAAAATTAATCGACTTGGCCATAATCACCGACCGGAAACTACCGTCGTTCATTATCACTACACCATCTCGAATCTCGGCAATCTCGAGACTACTCTGGCTAGAGTTAACGTTCGTTGGAGATTTTTTAGTCTCAGTTTTGTCCGGCACAAAATCCTTTGTCCCGACAACTCCATTTACTAGTTGATTATTTTGAACCTTAGGATCCATTGTTACTTGCACCACCCTGTTTTTATTAATTTAAAATTACCTATTTTAGCGCAAATTTATAACGACTTCATTGCCGTTAGCCAAGCCTTGCTTCAGGTTTGCTCTCCTAGCAAGTGTTGAGATGTTTAAATCGTTATTGCTTGCTAAGTTTAGTATATCAGCATAAGGGGATTCTGCCATGGGTGGTGGGGGGACTTTTTTAGTTGTCATGCTGGGCTGTGCTGGTTGTGGCGGTTGCTGTTTATGGAGCGGCTGAAAGTGGCTTACAATGGCAATATTACGGCCGCTATTATTGTTCGGACCAACGAACCAATTAGGGGGAGTAGTTGTATTATTCTGTTGAGCTGTAGCATTACCAGCCCCTGTATTACCTAGGAGGGCAGTAAACTGTTGCCCTGAAGTTAATTTATCAATTATATTTTTTTTCCGATTATCTGCAGCGGTCGTAATAATTTTATCGAAGTTCTGGGCAACTAGCGAGTCGTTGTCATCTAGCATATCTACGGCGGTATCTAATTCTGCCGGAGTAACGATAGTTGGGATTGTTGCAATGTCTATCAAGCGGTCCGAACTACCCTTATTAGGTCCAAAACTAGGTAATATGTTGATAGGATTGTCTGAGTTTTTGATTACCCAGCCTTTACTATCTATAGTCCTGGCTAATGCCTTAAGACGACTCTCAATTTCAACTTGCGATAAACCATTAGTGTAATCTGTCTCAATCCTTTTTGGGGCGGTGATTTCAACTAGTTCCTTTATAGCGCTCTGATCCCACTTTCTTTGTCGGGGCTTTAGGAGAAACCTAATTTTTGCTAAGGCCCAAACTTCGGTTGGTTGGTTTAACTTCCATGGGAAGGCAAAAAATCCGGCGACAAGTCCAACTGGGAGCAAAAATAAAGCCATAAAGGCAACATGCTTAACGACAGCTATATAGGTAAGATAAAGAGATAGGGCTAGGACGCCGGCATAAATAAACTGCCTCAGGGTAAGAGGTCCAATAAGCTTGTCCTCGGCTTCAATGTCTTGGATTACTTTATATGTTGCCATGGTTCAACCTTACTTTATAGTAGGCCCCGTAGTAAATGTAGTCCGATTTTTTGGAGAGCCGTCTGGAATAGTTGAATTCCGCGGTCCGTTTGTGCGTTCATCGATGCGAGGGACCAACTCTTTTTCGAATGTAACTGGGTCAGAAACCTCAACTTCATGAGTTCTGTTTTTAACAGCCTGCTCAATAATTGATGCTGAAGCCGGCGAAGCCCCTCCGGCTACAATCTGAACACCTCCTGCTTCATCACTTACTTCTTCGCTATAACCAGCAGTTCTCATTTTTTGTGAAGCTGAATCAAACAATTCGTAGGTCATTGCTAGGTTACGGTCATCCTCGGGGGTTGATGTGCCAGCGGAGAGTTTCCTCTCCAATTGCCTTTGTTTGGTAGACATTTCCGCCCAATCCTTGTCAGAAACTGAGCTAAGCTTGAATGATTCACCACTCTTATGCATTTGTTTAAGACCTCCGTAGTAGGCCTCATTACCAGCTGCATAGGCTGCCCTACTAGCTGTAGTGGGGGCCGCACCATCGACCGATTCCTCGGCTAAGACATTAGGGCTTGTGACTCTCCCATCTGAACCGAGTTGTGGTACCTCGTATCGGTGGAAAACGCTTCTGCCCTTATAGGGGAACGTGGCTCCAAGGTAATTGCCGGTAATTTGGCTCTGATCCCATCCACCAGCCTCCGCGTTTCTATTGAAGGCAAACTGCATAGCCTCGAAATCATCGTCGGTTTGAGCTTTATATGTAGCATAGCCTAGGGACTGAGTGACATCATGTTGCGAGCCCCCATATAAGCTTTTACCTTTAGTGTACGCTGCCTTACTGATTTCTTTACCTTTTGAAGTGTAATACTGGGTCTTACCAGTATTGTTAAGATTTTTGGGATTAGTTGGGTCGTCAGATTTACCGAATCTTTGTCCGCCAGCTTTAATCGCGTAACCGCCACCAGCAAAAACCAAATCATCGTTTCCAAAATTCGTTATTTGTTCACGGCGTTTAGCGGCCGCTTCGTTATAACCGGCACTGCGGGCCGCGTAATTACCAAAAAGATTAGCAACTTTCCCTGCAGCCTTTTGGCGCTTAGATGCACCTAATTTGTAGCCCGGTTCTACAAACTTGCCTTGAATTTGGGTTGCCCTTTCAAGTATTTGTCTCCTAGATCTGTTGCGTAGAGCATTGGGATCATTGGGATCGCCTTTAATTGCTTCATTAAGTTTCTTCCCCGCTCCATTAACGGCTCCATATACACCACCGAGAACCCCACCTGCTATTTTAAATGCGAACGGAATTAAGAATAAGGGGACAAATAAAGCTATTACAGCTAAAATCTGTGTAATTGGGTCAGTCCCCCCAGTAGAGCTCATAGTTACAGCCAGTGCCGTAGACAGGGCAAAAAATATCGATACTATCGGGTAAATTAATAAAGTTTTAAATAACAAATTCCACCACTTTTTAAAATATTGCTCGGTATTGGGTAAACAATATAAGGCAAAGGCAATGGGGGCTGAGAGCACTAACAGAATAATTAAAGCCTGCCTGAGTAGAATAGTTAATACTACTCCAATGATGGCAATAAAAGCCGGCAACAAGATGAACAATAAGAGAAATGGTATTACCGTTAAACTAAGTGCTCCAATTGCCCAAATTGATGCAATAACTCCGCCCCCGATCAGAAAATCGGATAGACCGCTCAAGGTAATTACATCAGCACCGGCTGCCTTAAAGGGCTCATTAATTAGATAAGTAATTCCGCCCCCAAAGACATTACTCATATCTACAAGAGCTGCAACTAGATAGATGGACAAGTTAATTAAGATTGCCGCAATTAATATTCTAGGCAGCATCTTCTTTAGGGTATAGGCTTCCACGATTCCACCTCCCAAAATTTCTGCAAAAACAAGAAATAGAAGGGCGACAACTAATATTACGTTGCCATATAACCTAAAGTCTGACCAGATTTCATATGCATGGGCAGGATCACAGCTTTGATTGGTTGCACTAGGAGTACACCCAGCAGTAGATGGAGTGGTAATAATAGGGGTTATCTTTAGCTCGGGTACTATGAGCTTCGTATAAATATCTGACACTCCATTGACCATGCCGTTTATAATCGGGCACATTGCCCACGACAGTACGCCACCAACATTCTCGCAGGTGGGCGCATTTTGGCCAGCCTGTTCAGTAGGGGTTTCTTGAGTTATTTGTGCAGACGTATAGTTTACACTGGGGTCGGTACACGATACCTGGTTATAAATCGTTCCCGAGCCGACTTGTTGCGGGCCTGGCTCTTCGACGTAACAATAAGTAGTTGGGTTAATAGGGTTGCCGTTAATGTCTACGCCATTACTAGCACAGGCGGCTATCGGATATGAAGTAACGCCTGCTGCATTTAGCGATATATTATAACAACCCGGGTCATGTAAATTGGGGGCATTGGTATCATCGACGTATCTAAGATTTATGGTCGCTGTGGCAGCCGGAATCGTTGCTGGAACGTTACCGTCATAGTCAGCCGTACTTATATGCGTAGTTTTTCCGGTTAGTTCTGAATAAACAGCCAGGTCTCCGCCATTGCCGATATTCCCGTGGAGAATATCATTAGACTGCTTAGAGGTTAACCCAACTGAACTAAAGGTTCCAGTATAAGTTGCGACTAGTGAATTAGCCGGAATAGTCGGGACCCCACTAGTAGTTATTGTCTCTAATACTACTGGGGTTGTGCCGGCGACATCTTCTAATATGAGTACGTCACTTTGCGGAATTTCTGAAACGGTCACGCTTTGAGTGGTTACGTCGCCGTTTCCATCGTTCGGGAACATAGTTAAATTTTCTGTAACAGTAATAACGGCGGTGCAATCTGGTAAGCTTGTCGATATATCACAGGCAGGCGAATCAGCTCGGACAATACCATTTCCGGCAATTCCGAATATCTGGACAGCAAGGGAACAAAGAATTACTGCTAGAGCGAAATAATATTTTGTTTTTTTGTGAAACATTTAGTTTAATTTTACATCAAAACAAATATAAGTATAAGCATGTTATATAAATATACTTTCATGGGTTGAAGCGGTACGTCAACTTGCCTGTTGGTTTAGGAGGAGCTATAGTTGTTAAGGTGAAGCATAACCAAAAACATAAATTTAGAAAATTCTTAATTCTACCAGGGATTTTGTTTATATTCTTGTTCGGTCTCGCGCCACTAGTTAGCGCTGCTTCGACTTGTCCACCCGGTTACACAGGCACTAGCTGTACCTGTCCAACGGGCACTAATGGCAACTATTGCTGCGGTGATTCTACTAACGGTGGCCCAGTTGTAACAAGCATTGATCTTGGCTGTAAGGGTAAAGGCAATCCAATCCTGGACATGTCCTTCGCAATTATAAGACTGTTGAGTGACGGCGTTGGTATTGTTGTAGTCGCATCGGTTGTGGTTGCGGGGATACAATACACTGCGGCCAGAAATGATCCGCAAAATATAGCGAACGCTACCAATAGAATCAGAGCTACTCTTATAGCCCTACTCATATTTATCTTTGCCTATTCAATACTGAACTATATAATACCGGGGATATTCTTTACATCATGAATAAAATATCTACTGCGCTGCTATCTTCTCATCATGCCTATATTGCTACGGGTTTCTTGGGGTTACCAACTTGGTATGAATTTCTTCCTACAAACGCCGACGGCGGGCCATCATTTCAAAGTCTTACTGATATATACCTAATAATCGCAGCAGTTATCGATATCCTTTTAAGGATAGGTGCCATAATTGCCATAGTTATGGTAATTTATGGTGGTATTGAGTTTATAACTAGTAGTGGTAATCCGGACAAAGCCTCATCGGCTAGGAGCACGATTACTAACGCAATAATAGGCCTAGCGATAGCGGTTAGCGCAGCAACAGTCGTTACCTACATTGCTGGAAGGTTTACTACTTAATGAATCCCCTACTCCACCAATTAGCTGTTACTACTACCGCACTTGTTCAGTGTAGTACGGGCGAGTCCTGCGATACGGGCCTGCCTCTAGTACAAGCGAATGGAGCAAGCGTCACTAGTATATTTCAGCTCGTGTTTGGTTTTATTGGGGCTCTCGCCGTTTTAATAATAGTTATTGCGGGGCTGAGATTCATTCTTGCTAATGGTGATCCACAGACAATATCCAAGGCTAGGAACACAATTATTTATGCAGCAGTTGGATTAGCAATAGCGGTTAGCGCCGAAGTAATAGTGACGTTTGTACTTGGCCATGTTTAAAATAAAAATATTAGTTATCTTAGCCGTGGTTGCACTGGTACCTGTAATATTTATGCCAAGAGTTGCAGCTGTCGGTGTATTAAACACAAGTTGCAATCCTCAAGATGCTAGCTCATCAGTCTGTAAAGATAATAATAGTGCCACGAATGCTCCAAACCCAATTTTTGGCGCAAATGGCATTATGACTAGGGCTATAGAAATACTCTCATACATTGTTGGGATAGTTTCTGTGGTCATGATTATAGTTAGTGCATTACGAATGGTTATATCGGGCGGTGATCCCAACACGGTTGGCTCAGCAAGAAGCGCAATTATCTATTCCGTTGCCGGCGTTGTTATAGCTGTAATAGCCCAAGGAATAGTTGTTTTTGTGTTAAAAAGAGTATAAATAGTAAGTATGAAAACAATAACTCGCTTCGCTCTCAGTGCGCTAATTGCCGGGTTAGTTATTTCTGTTATCAGTTTTACTACTCAAAACAATGCAGCCGCCCTATTTAGCGGAGCGACCGACCAAGCTTGTAGTGGTGCTAATCTCCAGACAGCTGATACGACTTGTAGCAATACAGCTGGTTCGGTATCCTCATTAGTAAATACAGTCATTGATATTATGAGTTGGATTGTTGGCATAGTCTCAATAATAATGGTTGTGTTCGGCGGTTTTCGTTATGTTACGTCAGGTGGCGATTCAACTGCAACGTCAAGCGCCCGGAATACAATTCTCTACGCTCTTGTCGGACTGGTGATTGCAGTACTGGCGCAGGTACTGGTGCATTTTGTATTAGGTAGAGCCGCCCATGCCGTCAATAATCCCAACGCTTTCTTGCAGGGCATTAACCTCTTTAAGATATCTTGAGTTTTTAGAATAATGATAATTCTGCAGTTGTAGTGATGTCCGTTTAAAACTAAAATTCAAAGAGTGCCCTTCAGGGTGAAAGCATATTGCGTATTACTAAGCTCGATTATGCTATGTACTAGATCAGATACATTCCGTACACATTAGTCTCTAGATTAAGGAGGGCTAATGCGTTACGGTGTTTCTATGAATACATACGGATCAATTGTTCCTAAGCTGAATAGTATCAGGGA
>Ga0182016_10003995_pt1 | contig 16542 bp, 13 predicted proteins | sample 712S2MmetaG_FD_120491 | JGI IMG/M metagenome (GOLD analysis project Ga0182016, IMG submission 120491) | Permafrost microbial communities from Stordalen Mire, Sweden - 712S2M metaG | ecosystem: Environmental > Terrestrial > Soil > Wetlands > Permafrost | place: Sweden: Stordalen | collected...
CCGTAAACCTGGTTGTCCATGACGACGAGCGTCATCTTGATGTTCTTGCGCGCGGTGTGCGTGAAATGGTTGCCGCCGATGGAGAACGCGTCGCCGTCGCCGCTGAAGGCGAAGACGTGCAAATCTGGGCGCGACAGCGAAACGCCGCTGGCGAACGGCAGCGCGCGGCCGTGGATGAAATGCGCGCCGTGGGCCTGCACGAAATACGGAAACCGGCTGGAGCAGCCGATGCCGGAGATGGTGGTGATCTTCTCGTGCCACAGCTTGCGCTTTTCGATCAGCTTGAAATACAGCGCGAGCACGGAGAAGTCGCCGCAGCCGGGGCACCACGTCGGGTGGTCGGCCACGATTTCTTTCCGGGTGAGACCCTTGCGCTCGCCGGTGGCGGTGGCGGTTTCGGTCACACTGGCGGGGACAACGGGATTTTCGGTCAAAGTCTGGCTCATATTTTTTGCGGTGGATGGAAATTATTTCTTCGCCTTGGTTTTCACCAGCTCGACGATTTCCTTCACCTTCCAGGTAAGGCCGTCGGTTTTGTTAATGCCCTGAATCTTGGTGTCGCAGTAGCGGGCGCGGAGGATCGTGCCGAGCTGGCCATAGCCGTAAAGCCCCTCGTCGTTCATTTCCACGACAAACACATGGTGGAAGCCGGAGAAGATGTTTTCCAGCCCGTTCGGCAGCGGATTGATGTAGCGCAGATGAATCGCGGAGACGCTGTCGCCGGCGGCGCGGAAACGGTCCACGGCCTCGCGGATCGGGCCTTCGGTGGAACCCCATCCGACGAGCAGAACATTGCCTTCCGGCGGGCCGTAGATTTTCGGCACGGGCAGCGTCGCCCCGAGCGCCTGCAGTTTGATGCGGCGCTTGGCGTTCATCTGCATGTGCAGTTTCGGCGAGCCGGTGGGATGGCCGTATTCGTCATGTTCCAAACCGGTGGCGATGGGATATTTGCCGTCCAAAATGCGCGTGCCCGGCTTGACTTGCAGCGTGATGCCGTCCTTCGCGGCGAGGTCGTAAGGCTTGTGCGTGGGCACCGGCGTGTAATCCGGCGTGATGTCCTGGCAGACTTTTTCGAGGTTCGGTTCGGTGAACGCCTCGATGCGGGTGGCGATGCCCTGATCGGTCAGGAAAAATACCGGCGTATTATATTTGCGGGCGATGTTCACGGCCTCGATGGCCATATAGAAACAATCTTCCACGTTCGCCGGCGCAAGCACCACGCGCGGGGCGTCGCCGTGGCCGCCGTTGATGGCAATGTTCAAATCGGACTGCTCAATGTTCGTCGGCATGCCGGTCGAAGGGCCGCCGCGCTGGACGTTGATGACGACCAGCGGCATTTCCGCCATGACGGCCCAGCCAATGGCTTCGGTCTTGAGCGCGATGCCGGGTCCGCTGGAACCGGTCACGGCCACGCGACCGGCAAAACTCGCGCCGAGCGCCATCGAGACGGAGGCGATTTCGTCTTCGCACTGGATGAACGAGCCGCCGTATTTCGGCAGTTCGCGCCGGAGCAATTCCATGATGTCCGTCCACGGCGTGATCGGGTAGCCCGCGCCGAAACGCACGCCGGCGGCGATGAGACCGTAGCCGATGGCTTCGTTGCCGTTCATCACCACCTGATGACCGTCCTTCTTCTGGCTGTCGGCAAGCTGGAAAGTTTCCATCACGTTGCCGGGCGAATTGGCGTAGCCCGCGTGGAACGCCGCCAGCGCGTTGTTCAAGATGCTCGGATCCTTGCCGGTGAAACGCTCGCCGAGAAGTTTTTCCAGCTTCGGCACGTTCAGGTCGAACATCCGGGCGATGAGCCCGAGGGAATAAATATTTTTGCCCTTGTCCTTGGCCGTGCCGCCAATGGCCTCGACCGTGAGCGAAGAAATGGGAATGCCAACATGGTGATAATCCCCCAGCCATTCGTCCTTCGGCACCACATGGTCGCTGTCGTAAAGCACGATGCCCTTTTTCTTGAGCGAATTGATATGGCCCTCGTAGCTGTGCTGGTAGAAGCAGAGCAAAACGTCCGCGTCATCGCCGGCGGTCAGCACCTCGCCGCTGCCGATGCGCACCTGGAAAATGGACGGTCCGCCGGAGATCGTGGAAGGAATCGTCATGAACGTCATGACTTCCTGCTCGCTGCGGCCCGCGAGCCGCGCGAGAAAACCGCCGATAGCCTGGATGCCGTCCTGCGAATTGCCGGCGATGCGGATGACAACTTCGTTGATCCGCGAAACTTTCTGGACTCCACCCGACGGCAACGTCTTTTCAATTGTATCACTCATGGGACTTCAAATTTAAAATTTACCGCGATGCAAAGGCGGGCTGGCAGTTGTTCAACTCGACACCGTTGCGTATAAACAGTAAACAGTCATACTCATTGTGTCAATTTCTAATGCTCGCCTTGCGGTCATAAGCGGGTTTGATTGGATCAGCCGGCAAACGGAAGCCATCTATTGTCGGGCCGCGCCGCTTGCGCCGGCGGGACAATCTGCGTAGCGTAATGCCGACGCATGACGCCACAGGAAACATACGATGACGCGCTGTTCGATTTCAGCCGGGGTGATTTCGCCGGCGCGGTGGCGAAGTTGAAAACGGTGCTGGCCGCCGACCCGGGACATTTCGACGCGCAACTCGCGCTGGGCATGGCGTTTTACCGCCTGGGCGATTTCGCGGCGGCGATCGCCGAGGGCCACAAGGCCGAGCAGCTTCGTCCGCAGGAGCAGCTCGTCCACACCAACCTCTCGCTGTTTTACATGAAGTCCGGCGACAAGGTGACCGCCGAAAAACACGGCTTGAAGGCGAAAATCGAATCCTGGCGCGAAGACGCGGCCAGGGCCAAACTGCCGGAGAAAAGGGTTCCCGGCGAATCGGAACTGGCGATGGCGAAACCGGCACCGCTGCCGATGAAATTTCCCAGCCAGCCGTGGAAGAAGAAGCCGGTTGATGGTTGAGAAGTTGATGGCTGATAGTTTTTTCAATATGAAATCATCCTACGAACTCGCGATGGAACGGCTGAACAAAACCGCGCCGACCGTCAAGCTTACCGACGCGCAGAAAAAACAAATGGCCGAACTGGATTCCCAATACGCCGCGAAAATCGCCGGGCGGGAAATCGCGCTGGGCGGTGAAATCGCCAAGGCCGCCGATGATTTTGAAAAGGCCGAATTGCTCCGCCAGCAACTGGTCGCCGAACGCAAAAAACTTCAAGCCGAACTGGAAGATAAAAAGGAGCAAATCCGCTCCCGAAAATAACGTAATGCCCTGGCCGCCGTCAGGGCCAGATCCATCCCCGTCGGACGAAGGGCCGCCGCCTTGATCAAACTTATCGGCCGGCCGTGCCGACAGTTTGAGTTTGAACATTGAGGTGATGCTTCAGGCAATACGCGCCGTTGTCCACGTATTTATCCGCCCACCATTTTAAGCCCGCGCGTTCTTCCTTGGACAATTTGCGGACGACTTTTGCCGGCGCGCCGAGCACGAGCGAGCCGGGCGGAATTTTCGTTCCCTGCGTCACAAGCGCCTTCGCGCCGATGATGGATTGTTTGCCAATGACCGCGCCGTCCAAAATCACCGCGCCCATGCCGACGAGGCATTCATCGCCGACGGTGCAGGCGTGGACAATCGCGCCGTGGCCGACGGTGACCCAGTTGCCGAGCACGCACGAAAAATCGTCCGCGAGGTGGAGCACGGCGTTGTCCTGCACGTTTGAGTGGTGGCCGACGACGATGCGGTTGATGTCGCCGCGCAACACCGCGCCGAACCACACGCTCGCATGGGCACCGAGCGTCACGTCGCCGATGACGGTCGCGGTGCTGGCGATGTAAACGCCTTTGCTGAGTTTCGGTTTTTTGCGGAGAAATTTATCAAGCTGCTTTGCCAATTTGTTCACGCGGAAAATTTAACACGAAGCGGCGGCGGCACAAATTGAAAGAAAACGGGTTGACCGCGAGCCGCGCGACGGAAATTGGCCGCAAAAAGGTGCAAAGGGCACAAAACAAATTTTTCTTTTGTGCTTCTTGTGCTTTTTCGCAGCAATTGTTTTTGCTGCGGAGCGAAAACGCTTGAAAAAATATTTTGCCGGGAGCAGAGTCAAAATCGCGAAACAGGTTGGGCCGTAGAAAATGGAGCCTAATCATTATTGTGGTTGTGCGTTATTGTTAGGCTACTTTGTAAATATCAATATGTTTGCCTTTATAGCGCTTTTGGCGGGGGCCGTTCATGGGCCCAGTCATGGTGGTCATGCTACTTTGTTGGATTGGGGAATTATTATCGGCGGTGGACTGATTATTTGGAATGGTGGAAAATTACTTTCAAAGTAAGAATGATGAAAAACTTTATTGTCTTGTTGGCGCTCTTGGTAGCGGTGCAACGATTAGCAGCTCAAATGTCGGATGGCTCTCATGCTTCCATTCCAGCCAAAGATGCTAAAAATCACATTGGGCAAGAGATGGTGGTAAGTGGAACAATATCTGAAATATTTGTCAGCAGCCAAACCACAAATGTATATTTGTATCTGGACGGCGATATAGCGAACGCAAAATTTGCCGCCGTTTGGCCTGTCACAAATGATCCACCCGTAAAAGTTTTGAAAAATTTGATCATGAAAGGAGAGCCTATTTCTGTTAGTGGAAAAATTATTACGGAAAAGCACGTGCCAGAAATAATTGTGAGTTCTTGGGCTCAAATTAATTGATAACCATACAGTCAACTAAACCGTCTGCAATTTTCCTTCACGACCAGCTCGCTAATTTTAATTTTCAAATAGGTCGAACGCGCACGGTGGCGGTTAAAATCAACTGGCGGGAATTTTGGTTTTGAAACCGAGCATGGACTTGACCCACGACCACGCGGCGAGCAGGCCGGTGTCGCGCACGCCGGTCAGACCGTAAATGGCGACCAGCTCCAATTCGTGCCCGCGGTAACGCGGCGGCAGCAGCAGCGCAATCCGGGTGTTGTCGCCGTCGAGCTGCAAAATTTCGGAGAAGAACACGCCCTTGCCGGCGGCATATTTCACCGCCGGCAGCGTGAGCATGCGTTCGGCCAGCACCAGCCACGGACGGTATTTCAAAACCAGGTTTCCCTTTTCATCACGGCTCAACCGGCCGTAGGTGCGCGCGGGAACGTAGTCAATTTTGCGGCCGAGAAACATTTTGTTCACCGTCGGGTCCGGCTTGAAACGGTTGCAGCGGCGCGTGACAAAATCCCAGATGAACGCCAGCCCGAAATGCGAGAGCCGGAACGACCAGCCCGCAATGAGCCAGGAAAACAGGATGATGATGAGCGCCCACGCCGCGCCGATCCACGGGTTCGCAAACGAGGTGATCGCGACGCTCGCGATGATGGACGTGCGGAACGCCTTGAGCGCCGCGTCCACCGCGCCGAACGGACTGATGAGAATGAGAATGTTGATGGCGTTGGACGCGAGGAACACGATGAAAAACGCCGCCATCGCGAACGGAATCATCAGCGCATTGTAAAGCCACGACAGATCAATCGCCGCAAATCCGAGGGAACTCAACGACGCGCCGTGGTCAGTGCTGGTGGAATGAAAGATGGAAGCCACAATCGGCACGAACGCGCCGGTGGCCACAAGGCCGCTGATTTTATGTTCGATGGTTTCCGCCACGTCGAACGGTTTTTTCACCAGCGGCGGCAGAACGATCCCCGAGGAATCCTTCACGAAGCACGCGGCGACGAGCAGCAACGCCGGCACCCAGAACAGCGGTTGAGCGAACCAGTGGAGGTTGGCTTTTTGCTCGGGTGTTTTGGCCTTCCACCATTCCACCGCGCCGACCACGCCCACGCCCATGAGCGGCGAGATCGCCACGCCGGTGATGAGGGAAAGCGTCTGGGCCATCTGTTCGCCGGGATTGTTATTATTTGCGGTTGGCGGGGTGGAAGTCGCCGCGTTTGCAGTCACCAGTGAAAAACCAAGGCAGAGAATGAGCAGGGCGATCAGGCTCTTTTTCATGTGCGCAAATTGCCGGATTTTATCCGGTTGTAAAGTCCGGCTCGATGGGAAATTCCCTGCGCGCCGGTGTCCGTTACAGCCATTTCCGAATCGTGTCCTGATATTTGTTATAGATGAAACCGATGACCAGCAGCGCCACGCCGAGCGCCATGAACGTCAACACGCGATAGATCGTCTCCTGTTTCCACACGTCCACCAGCACGACGCGCCCGACCGCCGCCGCCAGCACGCCGAGGCCGAGCCAGCGGTGAAAACGCTCGCGCAAAATCATTCCCGCCGCGAACGCCAGCACGGCGTAACCCGCCCAGCTCATCGTCAGGAAAATTCCGCTGGTGGTCACCCAGCAGGAAAGGAACCGCCACAAGCTCACCCCGGCGACTAGAATGATCGCGCCGTGGATTTTTTCATCGAATGAAAAACGCTCCGGCGACCGCCGGAGAATTTGCTGCATGGCCAGCAGCGCGAGCAACGAAATCAGGTTTGCCCAATAGACATCCATTTTCAAATCTTCGGTCGCCCAAAGCGTAAGCAACGAGGCGACCGCATAAACCATCGCGCCGATGAGCGCCTCACGGTTCCGCTTCCAAACCGCCAGCGCGAAAACACCAATGGCGGCGGCCATGAACACGCTGACATGCTGGCGGTCGGGAACGTATTGCCAGAGCCAGCAGAGCGACATCACCAGCGCGGTCCAGCGATAAACAAGGGCGATTTGCAGCAACGGGTTGCGCACGGCATCGTCGCTGTCCGGCTTGCGCGCGAACCAGCCGACGGTGGCCAGCGACAGCAGGCCCAGCACTGCGACCGGCGCGAGCGGGAAAAACCATTCCGGTTTCTCGGTCCAAACTTGCCGGAAAAATTCCCACTCGCTGACGGCGAGAAAAATTTGCCCGCCAACCGCCAGCGCCCACGCGCGGGTGGCGACACCGTAAATCGTCGCGGCCACGGCGAGCAGGCTCGTGAGCGCGAGCCACGACGGCGGCGACACGAGCGGATGCAGCCACACCAGCACCACGGCGACCGCCGCCAGCGCGAAAAGTGCCGAGTAACAGACGAAAATGTTCCGGCTGATGACCAAAGTTTTCTGGTGCTGCCACCAGTGGCTCAAGCCGACGGTGACGGCGAGAATTGCCAGAGGATTCCACCACGGCGGCGTGACGTTCAAAAAATGAAACAGCCACGCGAGCTGCGCGAAGATGAGAAAGAATTGTCCGAGCAAGGTGATTTCGCGGACGCGCAAAAGATAAATCGAGAACGTCAGCGCCACGGCCTCGGCGGCGAGCACGAGCGGCAGATGTTCGGCGCTGGTGTTGAACCATGTCGTCGCCAGCCAACCGGCAAAGGCGAGCAGCGTGAACGCAGCCGGCTCGGCGCGGAGCGGCTGCGCTTCGTTTTCAGCGTCGTCCCGGTGCGCCCAATAGGCGTTGAAAATCATTAGCACGCCAAGCGCTGCGCCCGTCCAGAGACCGGGCGAATCAAACTGTTTCAGATTGGCCGCGCACCAACCGACGGCCAAAACGGCGGCAAGATAGTTGAATACTTTCGGCGCGAGGCTGTGCCGCCGGGCGACGAGATTGAACAGCACGATGCTTTCCACGCCGAGCACGAGCGCGACGGGCAGATGCGGTTCCAGCGTGTTGGACCACACCGCCGCTGTCCAACTGGCGAAGGCCAGCAGCGTGAACGCCGTGGTTTCGAGCCGTAGCGACGACGGATCTTTCTCCAGCCAGTGGGCGCGGACGGCGTTGACGGCCATGAATGCGCCGAGGGCCACGCCTGTCCAGAGGCCGCGCCCGATGAACGGTTGCAGGCTCGCGATACACCAGCCGGTCGCCAGCAGCGCGGCGGCGTAGGCGAAAAATTTCAGGACGACACTCTGTCGTTGCGTGCCGACGATATAAAGCACCACGCTTTCCACGCCGAGCACCAGCGCGAGTTGGAACCCCGCGAATTTGGTGATGAAGCCAAGCGTGACGAGCAGCAGCCCTTGCGTGAGATAGGCATTTTTGGCGAGCGGTTCGGCTGGCAGAAATTTTTTGGCCAGCAATGCCAGAGCCAGCAGCGCCGTGCCATAACCAAGTGAAAATTTCCAGAAGCCGCCGGTGTGGACTTGCAGCATCGTCAGCAAAAACAAGGCGAAGAACGCGCCGTTGTTCAGCGTGAGAAACGCGGCGCGGTTCGGGCCAGTGAGTTTTTCGCACCGCGACATGAACGTTGCCACCGTGAAAACCAGCCAGTAGGCCGCGAGGAAAATTGCGCCAAAATAAAGCTGTTCATCCGGTGTCGCCCAATGCCAGCCGTCCTCGTGCAGAAAGCGCCAGAACGCATAACCGGCGTAGCTCGTCGCCAAACCGGCGAATGAAAGGCTCACCCAGCGGTTGCGGATGAGAAATATCACGGCGGCGATGGTGAGAATCAAATTGGAATACAAAGTGAAATCGCCGACGCGCGTGATGACCGAGCTGTAAAACGCGAGGCCGACGGCGAACAGCGCCATGACTTCGGATTTGCGGCGGTCGGCGATCCACGCGATGACGCCGGCCCACGCCAGCAGCAGCGCGCCTTCGAGCAACGCGCTTTCGATGATGCGCAGCGGCGGAATGTGATGCGCGGCATAGGTCGTGAAGTAAACCGCCGCGAGGCCGCCGGCAAACAGAACCTGTGCGTAATTTTTCAGCGACTCCTTGGCGTTGCGACGCTGCCACCATGCGCCCGCGCCGAGCAGCAGTCCGCTGGCGAGGTAGAGCAAGGAGATTTTTCCGCCGGGGCCGAGTTTGGGAACGACATGGTGATAAGCGTAGTTGGCGAAGAACGCGAGGCCGGTCAGCAGCATCACGATACCGGCGCGCACGAGCCAGTAGGTGCCCAAGCGCATCTCGAAGGACGCTTTTTCCGCGACCGGCGGCGGGGCGGATTTCATTTTTGCCGTGATGATGGGAGGATTAGCCGCTGCTTCGTTTTTCAGCGCGGCGGCGGGCGCTTCCATCGTCTTGGCAAACGCCAGAACCGGCGGGGGCGCGATAACTGGTGGCGGTGGCACCGGGCGCGAATCGGCCACGCCGAAAACACCGGGTGTGATTTCCTCTGTTCCCGGCGAAACGGGCATTTCCGGAATCACCGGCGGTGGCGGAATCACGACATCCGTTTCCGCCGCAGAAACGGGAGTGGCTCTGGCGACGGGCGTGACTGGCACCCCGGAGTTTTTTTGCCGCAGCCGATACACTTCCAATTCCAACCGGTTGAGGCGGTCGGTGAGTTGCTCGCTGTTTTCGCCGGCAATCTTGGCGCGCCAGAGGGCGATGGTGGCCAGCACGATGGCGGTCAGACCGAAGAAAATTTCCATAGCGGCACCTTTCTGTTAAATGAACGGCACGGCTGGGTTGCCTTGGGAGTGAAGCATGAAACTGTGCCGAAGCAAACACGAATCGGCGGCGAACGGACGGATAAAATCATTATTCATCTGGTCAGACTAGCGCGGCGGCCCGCCCCGGCGTGAATTGAAAAAACTTTTTCCGCCTTGTCAAAAATCAATGCGCGGGTGCGTCTCGTTTTCAAAGAAAAAACCCGCCGGATGAAAACATCCGACGGGTCGCGGTTCCCGGTTCCTCGCGGGTTACCAGCGGTCATGCCGGTAACCATAGCCATGATGCCAGCCGTAATGCGCCGGATAAACCACCGCTGGTCCACGGCAGACCACAACGGTCGGCGGGCAATACACCACCGGCGGAGCAGGGCAGTAGGTGACGTTGCATGGCGGCGCGGGCGGCGGACAATAGGCTGGCGCGCCACAGGAATAATTCACGTTGCATTGCGCGTGACCGTCAACGGCGGCGGCGACCAACCCGACGACCGCCACGCCGGTCAGCACCTTGCCGACGGTCGCCCATTCGCGGTCGCCCGCGCGGGCGGTTTGCAGATTTGCCGCGGCCAGCGTGAGAATCACCGTTCCCGTCAGAATCATTTTTTTCATAATTTTCCTTTTCATCAGAACGTGGTTGCGTTCAATCAGTCTGACGTGCGGATTTTGTTTTTATTCAAAGCGGAAAACAGATAGTCTTTTCAATAGTTTTATGAACCGACCGGCTTCAGCAAAAACCGCCCCGCGCCGGAAACTACCGCGCTCGTTCAAGGATTTGACGCCGGCGAAACATTTCAATCCCGCCACCTTTTTCCGCGAACTGGTCTGGAAGGCGCTGCTCACGCCACGGCACGGCGAACAGCAGCGGCCGGTTTTCCCCAAGCTGAAACCCGGCGAAGTCGCCATCACCTGGATCGGCCACGCGTCGTTTTTAATTCAGTTCACGGACTTGAACGTGCTGATTGATCCGAATTTTGCAAACTGGCTGTTCCTGTTGAAGCGCATCAAGCGCGCCGGTTTAAAGATAAAGGATCTGCCGCCGATTGATCTCGTGCTGCTGACGCACGCGCATTTTGATCATTTTCACAAGCCGACGCTGCGCAAACTGCCGCATCCGAAAATCGGCATCATGCCGCGCGGCGTCGGCGACCTCGCGCTCGATCTCGGCTTCGCGCGGGTCATCGAGTTGGACCACTGGGAAAGTTTTTCGCCGGGCAGTTGGAAGGTGACGTTCACGCCGAGCAAACATTGGGGCGCGCGCACGCTGCGCGACAGCCATCGCGGCTACGGCGGATTTGTGCTGGAGCATCAGGGCCGGAAAATTTATCACGCCGGCGACAGCGCCTATTTCGACGGGTTCAAGCTGATCGGGAAAAGGCTTTCGCCGGAGATCGCGCTGCTGCCGATCGGCGCGTATTTTCCCGAATCGTTCCGCCGCGTCCACATGGGACCGGATGAGGCGGTGAAGGCGTTCAAGGAACTCGGCGCAAAAAGTTTTGTGCCGATGCATTACGGCACGTTCAAGCTGTCGTTCGAGGATTTGGACGAGCCGCCGCGCTGGCTCCGGCAGATCGCGCGCGAACAAAACCTCACGCGGCAGATAAAAATTCTCGACGAGGGCGTGCCGGAAGTGTTTTGACGCGCGCATGCGAAACACCGCGCCAATGGTTCCCGCGCCGTTCCCCACTGAAGTTTTCCACCGTCACAGCTTGTCGAACTGCCGCGCCAGCAAAAAATCCTTTTCCGTCAGGCCGCCGGCATCGTGCGTGGTGAGCGTGAGCGTCACTTTGTTCCAGCGGATGTCAATGTCGGGATGATGCCATGCTTCCTCAGCGCTGCCGGCTACCGCGTCAACAAATTTGATCGCAGCGGGAAAATCCTTAAACTGAAACGTCCGCGTAATTTTTCCGTCATTCAACTGCCAGCCGGGAATCAAGGCGAGCGCGGCGGCGATTTTCACCTCGGCGAGTTTTTGCACCGGCGGCGCGCCGAAATTTTCGAGCGAGCGCTGCTTCCCCGTCGAGACTTCGCGCATCAGGCTTAAACTGGTCACCGCCGACCAGATCCACGCGAGGGCAAACAATAGCAGACCGGCCTCCAAAAACCCGCCGATCGGGCGCACTTCGACATTGCCGCTGATCTGGCCGTAAAACTGGGTCATTTGTTTGACGAACCAGACCAGGAACAGCGTGAATCCGGCGAGCGCCAAGGCGAGTTGGCCGCCGCCCGCAATCCAGCGCCGGCCCAGCAGCGAGCCGAGGCCGGGCGTGGCGAGCAGGTTGAGCAGCGCGGCGTTCCGGGCGGTGGCGCGGCTAAGCGGTTTGCCCCTCGGCGAAAATAGTTTCATAGGCGAACATCAGCGCCGCGATGCCGACGGGAAAAGTAAACAACACGCCGACACAGCAGAGACAAATACCGGCGAGGTTGAGCAGCGAAATCAAAATCATCAGTCCGAAGACCAGCCACCAATGTTTATTAACCATTTTCCGGCTCGTCCCCATCGCCGTCCAAAAATCAATCTGCCGGTCCACGATGAGCGGCAGCGTGAACTTCCAGCATACGGCCAGGTAGGTGGCTGGGATGGCGCAGACCAGCAGCACCGGCAGGCACGCCAGCAGCACGGACTCCAGCGCCACGATCGTTTCGTGATCCGGCGGCGTGCCTGCCTGCAAATGTTGCAGATGCCCGGCGAGCGGAATGATTTTCACGATCAGCACGACGATGAACGGCAGCAGGCACAACCCGATCAGCAAACTCTGCACCAGCGTGGCGAGAAAAAGGTGCGCAAACGCGCGCCGGAAACCGGAAAAAATGTCGCCGATTTCCGCCGGCTCGCCGCGGATGGCGCGGAGGAACAGGTAAAACACGCCCCCCATCAACGGTCCGGCGATGATGAAGTTCGCAATGGAAGCCAGCGCGCCGATGAGCGGGACTTGCGCCACCATGCCAATGGCACCTTCAATGAGCAGGTAAACCAGCGTGCCGACGAACAGCAACCCCAGGTTGTTTTTCACCAGTTCCCAGCCGCGGCTGATGCAGCCGCCCAGGTCCAGTTCGTAGTCGCGTTCCGAAATTGTGAAGTCGCCGGCCGGGCCGGCAAAGACCGGCGGCACACCCGGCGCCGGAGCCTTCGGCGCAAAGGCGTCGGCGAACTCGGGAAATTTTTCCAGCTCGCGAAATTCCGCATCGCTTTCCGCCTTCACGAGGGATTTTTCGCTGAGCCGGCTCTCGGCGATCCACTGGCGAATGTCGTCCGCCGTGACCGGGCCGTATTCCTTCTGGTCGCCGCCGATGATGATATACATGATCTTCCTTCCTAATTTTTCACCTGATGATTTTCGTTTTACGGATCCCACCGCAGCGTATTGAGCTGGGATTCCCGCAACTGCTGGACGCTGCCGTCCGCAAAGGCAACCACGAACATCCGGGCGTGACGCGGTTTGCCGATCATTTGTTCCGGGCCGCCATTCGCATTCCAGCCGCCGTCCGCTTCAAAAATCATCACCGTTTGTGGATTGACCTTGCTTTCATCCAGGCCGTCGAGTTTCACATTGAAAGCGTAGTCGCAGCGGCCGGCGGAATTGGCGGCGGGGCATTTGAAAATCTTCTCACTGCCGGCAAAAGGTTTGATCGCATCGCACCACGTCGCGGCCGGAGGGAATTGATTGTGATTATCGCCGGAATAAATCCGCACCGCCAGCGCCAGTTGTTTCTCGTTGTTGACGCAGTTGATGTTTTGGGCTTTCTGCTTCGCAGCGGCCAGTGCCGGCAGCAGCATGGCGGCAAAAATCGGAATCAGGAACAGAAAGACCGCAGACACGATGACGCCGGCCAGCGCCAGGCCGTTCCCGCTCAATTTGCCACCGCTGTTCTTCACTTTGACCATCGCGATGATCCCCAGAATCAGTCCGAACAGCGCCGTGAGGCCGCAGGTGAACACGCCCAAAACGCCCAGCACCAGCGAAGTGACCGCCAGGCCGCTGGTTTTTGGAGCCGCCGCGGGCAAGGGCGGCGGCGCGGCGCTCTTGAGCAAATCTTGAAACTCGGGAAAGTCAGACAGCCATTTCCAGTCGGTCGCGCCCTCGACCTGCACTTTGCTTTGCGCGTTCACCCGGCCCTCCGCGATCCACAGCCGCAATTGCGCCTCCGCAATGGGGCCGTATTGTTTCTGGTCACGTCCGATGATGTTATAGTTTGCCATAAGCTTCCTCGTGTCCGCCGAGTTCTAATTCATCGCGCGCCACGGCGCAAGTTTTGGTTGCTTCAATTATTCCGCCCGAACATTTTTCCCGGCAGTTGTTTCACCAACCAAACCGCAAACCGAACAATGCCATTCCACAGCCCGGCCGGTATCAAAGAAGTCTACGTCCAAAACTCGCGGGAGATCAGTTCCAGATCAACAGTCGCACCGGCGTGGGATTGTAAGCATTGCACGGATTGTTGAGTTGCGGACAGTTAGAGATAAGACAAATCAAATCCATTTCCGCGCGCAATTCCACGTAGTGACCACCGGCGCTCACGCCGTCTTCAAAGGAAAGTTTTCCTTCCGGCGTCACCGGCACGTTCATGAAGAAATTGATGTTGTGGGTGATGTCGCACTTGGTGGCGCCATGACCCCAGCGGGAAATTTGCAGCATGAACGTGTCGCGACAACTGTGCATGAAGCGCTTGTCCAGCGCGTAGCGCACCTGGTTGCTCTCCGCCGCGCAGGCACCGCCCAGCGTGTCGTGCCGACCGCAGGTGTCGGCGACAATCGTGGCCAGGACATTGCCCTCGCTCGAAATCAGTTTCGTGCCGGTCGTCAGATAGATTCCGCCCTGCTCACGGATGGTGTCCTGTGCGGAATAGCGGTCCGTCAGGTCGTGCGCGTTGTAAAACAGCGTGTCCACGGCCTGATTGCCTTCGAGGTCCACGATGCGAACCGTCTGGCCGCGCTTGATCTCGTGCATCCAGCCGTCGCCCGCCAGCAGCGTGAAATCGTAAACCGCCTTGGCAGGATCCAGTTTGCTTTCGGTCAAAATAAAAGTGCTCATAAATCAGGCTCCGAGAAAAAGTCGTTCCGTGAGAATAAAACTCCGCTGGTTTTCGCCCCGGAAATTGCGGCAAAAATCATCCGGCGCGGGCGCGGGCGTCTGTAGCACCGTCAGCTTGACGGGCTTCGGCGCATATTGGGGATTCGGATCCAGCGGATGCTGGCAGGTGTTGAGCACCACCAGCACATTCATTTCCGCGCGCAGGTCAACGGTGTCGCCGGCTTTGGAATTTCCCGCGTGAAATTTCATTCTGCCTTCCGCATCCACGTCCAGCCGGCTGAAGAAATTCACGTTGGCCACGAGGTCGCGTTTGCCAAGGCCGTGTTTGCCCAGCTCGATGAGAAAATTGTCGTGCGCGTTGCGATACCAGTCGTTGCGCTTTTCCTGATACGTCGCCTCGCCGAATTTTTTCTCCGTCATCGCAGCGTTGCCGTGACCGCCCAGCGGATCATGCCAGCCGCAGGTGTCGGCGGTGATGGACAGCAGCGCGTGCCCCATGTCGCTCATCAGCACGTGGCCGCGCGTCAGCCTGGCGGTGTATTGCGCCTTAAGCGTGTCGGGCAGGTTCAAGCGATCCAGCGGCTCGGCGGCGTCGTAAGCCATCAGGCTGACGTTCGCGCCGCCTTCGACATCGGTGAGGCGCAGCGTTGTGTGCCGGCGCAATCGCCAGGACCAAAGCCCGCCACCGGGCAGGTTTTCCTCAAACATAATTTTTTCCGTGTTCATAAAATCATTTTGCAAGCGACTGCCGGAAAGCGCGCCAGCCGCCAAATTCCGTGATGTCGCGTGCCCCTTCAAACCCGAGCGGCTCGCACAAAAAACCTTTGACGCTCGTGCCGTCATCCAGTTCCAGCATCCCGATGCCCAACGGCGGCGGAATTTCCACCACGAACGAACCGAACGCCGCGTCATCCAGCGACCAAATCTCTACCTCGATGCCAGACAACAATTTTTCCGCCACGCGGCGCAGACCCGGCTTGGGCGGCTGCGTGTTGGCCAGGGCATAAAGCCGGTAGCACGCTGCGGTGCGCGTCTGCCGGATAAATTCCGCTTTGCGGGAAGTCAGTTGATGATTCAACGGCTGTCCACGCAGGTGCGCGCCAACCACGGCCAGCATAATACCGGAAGATTTTCTTGCCGCCAAAGGTTGTTCCGAAATGTCCCCCGCCGTGACGCCTATTTTCCCACCGACGGCCCGATGATATTTCGCGCCGATTTGCAGCAACGCGTCGTCGGCAAACGCCGGTGCCATCAGCGTCACGCCGCACGGCAGGTGATTCGACTGGCGAAAACCCGCCGGCAGCGCCAGCGCCGACAAGTCCAGCAGGTTCACGAAGTTCGTGTAATAGCCGAGATGGCTGTTCAGCTTGACGGGATCCGCCAGCACCTGCTCGATGCCGTAGGTCGTCCCGGTGGTCGGCAGCAGAAGAACATCGAGCGTTTTCCACAAAGGCGCGATGGCTTGCGCCAGCGTTTGCAGTTTGTATTGGCTGTCAAAGGCGGCTACTGCATCGAACTTGTTTGCGCCACCGATGATTGCGCGGACGACCGGATGCATTTTGTCGCCGTGCTTTTCGAAAAAATCTCCCAGCGCCCAGCGCCGCTCCGCGACCCAAGGCCCGGCGTAGAGCAACGCCGCCACCTGTGCGAAGGGCGCGTAATCAAATTCCACCGGCTCGCCGCCGCAGGTGCGCAAACGAGAGATGGCTGTTTCGTAAAGCTCCGCCGCCTCGCTGTCGCCAAAAAATTCACGTTGCGCGGCCGGCAAAATACCGAACTTGAAATTCGCCGGAATCGTCGGGACATTTTTCGGACGCAAACGGGAATAGCCATCGCCGGCGTCAAAACCGGCCACGACTTTCAAAACTGACTGCGCATCGTGGCAACTGCCGGCGAAAATCGAAACGCAGTCCAGCGAGCGGCACGCGGGAAACACCCCGCGATTGCTGAGCAAACCCCGCGTCGGTTTCAGGCCGACAATGTTGTTGAACGCCGCCGGCACGCGGCCGGAACCGGCGGTGTCCGTGCCCAACGCAAACGTCACCATGCCCGCCGCCACGGCGACCGCCGAACCGGAACTGGAGCCGCCGGAAATGTAGCGCGAGTCAAACACCGACTGGCACGCACCAAACGGAGAACGCGTGCCGACCAAACCGGTTGCAAACTGATCGAGGTTCGTTTTCCCG
>Ga0182016_10003997_pt1 | contig 16535 bp, 17 predicted proteins | sample 712S2MmetaG_FD_120491 | JGI IMG/M metagenome (GOLD analysis project Ga0182016, IMG submission 120491) | Permafrost microbial communities from Stordalen Mire, Sweden - 712S2M metaG | ecosystem: Environmental > Terrestrial > Soil > Wetlands > Permafrost | place: Sweden: Stordalen | collected...
GTCGTGTTACCCGAAAGCATCAGAATGGCGCCGCTTCCGTTCATCGCCGGTACGCGGCTGATAAGAGCATGTGTCAGAGCCATGGTGCCGGGTCCCTGCGCGGGCTGATCCGGGAGCGCCGCGGGTTCCCCGGGTGCGGGCTTGAGATTTCTGATCCCCGTGGGATCGAGAACAATCTGCGCATCCATCGGGACGTCCTGCGCCGGGTGAATTCCCGTCACGGGTCCCAGAAAAATCACGTTGTCTTCGGCAATCTCCGGCCACGAGAGAAGATTCGCCCGCGTAATGACAACCGTCTGTTTACGCGGGGCCAAAAATTGGCCCAGCAGGAAGGCGCCGGTTGCCGATCCCACATTCGTGTATCCGTACGAAGGCTCGGTTGCCGACGACTGCAAAACGCCCTTCAATGAGGAGAGCTGCTTCGACTTCGGAGCTTCCGCCCACTCGTTGACGTTGGAATCCCGCACCACTCCAAAGCCAGGAACCTGCACGAACAGGGGCGTAGCCACGCAGACTACCAGGCGCCGGTTCGATGAAAGCAGAGGGCCCCACAATTCACGCAGCTCGGGAGTCCATTGGGCCTGTGCGTCCGGTCCGGCGCGCTCGACGCTCCACAGGCGCGTAGCGGTATAGGCTATACCACCCAGCGCCGCGATCAGCAACACACCCAGCACGATCTCCCGCGCGCGCCAGCGCCGCCCGGAATCGAGTACCACCGGGGAAACGGAGGACGCAGCCACGGGCTGCGGAATTGGTTCGGGAGCCGCACGGTGCGTCTCGAAAGTCAGTTTGAATCCGCCCTTCGGCAGATCCACCACGATCGGGTCGTCGATGCCTTCGGTCCGATAGTATTCCGCAAGCTTTTGCCGCAGCCGGGCCGTGTGCATACGAACTACGGACTCCTGCCGCGGATCGAACGACGAGGGCTTGCCCAGCGCGTCCAGCCCGATTGTGTACTCTTTCAGGTTGTCCGCTTCCCCGGCCAGCGACTTCTCGGCCAGGTAAGACAGCAGGTGGCGCAGTACTTCCGAGGCGCGGAAAATCCTGCTTTGAACCAGGCGTTCAATCTGAGTGCGCGCGGCTTCAACGGCGGGCGCCGTCTCGATTGTTTCAGCCATCTGTCGGTTTGATCCTATCACAAGGCCGCGAGGACATTGTTGTACCGCGCGGCTCCCCGCTTCCTACCTCGAAGCCACCAGATTAGGCACCTGCGTTCCTATCTTTCTGGGCGCGGTCTCCTTGAGCGCGAGGCAGACCAGCACGCCCAGCGAGACACCGATCAGCGGCATGAACAAAATGTTCTGAATGCCGTAATGCTGGCCGATGAATCCGGCGATGCTCGGCGCCACGCCGCCACCGAAGATTTCTCCCGCGCCCACGACCAAACCGATAGCGGACGAGATCAGGCCGACGGGCGCCGATTCCGTGGCGATCGGTCCGGTGATGAGAGCTACGTTGCCCAGCGAAAAGAATGACACCAGGAAAAGCATCCCGAACAGCGAAGTGGGCGTCGGTCCCAGTTGCATGAAGAACCACAGCGTCACTGCCGCCCCGATGAATGCCAGAACCGCGGTCATGCGGCGGCCCAGAACGTCCGAGATGCCAGGAACGCCGAATTGTCCAACGAATCCACCAAAGCCAAGCGCCGACGCGATGAAACCGATTTGCTGCGGATTCAGCTGCTTCGCCATCACGGGCGCGTCGGTCAGATAGGTTGGCAGCAGGCCGCCGAGCACGAAGATGCACGACATGGCGCAGAACAGAGCCAGCATGCAGAGCACGATGTTGCCGCTCTTGAGGACGGCGCCCCAACCCGCGGTTCCCCCGCCTCCGTGGCCCGCCGGAACTTCACCCACAATCTTTCCGCCCTGCGTATGCTCGGGGTCGCGCAGCACGATGGCCATCAGAATCCCGATGATGATTCCCGGAATGGCGACAGCCCAGAACACCCAGCGCCAGGACGGAACCACGAGTAAAAGCTGGGTCGCAATGATCGGTCCCAGACCAAATCCAAACAAAGCGAATCCGCTTTGCTGGAGACCCTGCAGAAATCCGCGCCGGGACGGACGCGCAGCCGCGGCGGTCGCCGCGAAACTGGTGGGACAATACGATCCCTCCATCAGCCCCATCAGCCCGCGAATTGCCAACAGGCTGCCAAAACCACCTGCCATACCCGAAAAGCCCGACATTAGAGAGAACAGGAGAATCGCCGGAATCAGCACCTTGCGGTGGCCGATTTTGTCGGACAAACGGCCGCTGACGATGGCGAAGACGCCCCATACAAGGCCGAGTGCTCCAATCAGGTTACCCGCCTGCTGAACTGTGAGGTGAAGGTCCGGCGCCATGACCGGAAGCAGCGGAGCGATGATCCACCGGTCCAGTCCGACGAGGCCGAACCCCAGGCCCAGCAGCGTTGTAGCTTTCCATTCGTACGAGGTATCCCAGCGCTTCTGTTGTGGTGCCGCCATTTTCCGCGTTTCTCCTTATTACACCCGTGGTCTGAAGGATTATGTCACGCTGTTGTAGCCCAGTCAAATCTTCAGGCGGGCACGTCGATCCAGATGTCGCTGCCTTCAACTTTGACAGGAAAAGTCTCCAGCCGGGTTTCTTCGTCAAAATGATGGATTCCCGTGCGGCAATCGTACCGCCGCCCGTGCCAGGGACAGACCAGCAGGTTTCCCTGCAGCACCCCCTGTCCCAGCGGTCCGCCGGCGCACGGGCAGCTCCCCTCCAGCGCGTGGATCTCGCCCTCGAGATTGCAGAGCGCGTAGTAGTTCTCCCCAACCGAGACCTCGGCCGTGGAACCCGGCGGCAGGCTGGAGAGTGGCAGCACTTTTACGAATGCCATAACGTTGTTGGCTCTTGTCTGTTCTTATTTTCCACCCTGCCCGCGGTTCACGATCCGGGGGGTACAACGTCCGCTGGGGCATGGTCCGCCGAAACGGTTACTCATCGGCCGCCGTCTGAGCTACAATAAGGGGGTTTACTTCCTCCCGAGGACGCAATAACGTATGACTGCAAAGGGTCTTTGGGTCTCGTCGATCGGCTTGACTCTCCTCATCGCGGCGGCTTCAATAGCACAGGATCAAAATTCCTCGCCGGCTTCTCCAACATCCGCCTCTCAGGCACAGGCAAAGGACAAGAATGCTTCCACCCCCGCGAAGCAAACCGTCGCCAGGCCTCTGAGCGAGAAGGAGAAAAAACGCAAGGAGGCCCAACTGAAGAAGGAGTTGGAAACTCCCTGGAAGAAGTGGCTCGACGAAGACGTCACCTACATCATCACCGACGAAGAGCGCAAGGCGTTCAAACAAATGAATACCGACGACGAGCGTGAGCAGTTCGTCGAGCAGTTCTGGCTGCGGCGCGATCCGACGCCCGATACCGTCGAGAACGAGTACAAGGAAGAACATTATCGCCGCATCGCGTACGCCAATGAGCACTATGCTTCCGGCATTCCTGGCTGGAAAACCGACCGCGGCCGCATTTATATCACTTTCGGCCCACCCGATGAAATCGATTCGCATCCCTCTGGTGGCAATTATGAGCGTCCCAACGCAGAAGGCGGCGGCGAGACCACAACGTACCCCTTCGAAGACTGGCGTTATCGCTATATCGAAGGGATGGGCAACAACATCGAGATCGAGTTCGTCGACACGACCCTTTCGGGCGAATATCACATGACGATGGACCCGTCCGAAAAAGACGCTCTTCTCTATATCCCCGGCGCTGGTCTTACCCTCGCCGAATCGATGGGCACGGCCGACAAATCGCAGCGCTTCAATAACACCGACGGTACCCACATGGCGCCGAACAACATGATGCCGGCCAGCTACAACGAGTTCAGCCGCCTCGAGCAGTTTGCCAAACTCCAGCAGCCACCGCCCGTGAAGTTCAAGGATCTCGAAGCTGCCATCACCACTCGCATCAGTTACAACGTTCTTCCGATGCAGGTGCGCGTGGATTACGTGCGCATCACGGAATCCTCCGTGCTGGCCAACATCACGGTCCAGTTCGAAAACAAGGATCTGGATTTCCAGACCAAGAGCGGCGTAGCGAAAGCGGTGGTGAACCTTCTGGGACGCATCAGCAACATGACCCGCCGCCCCATCAATACGTTCGAATATCCGCTCGAGGTGACCGCGCCGCCCGACATGCTGCAGAGATATGCCGAGCAGAGCTCCATCTACCAGCAATCGGTGCCGCTCAAGCCCGGCCTCTACCGGTTGAACATCGTGGCCAAAGATCTCACCGCCGGCAACATGAACAACTTTGAGATGAAGCTCGACGTCCCCCACTTCGATGACGACAAGCTGGCATCGACCGGTGTGATTCTCGCCGACACCATCCAAAAACTGCCGACCAAGAGCATTGGCGGCGGCATGTTCGCTATCGGCGACACGAAGGTTCGTCCGCGGCTCGGCAACAAGTTCAAGCGCGACGAGTCCATGGGCATCTATCTGCAGGTTTACAATTTCGGTCCCGATGAGAAGACCCAAAAGCCGTCCGGTGAGATTGAGTATGAGATCGACAAATCCGGCTCGAACGAAAAACTCCTCGATTTCTCCGAAGGTCTCGACAAGATTGCGAACTCTTCCGCCAGCCAGGTGACGATCGAGAAACTGCTCCCCTTGAAGACTCTGCCTCCTGGTGCGTATACGCTCAAAGTCCGGGCGGTCGACAAGAACCGGAATCAAACCGTCCTGCAGCAGGCGAATTTTACGGTAAGCTAAGGGTGGATCGGGTTTGGCCGCAATGAGAGGCGCGAACAGAGACGGGCGACGGAAGTTTTACTCGTCTCTATGTGTATCTCTGATCGTTCTGTCTCTCGCTGTCATTCCGGCTCGCGCCGCCTCGTCGACGATTCGTTTTGCCGGCCAAATGAGCGGTTTGGTAACCGACGTTTCGGGTAAACCGCAGCCCGGTGCCGTTGTTCTGCTTTTCAATAAGCAGGACAAACTCCTTCAGAAGACCGCCACCACTATTCTCGGTACTTTTTCTTTCGACGACCTGCTGCCCGACCTCTATAACATTCAGGTCTCTCTCACCAGTTTTGTGCCGGCAATCAAAGAGGCCATTCAGGTCAAGCCGGGCATGCGCAGTCTTCTCTCCGTTAATCTGTCGCGTGTGTTCAGTTCCGTGCAGTTGATATCCACGGCACCCGCGCCAGGCTCGTTGATGAATGACGACTGGAAATGGATTCTCCGCAGCGACAGCGCTCTGCGCCCGATTCTGCGCATCCTTCCCGTGAAGGGCATCGATCCCTCGCAGCGCATCGATTCTCCCTCCGATTCGTCTTCGTCTGTCCGATCCGCCATCTTCACCGGATCGCGCGGTCTGATCAAACTTTCCGCCAGCGACGGCGCGCAGGTAACCGGCAGCGGGGAAGCGGATCTGGGTACCCAGTTCGCCTTTGCCACTTCGGTCTACGGTGGCAATCACCTGCAGTTGGCTGGCGACGTCGGTTACGCTTCGGCTACCGGTGCGCCCTCAGCCGCCATTCGCACCACATACAGCCGCGACTTCGACGGCCTGTCGCCTGAGATTGCCGTTACCATGCGGCAGATTTACGTTCCTTTGCGCGTTGGTCAGAACCTCACCGGAAACCCGGCGGCGGACGGCTCTCTTCCCGCCCTTCGCACGCTCGGTGTCAGTTTCGGGGATAAGACCCACGTGTCCGATTCGCTCGATCTCGAATATGGTTTCGAACTCGACAGCGTGTCGTTCCTCGATCGTCTCCACTACTTCAGTCCGTATGCCAGGCTGACCTATGCTCTGACTCACGGCACTGCCGACTTCACCTGGACATCGGGCAATCCCCGTCCTGAGCTCGGCATGACAGCGTCCGATCCGAACGCGGACCTGCAACGCGATTTGGCTGCTCTCGCGGTTCTTCCCCGTCTCTCTCTGGACAATGGCCATGCGCAGGTGGAGCGCAGCGACAACTATGACCTCGGTCTCTCGCAGCGCTTCGGTTCGCGTGAGTTTCGCGTTTCCGGATACCATGAATTTGTTTCCAACACCGCTCTCATGATCGCCTCGGCGCCTGCCGGCCTCTTTCCCGGCGAACTTTTGCCGGACATGTTTTCCAACAGCGCGTTTTTCAATCTGGGTAATTTTCAGACGTTCGGCTATACCACCTCCGTCGCACAGGATCTCGGATCGAACTATAAGGTCACTCTGATCTATGGTTCGCTCGGCGTCCTTTCACCCAGAAGCGAAGGCGTTCCCGTCGACAACGCGGACGATCTGCGCAAAGCTCTGGAAACGAGTCATCGGCCGTCCCTCACACTGCGTGTTTCAGGAACCGTAAGAGAAACGGGTACCCGCTTCATCGCGAGTTACCAGTGGACCGACTACCGTTCGGCGACGCCAGGTCCGCTGTTCTCCAACGAACCCACCCATCCCGAGCCCGGCCTGAATGTGATGATCCGCCAGCCCATTCCATCCTTCGGGATGCCCGGAAGGATCGAAGCCTCCGCCGAACTGCGGAACCTTCTGGCCCAGGGCTATCTGCCTTTGATGGCTGGCGACCAGCAGTTCCTTCTGGTCAATACGCCACGCAGCTTCCGCGGCGGTCTCGCCTTCGTTTTCTAAACGCGCGTCACAACGCTCCGCACCGAACTGTTCTGCATCCATGAGGCCGCGAATACCGTGAAAATGATCGCCATGCCGCCACATACCGCCAATGTACTCGGACGTTCTCCCTGGATTGCCCACGCCCAGAAGGGATTCAACACGGGTTCCAGCAGAAGTATGGTAGCCGCTTCGAATCCACGAACGTAACGCAGCGCGCGGGTCAGGCAGATGTAGGCCAGGGCGACCTGGAAAATCCCCAGGTAGAGTAAGCCCGCGACGCTCGATAACGGCACGGAGCCGAGCGGGAACGCCATGGGCAGGCATACCGCGAACGCTGTCAAATTCCCCACAATCACGGTTGCCGCCGCGGAACCGGGCTGATGTTCGCGCTTCGCCATCCAGCGCAGTCCAGCGATCGTCAAACCCCACGCCAGGCCCGAAGCGAGCGCCACCAGATTTCCCAGCCGCGGATTGGGCGCGCTGGCGGCCGATTCCGAACCGGACAGCAACAGAAACGCGCCTGCCAAAATACCTGCGATCACTGCGATGTCGATTTTTCGCACGGCTTCGCGCAGTACGAGCGGTCCGAGAAGAAGCAGGTAAACGGGCGCTGTCGATTGCAGAAAGATGGCGTTTGCGGCGGTGGTTAATCGGTTCGCCAGCACAAACAGAATCAGCGTGGCGGCATAGGCCAAACCGATCAATCCCGTGCGCCAGGACCATCCGCGGCGCGCCCCTGGAAGCAGGATGTATAGCGTCAGCGCCGCAATTCCCGAGCGGAATCCTGCCACTTGCCAGCTCGTAAAGGCGCTCGCCTTGATAGCCGCCCCTCCTGTCGAGAACAGAACGGCGGTCGCGAAAAGAAGCAGATAGTTGCGAATTTTCGCGCCTGGGGCGAATACCATATATCTAGGGGAACGGCAGGAACCGATCTGCCGTACTGAGAATTAAGCGTGCATATTGTTGCCGACAACACGGATTCCGTCCTGACAGGGCAGGTAACAACCGAAACGCATCGCTGGCGTCCCACGATCCGCTACCTGTCGCAGACCGAGGTCCATGTGTATGCGCTGTCCATCGGCGCCAGCGTTCTCCTGAGCTTCTTCCCGTTCCTGATTGTAATGCTGACAATCGTGCGCGACGTGCTCCACTTCCCGATGGGGGAGAAAGCTCTGGTGCTGGCGCTTAGCGATTATTTCCCGGGCGATCTCGGAAGCTTTATCGTCCGCAACCTGACCAAGGTGAATCACGGACGATATCAGATTTTCTCGCTGGTTCTTCTGTTGTTCACCGCGAACGGAATTTTCGAACCGCTGGAGGTTGCGCTGAATCGAGCCTGGGGCGTAAAGGAAAACCGCAGCTACCTCGGCAATCAGCTTCTCAGCCTGTTCATGATCCTTCTCTGCGGGGGGCTCGCGCTCGGATCGGTCGTTTTGACGGCGATAAACACGAAATTTATTGCCACCGAATACGGTCTTCGTGTTATTCCGCTCTGGGTGTCGCTCACCATTTTCAGAATCGCCGCCATTCCCGTCACGATTCTTTCCTTGTTCCTTATCTATTGGCTTTTACCCAATCGAAGAGTTTCCGCCCGGCGCATCCTGCCGGTCGCGATCATGGTTGGAGTCGCCCTGGAAGGGTTGAAATACGTTTTTCTCCGCATGTGGCCCTGGCTCGATCGGAAATTTCAAAACGAATATGGTCCGTTCAACTACTCTGTGTCGATCGTAGTCTTCAGCCTGCTCACCGCATTGCTGGTACTGGCTGGCGCCGAATGGTCGGCGCGCGATCCAGCCGCCCTCCAGCTGGACGACGCTCCGTAGCCGGCTTCGGCGATTTCGTATCCTGATTTCTGGATGGTCGACATTCACAGCCACGTACTTTGGGGGATGGACGACGGTGCGCCGACCATTGAGGTCAGCCTCGAAATGTTGCGCGTCGCCGCCGATGCCGGCACCACCGATATTGTGGCGACCCCTCATTCGAATGCCGAATTCGAATATCAGCCGGCACTCATCGCAGAGCGAATCGAGGAGCTAACGCGCAAAACCGGCGGCAAGCCACGCATTCACCGGGGCTGCGATCTGCACCTGAGCTTCGACAACATCGTGGAAGCCATCGCCACGCCTGGCAAATATTCAATCAATGGGCGCCGCTACATTCTGGTCGAATGCTCGGATTTGCACATTGCCGGATCGATGGATCGCGTGCTCGACCGGCTGCAGCGCGCCGATCTGGTCCCGATTGTCACCCATCCTGAGCGTAACCCGATTCTCCAGAAAGATATGGCCAAGCTGGAGGCGTGGGTAAATCAGGGGTGTCTTGTTCAGGTGACGGCGTTATCCGTCCTGGGAGGGTTTGGCAAGAAGGCGGGAGCGGCGGCTCGCACCCTTCTTTCGAAAGGTTTGGTCCACGTCATCGCGAGCGACGCGCATGACCCCGTTCACCGGCATCCGCGCCTCGATCAGGCTTTTGCAGCCATTGCCGGCGATTACGGAGAGGAGCTTGCCGACCTGCTGTTTGTGTCGAATCCCGGGCGGATTATTCGCGGGGAACTCGTGGCCGACGGCAGGATTCCTGTCGCCGACCGGCGCAAGTGGTGGCATTTCTGGCCAGCTGCGGGACACGCATGATCTGCCCAAAGTGTAAAGAGAGTCGCGCGCATCGCTCCCACCGGTTGGGAGTCAAGGACACCATTGCCGCCTGGTTCGCTATCAAGCCATATCGCTGCCACGCCTGCAATAACCGTTTCTACGCGTACCGCGAGGGCGAAACTTCCCCCAAGCTTCGTACCGCCGAGGAAATGCGTATTATGCGGTTGCGCCGCAAAATGCGATGGAAGAAATCCAGGGTTGAACTGCTGGCTTATGCGATCTGCTCGGTCGTTCTTGCCGCTCTGATTTATTACCTCATTCAACAACGGATGGGCGGCGGCGAGTAGCAGAGTCGACGGCGCCGTTCTACTCGCTGCTCACAGGCATAACGTCCTGCCCGGGAGTCGAACTTGCCCAGGTGGTTTGGGCCACCGCTCCCGCCATCGCAAACCAGAGGAATGCGACCGCCGGCTCGCGCAGTGGATAATCCACATAGCTGTGCACCAGAACCATGGGAACCCCCATGCCCCAAACGGATTCAACGGATGGCTTGACCAGCCAGATTGCAAGCACGGCGAACAGGAGGGCAAACGGGATGCCGCCTTCCGCCGCCCATTGAAGCCAGTCGTTATGCGCTTCGTTGGCAATAGCCGCCAGATCGAAGGTAGCGAATCGCGGATAGACCGCGCGCCACGTTCCCACGCCCCACCCCGTCCACGGGCGTTCGGCGATCAACTTCAGGGTCGAATTAGCCATCTGCCGGCGCGCCACATCGTAAAAATCAGGCGTCTCAAAATGGTTCACGGTTCGCTCCGTACCCGCGATGATCGACGCGCCTGCCAAGAGAAGAGCGAAGACTGTAACGAGCGAAACCGCCGATTTCAGCGGCAACTGTTGCTGGAAAACCATGAAAGCCAAAAAAATGATCAATTCCGCCGAGACCAGAGTGACACCCGACCGGGATGCACTTGTCAGGGTCGCGGCAAAGATTACCGCGTAGCAAATCCCCCCGACAGCAACTCGCTCGCGCAGGATCTGCCAAAGGGCGATGGGTGCCGCGATCTCCATAAATGCAGCGAACTGGTTTCGATAGTAAAAGGTGCCCAGAACCGAGTCTTCAGCGGGGAAAAGCCAGAGGACCAGCCCCGGTGAAGTGTAGGTTTGCAGCATAGCGAGACCCGCCAATACTGTGGAGACCCAAAGCATGAGATTCAGAAATGAATGCCGAGCGCGGCGGTTTTGCAGAATCTGCGATCCGAGGATGAAGACGATTGCGGAGACAGCCAATAAGCTGGAACTCCGCAAGGTGGTATGAGGAATGGCGCTTGCCCCGAAAGCCAACTGGATAAATCCCCATACGCCGATCAGCGCAACCGGAATCGTTTGCCATGGCAATCGGATAGATTTCGCGGTCACCGCCCATAGCGCCGCAACTATGGAGATACTCGCGATTGCCAGGCTGACGCGCCACGAGCGGGGAGTCCAGGCCACCACCACTCCGGCTGTCAACGCGATGCCAAACGCAATTCCTAACGGCGACACATGACTGCGCTCCCTCAAGACGCGAACTCCAGCCGCACGCTTGAAATCCGCAGGACGCCCTGCGCTCTTGTAGTGCCGAGCGCGCGCGTATAGTTCAGTTCGATCCGAACCTCGTGCGACGCCGAAAGGGCGCCAAACTCACACATGGTGCCCGGACCGCTCGTCAGCAGCGGACACTCTGTGGCTTTATCGCCTGGCCGTTGAACGATTCGGAAGGCGAATCCAGCATCCACCGGAGAGCTGAGGTTCGTCCCGTCGCTTTTCCATACCAGGCGGTATTGGCGGCCAGGCACAACCGGCGCGATCGTATAGAGAAGACGCACGGACTCGGGCTCGTTGCCGTCGAGCTCGAAGCGAAGTGCGCCCGAACTGATTGCGGGCGAGACGCCGGCGTCACGCGCCACCCGCCAGCCAAACACCCTGTCGAGCAGCGGAAAACGGAAGTCGGGATCCGCGATCGACTTGCCGGTTTCCGGGTCCAGACGGCCGGATGTGATGACGCCACCATCCACCATTTGATTCCAGGCCTTGGTGGCCTCCGGCACATGGTCGTTTTGTTCAAGAAAATCGGGAAATCCCGTTAGCCCCGCGCGATCCGTGGGAGAAAGGTTGCGCGCAGCGGCGAATGCGACGGGCCACGCCTCAGCGGCAGCATCCACGCGGCGCGTGTTGATGAGATAGTTCAGATACTGAATGGGCAGGGAGCCGGCTTTGGGGATCACGCTCAGAATTTTTCCGGAATCCCCGGTTTCATTCCACGCGAGATCGAAAACAGGTGTGGGATCGAATCCAAAGGGATCCAGCTTCAAACAACGTTCGATCATCGCCCAGAATTTGTCCGGCTGGTTGGCGCGGTAATAATAATTCGCGAGAGTCCAGCTGGGCTTGAACTGGTGGTCGATCTCGGCGGCATGAGTGAGATAGATCTCCGCTTCGGCGTCTTTCCCCTGGAATTCTTTCCGCAGTCCGAGTGCCATCAGAACTCCGGAATCCTCCGGATTCATGCTGGCGGCTCGGCGCAGTTCTTCGTCCACAACCGGAGAGGGATCGCCGTTATCACTCCGAAATATTGCGGTACTGGCAAGTAGTGCTTCGTTGCCCGGATCGATCTTAAGTGCCCGCTCGAAATCCTCCCCTTTACCTGTGGAGGCCAGCCAATCGGCAGTCGACCATCGGATCCATTGCACTGTCGAAACAGCGCAGATAGCGACTACCAAAATACGAAGGGACCAGGACAATATTGACTTGTTGAGCAAGCGTTGTTACCGCCCGTTTCCTTTGAACTCGGGCATCGTTGCATGTCCCGGACTGGACGTGCCGCTTCCGGCAAATACCCGCACGGCTGTGAGCGCCAGGATTTTCAAGTCGAGCCAGAAACTCCGATGATCCACATACCAGACGTCCAGCCGGAATCGTTCGTCCCAGGTTGTCGCATTCCGACCGTTCACCTGCGCCCAGCCTGTGATCCCCGGTTTGACCTCATGGCGGCGACGCTGCGATTCCGAATACCGAGGCAGATAGCGCGTCAGCAGAGGCCGCGGGCCGACCAGGCTCATGTCGCCCACGAAAACATTCCAGAGTTGCGGAATTTCATCGAAGCTCGTCTTCCGTAGAAATCGCCCGACGGACGTCAGACGGTTTCCGTCGGGGAGGAGGGCGCCATTGGGATCGCGGTTCTCCGACATCGTACGGAACTTGTTCATCACGAAGATTCGATCATGCAACCCGGGCCTTTGTTGCCGAAAAAGTATTGGCCGCCCCATAGTGATCAGGATAGCGATTGCCACCAGCAGCGCAATCGGCATCATCACAATCAGGCAAAGGCCTGATACCAGAATGTCGAAGCTGCGTTTCAAAATTTGGGGGGAAAGCGACGGGCAAGAGCAGGACGATAGTACTGGTCCTGCTATCTGTCGAAAGGATCGGAAATTTACGCGAGGTTTATGCGTGCCTCTATAAAATCTGAGGTGATGGGGTGGGTAGTAAGCATTGTCGCCGTCGCAGGTGCGATTGTACTTGCGATCTTCATGTACTACGGTTTATCGGAACGTGATCGGCTGGAACCGTAGGAACGGTTCAAATCCCTTCGAGGAAACCGGAGATCTCTCCAATTACACGAGGAGCCGCGCATCCGTCCCAGCCCGGGATTGGCTGGCTTTGTTTATATTTCCCGCCGAGAATCTCACACACCAGACCCCGCGCTTTTGTGAAATCGTGGCCCACCAGAGTGTTTGTGCCGTAGCTGAGCGTGGCGGGCCGTTCGGTGTTCTCCCGCAAGGTCAGGCAAGGGATCGACAGGTAGGTGGTCTCCTCCTGAATACCACCTGAATCCGTTAAGACCAGAGTGGCGCGGCGCATCAAGGCAAGATTCTCGAGGTACCCCAGCGGAAGCAGAACATCGACTCCGGGATTCCCGCGCAAGCGCTCCAGCAAGCCGAAGGCTTCGAGACGATTGCGGGTTCGAGGATGCACCGGGAAAATAACACGTATCCGCGAATGCGACATCGAGAAGAAAATCCACTATTTCGCCAAGTACTCCCGCGGAATCGACATTTGATGGACGATGCAGAGTGACAAGCGCGAACGGGCCGTCGTTTGCGCCGACTTCGATCTCAGCCGACTGGGAAAGATGATGGACCAGCGTGTCGATCATGACATTGCCTACATAGCGGATTCTCGATTCGTCCACGCCCTCTCGCCGAAGATTGATTTCACCCGCGGGTTCGCTCACAAGCAGCAGATCCGAGATAGCGTCTGTCGCGACCCGATTGATTTCTTCCGGCATGCTGCGATCGAACGAACGAAGTCCGGCTTCCAGATGAATGACGGGGATGTTGAGTTTCGCTGCCGCGAGCGCCGCGGCGAGTGTTGAATTGACATCGCCTACGACCATAACTGCCGCAACAGGACGCGACCGTTCCAGGAGAAACCTCTCAAACGCCTCGAGGACCCGGGCTGTCTGCTGGCCATGCGTTCCCGAGCCCGCTTCGAGGTAAACATCGGGGCGACGTATCCCAAGTTGCTCAAAAAACACTTCCGAAAGTTCGGCGCTGTAGTGTTGACCCGTGTGAATGAGGACCGTATCGAATGACGGCTTGAGTTCATCCGCGGCCCGCAGCACGGGCGCAATTTTCATGAAGTTCGGTCGCGCCCCGGCAACCACTGCCACGGTGGACTTCAAGAGGTCTTCCGTTTATTCAGTGCTTCAATCAGGTCGCCCACGCAATGGAAGCCACTCACTTCCTCGGTTGTGAAACGCACGGCGAAGGCATCCTCGATTGCCAGCACAAGCTTGACCTGCGCCACGGAATCCCAGTCGGCTATATCGCGGGGGGACGTGTCCGGTCGAATCACGAGCGCGGAGTTGTCGAAGATCTCCTGAAAAATCGATTCGAGCTGGTTGACTGCAGGAGTCATAGGTCCGGGCGCCGGGCGAGAAACAGAATCGTGAGCTTTCCGCGCGCAACAACTCCATCCGCGCCCAGCATCGTAATCTTCAGAACAACGGAGCGCAGGGCTTCCTGTACCTGCGTCACCTCAGCCCGCACATCAATATGCTCTCCAACCAGAGCAGGCTTCACGAAGTCTATCGACACCGCGGCACAGACGGCGTGCTCGAAGTTTGTTCCAACGATACGAGAAAGAAGGCTGGCCAGCAGAAACCCATACTGCAAACGATCCGGGAAGCCGAATCGCCTGGCCGTTTCCGCATCGGTGTGAATCGCGCTTCGATCGCCGCTTAGCTCGGCAAACCGATCCATCTCCGCGTAAGTGAAGCTTTCCGACGCATGGAATATACGGCCGATCTCAACTTTTTCGAATGCTATCGGAGAGGCGTCCGTCATAACGCCGCACTCAGCATCTCCTCGTTAGCAATGACCGGATCCTGATCGGGTACGGGCGCGGCATCTTCGGGCCACCGGATCACCGCTACGCCCCAGGTTAAGCCAGCGCCAAACGAGCAAAGGAGTGTGCGGGAGCCCGGGGCGATCCGACGCTGGCGCCATGCTTCAGCCAAAGCGACCGGCGTCGAAGGGCCACTGCTGTTACCCATCCCCTCCAGACAATAAAAGCGCTTCTCGGGTGGCACGCGGAGAGTCTTATAGATCAGATCCACCATTGTCTTGTTCGCCTGATGGAGGATTACGGTGTCGATGTCGTCCATCGTCAAACCGAGTTCGCTCAGGGCGCCGCGAATCACTTCGGGAACTTTGTAAACGGAAAAATGAAAGACCGCGGGCCCGTCCATGATCAGGTTTTCGTCCGTACGAACACAACCTGCACTGTCGGTCCTTTCGATCCTTGTATCCGGCCCGCAAGGCAACCGCGAACCACCCGCCGGCACCCGAAGATGTTTCGCACCGGATCCATCCGTGCCAAGAATAATACCCTCCAGCCCATATTCGTTTTGGCAGGGCCCGAGGATGGTCGCCGCCGCTGCGTCTCCATGCAGCACCACCAGGCTTCGGTCGCGCGGGTGGATGAGCCGGGTAAGAGTATCGGCATTCAGGATGAGAGCATATCGAGCCATGCCGCTGACGATCATGGAGTGCCCGATGCTCAGCGAGTATGGGTAAGCGCTGCATGCCTGATTGACATCGAAGGTCGCGCAATTTTCGCCGAGGCCAAGTTTGCCGTGCAAAACAGAAGCCGTGGCGGGAATTTTATAATCCGGCGTCTGCGAAACGAAGATGAGCAGATCGATCAGCGACCGGTCGTAATCCATGTGACGAATGAGCCGCTCCGCCGCGGTGAGCGCCAGATCCGATGCATGCTGTCCGGGTTCAACCACACGCCGCTGACAGATGCCGGACATCTTGATTGCGGAAGCGGCCTCCTGCCCGAAGCGGCTGCCGATCTCTTCGTTGTCGAGATGCCCGGAGGGCAGAACGGCAGCCAGGCCGAGGATGGATGTCCCGCTACGAATCCTGCCCATTGCCAGAACCTTGGTTTATCAGCTTCAGAATGTCACCGTAAGTGCGCAACTTGCGGAGATCGTTTGGTTCCAAACGAAACCCAAAATCGGAGAGACAGACCATCAACGACAACTGGGCAGTAGAGTCATATGTGGCGAAGGTTTTTAATTCGACATCGGGCGTCAGCTCTTCCAGCGTAACGCCAAGGATCTCCGCGACAGACTCCTGGATTCCAGGCTCATCCATGCCGCTGTTCTCCGGTGCCGAACGATCGGGCCGGACACCCAATCACTGTCGCTCCCCGAGGCACGTTTCTCACCGCATGCGAATTGGCGCCGACCACCGCGCCTTCGCCAACCTTTATTCCGGGCGTCAGGCTGCCGTTCGAGCCAACAAAAGCCAGCTTGCCGAGATGGCATCCTCCGCTGATTCTCGCTCCGGGGCAGACCTGCGAATAATCTTCCAGGATGCTGTCGTGTCCCACAGAGACATGAACATTGATAATTACGTGCTCCCCTACTTGCGCGCGGGGACACACGACGCATCCGGGAGCGATATAAGAACCCCCGCCAACTGTCGCGTCAGGAGCCATGATGACCGAAGGATGTATCAGCGCTGCCGGCCGCCAACGGAACGCATCCGCCCTCCGAACCACGCTCTGACGAGCAGCATTGTCTCCGATCGCGGCCGCAAAATAGATCTCCTGGCCCTGGAACTTCGCGGCGGCCTGCTCCACGTCCCCGTGCACGAGGTATCCGCCGACCATCTGTCCGCGCTTCTCCGGCGCATCGTCCGTGTAGCCGAGGAGTTGCCATGGCCGCCAGCCGGCGCTCTCGCGGCCAGCCGCATTCATCGCTTCCGCAATCCAGACATACTCCGTTCCCAGCCCTCCGCCGCCTGCGATCAA
>Ga0182016_10003998_pt1 | contig 16534 bp, 12 predicted proteins | sample 712S2MmetaG_FD_120491 | JGI IMG/M metagenome (GOLD analysis project Ga0182016, IMG submission 120491) | Permafrost microbial communities from Stordalen Mire, Sweden - 712S2M metaG | ecosystem: Environmental > Terrestrial > Soil > Wetlands > Permafrost | place: Sweden: Stordalen | collected...
GCCATGGGCGTCGCCAAAGCGGCACTCGAGGCCTCGGTGCGCTATCTGGCGGTCGATTTCGGCTCGAGCCGCATCCGCGTCAACGCGATTTCGTCAGGTCCGATCCGCACGCTGGCGGGCGCCGGCATCGGTGATGCACGGGCGATGTTCGCCTTCCAGCAGCGTCACTCGCCGCTGCACCGCGGCGTGACGCTGGAAGAACTCGGCGGCGCCGGGCTTTATCTCGTCTCCGACCTTTCGACCGGCGTCACCGGCGAAATCCATTTCGTCGATTCCGGCTATAACGTCATCGCCATGCCGCATCCGGACGCGCTGCGCGCCGACAACAAAGCGGCGGCGGACGAAGCTGGGAATTGACTTGTCATTCCGGATTGCCGCACAGCGGCAAGTTCGGAATCCATATTCGCTGACCTGTGGTTATGGATTCCGGGCTCTTCGCTGCGCTCGGGTCCGGAATGACGAATGCGTTACAGCTTCGCCAGATGCGGCATGACTTCCGCGCTGAACAGCTGCAGCGAGCGCAGCGCTTCGGCGAGCGACATCGTGCCGAGGAACAGATAAGTCAAAAGATAATTCACGCCGAGCTCCTCGACCTGCCGCTCGATTTCGGCGCGCACGGTCTGCGGCGAGCCGGCGATGACGGTGCGGTCGGCGACGCAAGCCTCGAAACTGGCGCCACGCGGCACATTGAGCCGCGACGTCAAACCGGTCTCGCCGTGCTTGACCCGCAGCCAGTTCAAATGGGCGAGATGCCGATCCATGGCCGGTTTGGCGAAGCGCTGCGCTTCCGCATCGGTGTCGGCGACAAAGATATGCCGCTGCACCCCGATAGCGACGCCGCCGGAAAACTCCGCCTTCGGCTGCGCCGGGCCGCCGCGCTTCGCCAGCGCCGTCTTGAAGGCGTCGATATTGGCCTTGGCGACTTTCGGCGGCCCGAGCGTGACGAAATGCAGTCCCTGCTCGCCGGCCCAGACCGAGCCGATGTCGTTCGACGAGCCATACCAGAACGGCGGGTGCGGCTGTTGCAACGGCCGCAAGGCGATCGGCACATTCCCGTAGGTGTAATGCTCGCCCTTATAGGTGAGCGAATCCGTTACCAGACCGGCGCTGACGCACTTGAATGCGTCGATGAATATCTCGCGTGACTGATCGTGCTCGACTTTGTGAAACCGTAATTCATAAGGCGACACGCCGCGCCCGACGCCGACGTCGAGCCGGCCGTAACTCAAGTGATCGAGCATGCAGATTTCCTCGATCAGTCGCAGCGGCGAATAAAGCGGCAAGAGATAAACCAGCGGTCCGAAGCGCATGCGCTTGGTGGCGCGTGCCACCGCGCCGAGATAGACGCCCGGCACCGGCACCATGTTGAGGGGCGTGGCGTGATGTTCGGCGACGTGCAGACAATAAAAGCCGGCCGCGTCGGCGGCCTCGGCGAAACGCAATCGCTCGTCGAAGAGGGTAGCGAGCGGCCGGTCGCCATGCTCGACATGGTCGAAAAGTCCGATTTTCATGATGCCTCTGTGCTCGTGGCTGTGACGGATTATTTCTTCGTTATTTGTTCGGCAATAGCCCGACTTGCCGGCCCATGCCGCGGCAGTCTTCGTCGGTCTTGAGCCCCGCCGCGTGGATGCCGTGCATGGCGAGTTCCTCGTCGCGATCCTCGGTGTCGCCGGTCACGCCGACGGCGCCGATGACTTCGCCGCTGTCGTCGCGGATCAGCATGCCGCCGCCCTCGGGAAAGATCTGCTCGCCGCTTGCCGCGATCAGATAGCGCATGAAGATCGGCCGTTCGTGCGCCCGCTCGCGGACGAGTTTCGAGCTGCGGCCGAGCGACAGCGCCGCATAGGCTTTGCCGAAGGCCATTTCAAACCGGATCATGGAGGCGCCGTCCTCTTTCTTGAACGCCTTCACTTTGCATCCCGGCTCGACCACGATGACGCTGATCGGACGGCAATTAAGCGCGGCGCCGCGCTCGATAACGGCGTCGATGATGCGCTCGGCCTGCGCGAGCGTAACCGTACTCATATGACGACACCCATTATTGCCGTATGCAGGCTTACCGAACACACCGAACACACCGAACACATGGGCTTTCCCCGTTTTGCGCTGTTGTGCCAGTTTCGCCGCAACGGGGCTAGATATCCCGCCGGTAGCGGCACGATGCGCTTTTCTCGCCTCTTGCCTCGGCCGGCCGAGCGCGCCACATCTGCGCGATGCCGGCTACCCCTTCCATAGCGGTCGAACGCCTCGTCAAAGTCTACAAGACCGTGCCCGCCGTGGACGGCATCTCGTTCTCGCTGTCGCCCGGGTCGATCACGGGCCTTCTGGGCGGCAACGGCGCCGGCAAGACCACGGCCATCGCCAGCATCATGGGCCTGGTCATGCCGACATCCGGCCGCGTCACCGTGTTGGGCGCCGAGATGCCGAAAGAGCGCTATCGCGTGCTGCACCGCATGAATTTCGAGAGCCCCTATGTGGAAGTGCCGATGCGGCTCACTGTGCGGCAGAATTTGACCGTGTTCGGAATGCTGTACGGCGTCGACAATCTGCGCGAGCGCATTGCGGAGCTTGGCCGGCAACTCGATCTGACCGATCTCATCGACCGGCCGACCGGGCGGCTTTCGGCAGGCCAGAAGACCCGTGTGGCGCTAGCCAAAGCGCTGATCAACGACCCAGAGGTTCTTTTGCTCGACGAACCGACCGCATCGCTCGACCCCGACACCGCCGACTGGGTGCGCGGCCATCTCCAGCGCTATTGCCACGAGCGCCGGGCCACCATGCTCTTGGCATCGCACAATATGGCCGAGGTCGAACGGCTATGCGAGCGGGTCATCATCATGAACAAGGGCCGCATCGTCGACGACGACACGCCGGTAAAATTGCTCGCGCGCTATGGCCGTCGCACGCTCGAAGAAGTTTTCCTCGACGTCGCCCGCGGCAACGGCCTCGAAAGCGAGGCGGCGCAATGACCGATTCCGTCGCCAACGGGCCTTCCACCATGCCCGCGCAGGTGGAGAAACCGGCGGGAAGTTCCTCCCGGCGCATTGCGGCGATGATGCTGCGCTACTGGTATCTTCTGCGCTCGTCGTGGCCTCGGCTTCTCGATCTCGTCTATTGGCCGACGGTGCAGATGGTCACCTGGGGCTTCCTGCAATATTATATCGCCAGCAATGCCGGCTTTTTCGCGCGCGCCGGCGGCACGTTCATCGGCGCGGTATTGCTGTGGGACATCTTGTTTCGCGGTCAGCTCGGATTCTCGATCTCGTTTCTCGAGGAAATGTGGTCGCGCAATATCGGCAATCTGATGATGAGCCCGCTGCGGCCGTTCGAGTTCATGACCGCGCTGATGGTGATGAGCGTGGTGCGGCTGTCGATCGGCGCCGTCCCGGTGACGTTTCTCGCCATCGCGTTTTTTGGCTTCAATCTCTATGGCCTGGGTTTCGCGCTGGTCGCGTTCTTCCTCAACCTGATGCTGACCAGTTGGGCGATCGGAATTTTCGTGTCCGGGCTGATTTTGCGCAACGGCATGGGCGCCGAAAATCTGGCCTGGTCAATCATGTTCCTGTTCATGCCGCTGACCTGCGTTTATTACCCGGTGTCCACTCTGCCGTTGTGGCTGCAACACGTTGCCTGGCTGTTGCCGCCGACCTATGTGTTCGAAGGCATGCGGGCACTGGTCATCGACAAAGTGTTTCGCCCCGATCTGATGATCGACGCGCTCGCACTCAATGTCGTGCTGTTTGCCGCGGGCGCCTTTGCGTTCGCTAAGCTTTTGCAGAGCGCACGCCGCCAAGGCTCGCTGCTGCAGACCGGCGAGTGATGGGGCGCCGCGGCCGCTATGTGCGCTGCGAATAGCAGCAAAGCGTAGAGCCTTACGCAGGAAACACGGCAAGCGCGCTTAGATATAGGAAGAACGAAAGAAATTGCGTTTATGTTGGTGTTATGACATATATTCAGGGCAATGCTGCACTGCAGCAAGAAGCCGGGCAAGGTTCCTCAATGGCCATCGGAGAGTTCGGCGGCGCGCCGGCGCTGCCTGTCGACAACGGCCTATTGCTGTCGACACCGCTCTATTGGTTCTATGAGATGAGCCATGCGGCGCTCAATCCATCCCGGGCCTGGGCCGACGCGACGCGCTTGTTTTTCAAAAATCCGGTCAATCCGCTGTCGTTCACGACGTTCGGCAAATCCGTCTCGGCGGCTTGCGAATTGTTCGAACGTTCGACGCGCCGCTACGGCCGCCCCGAATGGCGCATCGATTCAACAGTCGTCGGCGGCGAGCGCGTGCCGGTCCATATCTCGACCGTGTGGGAGCGGCCGTTCTGCAACCTGATCCACTTCGAGCGGACTTTCGAACGTCCGCCGAAGCGGCCGCAGCCGCGGCTCCTCATCGTCGCGCCGATGTCGGGCCATTACGCGACACTGTTGCGCGGCACCGTCGAGGCGTTTCTGCCTAACCACGACGTTTACGTCACCGATTGGGTCGACGCGCGGATGGTCCCGCTGACCGAGGGAAGTTTCGACCTCGACGATTACATCGACTATGTGATCTCGATCCTGCACACGCTGGGCGGCGACACTCACGTGCTCGCGGTGTGTCAGCCTTCGGTCCCGGTCCTTGCCGCCGTGGCACTGATGGAAGCGGACAACGATCCCTATGTGCCCACCTCCATGGTGCTGATGGGCGGGCCGATCGACACCCGGGTCAAACCGACTCAGGTCAATGTGCTTGCCGAAAAGCGCGGCATCGATTGGTTCCGCACCCACGTCATCACCAAGGTGCCGTTTCCCAATCCCGGCTTCATGCGCGACGTCTATCCGGGCTTTCTGCAGCTCAACGGCTTCGTCACCATGAATCTCGACCGCCATATCGAGGCGCACAAACAATTGTTTCTTCACCTCGTGCGCGGCGACGGCGACTCGGCGCAGAAGCACAAAGAGTTTTACGACGAATATCTTGCGGTGATGGACCTCGACGCCGAATTTTATCTGCAGACTGTCGATACCGTTTTCGTGCGCCACGCATTGCCAAAAGGCGAGATGACGCATCGTGGCCGGCCGGTGGATCCCGGCCGGATCAAGCGCACCGCCTTGCTCACCGTCGAAGGCGAGTTCGACGATATTTCCGGCGTCGGTCAGACCGAGGCGGCGCACCGCTTGTGCGCCAACATTCCGCCGGATCGCCGCGTGCATTACCTGCAGCCGGGTGTCGGGCATTATGGCGTGTTCAACGGCTCGCGTTTCCGCTCCGAGATCGTGCCGCGCATTTCGGACTTCGTGCTGTCGATGCGCGAACCAAACCGGGTCGCGCGCAGCGGCGCCCAAAGCTCGGGCAACGGCGTTGCGCTGCATAGCGTCTGAGCGCCAGTCTAAGCGCCCCGCGTCATCACCCAGTTTTCTCGCCAGCGGCGTTCTGAATATGGCATTATTGCCGCCGATCTCTGATTCTGAAGTTAGCATTCGCGTGCGGCAGGTTCGTGCGGAATACGCCGGCAGAATTCGGATCGAGGATGTTCCGCCATGCTGCAGCGCGCGCTGCTTTACCGTCGCCCGAGCGAGCCGCAATCGATCGAGATCGTCTTCGATAATTCGGTCTATCCGGTGCGACTGCGGCGGCATCGGCAGGCACGACGCTATACGCTTCGCATTCAGGCGACGACTCGCGAAGTCATCCTCACCATTCCACCGCGCGGTACGCTGAAGGAGGCGAGCGCCTTTGCGCTCAAGCACGGCGGCTGGATCGCGGCACGGCTCGGCAGGCTGCCCAAGGCGGCGCCGTTCGCGCCTGGCGCAGTGCTGCCGCTGCGCGGCGTGCCGCATCGCATCACGCATCGCCCCGGAACCCGCGGCACGGTATGGACTGAGATCGACGCCGGCGGCGAGCCGCTGCTCTGCGTCGCCGGCCAGGCCCCGCATATCGATCGGCGTATCGGCGATTTTCTGCGCCGCGAGGCGAGACGGGATCTGGAAATAGCCAGCCAGCGCTTCGCACACGATCTCGGCGTTGTCATGCGTCGCGTCGTGGTGCGCGATCAATCGAGCCGCTGGGGCTCATGCTCGACGACCGGTGTGCTGTCCTATTCGTGGCGGCTCGTGCTCGCGCCGAAGGAGGTGCTCGACTATCTCGCCGCGCATGAAGTCGCGCATCTCATCGAGATGAATCACTCGGCGAAATTCTGGCGGTTGGTGCAGCGGCTCTATCCCGGTCACGAGGCCGCCAAGGCCTGGCTCGACGCGCATGGCTCGGATCTGCACCGTTACGGCTTGCCGGACGCAGCCGAATAACAATCAACGCGCAGTGCTGGCCGTGACCGGCTCGCCATGCGACGGCGCCGGATGCATATCGGTTATCATCTTCGTCGCGACGACGATCAGGGTGGCGGCGAGCACGAGGCGAAGCGCCTTCTCGGGAATGTGCGCCGCGGCATGGCTGCCGATCAGGATGCCCGGGATCGAACCTACCAGGAGGGATATCAGTACCCCGACGTCGATGGAGCCCAAAAAGAGGTGGCCAATTCCGGCGGCCAGCGTCAGCGGCACCGCATGAGCGATATCGGATCCGACGATGCGCGCCGTCGGCAAGTTCGGATAAAGCACGATCAGCGCCGTGACGCCGATTGCGCCGGCGCCGACGGAAGTAATCGACACCAGCACGCCCAGAACGGCGCCGACCGATATTGTAAGGGTCGCGACCTCGTTGGGCTGCAAGGCGCCAAGCCGCGTCGCATAGCGTGCGACAATCTTCTCGCGGAACACCAAAGTTGCCGCGGTCAGGAACAGCGCAATGGTCAAAAATATCGTGATCAGATTGCGCGCCGCGAGGCTGTTGATGCCAAGGTGACTCAAAGCAAGGATGGTCACGACCGTCGCCGGTACGCTGCCCATGGCCAATAGCCGGACGACGCGCCAATCGATGGTTCGGTTGAAGCCATGCACGGCACTGCCGGCGGTCTTGGTCGCGGCGGCATAGAGCAAGTCGGTGCCGACGGCCGTCGCCGGGTGAATGCCGAACAGCAAAATGAGAAGCGGCGTCATCAGCGACCCGCCGCCGACGCCGGTCAATCCGACCAACAGGCCGACGGCGAAGCCAGCCATGGAATACAGCGGTTGCAGTGAATCAAGAATGCTCATTCTGCCATCTTAAATGTTGGTTCCGACCCCGCTCCCATCCTCAATTTTCCTAAATAAGTCGCGGAGCGAGCATGACCTCAAGCATGCCGATGCTATCCCACCAAGGCGATCCTGTCTGTTGCGGAGTTTTGCTCCGCTAGGGAATGGTTTTCTATTGTGCAGCGCGAACAAGAAAGAACAGGTGTGGACGTGTGCCAGAATGAATTTGAATGAATTTTTCTCGGAAGGATTTGTGACAGCGTCGTTTCTTTAGGCATGCGGAAAACACTTGGCTGCACCTTCCTATCCGCAGGCCGGCTGACAACACTAAGACGTGATCCGCATTGTATCGGTCAAACACGATCATACTTCCTGACCAGCAAGGCCGACCGGGCGGCTCCCCCATCCCCCGACACCCCGTCGCCCGGCCAGATAAGCCTGTATTGAGGCAACAACTCGAGAACCCCAAGCGGCGTAACTGCTTGGGGTTCTTTTTTTGCGCCGAGATCGTCCCCTTGCGCGCTTCAGCTCTTGACCAAATCGCCAAGCAGACTGGCGGCAACCGACAATTTCGACAGTGTCAGGCCGGAATTGGCGATTTCGTGGATCGACGTGCGAATGCGCTCGACTTCGTCCTTGCGCGGCGCGACCCAGTCCTCGACGGCGCCGGCACCGACCGCGCCGTTGCCGACCATGGCGGCGGTGAGCCGCCGCTCGGCATCGCCGATCGAATCGCGGGCGCGGTCGAGCGCCAGCCGGTCGAAATAATCGGTGACCGGAATCGAACTTGCGGCGCCGGCGATGCGATCGAGACGGAAGAAAGCGCCGGCGGCAAAATAGGTTGCGGCCACCTCGCCGACCGGTTTGCCGGTGCGGCCGGCGACCTGCACGATATCGGGCGCCGCCGTCAGCGCCCGCAAATCGGCGAGGCGGGTGGCAAGCTCCTCGGGCGCGCCGGCGCCAGTGAGTTCCTGCCGGCGTGCGGTGCGCGCATTGCGGAGTTCCGGCGAGAGCGCAGCGTCGAGGGCCGCCGACACCGCAGCAATGCCGTCGCGATAATGCGTCACCGCCGCGGCCAGGCCCTTTGATAGGTCGACGTTGCGCAAACACCAGATAACGCGGTCGAGGAGGAGGTCCTGCACCGCCGCATAGAGTTCGAGCTGGGCACTGCCGGGTATCTTGTTGTCCAACGCGTCGATCCCCGCATTCAGCGCCGGCATGCCGTAGCTGTCGCGCACCAGTGCGAAGGCCGAGGCGATGGCCGCCGGCGCGGCCCCGGTCTGGTCGGCAATGCGCACGATCAGCGACGGGCCGCCGCGGTTGATCATGGAATTCGTCAGATGCGTGGTGATGATCTCACGGCGCAGGCGATGCTGCTCGAGCGCGTCGGGATAGCGCTGTGGTATGGCGGCCGGAAAATAACGCAACAGCTCACGCGCGAGATAGGGATCGTCCGGCACGGTCGATTCGAGCAGGTCGTCGTACAGCGTCAGCTTGGCGTAGGCGAGCAGCACCGAAAGCTCCGGCCGCGTGAAGGCCTGCGACCGGCGGCGGCGCTCGGCGAGTTGCATGTCGTCCGGCAGGAATTCGACGGCGCGATCGAGCAAGCCGCGCGTTTCGAGTGTCTGGATGAGGCGCTGCAGGAAGCCGAAATCCTCCATGCCGCGACGCTGCGACAGCGACAGCGCCAGCGTCTGCTGATAATTATTACGCAACACGAGGGCCGCGACCTCGTCGGTCATTTCGGCGAGAAAGACATTACGCGCCGGCATCGCCAGACGCCCGTCGCGGACCGGAATGCTCAGCGCGATCTTTATATTGACCTCCATGTCGGAGGTATTCACGCCCGCGGAATTATCGATCGCGTCCGTATTCAGCCTGATGCCATTGGACGCCGCTTCGATGCGGCCGCGTTGCGTCATGCCGAGATTGGCGCCTTCGCCGATCACCTTGCAGCGTAAATCCTTGGCGGCAATGCGAATCGGATCGTTGGCGCGATCGCCGGCGGCTTCGTCGCTTTCGTCCGCGGCGCGAATGTAAGTGCCGATGCCGCCGAAGAAGAGCAAATCCGCCGGCGCCTTGAGGATGGCGCGCAGCAGTTCCTGGGGCGTGACGTGGTCGCCGAGGCCGAACAGTTTTTGCGCCTCGGGCGAAAGCTCGATGTCTTTGGCCTTGCGCGAATAGACGCCGCCGCCCTTGGAGATGAGCGACTTGTCGTAGTCCTGCCAGCTCGAGCGCGGCAGGTCGAACATGCGCCTGCGCTCGGCAAAGGCTGGTCCTGGATTGGGGTCCGGGTCGATGAAGATGTCGCGGTGGTCGAAGGCGGCGATGAGCTTGGTGGTCGTCTCGCGCAACAGGCCATTGCCGAACACGTCGCCCGACATGTCGCCGACCCCGATGGTCGTGAACGGCGTCGTCGCGATATTGATGTCCATCTCACGGAAATGCCGCTTCACCGATTCCCAGGCGCCGCGTGCCGTGATGCCCATCTTCTTGTGGTCGTAACCGGCCGAGCCGCCGGAGGCGAAGGCGTCGCCCAGCCAGAAATTGTGCGCGATCGCAAGTTCGTTGGCGATATCCGAAAATGTCGCCGTGCCCTTGTCGGCGGCGACAACGAGATACGGATCGTCCCCCTCATGGCGCACGACGTCGGTGGGAGGAATGACGCCCGCAGTTCCGGGACCGATATTGTCGGTGATGTCGAGGAGCGTGGAGATGAACGTCTTATAGGAGGCGACGCCCTCGGCTTGGATTGCTTCGCGCGGCCCGCCGCTTGGCAGGTATTTTGGGACGAAGCCGCCTTTGGCGCCGACCGGTACGATCACAGCGTTCTTGACGTTCTGCGCCTTGACCAGACCAAGGACCTCGGTGCGGAAGTCCTGCGGCCGATCGGACCAGCGAATGCCGCCCCGCGCCACTTTGCCGAAGCGCAGATGGACGCCCTCGACGCGCGGCGAATAGACAAAGATTTCATAGAGCGGCCGCGGCAACGGCATGCCGTCGACCTTGCGGCTCGAAAACTTGATCGCGATGGTGTCCTTGACCAGACCGTCAGCGCCGAGCTGATAAAAATTGGTGCGGATCGCCGACGTCACCGCATTGACGAAGTGACGCAGGATGCGGTCCTCGTCCAGGCTTTCGACACCCGCCAAGGCGGTTTCGATAGCGGCGACAATGCCGGCTTCGCGCGCGGCGCGATCGTCCTGCGGCGCGGCCGGATGCGGATCGAAGCGGGTGTGGAATAAATCGACGACCTGAGCGGCGATGTCCGGATACTTCCGCAGCGTCGTCCACATATAGTCCTGCGAATAGGGCACCCGAATCTGGCGCAGGAAACGTGACACGGCGCGGATCAGCGCGACGTCGCGCCAGCCCAGTCCGCTCGCCAGCACGAGCGCATCGTAGCCGTCGCTCTCCGCCTTTTTTCCCATCACGACGAGGAAGCACGATTGCAGCCGCTCCTTGAGCGCGACGAGGTCGAAGTCCTGGCCGAGCGCGCTTTCGAGCGTCATATCGTGAAACCAGACTTCGGCGGAGCCCTCGGGCCGGATGTGATAGGTGCGTTCGTCGACGACGCGGAAGCCCATATTCTCCAGAACCGGCACGCGTTCCGACAGCGGGATCGGGCGATTGTGGCTGAAGACTTTCAGCCCGGCGCTTTGCGGACCCGCGTCGGGCTCGCGGTACAGCTCGACGCCGAGCGGGCGCTCCGCCGCCAGCAATTCGATGACGCCGATATCGGCCACCGCCGTGGCCGGCGCGTAGACTTCGCGATAGTCGACCGGAAAGGCCTCGCGATAGCGCGCAAACAGAATCTGTTCGCGACGCGGATCGGCGCCGCCGCCGAGCGCCTCGCGCAACCCATCGGTCCAGCTGCGGACGATCGCTGCGACGTCGCGGTCGAGTTCGGCGCGATCTGGATTGGGCGTTTCGCCCTCATAACGCGCGATAATGTAATGGACGCGTACCAGCGGCCCTTCGGCAAAGAACGGGTAGTAGGCCGTCAGGCGGCCTTTGTAGGCGGCAGCCAAATAGTTGCCGATCGCGGCGCGGATCTGGCCGTCATAGCGGTCGCGCGGCGTGTAGACGAGGATCGACACGAAGCGGTCGAAGCGGTCGCGGCGCGGCAACACCCGCACCCGCGGACGCTCGTCGAGTTGCAGAATGGCGAGCGAGAACTGATAGAGCGTATCCTCGTCGATCTGAAACAGCTCGTCGCGTGGATAGTTTTCCAGCACATTGATCAGCGCCTTGCCGGAATGGCTCGACAGATCGAAGCCGGCGCGGCGGATAATGTTGTCGAGCTTGCGCCGCAGATAGGGGATGGTGCGGGCCGGCCGCGTATAGGCCGTCGAGGTGAACAACCCGCAGAAACGGCGCTCGCCGATAAGCCGGCCGGCACGGTCGAAGCGCTTGATGCCGACGTAATCGAGATGCACGCGCCGGTGCACGCGCGAGCGCACCGCCGCTTTGGTGACGATGATCAGTTTCGGCTCCTTGAGGAACTCGACCATCTCGGGTGTGATGTTCACCAACTGCTTGCCGCGGCGTAATAGCCGCATCTCGCGCGATCGCAATAAGCCGAGACCGGTCTCGAACGCGGGTTCGAGCGCCGGATCGGTTGAGTCGCCACTTTCGGTGAAGGAATAGTCGCGCGCGCCAAGGAGCGTAAAATGGTGATCCGCGAGCCACTCCAGGAAATGGATGGTTTCAGCGATCTCGTCGACCGGAAGCGGCGGTGGGTTGGTCCGGAGATCGGCGACGATGCCGTTGACCCGCGCCAGCATCGGCTGCCAATCCTGGACGGCAAGACCGACGTCGCCCAGGATGGCCGCGAGCTCGCGCAGGATTTCTTCGCGCTGCGCAGCGTCGGCAATTCCCGCGACATGCACATGGATGAAGCTTTCGCTTTGCGTACCGACAGTGCGCGCGCTCTTGAAGGTAGTGAGCTTGCCCGCGGGATCGCGCTCGACGAAAAACACCGGATGGACGAATAAACGAATGTCGATGCCGCGCTGGGTCAGTTCGCTGACCACGGAATCGACCAAAAACGGCATGTCGTCGTTGATGATCTCGAGCACCGCTATGCCGGTCCTTGCGGCGGCGGGCTCGAAGCGGAGCTTGGGCGCGCCGCTTCCGCGCTCGGCGAAAAACGACCAGGATTGCTCGGCGATGCTCGCCAATTCTTCGGCGGTGTAACGCTCGAGATCATCCGGCACGGCAAGGCCGAACAGTTTGGTCAGGAAATCCTTGGGAATGTCGCCGTTGCGCTTGGCCAGCAAGATCGTCGCAGCCTCGACCAGCGCCACGCTTTCATAGTCGCCGGCGCGCCTCGGACTATCCTGTATGTTCATCGCGCCTCTCCCTACCGTCTGTTATCAGTTCTCGATAATACTACTCGCTTTACGCGCTCGTCCGCTAGCGGCAGCTTGCGCGTGACGCGTGAGAAAAGCCGGCGCTTTGATCACGCTTTCCGTTTGACCGGGTGGCTCGACCCTGCCGACAGCCAGATATTGACGAGGATGACCATGACAAAGCGCACCAGCAAAGCTTCCCGCCCCAAGCCGCAGGCCCGCACCGCCGCGACCGCAAGCGACGACACTACAATTACCGCGCTGAAACTGCCGGCGGCGCCGCTTTCGCCCGACATGGCAGCCTATTTCGCCAAATGTGAAGAAAAACTCGGCTTCGTGCCGAACGTGCTCAAAGCTTATGCATTCGACCCAGCGAAACTGTCCGCTTTCGTCGCCATGTATAATGATCTGATGCTGGCGCCTTCGGGCCTGAGCAAACTCGAACGCGAGATGATCGCGGTTGCGGTCTCGTCGCACAATCACTGCTATTATTGCCTGGTCGCTCATGGCGCTGCGGTGCGGCAATTGTCCGGCGACTCAGCCCTCGGCGAATTGATGGCGATGAATTACCGCGCGGCGCGGCTTTCGAAGCGCGAGCGCGCCATGCTCGACTTCGCCGTAAAACTTACCGCCGAGCCCTGGCTCGTCGAGGACGAGGATCGCGCGGAGCTTCGCCGCTGCGGCTTCGACGATCGCGACATCTGGGATATCTCAGCCGTCGCAGCCTTCTTCAACATGACGAACCGAGTGGCTTCCGCGACCGATATGCGGCCCAACAGCGTGTATCATCCGCAAGCGCGCTGACGTATCATGGCCGCTGGAATCACGGGATTGGGGGGTCTCGATGCGTGCTGAACTGACAGGCGTGATGGCGGGTGTCGCCTCGGTTGTCGTTTTCGCCACATCGGCATTTGCGGCGCCGCCCGCGAAACTTGCGCCGAACGATATTCAAACGGCGTTTTTCAACGGCCAGCCGTTCACCGCGGCGACGACGTCCAATGTCAAATTCAAGATGACTTTTACGGCCGACGGCAAGATGAAGCGCGAAGCGGCCAGCGGCGGCGGCGGCAAGGGCGAGGGAACGTGGAAACTTTCCAAGGACGGTTTCTGTACCACCTGGAAGAACGCGGGCGCCAATTGCTTCACGGTGGTGAGCGCCGGAGACAATAAATGGTCGGTGCTCAAGGGATCGACCATCATGGCGACGTGGAGCAAATAGAATCGAACTAAATTGCGGTCTCAAGCGTGCACGGACAGGTCCTTGATCGTCGGATGCCCGCCTGACAGCGGATTTTCCGGATCCCAGCCGTAACGCAGCGTCTCGAAGCGCATGGCGCGGGCGTCGATCATGACAAGCCGTCCCACCAAGGTCTCGCCAAAGCCGACGATCTCCCGGATTGCTTCAAGCGCCATCATCGAGCCGATCACGCCGGCCAGGGCGCCGAGCACGCCGGCCTCAGCGCAGGCCGGCACGGTCCCGGGCGGCGGCGGCTCGGGAAACAGACACCGGTAGGTCGGGTTCGGCGTGCCGTCGGCTGCGCATTCATGGGCGCGGATCGTTGTCAGCGTGCCGTCGAATGTGCCGAGAGCGGCGGTCACCAGCGGCTTCCTGGCGAAGTAGCAGGCATCGGCGACCAGGTAACGCGTGGCGAAATTATCGGAGCCGTCGGCGACGATGTCGTAATCGCCGATCAGCTCGAGCGCGTTTGCGGCCGTCAGCCGGAAATTATGCTCCGCGACGGCGACATGGGGATTGAGCCTGTGGATCGCCGCCGCCGCTGTGCCGGTTTTCGCCGCGCCGAGATCGGGCGTGGCGTGGATCACCTGCCGTTGCAAATTCGACAGCGCCACCACGTCGTCGTCGACGATGCCGAGGGTACCGACGCCCGCCGCGGCAAGATAAAGCAGCACCGGCGCGCCGAGACCGCCGGCGCCGACGACCAACACGCGCGCCCGGCGCAATGCGGCCTGACCCGGCCCGCCGACCTCGCGCAAGACGATGTGGCGGGCATAACGCTCAAGTTCGTCGGCACTCAATTGGGCGCTGAGCATGGCCGCAATATAGGTCGCAATACCGCGCCGGGCGACCCGGCCGTCGGGCTTGCCGGAGATTGGCCGCTGACCGTCATTCGGATAGGCTGCCACGCTCAGCGTCGGGTGCCGGTATGAATGCGAGGGTGGCAAGCCTTGCTGCAAGCCTTGCTGTCAGTCTGCTGATGGTCGCGGGCGCGACGGCATTCGCCCGGCAGGCGACCAAATCCGCTGCGACGAAACCCGCACACGTGACGCATGCCGAGGCTCCCTCTGCGAAAGGGACCGCTTCCGCCAAAGGCGCCGCCGCGGCGAAAAGCACGCATGCCGCGTTGCCGCCGGCTCTTGCGGCAATTCCGGAGGCGGATCGTCTTGCCATCCAGGCCGATCTGGCCTGGCTTGGCCATTTCGAAGGTCTCAGCGCGGAAGAGATCGGCGCCCGCACCCTCGACGCCATCAAAGCTTTCCAGCGGCGCAACGGCGGCAAGGAAACCGGCGTGCTCAGCGACCAGGAGCGCGTTTCGCTTGCCGAGGCGGCGAGGCCGCACGAAGCGACGGTTGGCTGGCGGCTGATCGACGATAGCGCGACCGGTGCGCGGGTCGGCGTGCCGGAGAAACTCGCGCCGCGGGCGAGCACGGCCCGCACCGGCAGCCGCTGGACCTCGCCGCTCGGCCAAGTCCAGATCGAAAGTTTCGGCCTGCACGACGCCTCGTTGCCGGCCTTGTTCGAACAGGAGAAAAAGACGTCGCAACGGCAAGTCGCCTACAGCGCGCTTGAGCCGGATTCATTCGTCATCATCGGCGAACAGCATCTGAAAAAATTCGTGGTCCGCGCCCAGTCGAGCGGCAGCGAGGTACGCGGCGTCACGATCCTCTATGACCAAGCCACCGAGGGCACCATGGCTTCGGTCGCAGTGGCGATTGCCGACACATTTGCCGGGTTCCCCGATGCAAGCGCCGGCACCGCCATGGGCCACAAACGCGGCGTCGAATACGGCAGTGCGATCGTGGTGTCGAACACCGGCGATCTTCTCAGCACTGCCGCCATGACCGACGAATGCCAGTCCATTACGGTGCCCGGCGTCGGCCATGCCGACCGCGTCGCGATCGATAAGGCGAATGATCTCGCGCTGTTACGGTTGTACGGCGCCCGCAATCTCGTCGCCGCCGCGCTCAGCAGTATTGCCACCTCCGCGACCGACCTCACTTTGTTCGGTGCTGCCGATCCTTTGGCGCAGGCCGGCAACGGATCGGTCAGGAGCGCTGCCGCCGAACTGACCGCCCAGGGCATCGTACCGGCGCCAAGCCCGGGTTTTTCCGGCGCGGCGGCGCTCGATGGGCAGGGACGCTTTGCCGGCATTGTCGCACTAAAGTCGGCGATCGTCGCCGGCGCGGGACCGACGGGACCGCAAGCCGCGCTGGTGCCGGCTGCGGCAGTACGCGCTTTTCTCGCAGCCCAAGGAATCGCCGTCCAAGGAATACCGACACCCGGCACAGCGACAACCGGCATAGCGATCACCGCCGGCAATGCGACGATGGACCAATCCGTCGTGCGGCTGATCTGCGTCCGAAAGTAACCGCCGCTATTTGTTTCGGAATTTGGCCGGCCGCTTCTCGATGAAGGCCGTCATGCCTTCTTTCTGGTCGGCGGTCGCGAACAGCGAATGAAAGATGCGCCGTTCGAAGCGGATGCCCTCGGCGAGCGAGGTCTCGGACGCGCGATTGACCGCCTCCTTCGCCGCCAGCACCGACGGCAGCGACATCGCCGCAATCGTTTCGGCGATTTTAAGCGCCTCCTCGACAAGGGTGGCAAGCGGCACGATACGGGAGACCACGCCCGAGCGTTCAGCTTCCTGGGCGTCCATCATGCGGCCGGTCAGGATCAGATCCATGGCTTTCGCCTTGCCGACCGCATGCGTCAGCCGCTGCGTGCCGCCGATGCCCGGGATGATGCCGAGCTTGATTTCCGGCTGGCCGAATTTCGCATTGTCGGCGGCAATAATGACGTCGCATTGCAAAGCGAGCTCACAGCCGCCGCC
>Ga0182016_10004001_pt1 | contig 16524 bp, 9 predicted proteins | sample 712S2MmetaG_FD_120491 | JGI IMG/M metagenome (GOLD analysis project Ga0182016, IMG submission 120491) | Permafrost microbial communities from Stordalen Mire, Sweden - 712S2M metaG | ecosystem: Environmental > Terrestrial > Soil > Wetlands > Permafrost | place: Sweden: Stordalen | collected...
AAACTGAGCGGCGTAGAACGAACGAACTTCTTCAATCGAGAGTGTGGCGGCCGGATCGGCCAGCGTAGTTCCGTGGTAGAGAAATTCTCGTTCGACAATGTTGATTTTCATGATGCTTCACCTACCTCTTCTTCTGCGGCTGTCGTTTCCGGTTGCACCTGTGGCGCAAACAGCAACTGTGCCTCTGGTTCCCGAGCGGTGGGCGTCGTCGCTGGTGCCGCTGGCGTTGATAGACTGGGCGCGCTAGATGGCTTGGAAGTCTTCTTCCGTGCCTCTTCGCGGGCCGCTTTGGCAGCCGCTTCCATTTCAGCTTTGGCAGAGGCCAGGGTGGTTTGGAGTTGCAGGTGCGCCCCGGTGAATTCCACCAATTGCTGAGGAAGGTCGCGATCGAGTTCCTCAGCGGTGCCGGTGATTGCCAATGGGGTGGTGAGGGCGTTGTCTTCGGTATCAGAAGTCTTCTGCGGAACGACGGTAGCCCTGATCGTATCGCCCTCAACAAGGGAGACAGTCAGTAGCAACCTGCGTTTGCGCAGCAAGGGCATGAGTTCTGTGAACATAATTTTTCCTCCGGTGTGGATTTTGATTGTGGAATGGGTGAGCGGCAGGAATGTCGAAACACCACGTCGTCAGAATCTGAGGGGGCTGGTGAAAAGCCTTCGTTTAGCTGAACAGTGCGGAGCTGGAACCATAGCGCACAGTTTGAATGCACCTCAGGTGAGTCCGGAGGTTTTACGATTCCTGATTAGCCGCATGCTAGGGAGGGTTAGGCATTTGCTTTTTTTGTCAGCACACCATCAAGGAGATCACCAATCGAGCAGTCTTCGACTAACTCGCCGCGCTCGGCGATCACGTCCGGAGCTGGGAACAAAGGATTCCCTGGCGACCACAATTCCACGCTCTCAACGTTGTCTTCGTAATATTGCGGGTCCGTGGTTATTCGAACTGGTGCTATCATTCCCGGCGCGTGATAGGCATATTCACGTTGGCTGAGATCATTGACCACGATGCCAGCAGGCCTTGCCGACTCTGCCGTCACCACACGGTCCAAATCATCGAAATTGTAAAGCGGTTTCGGCCTAGTGCCGAGTTCCAGCCCTCCGTCAGTTGCTGCATCAAGATCCAAACCGCTGCCGGTTTCCTTCACCGCATCTTCGATTTCGGCAATTACCTGCCCTCGATCCCGATTTGTCAGAACCGTCTGGGATATCCGTTGAGGCAGCTGCGAGAGAATCGGTTGTAGCCGTCCGACGACTGCCTGAAACAGTCCAATGCGAGTCCGAAGAGCACGATATACGTCTGTCTCGATTGTGTCGTTGTAGTGAAGGTTGATGATCCGAATGATTGGATTCAGTTGGCCCAACCGATCAATGCGACCAATCCGTTGCTCCACTCGCATCGGGTTCCAGGGCATGTCGTAATTGACCATCGCGCCACAGAACTGGAAGTTCAGTCCCTCAGCCGCTGCGTCGGTGCAGAGCAAAACGTCAGCTTGGCCATCCCGAAAGCGACGCTTTGCATCATCTCGTGAGATTACTCGCCAAGTCCCGTCCGCATTGTGAACCTCACCACCGCGTCCCGAGTAGCACATCAACCGGAGAGCGCCATTCTCGCTAAGGTGTTCCCGCAGGAAGTCCATCGTGTCCGTGTACTGCGTGAAGACCATTACGCGGTCGTATCCGCTCTTGCGCAGACTCTCAAGAACCTCTTTCAGCCTTTCAATCTTCGAGTCCGGCGGCAGCGCGCGAATCCGATTCAGCAAGACTTCGATCGCGCTTCGTTCCCCGAATACCAGAGCCTCGTGCTCCAGAACAGCAGCGTCATCTGTATCCAAAAGTTCGTCATCGACTTCGGTATCGAAAACGTCGTCTTCCAGCGCCGACTCGGTCCGTGGATCGTGCCCTGACTTGATAGAGTCCAGATGTGCTGTGAGCGTCTGCTCGAGCGCGAAGAAGCTGCTTGCCAAGCGTCGCCGGTAGATCGTCATTACAAATCCAACCGCGGTCCGCTCTTTTACCGATGCGGCGTTGTAGGTGCTCGAAATGTAGTTCTCAACTTCGTCGTAGAGCATCCGCTCTTCGTGCGTCATCGAGATGAATTCGTCGTTGACGCTACGGTCGGCAATTGGGGTCGTCAGCTTGCCTTCTTTGAAGTACTTCCGAAGCAACTCGCGCGTGTGCCGAGAAACCAGCTTGCGGACCGGCGTATTCGCACGCATCAACGAGATTGCCGCTCGACGATCGGCGTTCTCAAACTGTCGGCGAGGGACATTGGCTACGTCCCTCAGTGCACGGAGGATTCGATTCGCGGTTAGCCTTTTCCCACCGCAAAATCGCATCGCCTCTTCCATCCCGACAGGACCGTAGCTAGTTTCAACGGACTGGAACAGGCGGGCAAGGTCGTCCAGTGCTTCTGGCGAAGGATTGGGTTGCTCCACGATGTCGAAGAAGCGAAGAAACGCCGCCTCATTCCACTGTGCGGGCAAGCCGAGCAACGCGAGCAGATCCCATACCTCGATCGGGTTAACCTGCATCGGGGTGGCCGTTAGCAGCACAAGACCCTGCGTGTGGCTCTTCAGCTCCCGCATCAATCTAAGCAATTTATTGGGGCGGACATCCGTGCCAACGCCGCCCGCGCGTCTCCGGGCATGGTGCGCTTCATCGAGTACAACGATGTCCCACGGTTCGGCCTTCAGTAGCTCCTCCGCCCGGATCTCGCGTCGCATCAATTGGCTCGATGTGATCACGAACGGCTCTTTGTACCATTCGGTCGCCTTCACTGGGCGCTCGTTGTGCCCACGGAGTGCCGGAGAGGGATACCAGCACAACTTCTGTCCGTCGTACACCGGCCAGTTCAAGTTGAACTTCTCGCGCAATTCGACCTGCCACTGCTTCAAGATGGCCTTCGGGGCCAGAATAAGAACGCGCTTGGCCCTTTCGGCCATCCATGCTTGGCGAAGAAGCAGCCCGGCCTGAATGGTTTTACCCAAGCCAACCTCATCAGCGATCAACAATTTCGGGGGCCAGTTGCCGTACAGGCGATTGAATGCACGTATCTGGTGCGGCCAGGGATCAATGGCTGCAGTAGCTTCTCCGATGCGCTCTCCGCCATTGGGCATCGCCGGAGCATACTTGATGAATCCCCAGACCAGCCGTCGCAGCTCATTGGGCGAGAGCGGCTGGGCGGCAACTTCGATCGACTTCGTGGCTGGCTCAGGTGGAACCGCTGGTTCCTTCATCATGCGAGCCGGCCTGTCGTCGGTCGGCATGAACCTCAGCAAGTCATCCCTGACCGCCGACGGCACATCAACTGTGATGATCCGCGGCGATTTGTTTGCCCAGACCCTGGCAAAGTGAGTTTCCTCCTCGTCAACTCGACTCGGCTCAGGACCCCAGCTCGTGAACACGTGAAAACTTTCTGCATTTCGCAGCCAGCCGGCTTCAGTTTCGTTCAAGCTGCCGTTCCAAGCGATTCGATATCCCGCCTTGTCCTCCACGATCCCGACCTTTTCGTGGAATATGCCGTTCGACGTGATCGGCTTCCGATTGAGGTCGCACGGCACGGCCACCTTCACCTCAAGAATGCCTTTGCCAACCATCCATGCCAAGAGTTCCAGCGCGTCGCATGCTTCAGGGTTTTCCGGAGTGAGAGGGAAGGCAGACAGGTGTTGTTCGACAGCCTCTCGTAGCTGTTGCCCCTTTTCGATCGCTGCGACCTCGTCTGGCCCGAGGGTGCAACCAACCACCAACTTCATTTCACCGCTATTTCTTACCAATCCCTCGATACCACGTGCCGCCAGCGTCAGCGCAGTTGCTGTGAAGTATCCGGTCGAGCGGTGGTACCGCTTCGCAGCCTCCAGTGCTGGATCATAGAAAAGACGTACAAGATCGCCGTCGTCAGGCGTGTACTTCAGCTTCCATTGGTGATCGACGAGCAGACTCATTTGTCCCTATGGCTGCGTGGCCTCGACCTCTTCCTTCCAGAACTGTAACTGTTGCGGCTCGTCGACGTCGTCCGCGAAGGCCAGCTTGCGCAAGTTCTCCAGCGCCTCAAAGTCGTTGCCGAACTCGGCGACGTCGCCTTCCAAGTCGATTCCTGAGAATGCTTTCGAGACCGGTAGAACTTCGAGGACGGCTTCCAATGCCGCGAAGAAGCCAGATTCAGTATCCACTTGCGCTTTTGTTAACATCTCGCGAGCGTACTGCAAGTTTCGGCTGCGGGCTGCGTACGCCGCGTGATGCACAGCATCGAGCCAGGACCGTGATCCGTCGGCCGGACCAAGCGCGCCCTTGGCGGCTCGCTTTCCGCTATCCCACAGGATGACCTCGCTTGCCTTCTTTTCCGCCACGTGCCCAATGATCTCCTTCTCCAAGTCCACGCCGACGGCCCGACCCAAGCGCAGAGCTTCGTCGTAGTCGAAGCGGGGCGCCTTGAATGCGTCCCACGCCAGGACGTAGAACGACGTCAATGGATCAAGATCGGTGCGCGCCTTCATGTGCGTAAGTTGCTGCAATCGCCACCGCTTCACCTCGCGACGCGCTGCATCCAGCGCGTCTTCCGGCGTCACCTCGTATGGATCCCACTCTTCTTCGAACAGCTCGGCCTGCTTACGCCGTTTGCGAACTTCTGGCTGCGGGCGCGGTGTACCGCGCCGCAGGGGCCAGTGCTCCGAGAACTTCTGAAGTGCCGGTCCGAACGATGCCAAGTAGAGATCGACTCCGGAGATTCCGGCATCTTGAAAGTCCTTCACGCGCTCGCGAACGGCGTTCGCAACCAAAGGTTCAACTTCTTCCCAGTAACTCGATGCTGCGTCATGGGCATCGGCTCGCGGACGGCAAACGAGAAAGATCGTGCTATTGGCTGCCGCCTTGTCCTTGATATGCATGCTGCCTTCGGCCTCAGTGTTGATTGGCCATGACGCCGTGATGGTGAAGCGGGCCTTCATGAGGCCCTTTGTCAGCGCGTCCCAAGCTCCCGTAGCCTTGTGCGTAAACATCAGTGCCATAATGCCATTCGGCTTCAGTACACGACGACACTCGGCAAAGATTGCGCCCATGCGCTCTCGATAATCACGAGCGGCAAGGCTTTTCGGGTTCTTCTGTCCCTTAAACTTTGCCAAGTTTGCAACTGCTTCATGATCCTTGTCGGTGAGTGACTGGCGGAACAACTCCGGAACAACACATCCGGCTGTGCGCTTGAGCCAGACGTAGAAATAGTCGGACAGTTCCGCATACATCACATTGTCGTAATAGGGGGGATCCATTACGACGATATCAACTGATGAATCCTGAACGTGCTCAAGCGCGTCGGCAGACTTGCACGAGATAACCGTCGGCGGTGGTTCGTAGGAATTCTCTGGCCTCAGCCCGGGAAGTGTTGGGACTCTCGCATTTCCGTCTTCATGACGAACAAGCGCGCAAAGCTCTTTCACGCATTTGCCGGTTTTCTCCATCGCCCATTCATACCCCGACCCGACAACCAGCGCAGCCATCTCAGGATAAGACCAGCAGAAGGCAAAGTTGTGCTGACCGAAGGTGTCCACTATCACCTCTCGCTTCGAGTGCCACTTTGTCATTCGAGAGTTATAGTCGAGCAACTTATCAAGAGAGAGTGCGAGGTAAATGTACGCCGCCTTTCGCAGTTCGGAGAGGTTGCGTTCTCGCTGGTCGGCCTCAAACATCTCGCGATACGTTTCAACACTTATGCCGTGGCACAAAAGCTGACGCGGAGAGAACATGTCCGTCCACTTGTACATTCCGTACATACGATGACCACGGTCGTAGTTTGTCTCCACGGGAAATCCTTCAGTGGGTAATGTGCCTAACGCTTCCCATTCGGGCAGTTTCTCTAAAAGCCGCTGATGAATGTATTCACTATTGTCATCATCAACACGAGGGGAGCGAAACCCGCGTTCCCATCTGACCCTCTGCTTGCCCGATTTGGTAATCCCAGTGACGACCTTGCGCTTGAATGCAACAGCATAGAGCTGCTCGCCCATTTGGCCGGCCTGCGCCTGGCGCTTAATATCGTCTCCATCAATCACGCGCTCGCAGTCCGGGTATGGACAACGCGAGTCGCCGTCTGCCACGGTACCGTCTGAGTGCAGCGCCGCCTTGGTTACAATTTCGAACTCGCACACCCTTGGCGCGTTTAATTGCGGATGCAGCCGGACGCCGGTTCCAGTACTTGATAGCGTCCAGTTTGGTGACAAGGGAACCTTGCCTTCGCAGTAAGGGCACACAATTGTACGAGCGAAGAGATAACCTAGGACTTGAACGTTCGCCGGTTCCGGCGGGAAGACACCTTGGTACTTGGGCTCCGCTCTTCGGATGAACTCCTTCGAAAGACAACTAAACTCAGAAACGAGTGCCGTCCCGAAGCGAGCGGGCGCATCGATTGTCGCAAAGAGTATCAACGCTGCGACTGGATTAAGGTCGTTAGCGTAAGTGGACAGACCCAGCCGTACACTTTCAAAAGGAATACTTCCGCCGCCGGATGTAGGATCAAGGACAATGCGACCCGGCAACAGTGATTCCCTCAGCCATTCCGTATCTTTAGAATCCGGTAGCCATTGGAAGGCCCTTGAGTAACCGTAAGGGTTTGGTCCCAGATCCTCGCCTGTTCGCTGCGCTAAATCGATGCGACGACGCGTAAGAACCGGATCGCCGTGGATCCCAAGCGTGTGCAGGAACTTCTTGCGATCCGCATTTGCGGGCAACATGCAACCGAGGATGGCAGCACGTGACGCAACTAGTGGCCTGCGCGCCCACCACACGTGCAAGTAATAGGTCGGCGGCAGAGCAGTCATCGAACGGCGCTCACGAACGCTTTCTTCGCCAAGTGCAGCGATCGGCAGCCACCGCTCAATCAGTCGCGTATCCGAAGACATCCAGGGCCCTTTCAGTTCTTATGTGTCGGTTCGGTAAGCAGGTAACGTAGAGCCGTCAACACCCGACGCGGATTCTTGCGGTGCATCGCCATGCCAAGCCAGTAGGCTGCTTCTTCGCGGCCCATTGCCTCAATACCTTCAGTCACAGAGCGCATGCGGTCGCGGCTCCGCATCGGCGCCAAGGCACGGAACAATAATCCAAGCCGCAGCGCAAGTTCCTCGGTGATGTTGTAACCGCGGACTCTCTCGGCAGTTCGTGGCAGTCGCATGCCGGCCTGGTTCAACCGCCGCAGGACCCGGTGCTCCACCAGTTCGAGATTCCGCCCGCGGAGACCGGCAACGCGCATGGCCGACGTCAGATTTGGGCTCGCTGGCGATGGCATCTCCCAAACTTCAATTTCGGTGTCGCCAAGGCCATGATTACGGACGCGCACTTCGTACTGGGGCGCAGACTTCGGAGTTTCAACCAGCTTCAATCGAGGGATTCGGCTCGCACCACTGCTCATTGCTGCACCTCCGCCACCGCCGTGACATACGCCGCGCCACTGGCAAACCTCACTAGCTTTTCTGTGAGTTTTTCCGCGGCATCGCCCGCGAGTTCAATCGCTTGCTCAAAGTGTAAGCGGTACGTAGTCTTCAGGTCTTGCTCGTTTGCGGCCCGGAACTGCGCATCAAGGAATTCCTTTACGGGTTTGGCATCCTCGACCGAACCTTCAAACCGGAACTCGAACACGCCTTCTTCTTTCGTGCCGTATCCACCGGTGAATACGACTTTCTTTGAGGCATTGCTGACTGCTCCAATCACTCCGAGCAGCTTAAATGCGTCGCCTGCCTCATACATTTGAATCTCAAGAGAGTCGATCTTCGTGGCCTTAGCGGAACGCGCCTGTTCCCATAGCTTGATTAACGCCTCTCTCAGGACGCCCTGCGCCGTAAATTGCTTCTGTCCTGGGCCTGGCGGCGGCTCTTGTCCGCCGGGGCCAGGTCCGCCAGTTGTGCCACCTTTCGGACCTCCAACTGGGCCGCCCGGGGGAAAGAGGCCACCACCCGGAGGTTCAACCGTCACCGGCTTGCGAGGCCAGATGCCGTGTTGCTGAGCGTAAGCCGAAGTGAACAGCACCGACTGTTCGTCGATGATGACCATGGCCATTGGATCGCCCTTGCCGTACAGCAGTTCGCCGCGCCGATAAACGTACTCGCCTTGCTCGACGCCCTTGTGGATCGCCTTAATGAAGGTATCGTTCTCGATCAGGATCGGAAGCGCCGGGTCACGCCGGAACTCCTCGCGCAACGCGCCAACCGTCATCTGTCCCTTGCGCAATGGAGTTCGATCGCGAATGTAACTCGGAGAATCTGGCTCGTCTCCCGGCAAGCGCAGCTTGCCCTGGTCTTGCAGCGAATGGGTGATCGCCCGCTGACCTTCGCCCGGGTGATTGCCCGTCGCATGAATGTCGAGGGCCGAGTGGGCGAGATCAACGTCGCTGGTTCCAACCCGATTCCGCGATGGATAAAACACGTGCCGGTAACACTGCTGAATGGCAATCGCCAAATCTGTGATCGACTTTGATTCCAGTTCCTTCACCTTGTTCTGCTGGTGATCGGCTAGTTCCTTGAGCCGCTCCGGGTTCTTCATCTCGATGAGCGCGAGACGGAGAACCATCTTGGCACGCATGTCAGCGATTCGAGCTTCGTCAGTTACCAGGAAGATGAGATTGTTGCGAAAGCTGCGGAAGTCGGTGCCAGCAGCGCCCTTCCGGTCAAATATCTTGGCGATCAAATCCGGTACCGCGTCCACCGACCCACCGACACTCACCGCATCGTAAGAAATCAGCACCAGCAGCGGGCGGCCGTCACCAACCTCATCGGGTACTTCGTAGGCACCAGATGGGAACGGAATCATCTGGAATCTGCCCGGCCCGAAGATCCGTTTGATCTCGTCGTTTAGCTCGGCACGCGCCTGTGCCTTGTCCACGTGCTGCTCTTGGCGGCGGATTATTTGCGTGAGGTTCGCTTCGGCGAGGAAGCGCATCGGAGCGATCGGACGGTCATCCAGGTAAGCTGACAGCGAGATGAACTTCTTGCGTGCATCTTCGATAAAGCCCACGTCAGTGCATGGTCCGAGGATCGAGTAGCGCAGGCGTTCCGGTGTGACCCCCTTGAGCGGCTCGTTAAAAGCCAAGGAGTTCAGGAAGATAGTCCTCGCGACGTAAGTCCCGTATGGAGGCAGTCCTTTGTAATTCGCGTCGTCGATCTCCTGCGCCAAAGCTCTTGCCGGCTCCGCACCGGCAATGTCATTGCGGATGGCAGGCACGTACGCGGACTGCTGGAGCCTGGTCACAATCTCCTGCAAGATCGGCGCGAAACCAACGTCGATATGGTGTAAGTGGATGGCGGTTGCATCCAGCGGACGACTTTTCTTGTCCCACATGTGCGCGATCGTCCGGGTGAGGATGCGCAACATTCCGCGAACGCGTTGGAAGTTGGACAGCGTTGCAGTCTTTGAGGTCAGGACATCGAGCACTTCGGGATGAATCGGGTAGCTTATACGAAACTCTTCGACCGTCTCGGGGTGATCGGCTTCAGGCGCGAGACCTTCCTTATTCGCTGCCCATAGACCGCGATATGCGGCAATAACTTCATCTGCCTTCGAGTCATCAACGCGCTCAAACAGCCGACGGCGAAGTACCTTCACGGTTTCGTCATCTTCGGTCGGGTTCAGCAGAGTCGCCTTGCGAGCCGACACGCTCTCGGCTTCGGCCATGCGGTCGGCGATGTACTTGTTCTCGGCGGCATAAGCGTCCATCGACTGACCGTCTTTGCCAATCGCCAACGTGTACACCAGCGCCGCACGTGGTGAGCTTTCAACTGCCTTAAATAGAGAGGTCAGGAATGCTGTTAATTGATCTCCTGCGCCCCGCGCCGCAGCCATTGCCTTTCGGAGGTACACGGACAGCTCGTCGAGCAAGATCAGCGTCGGCTCATTGCCGAACAACTCAGCAATAGTTTCCGCACCAGGGGCGACCATCTGCTCGTCGCTACGCCGAAGACGTTCGTATCCTGTTTGCCCTGCCAATCCGTATGCGATTTCACCCCACGGAGTGTGCGCGAACACGCCTTCGCCCATGGACCGTCCGTTTGCCGGATCAGCGTTCTCGCCATCGAAAGCTGCCACGCGCACCGTCGACTTCGGTACCAGGCTTGGGTTGATGAACTCGCCAACATTCGAAACGCCCTTCATGCCGTTGGCGGCATGCACCAGCGCAATTAGCCCGTGCGTCTTACCGCCGCCGTAGCTGGTGTCCAATCGGAAGATCGCAGCAGCTTCGGTTCCAGCCCCGCTGAGGCGCGCGCATACGTTTGTCAGAAGATTTTGAAGGCCGCGAGTCGGATAGGTATTGTCGAAGAACTTGTCGGGCTTTTGATACTCGTCCCCAGCAACGCCGCGAATGACCTTTGCTAAGTCGGCGGCGAAATCGGCATCGGTGACGCCCTTTAGGACGTCACCGCGAGGCGTGCATAAGTCGAAGACAGACGGGACGAGAGAATGGGATCGTGGCGCCAATGAGGCCAAAGTAGTTCTCCAGCTTGGAGTTAGGCGCGATGATTATACAAGGCCGGGAGCATGAATGATGCGACTCAGCGGATGATGTTGATCGCGTGAGGCGCACCTGAGGGCAAGAATGCCACAACAAACAGAAAGGGAGTGGTCGGTTCACCACTCCCTAAAAGGAAAAGGGGCTTGTGCTTCTTTCAAGGCGAAACCTTTACTTGAAGGACGTGCCCCATTTATGTCTCGGCCCTTCTGGCCTGCATTTAATATACTTATAATGATCTCACCTGTCAATCACTACGAGCAGCTGGTTTGCGCTCGAATACTCGATTTTCTCAGCTCGAAAACCCACTGGAACAGGGGACTCTGGAACGTCGGTACTATTCTAGCCCTCCAAGAAGTGTTAGAGGCAAGCGAAGCCCAACGAAATGGCCACCTTAGTGAGAAAACGATCAGGGCTGCCACAAGTACAGCGATTCGCCTTTCAGAACAAGATCCTGGGCTCGGTACGGATCAAGAACGCGCGACTCTAGTCGGGCTCTTGAAGTCGAACGGTGAGCCACGAGACGACCTACTGTACGAAGGCTTGGAGTATGAGGCCATCGCTGAACTCGTGCAACAGGCGACAGCTATATACCTGCAGAACTGGTCCCGAGTCCTAGGTGCGGGACAACAGCTCCCGCTTCCTGAACGAACAGCGAGAGCTATTGCCGCGCACATGCTCGATGCTGGATTTCACTCGGATTTCCTGCACCGGTGGTGGACACGGCAGATTCGACGCGATGAGCAAAACGTTCGGTCGCTAAGCCAGGTGCTTCAAGAAGCTAGCGCTCTTGTGATCAGCCCAGTGAATGAATATGCGGTACTTGTCGCCTTTCCGTCGCCGCTGATCCCTCCGCAAGGATTGTTGCCACCTCAAAGCTGGAGAAACGCAACCGAGGTTGCCGAGTGGCTTGCAAACAATACCATTGAGACGGACACGGTGCGGCAGCAGGGTGGCCTGCTGTTGACGGTATCGGCGAGAGAGCCGGAATCAGCGGTTCAAGTCGCAGCCGAACTCGTCGAGACATTCTATGCTCGGGTCTTGCTCAGCCTTCGAAAAGAAATCAAACCACTGCCATTCGCCTGGGTAGCGGGTGCCAGGAAACGGTTCTCTCTAGAGCGCAGGTTGCGCGGCATCAAGATTGGAGCAATGCGTCGCGAGAATAGGATTTGGCCTGAGTCAGAGGCCGATGCATACATTGATCCTGCTATCGAGCTGCTAACACCGCTCCAAGTCGGTTCGGCGAGTGCGGCAATTGCCGGCGGTTGGGCTGCTATCGAATCCTTGCTTGGAGAACCTAAGAATAAAAGGGCAGATCCTGCAGAGCGGCTAGCCACCATCGTCGCATGTTCTTTTCCCCGAGCCGAACTCACAGATTTGGCGTATGCATTCGCGGAACAGGGCGGCCGCTTTCGCGACGAAGTCCTCGCTGCGGCAACGAACAAGGATCGCGCTGAACTAACCGCAAGATGGATCATCGCGGATGTCTTGCCCACTTCACTGTCCTGGTCTGACAAGGCTGCGGTCGAGAGGATGACGGACCTCTTCGCCCATCCGCAGTCCCGCCTGAAGTCAATCAGGGATCACGTAAACGACACCTTTGCGCGATTGTACCGTCAGCGGAATCTCGTTCTGCACGCGGGACTGACCCAAGCAGTTGCCCTTCGAGCGACTCTTCGGACAGCTGCTCCTCTCGTCGGAGCTGGTCTCGATAGAATTTCTCACGCGCGGTTTGTCAAGAACATGCGACCAGTTCAACTTGCGGGACGGGCGAGAACCAGTCTCGATAATGTCACCGCCGAATCTCCGCTGAAGTGCATTGACCTTCTTGGAATCTAGATTGCGCTCGCAAATGAAATATCCGAAAGGCTTTCGTTCCCGGCGATAGCGCCAATAACCGGTCAGGGGCGCAGCTAAAAGAGGACTACTACATTCGAAGATGGAACGATGGCATGGCGTGAAGTCTACGTTTGACGCCGCCCGAAAGATCATCGTCGATCGAATCGCAGGAAGACGGCAATGCGCCGCGGTATAAGTCTTGCCTCTTGGCAGCCCAACTTGGTTCCAGCAGCCCGCAATATATCAGTGCGCTACTTCGCGTTTCGTGTCAGCATTAGTTAACCATGGCCGCGCCACGCACTCACCTGTTCATTAGCTATGCAGTCGAGGACTCCCTATTTGTTGATTGGCTCTGCCTGCGACTTTTGAACGAAGGTTACGATGTGTGGTGCGATCGTCTCAAACTGCTCGGCGGCGAATCTTACCCGCGCGATATCGACGCGGCAATCTCGACGGCGGCTTTCCGGTTCATTGCAGTTCTCTCAGGAAACTCTATACAAAAAGTTAATCCGGTTAAGGAGCGAACGGCTGCCTTGGCCATTGCTCGCGAGCGGAAAGAGAATTTTGTCATTCCGCTTAATCTCGATGGACTTGGAGCCTCCGAACTGGGCTGGATGCAGTCGGACCTCACCTACATCCCATTCGGTGACTGGAAACAAGGCTTCGCTCAACTTCTGAAGAATCTTGAGACCGCGGGCGCCCCAAAGAGCGCCGCACCCACGTCTGTTGCAGCCCTCCTGCAATCAGCTAAATGCGTGAATAGTGCGCCGGAGATCCTGTGGTCGAATCTCGTTCCAATTAAGCGCATCCCGTCGCGACTTTATCGCTACGAACACAACGTTGCAATGACTCCGTCCAACGCTTTGCGGGCGGCAGCAGCGTGGCCTTACTGTCGTGAAAACGCCAGCGTCTGCTGGAGTTTTCAGGCTCCGCCCGCAGAGCTTCTAGAGGAGTACAGATTCGTGCACCGAGGAACGTGCGACGGCTGGCGCAGCGCTTCGGGACCCGACCTAAACTTCTACAACATCGGAAAGAAAGTCATAAATTCAACCCTCTTTCACTCCCTCCTTTCCGCTGGGCTCCGCTATGACGCGGACAATCGTTACGTGTACGTGCCCAACGAGAAACGATTCGAGCGTCTGACGTTCAGCACACCTGCTGGCGCGAGTTGGATCAAGGCTGTCGGGCTTCGCTCGTTCTGGACGACCCAAGGGCGCGACTCTGTTCGTTACCATCTCTCGCCGGCGCTAAGTGCATGGCTGGATTTTTGCGGACAGGACGCCGTGTGTGTACGCATTCGCTTATATCTCACCCAACTCGACGGTACGCCCATTAAACCTTCCCTAATGCAGAGCCGCAGAAAAGTGATTTGCAAGTCGTGGTGGAATCACCAATGGCTGAGCCGCATATTCGCCACACTACAATTGATTGCGCCTACTTTGGGCGACATTTGCATCGGTACGGTCCCTGAAGAACAGCTGACGTTGCAGCGATTCCCCCTGAGTGTGAAGGCTGACCATGCCCTGCAGGAACGACTACTCAAATCCCAAGAAGAGGCACAAGAGTTCGCAGACTTGATGGATCGCAATCATGACAATGAAACGGAAGTCCTCATCGACGAAGAGAACATCGGTCAAACGGACACCGCGAGCGGATAGAGCTTTTCCGTCATTCGGCACGACATTGGTTGCTTCGGTGTTCGACGAGCCCTTGCTTGAGTTTGCCCACGCCCAACTTGTGCAAGAACCCCACGACGGTTTGTCAATATTTGGTCCCTATGACGTTGGACGGCCTGGTAAGCCCAAGAGCATCAATTGGGGCCTCGTTGCGACTTCCTCCGGTCGCGACAAGGTTTTGGAATGGGTCAATCGCCTGCAGCGACCAATCTATCCCGGAAAGAACAAGAAGGGCGTCGATTTGGATCCGCAACTCTGGCCGCTGTTTCCAGGCTTCGATGCAGCATTCGACTGCTCGTTTTCCGTTCAACCAACCTGGTACAAGGAACTCGACGAAAAACATCTCGTAAAGCTGTGCTCGAACCTCGATTCAAAGAAGCGAGCGTTTGATGCAGTGGAAGAATACTTAACTGCGATCCGCTTAACAGAGAAGAAAGATGAGTCCTTCGATGTAATTCTGTGTGTTCTCCCAGACTTCGTGCGTCAAACGTGTCGCCCCAATGCCGTCATTGCCGGAGGCACTGGGCTGAAGGTATCCCGGCGTGAACAGCGGGCCCGCGCAAGTGGCCAGACAGGAATGTTTGAGCAATACGATCCGACAATCTATTGTTTTTCGGAGGACTTTCGGCGCCAGCTCAAGGCACGTTGTATGGAACATAAGGTGCCGATTCAGATCATTCAAGAGCGAACGATAACTCCCGTTCGTCCAGACCAGAAGTCATTGGTGTCGCCGCCATCCGACGTTGCGTGGAATCTTTGCACCACAATCTATTACAAAGCCGGTGGCAAACCGTGGAAGCTCGCAGGAGCGCGCCCAGGAGTCTGCTATATCGGCATTGCATTCCGGAAGACAGACCCCTCTGCAAACAGCCGTACCGCATGCTGCGCAGCGCAGATGTTTTTGGATTCCGGTGACGGCGTGGTGTTCCTGGGCAAATCCGGAGCATGGTATTCAGCTGACCGAAAACAGTTCCACTTGTCCGATCAAGCCGCAGAAGACCTGCTAGCGGGCGTCCTGAAGGAGTACAAGGCTTTAGATGGACAGCCGCTTACTGAGATCTTTCTCCACTGCCGATCCGGAATATGGGACGACGAGTTCCGTGGCTACCAAAAAGCGTGTCCGAAGGGGGTAAAGCTCATCGCCGTGCGAGTCAAGAAAGAATTCGAGGGCCTCAAGGTATTTAGAGATGGAGAGTATCCCGTCATGCGCGGAACGTTTTGGCGTCTCTCCGAACGAACCGGCTATTTGTTTGCCTCTGGCGTCGTACCCAGATTAGGCACATACCCGGGAACGGAATCGCCAGTACCTCTGCGCATTGACGTACAACATGGGACCTCCGATATCACTCAGGTCGCTCGTGATATCTTGGCCCTCACAAAGCTAAACTACAACGAATGTAAGATCGGCGATTCCGAACCCGTCACGATAGGCTTTTCCAGCGCCGTCGGAGAAATCCTCGTTTCAAACCCCACAATCCCATTCCGAAGCCCCAAGTTTAAGTTTTATATTTAGTCGGTTGGTCGCCCAATCGACTGGTTGGCCATCAGTCCTCAAGCCCTGATCGAGCCTTTATCCGAGTTGCACCACCAATGCACGGCTTGGATATTGTCCGGATGGTCGTCTCGGCGGGCGCCTCCCATTCCTTTTGGCTGTCTGTGGTCCGGTACGACGTCGCTGTACTCGTCAAATTCATGGTGGCAGATTGCGCATTTCAGGTCCTGCTCGACGATCTTTCGGTTCAGCAGCTTCCGCATCTCCGCCGGTGACCGGAGTTCCCGATATCCCCTCGGGTGGTGCGGATCTTCGATGCGCCGAACACCAAGCTGAAATCTGCGCTCTTTCCGCGCCTGCTCACGACCGCAGCAGAACAAGGAGCGGCGGATTGGGCAATATTCATTCCGACGTAGTTTCATGGCAATGCTCCAGTGTGACTTTTGCTGATATCGTTTGGCTTTTCAGGGTTGAATTGCCGAAACAGAGCGGGAAGGGCGCAGCGCATCGGGCGAAGCGTATAAAACTGCTTAATTTGTTGGCGATAGCATCAATCGGGGCGTACTGAATGGGCGGACCGCCAGCTTTCGATCGGTATATCGGCATCGACTATTCCGGCGCGCAGACGCCCCTATCGAGCCTCAAGGGCTTGCGCGTTTACATGGCGGACCGCAACGGACCTCCCACTGAGGCGCCGCCGCCGCCCAGCCCACGCAGATACTGGACACGGCGAGAGATTGCCGAATGGCTGGTGGAACGCCTTTCAGAAAAGCAGCCCACCCTGGTTGGGATTGACCACGGCTTTTCGTTTCCCCTGCGGTATTTCGACAAGTGCAGCCTGCCGCACGATTGGCCGGCATTTCTCGACGATTTCCAGCGGCACTGGCCGACGGACGATCCATACCTGTACGTTGATTTCATCCGCCATGGCCACCATGGCAATGGTGCAGCTCGATGCGGAAACTCTCGGTGGAGGCGCGCCACAGAAGTAAGGGCCGGGGCGAAGTCCGTTTTCCACTTCGATGTTCCGGGCTCGGT
>Ga0182016_10004006_pt1 | contig 16514 bp, 13 predicted proteins | sample 712S2MmetaG_FD_120491 | JGI IMG/M metagenome (GOLD analysis project Ga0182016, IMG submission 120491) | Permafrost microbial communities from Stordalen Mire, Sweden - 712S2M metaG | ecosystem: Environmental > Terrestrial > Soil > Wetlands > Permafrost | place: Sweden: Stordalen | collected...
GAATGGATTTGTGGTGGATGCAAGCTACACTTCGTCGAAGGTAAATTTGGAGCGGTACAGGACCCGCCTGGGGGCTGGGCGCTATGTGATTAACACGGCGGGGTATCTGGCGATGCGGGCGAGCGAGGCGTTTGGTCGCAGTATTGTCTTGAATGTTTGCGCTACGCGTTGGGCCACCGGCTCCAGTGGTTGAAGTTCGCGGCAATCCGCCGGACCGAGGCTATGTGTGGGTGGATGGCTACCACCGTTATGACGGCGGCCACTATGTTTGGACCGCGGGTCACTGGGACCGTCCGCCTCATCCCGGTGGTCATTGGGTTGCGCATCGCTGGGTTCATCGCCATGGGGAGTGGGTCATGGTTGAAGGGCATTGGCGGTAGGTTGAATTTGACCGGTGGAGCAATGAAAAGGGGACCGAGTGGTCCCCTTTTCTGCGTCTTGAGATCAAGCCGTAACGGGTTAGAAGCTTACGGTGAGCGCGAGTTGGACGCCGGGACGGTTGCGGTCGAAAAGGTAGTAGCCGTCGCCGACGTAGTCAACGTAGACATCGTCGGAGGCGTACCAGTTTGGATCCCAATCTTCAGGCCAGGGGTCCAACAGCGTGAACCAGAAGCCGTCATATTGGAAGCGGGGCAAGCCGCCGACGAAGACCATGGGCAGTTCGCCGATGCGGAAGAAGTGGTCGTGGCCGAAGTAGAGGCGGAATCGATTATCGGGAATGCGATAGCCGTTGTAGCCACCGCGCTGGGTCCAAGTCTGATGCTCGGTCTGAAAGGTGGTCGCGCGGGACTGCATGAAGCCCGCCTTGACCTGACCCTCATGCTGGGGAACGCCGCTCGAGTGGACGCCGCCGTTGGTGGGGCCGTCGACCTTGACGCCGCCGTGGTAAGCGCCGCCATAGGTCTGCTTGTTAATGACCGTGCGGGTGGTGGTGGTGTGAGTGGTTTGTGTCTTGCCTTTTTCCTCTTCGTGCTGGGCTAGTGCGAGGGATGAGGTTGCGAGAAGTGTACAGAGTGCTGCTGCGCAGGCAATCATCCTACTGCCAGGCTTTTTCGTCATATGGGAAAGCTCCTTCTTTCGTGGAGTTTTTTCTGGTTTTGGTGGGACGGTGGTTAAATTTGCTGCCTTCAAAAACCCGAATCAGTCTACACCGGGCCGCACAGGGTGGGCATCGTAGAGCGGAAGGTCCTTGCGATAGACGAGGAAGCCGGAGTTTTCGGCGACCTTGTCGTAGAGGGCGCGGGCGGTCGAGTTGGACTCGTGGGTGAGCCAGTAGACGCGGGCGCCGCGAGCGGCTTGAGTGCGGCGATAGACCTCTTCAATGAGGGCACGGCCTACGCCCTGGCCGCGGGCGGACTCGAGGGTGAAGAGATCCTGGAGGTAGCAGTTTGAGGTGGGCGCGATGGTGGAGCGATGGAAGATGTAGTGGACGAGGCCGAGGATTTGGCCGTCACGTTCGGCGACGAGGGCGTGCATGGGCTCGTAGGCGTCAAAGAAGCGCGCCCAGGTTAGGCGGGTGGTTTCTTCGGGCAGAGCTGTTGGGCCTTCGCGGCCGTAGAAGGCGTTGTAGCCATCCCATAGGGGCTTCCATTGGGGGAAGTCGGAGGGATGGGCGAGGCGGATTGTCAGAGGCGGGGTCATGCTTGAGTTTAACTACTGATTTCGACAACTCCCACCCATCAAGGTTGCTGCGGCGACCTTGGTGGATGGGGCACAGGTATTTGCTGGAGCGATGAAAGGCTAGCTCGCGTTTCTCACAGATGATGCGAGAACGCCAAATTCAAGGGCTGGCGAGGTTGCTGAGGGCCGGGAGGCCCTCAGTACAGCCGGTCAGGAGACCGGCGCTACAATCTCCGGCGATCTGTGAGAAATGCGGGCTAGCTGATTTCGATTACGTCGGAGGCGGAGGCTGCGGCGGTTTCGGCTTGCGCCATGAGCTTTTCTGCGATGCCGTAGAAGGCTGTGGCTTGGGGGCTCTTCGGTCCTGCGAGCGCGACGGGAAGACCGCGGTCGCCGCCCTCGCGAATGGAGGGGATGAGCTCGACGGAGCCGAGGAAAGGCAGGTTGTACTGCTTTGCAGTGTGCTCTGCGCCGCCACGGGAGAAGATGTCGATCTCTTTCTGACAGTGTGGGCAGGTGAAGTGGCTCATGTTTTCGACGATGCCGAGGACATCGACATTGACCTGGGCAAACATTTCGAGGGCCTTGCGGGCGTCCTGGAGGGCTACGTCGGAGGGCGTGGAGACGACGACTGCGCCGGTGAGCGGGACGGTTTGGACGAGAGAGATGACGACGTCGCCGGTGCCGGGTGGCAGATCGATGATGAGGTAGTCGAGCTCGCCCCAGTCGACCTGTTGCAGGAACTGGCGGATGATCTGGTGGAGCATGGGGCCGCGCATGACGAGGGGCTTGTCTCCGGGGGAGATGTAGCCGATGGAAATGGTCTTGATGCCGTGGGTGAGGTTGGGAATGATGACATTGCCGGGGCCGACGGCCGGCTGCTGGGCTGAGCCCATCATGAGCGGGACGTTGGGGCCATAGATATCGGCGTCAATGAGGCCAACGCGCTGGCCAAGGCGCGAGAGAGCGATGGCGAGATTGACGGCAACGGTGGTCTTGCCGACTCCGCCTTTGCCGGAACCGATGGCGACAATTTTGGAGACGCCGGGGAGGGCGAGAGGGGTGGGCATGTTGGGCGCGTGGGCCATGTTTTGTGTTGCTCCTTGTTCAGTTGCGAGTTGTCAGAGATCAGAGATCAGAGATCAAAAAACACGCTATCAGCGTGGTCTAGGACTGCTGTTGGGCGCGCGATTCGATTTTGGCTTGCTTGCGGCGTGCGACCTCGACTTCGCGATTCTGGCGGCGGCGTAGAGCACCTTCAAAGCGGCGAATCTCATCGGGGGTTTCGGGACAGAGTTCAGGAACGCGCTGCCTGTTGCCCTCTGCATCAATGGCGACAAAGACCAGGTATGCGCTGGCAACGTGGAGGCGTTCGCCGGTGCGAGTATTCTCAGCCCAGGCTTTGACGCCGACCTCCATGGAGGTGGAGAAGGCGCGATTGACGCTGGATCGCAGGGTAACGAGATCGCCGAGGTGGACTGGGCGGATGAAGTCGATGTGGTCCATTGCGGCGGTGACGACGTGAGTGCGGGAGTGGCGATAGGCGGCCATGGCGGCGGTGAGATCGATGAAGTGCATGAGGCGGCCGCCGAGAAGATTGCCCAAGGTGTTGGTGTCATTGGGCAGGATGATCTCCGTCATCTCGGATTGGGTGCTGGCCACGGTTCGGAATTCAGGACGGTCGGCTGTTGGAGCCATTTTGCAGATCCCTTTCGAAACGGGTGTGGCGCGCGGCGAGAGAATTGCGCAGACGGTACAATGGCAGAAGGCGAAACAAGGTCCAGTTCCAGTTTCGTGAATCCCGGCGAAATGTGCAAATGGGCTTTGGGACAGTGGAGCCGCCAACCATAACGAAATACAGAGGTTTTGCTTGGTAGACAAGATTGCTGGGTTGCGGGAGATTCTTGCTCTTGACCCCAAGAATAGCTTTGCACGGTACGGCGTAGCCATGGAACTGGCTGGGCGCGGAGAGACTGCGGCGGCGCTTGAGGAGTTTGACACGCTGCTGAAGAACGATCCGGATTACACGGCTGGGTACTTTATGGCGGGGCAGACGCTGGCGAACGCGGGACGGAAAGCTGAAGCGATCGAGAGGCTTAATGCGGGAATCAGTTGCGCGGCCCGTGCCGGGAACCGCCACGCATTGAGCGAGATGCAGGGCATGCTGGACGAGCTGGACAGATAAGGATTTAGTGGTTCACGGCCAGGATTTATCGGGGCAGGGATGGGATCTGCGCGAGGCGGTGCGCAGGGCTCAGTTTTCCTTAAGAAAGGTAATCTTTTTGAGACCGAATCGCATCTATACACACACGATGGTCAAATATTCAATTGTGGTTCCATTCCACAATGAAGAAGACAACGTGACCGCACTGTATGCGCGCCTGAAGCAGGTGATGGAGCAGGTGGGCGCGCCGTTTGAGCTTGTGCTGGTGGATGATGGGTCGAGCGACCGGACGTATAAGCTGCTGGAAGAGATTGCAGCTGTGGATAGCCGAGTGATGGTGGTGAAGCTGCGGCGGAACTTCGGGCAGACTTCGGCACTGGCCGCGGGGTTTGACCATGCTCATGGCGCATATGCGCTGGCGATGGACGGCGACCTTCAGCACGACCCCAACGACATTCCGGCGTTTCTGGAAAAGCTCGAAGAGGGCTACGACGTTGTCTCTGGGTGGCGCAAGGAGCGGATCGACAGTCTTGTTATGCGGCGGTTGCCCTCGCGCTGCGCTAACTGGATGATGGCAAAGCTGAGCGGCGTGAACATTCACGACTTCGGCACGACGTTCAAAGCTTATCGCAGGGAAGTGATCCAGAATATTCCGTTGTATGGCGAGATGCACAGGTTCATTCCGGCGCTGGCGAGTTGGTATGGCGCGTCGATCTGCGAAGTGCCTATTCGTAATGTGAACCGCGAGCGCGGCAAGAGCCACTACGGGATTGGGCGGACGTTCCGGGTTTTCTTCGATCTGCTTACGATCCGATTTCTGCTGCGCTATATGAGCAGGCCGCTGCACTTCTTTGGCGGGCTGGGGATGATTGGTGTGATCACGGGCAGCGTGACCTCGGCAATTCTGCTGGGTATGAAGATGCTGAACCCGCACATGAACATGATGGATGAGCATGGGCCGATGTTTGTGGTGGGCGCGGTGCTGATTGTTGCGGGAATTCAGTTGCTGGCAATTGGGCTGCTGGGAGAATTGCAGGTGCGCCATTACCACAGCAGCCGTCATTCGGCGCCATATGCGGTGGATCGCGTCGTCAGACTGGCTTCGAGCGAGGAACAGAGTTTGTTGTCGGAAGATAGGGAGTGAAAAGGCAGGGACGAGGGAGCAGGGAAGAGGGACTACAAAAACAAAGAGAGCCTCGCCGGGGATCTCCTGGGGCGGGGCTTTTTTGATATTTGGGTGTTTGCAAGGGATGCTGTTCGAAGGTGCGGATTGGCGCGATTTGCCTGCGGCGAACCGGTTGACCCTTAGCCGGATTCCTCGTATCATCAAAGGGTTGGCCAGGCTTGTTCGGCGCCCTGCCGGACCCGGCCCGCAATGGCAGCAGGCAGCTTTTTTGCCCGTGTTGCCCCCTCGTTCAATGGTAGGACAGCTGCCTCTGGAGCAGCCTATCGGGGTTCGAATCCCTGGGGGGCAGCCAACATTCCAGCGACCATCTCTGCGCTTATCGCTTCCCTTGACGGGTGTCTAGTCTTGCCGCTGTTTCTGATTGAATCGCCAGGTCGACCTGCGTTTAGATTCTCGGTCCCGGCGGCGAGCAGTTGACGGAACTGAACGCCTCAGGCCCGTTGGTGCACTCGAAGGTTTTTGGCGGAGGCGGACGCCCGCTGGCCAACGACGAAGTGCCTGCCGCGCAGCGGGGACTGGGTTAATGCTTACCAGCATTGGAGTGAAGAGCAGTTGCCGGATGTGAGCTATATTGAACAGCCATTTGTGCGAGTTCATGCGACGCTAGGAGGTTCGCCCGGTAGGCGCGCTCAGCCGAATGCATGAATGTCCAATCTGGGGCGGTCGGGCTCTCGCGAACTGCGTCTCAATAACCGTCGAGGAGCCTGGATTGGTCGAGGCAGGTCCCCTATCGAGACCGACGGATACAGTTGCATGGCATGTTCCAGCCAAGCGCAACGCCATTCCTGGCGGGAAGTCTCTCGGGGAAAGTCTTAGATGTTTGCACCGGAGAACTCTGCATTCGATAGCCAAATTCGCCAGCCAGGCCTCATTGCCTACGACTGCCGGCTTGAGGTCTGCGCAACCCTGCTTGAAGCAATTCCGCGCGATCGCCTGGCGGATGACAGCACTGCGTCGCCCGAAATCTTCGAAGCTACAGGCTGATAAGGACGGTTCCTGCTAATGGAATACTCTAAATTCAAAACACTGCTTCGCCGGGTCATTGTGGTCCCGATGTTGGTGACGATGTCTCTTGCAGGGTTTCTGTTATGGGAGACTTTCGCCCTGAACAAGTCGCTGGAGTGGGTCGACCATACCGATCGGGTTCTAGACCAGTCGGGGCACCTTCTCAAGTTGCTTGTCGATATGGAATCGTCGAAGCGCGGCTACATTACAACGGGCGATGAGACGTTCCTTGGCCCCTATTTCGAAGGCACCAAGCGATTCGGCCCAGAATTTCAGGCCCTTTACCTATTGGTGGCTGATAGCCCCGCGCAGCAACAGAAGCTAAGGGACATCTATGCCGGCTATCAGGAGGCCGAGGCGTACGACGGCAGGATTATCGCTCTTCGCCGCGGCGGAAAGGCAGCCCCAAGTCTCATTGATGACGTGCTAAGAAAGCACTCGATGGACAAACTTCGAGGGCAGGTTGCCGAGTTTCAAACGGTGGAAGAGGCGCTGCGCGGCGAACGAATCGAGGCAGCTCATCGTCGATGGCTTCTGATGATTTCAAGTTGTCTGGTACTGGGCGTGGGATGCGGTGTCTTCCTCGCCTTTTTCACACGATTCCACGTGGAGAAACTGGGGACCAAGCTGCTGCAAAGCGAAGAACGATGGACAGCCACGCTGGGGAGCATTGGCGAGGCAGTTATTGCCACAGACAGCGAGGGGAGGGTCACGTTTCTGAACCCTGTAGCGGCCGCTCTAACCGGATGGGATTTGGATGAGGCTCTGAATCAGCCGATTGGGCATGTGCTCAGGCTGATCAACGAGGAGTCTGGCATGACGGCGGACAATGAAGTGCTTCGTGTGCTGAAAGAGAAAAAGATCCTGGCAGTGGCCAACCACGTGGACCTGGTGACAAGAGATGGCCGCGAGATCGCGGTCGAGCACAGTGCCGCGCCGATACTTGCGGGCGAAGGAAGAGTGATTGGCGTGGTGCTGGTGTTTCGCGATGTTGCGCAGAGACGGAAGGAGCAGATTGCGACCGCAGAGCAGGCTGCGCTTCTTGAGCTCACGCAGGACTCGGTCTTCGTGATTGATATGGAAGGAAGGGTTCTTTTTTGGAGCCGAGGGGCAGAGGCGATGCTGGGGTATAGCAAAGCCGTGGCTGCAGGCCAGATCGCACACAAACTGCTCTGCACCGAGTTTCCCAAGCCATTTGCCGAGATCAGGGATGAACTGATGCAGGTGGGACATTGGGAGGGAGACCTCATCAAGACCGCTCAAGACGGGAGGCGCGTCGTGGTGGCGGGGCGGTGGGCAATGCAATGGGGCAAGCGCGGTCAACCGCCCCGCGTGTTGGTGATCAACAGCGACATTACTGCACGGCGTCGCGGGGAAGCGATGCTGGTGTTGCAGACTGAGCAACTGCGAGCACTGGCTGAACGTCTGCAATGGGTGCGCGAAGAGGACCGCAAACAAGTCGCTCGCGATCTGCACGATCAGATCGGGCAGATTCTAACAGCGATAAAAATGGATATGTCCTGGATCAGCCGTCATCTACCTGAGACAGAGGTTGAAATGCTGGCTCGACTCAAGGAATCCAGTCAGCTAATCAATGATGGCGTGAAGGCGGTGCGCGCCATTTGCAGCAGGCTCCGTCCTGGAGTATTGGATGACCTGGGCTTGGCCGCAGCGATTGAATGGCAGGCCGGCGAGTTTACTTCGCGCAATGGAATCAGCTGTGAAGTTGTTGTTCCACCAGTGGACCTGCATCTGGACGGCGACCGGGCTACCGCGACATTCAGAATCTTCCAGGAGTGCCTGACGAACGTGATTCGGCATGCACAGGCAACGCAAGTTCGCGTGACGCTGCTACAGGAGGAGGAGAACATCGTCCTGATTGTCGAAGACGACGGAGTAGGCTTCCATGAGCCCGACTTTTCGAACTCGATTGGGTCTTTGGGACTGCTGGGGATGAGGGAACGGGCGCAGTTCTGCGGTGGTGACGTGCAGATCAAGAGTTCCCCCGGCATGGGAACGACGGTCACTGTGCGGGTTCCTGTGGACACTCCACGGGCTGAACGGAGCGAAGTATGCGCATCCTGATTGCGGACGACCATGCCGTAGTACGGCGTGGCCTCAAGGAAATCCTGGCCGAAGCTCTCCCAGACGCGGGCTTTGTGGAGGCAGGAAACGGGGATGAGGTCCTAGGCCAGCTGGGTAAATCGGCAGTCGCCCTGCTGGTGCTGGATATCAATATGCCTGGCCGCAGCGGGATGGACGTTTTGCGGGATGTGAAACACACCTATCCGCGTATGCCAGTGATCATATTAAGTTGCAATTCGGAGGAGATGTACGCGGTTCGGTGCTTGCGGGCCGGGGCAGCCGCTTATATCAGCAAAGACAGTGCTTCGGAAGAGTTGGCAATCGCGACGAAGAAGATACTGAGTGGCGGGCGCTACATGAGTGCAAGCCTGGCTGAGACGTTGATCGCCAACCTGGATGAGCCCGCCGACAAGCCGTTGCATGAGACTTTGTCTGACCGGGAGCACGAAGTGATGAAGATGATCGCCTCCGGTGTCCCCTTGACGGAGATTGGCGAAAGGCTTCATGTCAGCGTGAAGACGATTAGCAGCTATCGGGCGCGCATTATGGAAAAGATGCAGATGAAGAGCAACGCCGAGCTTACGCGCTATGCCATGATGCACAGTCTGATCGATTAGGCGGCTGTTAGCGTAGGAAAAACCCTACAAGAATCACGGAATGTGCTGATGTTATTTCCGTTTGGCCCGCGATATCGTGACATCTGGTTGAATCTCGAAGACTAGCCGGCGAAAAACACATATGAACGTTTTGATTGCAGATGACCATGCGAACGTGCGGCGAGGCCTGAGAGAGATTCTGGCCGATGCGTTCTTGGGAGCTCAGTTCTCCGAAGCATCCAACGGAGATGAAGTGCTGACCCAGTTGGTGAAATCCAGGCATGACGTGCTGTTGCTTGACATTAATATGCCAGGGCGCAGCGGGATGGAGGTACTCAAGGATGTCAAGAGTACCTATCCGGGTCTTCCTGTGATTATGGTGAGTGTACAGCCCGAAAGCCAGTATGCATCCCGATGCCTGCATGCCGGGGCCAGCGCTTATATCAACAAGATTTCAGCGTCAGAGGAACTTGTGCCCGCGGTCTGGAGAATAATAGACAGCGGAGCGAACTCGGCGTAGCGTCCTGGCGAATGAAACCCGTCGCCAGGCAAGTGCGTCCTTGGTAATTGCTTGAAGAGCTTCGTAACTAAAGCGTTTGTTGAGTTAGCTGCGTCAGTTGGGCTTCCACAACTTTATTGCATTTGTTGGCTGCTGTTTCATTGACGTCAGCATAGAAGCGTGCCTGCGCTCCATGATGAGAGAATCACGCGAGATCTTCTGTATATCTTTCTGTAACTGAGCGGCACAATCCCTCAATCCTCCCAAGTAGGAAATCCCCTACAAATCAAGCGCGTAAGGCTTACATCAAGAATAGCTTTCGCCGATGTTCATGGCCTTTGTTCGCTCGTATCGTGGGTACATCGGCACAGCAAGGGTTGATGGAAGCTACTACCCTTGCACCCGCGATGTGGATTGAAAGGTCTTGATCATGGCTACTTGTTTCGCTACTGCGACGACTACGGCACCCGGGCTTCCGTTGGGCCTTCCCGTTTCTTTGCCAACGGCTACGAATCAGCGTATGAAGATCGCATCGAGAGAGACGAGCGCACCGCAGGGCCGGGGGCCCGCTTTGGACCTCCATAGCCCGCTGAACAAATTCATGCCGGGAAAATCAAAGCGTGATTACGTCGCCGGCCAATCTATTTTCTCGCAAGGCGACCCTGCCAATGCGGTGTTCTTTATCGAGAGTGGCAAAGTCGAGCTAACTGTTGTGTCTGCGAGCGGCAAAGAAGCCGTAATCGCTCATCTTCCGGCAGGCAGCTTCTTTGGCGAAGCGGCTCTGGCGGGTGCGGAACGGCAGATTTCCTCTGCAAATTCGCTTGAACCGAGCATCATCGTTCGAATCGATAAGAAGGTTATGCAGGAACTGCTCGATCGGGAGCCAGAGTTTGCTCATGATTTTCGCGAATATCTGCTCACCCGCAACCTCCGCATGCAGGCCGACCTTGTCGATCATCTGTTTAATTCAAGCGAAAAGCGTCTCGCCCGGCTGTTGATGCTGATGGCGAACTTCGGGCAAGAGTCGAAACCCATTTCCGTTATCGAGAAAATCAGTCAGGAAACTCTGGCGGACATGATCGGGACCACAAGATCGCGTGTCAGCTTCTTTCTCAATCGATTTCGCAGTCTCGGCTATATCGACTACAACAACGGCGGGATGCTCATCAACAGTTCACTGGTGAACATTGTCCTGCACGACTGATTGCCAGATCGCTGGTTCGTCCCGGGGTACACGAATCATCGGTCCAGCGTCGCGGCTGCTTCTGCCAGGCCTAGCCGGCCGTCAATCTGGACCCGCATTGAAATGAAATTGGTCAGCTCCGCGCCGCACTGTTCCAACTCGATCGCAATTGCCGGGGTCGAGACAGGAGAACAGAGGCAGAGTGGATGATTGTTGCTGCTTGCACAAGGATTGTGCAAGGCCTCTCTATGCGCTGAAGGGAACTCCTAGCGTTAGCAGAGCGGTGCGCGGTGGGCGAGTGCGCGCGCCGATGATCTTCGGCATTTTGCCCATCTGTTTCCAGATCTCAAGCGCCTGGGCATTCATGTAGAGCAGACGAATCTGCTCGCGGTTCTCTCCGCGAAGACTGTAGATGCTGAGAGTCCTCAAAAGGCTTGCCTGTCCCGACTGGATCAGGTACGGCCCCATGCTGACGGCGGGTGCGTTTTCAACACTCTCCACATCTTCAGCGCTCTGCGCAACGATCTGGTAGATCATCGACGCTGAGGCATGCTCCGCGAGCATGCTGCGAAGAAGTTCGTTGGATGCAATGAGTTCGTTATACGGTCGAGTGCTCAAATCTCGTATCTCAGAGCAAACCAGTAGTATCGCCGCCAACAGAACATGCAGCGAATCGGCCTGAGTGCAAACATGGCGTAGAGGCCGTCAAAGCCGCGCAACTCGCCCTGCTTGAATTGCCGCGAGTTGCAACAGGGGCAAGCTCGGCGGAGTAACAGAACCCTCGGCAGCCAATTAGGCCAAATGATGCTAGCAGCACTCATTCGGAACTCCTCTTGAGTGATTCCGAGGCGGCGGCTGCGTAGGAGAATTCAAATTTCGAATCAGATTTCTTGTTGATACTCACGGCAGTTCCAGTCGTTCTGTTGCGTGCTTGCAAGATGCTCGTCTGTAGCTAAGCCCGGAATGCCGAAGGCGAGAAGAAAAAACAACCCTGCTTTGAGCATACGCTGTCCCGGGTTTGCGTGCCGAGATGCACAACAGGACCCGGGTTTGATGGCCAAGTTGGAGAGGGCATCGAATCGGAGGACGGCGAGCCTTACAGAAAAGGAAAGAGCGGCGACAGGTTTCGCCGCTCTTTTGTTAGAAAGCACCGATGTTCAGGCGAGTAATTACGCTGTTGCCCGCGCGCGATTGATGCCTGCGTCCGCGTTCGACCTCAGGAATTTGTCCATCGCTGCGGCGGCTTTGCGGCCCTCGGAGATGGCCCATACGACCAGCGACTGACCGCGACGCATGTCCCCGGCGGCGAAGATGCCCTCGACCGAGGTCATGTAGTTCGCGTCTGCCTGCACATTGCCGCGCTGATCCAGGGCCACGCCCAACTGCTCGATCATGCCGTTCTTCACCGGGCCGAGGAAACCCATGGCGAGAAGGACGAGATCGACGTCGAGCACGAACTCAGAGCCTGCGATCGGTTCAAACTTGGGCGGCGGACCGACACGAACCAGATGAAGCTGCTTTACGTTGCCTTTTTCGTCACCGGTGAACTTGATGCTGTTCACGCTCCAGTCGCGGATGCCGCCTTCTTCATGGGCGCCTTCAGTCCTCAGTTGAAGAGGCCAAAGCGGCCACGGAGTTGAGGCTGCGCGCTGATCAGGCGGTTTGGGCATGATCTCAAACTGATGGACGCTGAGCGGGCGTTGCCGATGACTTGTGCCCAGGCAGTCGGCACCGGTGTCGCCTCCTCCGATGATCACAACGCGCTTGCCAGCCGCCATGATTGCGATCGATTCATCCACCATGTCGCCCTCGCAGCGCTTGTTCTGCTGGGGCAGGAACTCCATCGCATAGTGAATGCCCTTGAGCTCGCGCCCGGGAATACTCAGGTTGCGGGGATGCTCCGCGCCGCCAGACAGCAGTATCGCATCGTATTGTTCGGTGAGCGCTTCCACTGAAACGTTCACGCCAACGTGCGCATTGGTGATGAAGGTAACGCCCTCGGCCTTCATCTGGTTGATGCGTCGGTCTACGATTCGTTTTTCAAGCTTGAAGTTCGGAATCCCGTAGCGCAGGAGGCCGCCGATACGGTCGTTCTTTTCGTAGACCGTGACGGAGTGGCCTGCGCGCCGCAGTTGTTGCGCCGCGGCCAGTCCAGCCGGGCCACTACCGACAACGGCAACGCGCTTGCCGGTGTTCATCTCAGGCGGTTCAGGCTGAATCCAGCCCTCATCCCACGCGCGCTCAACGATGCTGCGCTCGATAAGCTTGATGGAAACCGGTGGCTGGTCGATCCCCAGTACGCACGAGGCTTCGCACGGCGCGGGGCAGATGCGGCCGGTGAATTCGGGGAAGTTGTTGGTGGCGTGCAGGCGCTGAATTGCACTGCGCCAGCGGCCGGTGTAGGCGAGGTCGTTCCAGTCAGGGATGAGATTATTCACCGGGCAGCCAGTGTGGCAGAAGGGAACTCCGCAATCCATGCACCGCGCGCCCTGCTCGCGCTGCTTCTCTTCGGGGAACGGCTCGTAGATTTCGAACCAGTCCTTCACGCGCTCTTCAACCTTACGTCGCGTTGGCTGCTCGCGGTCGATCTCAAGAAACCCAGTAACCTTACCCATGCTGCACCTCAGTCGGAACCGTCACCAAGGGCGACGTGGTTTTCGGAGAACAGTACACGGCATCAACTCGAGCCGTGCCCAGCACACGCTTATACTCGTGCGGGAAGATCTTGATGAAGCTAGGCTGCGCATCGGCCCAGTGTTCCAGAATCCACGCTGCGCGCGGGCTTCCGGTCAGGTCGCGATGCCGCTCAAGAAGACTACGAACCAGTTCAACGTCTTCCTTGAGCGCTAGAGGCTCGAGGTCAACGCTGGCACGGTTGCAGCGCCGCGTGGAGAAGTCGCCCTGATCATCGTAGACGTATGCAACGCCGCCGCTCATGCCTGCAGCGAAGTTTCGCCCGGTAGAACCCAGAACGACGACTGTGCCATTGGTCATGTACTCGCAGCCGTGATCGCCTACGCCTTCAACAACTGCCGTAGCTCCGGAGTTGCGCACTGCGAAACGCTCGCCGGCGATGCCATTCAGGTAGACATCGCCTGAGGTAGCGCCATACAGAACTACGTTGCCAACAAGAATGCTCTCTTCCGGCAGGAAGGACGAGGTCTTTGGCGGGTAAGCAATAATGCGTCCGCCAGAGAGGCCCTTGCCCAGGTAGTCGTTGCTATCGCCTTCGAGTTCAAGCGTGACGCCCTTGGGCACGAATGCGCCCAGGCTTTGGCCGGCCGAGCCGTGGAACTTGAAGTGGATGGTGCCGTCGGGCAATCCTTCCGAACCGTAGCGGCGTGCAATCTCGCCACCCAGCATCGCGCCGACTGTGCGGTGCACGTTGCGGATGGCAAAGCTGCCGGTGACGGGAGTCTTGGACGCAAGCGCTGGAGCGGCTTTAGCGATCAGTTGATGATCGAGCGCCGTGCTGAGGCCGTGATCCTGGCCCTGCGTCTTGCGCCGCGATACGCGCGAGGGCAGCACGGGTGAGTAGAGTATCGACGAAAGATCGATTCCCTTGGCCTTCCAGTGATCATGCGCAATCGCCGCGTCAACCTTGTCCACGCGGCCGACCATCTCGTCTACGGTACGGAAGCCAAGCTTGGCCATGTGCTGCCGAACCTGCTCGGCGATAAAGAAGAAGAAGTTGATCACATGCTCAGGCTGGCCGGTGAAGCGCGATCGCAGGATTGGGTCCTGCGTTGCAATGCCGACTGAACAGGTGTTGAGGTGGCACTTGCGCATCATGATGCAGCCCATGGCGATGAGCGGCGTGGTGGCGAAGCCAAACTCCTCAGCACCGAGCAACGCAGCAATCGTTACGTCGCGGCCGGTCTGAAGCTTACCGTCGGTCTGGACGCGAATGCGCGAACGCAGATCATTGAGCAGAAGTACCTGTTGGGTCTCAGCAAGGCCAAGCTCCCAGGGAAGCCCGGCATGCTTGATTGAACTCAGCGGCGAAGCGCCGGTGCCGCCGGTATCGCCGGAGATGAGCACTACATCCGCATGGGCCTTTGCAACGCCCGCGGCAACGGTGCCAACGCCGACTTCAGAGACGAGCTTCACTGCGATTCGCGCCTGCGGGTTAACGTTCTTCAGGTCGTAGATGAGCTGGGCCAGATCTTCGATGGAGTAGATGTCGTGGTGAGGCGGCGGCGAAATCAGGCCCACGCCGGGGATGGAGTGCCGCGTCTTCGCAATTACCGCGTCGACTTTATCGCCGGGTAACTGGCCACCTTCGCCGGGCTTTGCGCCCTGCGCCATTTTAATCTGCAGCTCGTCGGCATTTACCAGGTAGTTGGTGGTGACGCCGAAGCGCCCGCTGGCCACCTGCTTGACCGCCGAGCGGCGCAGATCGCCATTTGGGTCGCGTGTAAAGCGATCTTCGTCTTCGCCGCCTTCGCCGGTATTTGACATGCCCCCCAGACGGTTCATTGCGATGGCGAGCGTTTCGTGGGCTTCCTTGCTGATGGAGCCGAAGCTCATTGCGCCGGTGGTGAAGCGCTTGACGATCTCTTTGGCCGGCTCGACTTCATCGAGCGGTATCGGCTCGTCGGCATACTTGAGCTTGAGCAGTCCGCGCAGCGTGCACAGGTCGCGGTTCTGGTCGTCAATGAGCGCTGCATACTCTTCAAACGTTGCAGAGTTGTTGGCGCGCACCGAGTGTTGAAGCTTGGATATCGTCTGCGGATTGAGCAGGTGATATTCGCCGTCGACGCGGAACTGGTAAGTGCCGCCGACGGAGAGATCGGTTTCCGACTCGGTGAAGGGTTGGAAGGCGTAGGCATGTTTCATCTGCGCTTCGCGTGCCAGAACGTCAAGGCCGATGCCCTCAATGCGCGAGGCTGTTCCGCCGAAGTAAGCATCAATCAAGGACTTGTTCAGGCCAACGGCCTCAAAGACCTGTGCTCCGCGATAGCTTTGCAGGGTACTGATGCCCATCTTTGAGAAAGTCTTCAGCAGGCCCTTGTTGATCGCCTTGATGAAGTTCTTTTCGGCGTATTCACCGGTGATGTGCGAAGGCAGCAGCCCACGGCGGGCCAGATCGTGCAGACTCTCGATGGCCAGGTAGGGGTTGATAGCGCTGGCGCCGTAGCCGATGAGAAGGGCAAAGTGCATGACTTCGCGCGGCTCGCCGCTCTCGATGATGAGTGCAACCTGGGTGCGCTTTTCCTCCTTGACCAGGCGATTGTGCACGGCAGCCATGGCCAGAAGGCTGGGAATTGGAGCGTAGGTGGGGTCGACGCCGCGGTCAGACAGAATGAGCAGTGTGTAGCCGGCGTCGACTGCGCGGGAGGCTCGATCGCTCAAGTCGTCGAGCGAGTGCTTGAGGCCGACCTCGCCGTCCTCGGCGCGAAATAGCGCAGTGAGCGTGGTGGCGAGCAGGTCTCCAGATGAGACGCGGCGCAGCTTTTCAAGATCGCGGTTGGTGAGGATTGGATGCGGCAGCTTGAGGGTGTGGCAGTTCTCCGGCGCCTCATCCAGGATGTTACGTTCTGTGCCGATGTAGCTGATCAGCGACATCACCAGCTCTTCGCGAATAGGATCGATGGGCGGATTGGTGACCTGGGCAAACAACTGCTTGAAGTAGTTGAACAAAGGCTGCGGAATATCGGACAAGCAGGCGAGCGGGGTATCGGTGCCCATGGAGCCAATCGGCTCTTCGCCCTTTGCTCCCATTGGACCAAGAATTACACGCAGATCCTCTTCGGTGTAACCGGAAGCGCGCTGGCGACGAAGCAGCGTTTCCGGATTGGAAGCGATCACGCGCGAGGGCTCGGGCAGATGATCGAGCGTCACCTGCTGTTGCTTCAGCCAGTCAGCATATGGTTGGCGCGCAGCAAGCTGCTTCTTGATCTCTTTGTCTGAGATGATGCGCTTCTCAACCGTGTCGACGAGGAACATGCGGCCCGGCTGAAGGCGGCCTTTCTTGCGGACATCCTCGGCTGGAACCTCAATGACGCCGGCCTCCGAGGCGAGCACGACAAGGTCGTCTTTGGTGACGATGTAGCGGCCGGGACGCAGGCCATTGCGATCGAGAGTTGCACCGATGACGCGGCCATCGGTGAATGCAATTGCGGCCGGTCCGTCCCACGGCTCCATCAGCGATGCGTGGTACTCGTAGAATGCGC